>Ga0193729_1000007_pt1 | contig 116559 bp, 123 predicted proteins | sample U1c2metaG_FD_143036 | JGI IMG/M metagenome (GOLD analysis project Ga0193729, IMG submission 143036) | Soil microbial communities from a riparian zone of the East river system, Colorado, United States - U1c2 | ecosystem: Environmental > Terrestrial > Soil > Riparian zone | place: USA: East...
CGCGTTCGTGTACGGAACGGGCGTGCCGGCCACGATCCCGATCCCGACGACGCCGACCACGACGACGACCACGACGACCGCGACAACCTCGACAACGACTGCGACGGCCACGGGCGGCGCGTCTGCGACAGGAGCTCCCTAAATGGCAAAGAAGACCATCGATCCGCTCAAGGCAAAGCAGAAGAAGCAGAAGATCATCGCCGCCGTTCTCGGTGTCGCACTCCTCGGAGTGCTGGCGTTCGAAGTGCCCAGAGTCATGAAGATGATGAAGACACCCGCCGCTCCGGTGGCACAGACGACCACGACCGCGACCACTCCCGCCGGCACGCCGACGCTTGCTGCTCCGACTTTGAGCGGCGCTCAGCAGCCTGCCCCCACCACTGGCCCGTCAGGCTCGCTGGTCGCTGCGCCCGCGACCACCGTGCAGGATGGTCAGCTGGCGTCCTTCAGCCGCTTCGTGAGCAAGGATCCGTTCGCGCAACAGCTCAGCGACTCGACGAGCTCCTCTACTTCGCCCCCATCCTCTGGCGGCTCCTCCAGTAGGGGTGCCACCGCGCCGAGCAGCCCGATTGTGCCCGGCAACGCCCCGGCTCCGGGCAGCGCAGTCATCTCGGTGAACGGGACGCTCTACGCCGTTGCCACGAAAACCGACTTCCCCCAGCCGACGTCGACCGACCCGACGGTCGTTCCCGTCTTCCACCTCGTCTCGGTCACCGCTCACACCGCGAAGATCTCGATCGCCGGCGGCTCCTACGCAACCGGAGCGCAGACGGTCACATTGCGGGAGAACAAGCCCGTGACGCTGATGAACACTGCTGACGGCACTCGCTACACGCTGGTGCTGAAACCCCTCGGGACGGCGGTGCCGACGGGCACGAGCACCGGCACGAGCAAGGGAACAGGCAGCGGCACGAGCACGACCTCGACGACGGTCACGCTCCCGCCGGCGACTCCCTGAGTCGATCTCTCAGGAACCGGTCGACTGATCGAACGTCGAGCTGATTCGCGCGAACGTGCGCGTCAGATCGTTCGGGTCGCGGATGACCACGACGATCGTCCGGAGCTGGTTCCCGCCGCTGGGCGCGTCGAAGTAGAGATACGTATCGACCCGATAGGACTGGTGGTCCGCGCCGGTGGTCGTGTAGCTGGGATCGCAGGCAGTGGTCGGGACGTTTGCCGGGCACGTGGTGACCGTCGGAACGAGCGCCTTCGGCGCCACCGGGTTCGCCATGTTCGTCTGGTAGACGGTGTCGCCGGTGTAGACCGAGTCCGCGATGGCCGAGTTCCATTCGGAGGTGATGAAAACGATGTTCTCGTACTTGAGGCCGCGGTAGGCCTCCATCTGCCTGTTCGCCAGCGCGCCGGCGGTCGAGATCCGGTTCGCCCGGGCGAGCGAGGTGTTGCCGGAGGAGAACGCGCCGATGATGGCCAGGATGCCGACGTTCAGCATCACCATGGCCATGAGGAGCTCGAGCATGCCGAAGCCGCTCTCGTCGCGCGCGCGCAGATGCACGACTCAGCTATCGGCATCCCTCTTTAGCGGCTGAACCCCCCTGCCGATAGCCCTTCAGAGGGACGACTGTGGCTGCATTCTCATATTCCGCGATCAATGCCTCCGGCCTCGAGCTGACCGGAGAGGTCCATGCGCCCGATCTGGCCGGGGCGCGGGAGCAGCTGCGCGTCCGTGGCCTGCTCGCCAACGCCCTCAAGGAGCTTCCGGCCTCGGGCGACGAGGGCGCGCGGAACGTCTTCAAGAAGGTCAAGCCGAAGACCCTCCAGATCTTCTCGCGGCAATTCGCGACCATGATCGAGGCCGGCCTGAACGTCGTCGCCGCGCTCGTGATCCTCGAGCAGCAGACCGACGACGTGTACTTCGCCACGGTGGTGAAGGAGCTGCGCGCCGACGTCGAGGGCGGCCTGCTCCTGTCTCAGGCGATGCACCGCCATCCGAAGATCTTCGATCGCCTGTTCGTTTCGATGGTGCAGGCCGGCGAGGCGGCAGGAATCCTGGATCAGGTGCTCGACCGCGTCGCGTACCAGATCGAGAAGTCGACGCAGATCAAGCGTCGGGTCAAGGGCGCGATGCTCTATCCGACGATGGTCCTGGTGTTCGCGACCCTCGTTCTCTCGGGCCTGCTGATGTTCCTCGTGCCGGTCTTCGTGAAGATCTTCGCCTCGCTCGGCGGCCAGCTCCCGACGCTGACGCAGTACGTCGTGTCTGCGTCGGACGTTCTCCGGAACTACTACTACATCATCTTCCCTGCGCTGACTCTTCTGTTCTTCGGGCTGAAGAAGTACAAGAAGACCGACGCGGGCCGGCAGAAATGGGACCGCCTCAAGCTCAGGATCCCGATGAAGATCGGCCAGGTCGTCTTGAAGGTGACGATGGCCCGCTTCTCACGGACGCTCTCGACACTCGTCTCGGCGGGCGTGGACATCATCCAGGCGCTCGAGATCACCGGCCAGACCGCCGGCAACTGGGTAATCGAGGAAGCGCTCGGCGATGTCCGGGCCAAGGTCTCCGCCGGTGTGCCGATCGCCCAGCCCCTCGTGGAGAACCCGATCTTTCCCCCGATGGTCAGCCAGATGGTGAAGATCGGCGAGGAGACTGGAGAGCTCGAGAAGATGCTCGGCAAGATCGCGGACTTCTACGAGGACGAGGTCGACGCCGCGATCCAGTCGCTGACGTCCATCGTCGAGCCGCTGATGATGATCCTGGTCGGCTTGATGGTCGGCGTCATCGTCATCGCGATGTACTTGCCGATGTTCAAGATGCTCTCGCTCGTCAAGTAGGCGAGGACCTCGGCGGGCAGCGGCAGAGGCAGGGCGGGCGGGCGGCGGGGCGCCGCCCTGAGCGAAGGCCGAGAGCCGCTAAAATCCAGCGCTTGAGGCGGCGTAGCTCAGCTGGTTAGAGCAGCGGAATCATAATCCGCGTGTCGCAGGTTCGAGTCCTGCCGCCGCTACCTCCAAACCGCCGCCGATGCCGGCTTCGCCGGCGTCGGCCCGAGCCGCCCTGCTGATCTCCGATCGAAGTCATCATTGGCCCCGCAGAGCGGGGCCGGACTTCGATCGGACCTTCGCTACACTTCTCGGTTCGCGCGGGTCGAGGCTCGTCTCGGCGTGCGCTTCCTTCTAATCCGAGACTGAAATGGCCACAGGAGTTCGAGACAAAATCACGCTCGCCTGCAACGAGTGCAAGCGGCGGAACTACATGAGCACGAAGTCGAAGCGGAACACGCCCGACAGGCTCGAGGTCCGCAAGTACTGCCGCTGGTGCGGCGGTCATACCGCGCACCGGGAGACGCGCTAGATGGCGCGCCAGACCCGTGCGCAGCGCCGCGCCCGCCGAGAGCAGATGAGCCCCGGGAGCGAAGCAGCCCTTCCGGGCGGGCCGCCCGCGCCACCGCGGCGGCCGACCGCGCGCGCATCCGCCCGTCCCGAGCCGGCGCGCGAGCCGAGGGTCGCGCGCAGCGGCGGGGTGAGGGGGTTCGTCGGGGAGTCCTGGGCCGAGCTGAAAAAGGTCGAGTGGCCGACTCAGAACCAGCTGATCCAGGGCGTCGTCGTCGTGTTGATCGCCTGCGTGATCGTCGGCGTCTTCCTCTACGCCGCCGACCTCGTCTTCAAACGCCTAGTTCAGAACGTCCTGTTGTAGCCATGTTCAAGTGGTATGTCATCAACACGTACTCCGGGCACGAGAACAAGGTCAAGACCAATCTCGAGCATCGGATCATGTCGATGAACCAGGCGCCGAAGTTCCGCCGGGTCGTCGTCCCGACCGAGCAGGTCATCGAGACGAAGGAAGGCCAGAAGGTTCAGACCGAGAAGCGCGTGCTGCCGGGCTACGTCCTGGTCAACATGGACATGACCGATGAGGCCTGGACGGTGGTCAAGAACACTCCGGGAGTGACCGGCTTCGTCGGCGCCGGCGCGAAGCCCGTGCCGCTCGCCCAGCAGGAGGTCGACCGGATCCTGCACACCGGCCGCGGCGACGGGGAGCGCCCGCGCGCCCAGGTCGAGTTCTCTCTCGGCGAGTCCGTGAAGGTCACGTCCGGCCCGCTCTCCGACTTCGACGGCGAGGTCGTCGACGTCAACGCCGACCAGCAGAAGCTCAAGGTCCTCGTGGACATCTTCGAGCGGCAGGTCCCCGTGGAGCTCACCTTCGACCAGGTGAAGAAGCTCGACTGATGGCCAAGAAGGTTCTCACCGTCATCAAGCTGCAGATTCCCGGCGGGCAGGCGAACCCTGCACCCCCGGTCGGCCCTGCGCTCGGTCAGCACGGCGTCAACATCATGGAGTTCTGCAAGGCGTTCAACGCCCAGACCCAGCAGGAGAACGGCCGCATCACTCCGGTGGAGATCACGGTCTACGAGGACCGCTCCTTCGACTTCATCACGAAGACGCCGCCGGCCGCCGTTCTGATCAAGGAGGCGCTGCGGGTCGAGAAGGGCTCCGGCGAGCCGAACCGCGAGAAGATCGGCCGCCTGACCCGCGACCAGGTGCGCGCCATCGCCGAGACCAAGATGCCCGACCTGAACGCGCGAACGGTCGATCAGGCGATGCGCATCATCGCCGGCACAGCACAGTCCATGGGCGTGGAGACCGACATTCTCTGATGGCGCGCGGCAAGAACTACCGCAACGCGAAGTCGCTCTTCGACCGGGAGCAGGAGTACTCACCGGCCGAGGCAGTCCGCCTGCTCAAGGAGATGCAGACCGCGAAGTTCGACGAGACGGTCGAGGTGCACTTCCGGCTCGGGCTGAACGTCCGCCACGCGGACGAGCAGCTCCGCGGCACGCTCATGCTCCCGCACGGAACCGGCAAGGAGGCGACCGTGGCCGTCTTCGCCGAAGGCGAGAAGGCCAAGGAGGCGCAGGAGGCCGGCGCCGACGTCGTCGGCTCGGCCGATCTGGCCAAGCGGGTCGAGGAAGGGTTCACCGACTTCGACGTCGCCATCGCCACCCCGGACCAGATGGGGAACGTCGGCAAGCTCGGACGCATCCTCGGGCCGCGCGGCCTGATGCCGAACCCGAAGACCGGAACGGTGACGATGGACGTCGGTAAGGCCGTCCGCGACGCCAAGGCAGGCAAGCTCGAGTACAGGACCGACCGCGGAGCCTGCGTCCACGTTGCGATCGGCAAGAAGAGCTTCGACCACCGCCAGCTCGTCGAGAACTACGCGGCGCTCCTCGACGAGATCGTCAAGGCGAAGCCGGCCGCGGCGAAGGGCCGCTACATCCGGCAGATCACGCTCGCGACTACCATGAGTCCCGGCATCCGGGTCGACACTGCGAAGACCCGGGGCATCGTCGAAGAGTTGGAGGAGTCACAGCAAGAAGCAGTTCCGGCTTAGTCAAAGACGCCCGTCGCCAGAGACAGGAAGCAGCGCGAAAGCGCAGAGGCCTTCCCGAGGTGGATCGGTGAAAGAGGTTTCCCTCCTTCAGCGAGCCCGCCTGTGTGCGGGCTCGATTCGTTCGAGGAGGTGAGTTGGTGAAGAAAGAGGACAAAGAGCGAGTGGTCGCCGAGCTGACGGAACGGCTCCGCACGACGGAGACGCTGCTGGTCGCGGACTACCGCGGGCTAACCATGCCGCAGATCGACGAGCTCCGCTCGAAGCTGATCGAGCACGGGGCTCGCTTCGCCGTCGTGAAGAACACGCTCACGAGGCGTGCGGCGGAGGCGGCCGGATCGGAGACGCTCCTCGCGCTGCTCGAGGGGCCGACCGCGATCGCGTTCCTCGAATCCGACGGGGATCCGGTCGCCGTGGCGAAAGCCCTGGTGGACGCAGCCCGCGAAACCCGAGTCCTGGTGGTCCGGGGCGGGATGCTCGAGGGCCGGCCGATCGAGGCCGCCGAGATCGAGTCGCTCGCGAAGTTGCCGCCGCTCGACGTGCTGCGCAGTCAGGTGCTGGCGACAGTCATTGCGCCGATCACTGGGATCCTGGCGCTGTTCACGGCGCCGTTGCAGGACCTGTACGGCCTCATCGATGCTCGCATCGAGCAACTCGAGTCGCAGGGCGACACGTCGGGAACCCGGGCAAGTGGCTCAGAGCCACTAAGTGCCGAGGCCGCCGAGGAGCCCGCAGCCGAAGCGAAGCCTGAGGTCGCCGACGAGGCAAGTGGCTCAGAGCCACAAGCAGAAACCGAACCGACTGAAAATGACACTGAGACAGCAGAGGAGGAGCAGTAATGGCTGCTAGCGCGACCGACAAGGTGTTCGACGAGCTCGGCAAGATGACCGTGCTCGAGCTCGTCGAGCTGAAGAAGAAGATCGAAGACGAGTGGGGCATCACCGCCGCCGCTCCGGTCGCGGTTGCCGCGCCTGGCGCCGCGGGAGCCGGCGGCGACGGGGCGCCAGCCGAGGAGAAGTCGGCGTTCGACGTCGTCCTCACGGCTGCCGGAGGCCAGAAGATCCAGGTGATCAAGGTTGTTCGCGCGATCACCGGTCTCGGCCTGAAGGAGGCCAAGGACCTCGTCGACTCGGCTCCGAAAGAGGTCAAGGAGGGCGTGCCTCAGGACGAGGCCGACTCGATCAAGGCCCAGCTCGAGGAAGCGGGGGCGACCGTCGAGGTCAAGTAGGCCTCGCCGGCGCCGATCCGCGAGGCGGACCAGTTAGGGAAAGGCCGCCTCAGGCGGCCTTTCCCCCTTTCGAGGGTCTCTTGGGGCACAGCGCAGGAAGGAGGCTGCCGATTCATCCTCTTGATGTAACGCACCCTCCCGAAGGAGACCCTCACATGAAGCGCCTCATCCCCCTGCTGGTGGTGTTCGCCGCCGGCCTTGCCGCGTCGTTCGCGCTGGCCTCGCCGAACCCCGGCCACGGGCCCACTACGAGCACGTCCACGTCCACGAATCACGGCAAGTCCGCCGGGTCGAAGGCGAAGTGCCGTCCGCTCAACCTGAAAGGCACCGTCCCGGCCGGATCGATCGCCCTCACCGTGACGAAGGCGGCCGGCCCGAACGCGAAGCAGCTCCTGAACACCACTGCCAACCTGACCGTTCCGGCTGGCAAGGTGAGCGTTCAGGCCTGGTCATGCGCGACAACTGGCGCAACGGGCCTGCAGACGCTCGTCTTGCGGCAGCTCCGTATCGGCGGGTCGCCCCATCCCGCCACGACGACGACGACCTCGAGCCCCTAGGCTCCAGAACAAGCTCGTCGGACCTTCCGCCAGAGGCGCCCCTTTCGGGGTGCCTCTGGCGTTTTCTGGCCCCACGCGCTACCATCCCCCCAGCATTCGGCGGATTCCGCAGGGTTACCCTTGCGCAGAAGCGAGGTGGTCGGGTACCCTGGCGGGTTGCGCCGCTATTCCGCTGTCCACGCCCGCCGTTCGCCGTTCCAGTTCTCGTTCGACATTTTTAAGGGAGGCTTCATCTCTTGACGACCAAGGTCGCTGCGCCTAGCGCGCGCACCACTTTCTCGCGCCTCAAGCACGTCCTCGACCTTCCGAACCTGATCGACATCCAGAAGGCCTCGTTTCAATGGTTCCTGGACGAAGGTCTCCGCGAGACGATCGACGACATTTCGCCGATCGAGGACTACACCGGCACTCTCGCCGTCGAGTTCGGGGCTTACAAGTTCGGAGAGCCCCAGTTCTCGATCAAGGAATGCCGGGAGAAGGACCTGACCTACCAGGCTCCGCTCTCGATGACCGTCCGCTTCGTCAACAAGGAGACGGGCGAGATCCGCGAGCAAACAGTCTTCATGGGGGACTTCCCGATGATGACCGAGTGGGGCACCTTCATCATCAACGGCACCGAGCGAGTCATCGTGACGCAGCTCGTTCGCAGCCCGGGCGCCTACCTGATGGAGCCCAAGGACGCCACGAAGCAGGTCTTCACGGCGAACCTGATGCCGTCGCGCGGCTCCTGGCTGGAGCTCGAGATCGACAAGAAGGGCATCGTCTACGCCCGGATCGACCGGAAGCGAAAGCTGCCGATCACGACCCTGCTCCGGGCCCTCCCCGAAGAGGACCCGACGACCGGCTTCAAGCTCGACACCTCGAGCAACGAAGCCATCTTGAAGTTGTTCAACAACTCGATCTTCATCGTCAACACACTCGAGAAGGACCCGTCCACGCGCGAGGAAGAGGCGCTGATCGAGGTCTTCAAGAAGCAGCGCCCGGGTGAGCCGCCCACGCTGGACAACGCTCGGAACCTGCTCAAGGCGCTCTTCTTCGATCCCAAGCGCTACGACCTGACCAAGGTCGGCCGCTACAAGCTCAACCAGCGGCTCGCCGTCAACGTGCCCGACGACACGCGCGTCTTGACGACCGAGGACATCCTCTCGCTCGTCCAGAAGCTCGTCGAGTTGCCGCACCGCCTCGGCGTGCCCGAGGACTCCAAGGACTACGCGGCCGACGCGATCGTGCTCAACCGCGATCCCATTCGGACGGAGCTCGACGAGTACGAGCACTTCGGCAACCGGCGTCTACGCACGGTCGGCGAGCTGATCCAGGAGGCGTTCCGGGTCGGGCTCTATCGCATGGAGCGCGTCGTTCGCGAGCGGATGACAACCGAGGACGTCGACACGATCACGCCGCAGACGATCATCAACATCCGGCCGGTCGTGGCCGCGATGAAGGAGTTCTTCGGTTCGTCGCAGCTGTCGCAGTTCATGGACCAGACGAACTCGCTCGCGGGCCTCACGCACCGCCGGCGCCTGTCGGCGCTCGGAGCGGGTGGTCTCACGCGCGAGCGCGCGCCGATCGAGGTGCGCGACGTTCACCCGACCCACTACGGGCGCATGTGCCCGATCGAGACGCCGGAAGGCCCGAACATCGGCCTCATGGGCTCGCTCGCGTCGATGGCGACCGTGTCCGAGTTCGGCTTCATCCAGACGCCGTACCGCAAGGTCGTTGGAGGCAAGGTCACCGACGAGATCGTCTACCTGGACGCCGCCGCGGAGGCGCAGTTCACGATCGCGCAGGCGAGCGCCGTCGTCGACGAAAAGACGGGCCGTTTCCACGACAAGCAGGTGCTCTGTCGCTCGAAGGAGGGCGAAGCGGTCACGGCCGACCCGAAGGACATCCAGTTCATGGACGTCGCGCCGGCGCAGATCGTCTCCGTGGCGACGGCGCTGATCCCCTTCCTCGAGCACAACGATGCGAACCGCGCGCTGATGGGCGCGAACATGCAGCGGCAGGCAGTGCCGCTGATGATCGCCCAGGCGCCGATCGTCGGCACCGGCCTCGAGTATCGCGCCGCGATCGACACCGGCGACGTCGTGCTCTCGCACCGCGCCGGCACGATCGTCGACGTCGACGCAGGGCACATCACCGTCGAGACCAAGGACGGAAAGGACGAGTACCCGCTGACGAAGTTCATGCGCTCGAACCAGGGCACCCTCATCCACCACAAGCCGATCGTGTCGCTGGGCGACAAGGTCCTGGCGGAGCAGGTGCTGGCAGACGGCAGCTCGACCGACATGGGTGAGCTCGCGCTCGGCGCGAACCTACTCGTCGCGTTCATGCCGTTCGAGGGCTACAACTTCGAGGACGCGATCGTCATCTCGGAGCGGCTCGTCAAGGAGGATGTCCTCTCCTCGATCCACATCCACGAGTACGAGATCGACGCGCGCTCGACGAAGCTCGGCGACGAGGAGATTACACGCGACATCCCGAACCGCTCGGAAGAGTCGCTGAAGGACCTCGACGACCGCGGCGTCGTCCGCATCGGCGCCGAGGTCGGCTCCGGTGACCTGCTCGTCGGCAAGGTCACGCCGAAGGGCGAGACCGAGCTGACCGCTGAGGAGAAGCTGATTCGCGCGATCTTCAAGGAGAAGGCGCGCGAGGTCCGCGACACCTCGCTCAAGGTTCCACACGGCGAGGGCGGCAAGGTCATCGACGTCAAGACGTTCTCGCGCGAGAACGGCGACGACCTGTCGCCGGGCGTGAACGAGCTCGTGCGCGTCTACGTCGCGAAGAAGCGCAAGATCGCGGAGGGCGACAAGCTCGCCGGCCGCCACGGCAACAAGGGCGTCATCTCGAAGATCGTGCCGGAAGAGGACATGCCGTACCTCGAGGACGGCCGCCCGGTGGACGTCGTGCTCAACCCGCTCGGCGTGCCGAGCCGGATGAACATCGGCCAGATCCTGGAGACGCACCTCGGCTGGGCAGCCGCGCACGGCGTCTTCGCGAACGGAGACGGGCCGAACGGCATGGCCTCCAAGCCGATCGCAGCCGACAACCCGCATCCTGTTGCGACGCCGGTGTTCGACGGCGCGACCGAGGAAGACGTGGACGAGGCACTCGTCTCGTGGGTGAACGCGAACCCAGACTCTCCGATCAAGTTCAACGTCGACCAGACCCGCCCGGTCGGCCGGAAGGTGTCGGGCAAGGTCCGCCTGTTCAGCGGCAAGACCGGTCAGCCCTACGAGTCGAAGGTGACGATCGGCTTCATGTACATCCTGAAGCTGCTGCACCTCGTGGACGACAAGATCCACGCCCGTTCGACCGGCCCGTACTCGCTCGTCACCCAGCAGCCGCTGGGCGGCAAGGCGCAGTTCGGCGGCCAGCGGTTCGGCGAGATGGAGGTCTGGGCGCTCGAGGCCTATGGCGCCGCGTACACCCTGCAGGAGATGCTCACGATCAAGTCCGACGACACAGTCGGGCGCGTGAAGGCGTACGAGGCGATCGTCAAGGGCGAGAACATCGCCGAGCCGTCCATCCCCGAGAGCTTCAAGGTGCTGCTCAAGGAGATGCAGTCCCTCGCGCTCGACGTCAACGTGCTCTCCGACGAAGGGACCACGGTCGAGGTCCGCGAGGAGGACGACGAGCTCCTGCGCGCTGCAGAAGAGCTTGGCATCGATCTCTCGCCGGGCTCGCTGCGCGCCGTCGGGCGTCAGCCCACGGCCGAGGAGGCCGAGGAGGGCCAGGAGCGTGTCGATCAGGACGGTGAGATGGCCCTGCCAAACGACGAAACGCTCGGCGACCTGACGGACGTCGAGGTGGCCACGGAGGGTGACGCGGTCGCCGACGACGATGAAGAGGCACCCACACTTGCAGCAGAACCGGAATTGGAACTTGAGGAATGAGCTGCGCCCATTCCTCCAACTGTTGTGTGTTGTTTGAGATGAATAGGAGTTTGATGATCAACACAGCTGGCGGTTTCGCCGGAGGCGAAAGCGCATGATCGACATCAATGAATTCGACGCGATTCGCATCGGGCTTGCCTCGAGCAAGCAGATTCGCGACTGGTCCTCCGGTGAGGTCACCAAGCCGGAGACGATCAACTACCGCACGCTCAAGCCCGAGCGCGACGGTCTCTTCTGCGAGCGCATCTTCGGTCCGACGAAGGACTGGGAGTGCTATTGCGGCAAGTACAAGCGCGTCCGCTACAAGGGCATCATCTGCGAGCGCTGCGGCGTCGAGGTGACGCGGCAGAAGGTGCGGCGCGAGCGCATGGGTCACATCGACCTGGCCGCGCCGGTTTCGCACATCTGGTTCTTCAAGGGCGTGCCGAGCCGCATCGGCTACCTGCTCGACATCGCTCCGCGCGAGCTCGAGAAGGTCCTCTACTTCGCCGCCTCGATCGTGACCGCGGTCGACGTCGCCGCGCGGAAGAAGGACCTGAACGACCTCGAGGACAAGGTCAAGGCCGAGGCCGAGCGCATCGAGGTCGACCGTGAGGAGGCGCTCGCTGCGCTCGAAGACCGCCTCAAGCGGCGCCGCGAGTACTTCGCGAAGGGCAAGGACAAGGGGTTCGACGAGGACGACGACTTCTGGGCCCGCGGCCTGTCCAACTGGGCCGAGGAGCAGGCGATGCCGCCGCTCGAGGAAGCACGCGACCTCGCCGGCAAGATGTTCCCCGACCTCGTCGGTCAGATCACGACAGAGGACTCGAAGAAGATCCGCGAGCTCGTCCGCAACGCTGCGATCCGCGACGACCGCAAGCTCACACCGCGTGAGCTCGAGAACGTCGCCGCGGCGGCGGAGCAGATCCTCAAGGGTCTCGATCCGCTCTTCAAGCAGCAGGCGAAGGCGACCGGCGCGAAGAAGGGTGCGATCTCGAAGCACATCAATCGCATCCTCGACGCGCTCCTCGACGGCGACGAGATCGCCGAGGAGGACGCCAAGTACATTGCGGGCGTCGACATCAAGAACCTCGACCGTTCACGCGAGCTCGGCAACGGGCTTCTCGCCGACGTGGTCGACACGTGGGACGGCGAGCAGGACATCCGTGAGCTGACCAACGACCTCTGCCTCCGGACGGACGGCAAGATCCGCAAGGAAGACCTCGACGCGATCATCCAGTGGGCCCTGAAGGTCCGCGAGATGTATCTCGACATCGAGTCGCGCCGCGGCGATGCCCGCGATGCGTCGGTCGACTCCGTCAACCGCCTCGAGCAGACCTGGCTGCTGTTCAAGGACCTCGAGCCCAAGCTCATCGTCAACGACGAGCAGCTCTTCCGCGAGCTGAAGGACCGGTTCGGCTCTCCGTACGGGTTCGGTGTCTACTTCCGCGGGGGTATGGGCGCGGAGGCGATCCGCGACTTGCTCAAGGACCTCGATCTCAAGGCCGAGGCTGCCTCGCTGCGCGAGACAGTGGCCACGGCGAAGGGTCAGAAGCAGCAGCGCGCGATCAAGCGGCTGAAGGTCGTGAGTGCGTTCATCACCTCGGAGAACAAGCCCGAGTGGATGATCCTCGAGGCGGTGCCGGTGATCCCGCCGGAGCTGCGGCCGATGGTGCAGCTCGACGGCGGCCGTTTCGCCACGAGCGACCTGAATGACCTCTACCGGCGCGTGATCAACCGCAACAACCGCCTCAAGCGGCTGCTCGACCTCGGCGCGCCCGAGATCATCGTCAACAACGAGAAGCGGATGCTGCAGGAGGCCGTCGACGCGCTGTTCGACAACGGCCGCCGCGGGCGCTCCGTGACGGGTCCGGGCAATCGTCCGCTCAAGTCGCTGTCCGACATGCTCAAGGGCAAGCAGGGCCGGTTCCGCCAGAACCTGCTCGGCAAGCGCGTCGACTATTCGGGCCGCTCGGTGATCGTGTCGGGCCCGAGCCTGAAGCTGCACCAGTGCGGGCTACCGAAGCTGATGGCGCTCGAGCTCTTCAAGCCGTTCATCATGAGCCGGCTCGTCGAGCGAAAGTCCGTGCAGAACATCAAGGCCGCGAAGAAGTACGTCGACTCGATGACCGAGGAGGTCTGGGACGTCCTCGAGGAAGTCATCGCGGAGCATCCGGTCCTTCTGAACCGTGCACCGACGTTGCATCGTCTCGGCATCCAGGCGTTCGAGCCGAAGCTGGTCGAGGGCAAGGCAATCCAGGTACACCCGCTCGTCTGTCACGCCTTCAACGCGGACTTCGACGGTGACCAGATGGCCGTGCACCTCCCGCTCTCGGCCGAGGCGCAGGCCGAGGCGCGCATCCTGATGCTGTCGTCGAACAACATCCTCTCGCCTGCGAGCGGCCGTCCGCTGGCCACGCCGACGAAGGACATGGTGCTCGGAACCTACTACCTGACCTACTGCGAGACCGATCTCGACAAGACCAAGCTCGAGGACATCAAGCCGAGGCCCAAGAGGTTCGCGAGCGAGGAGGAGGTCGAGCACGCCCTCGACGCCGAGCAGGTGAAGCTGCAGCAGCCGATCGAGTTCCGCTGGAACGGCGACCTGCTGCTCACGACTCCGGGCCGCGTGATCTTCAACTCCGAGGTCGAGCGTGCGCTCGCCGAGGCCGTCGAGGACTACGACCCTGAGGATCCGCTGCACGACTACATCAACCGGACCCTGCCGAAGCGTGAGCTCGACGCGTTCATCGCCGAGCTCGTCCACGAGTACGGGGCGCACTCCATTGCCAGCGTGCTCGACATGATCAAGACCCTCGGCTTCAAATACGCGACCCAGGCCGGCGTGACGATCTCGAAGAACGACATCGTGATCCCGCCGGACAAGGAGAAGATCCTGGCCGAGTACGAGGAGCGCGTGTCGAAGGTCATGGCTCAGTACGAGCGCGGTCTGATCACGGACGAGGAGCGCCACGAGTCGATCGTGAACATCTGGACCGAAGCGACCGACACCGTCGCGGATGCGATGGAGAGGACGTTCTTCGAGTTGAACCCGATCTACATGATGGCCAACTCGGGCGCGCGTGGATCCTCCAAGCAGATCCGCCAGCTTGCGGGTATGCGTGGCCTGATGGCGAATCCAAAGGGCGAGATCATCGAGCGCCCGATCAAGGCCAACTTCATGGAGGGCCTGTCGGTGCTCGAGTACTTCATCTCGACGCACGGCGCCCGCAAGGGTCTGGCCGACACGGCGCTCCGCACGGCCGACTCGGGCTACCTCACGCGGCGTCTCGTCGACGTCTCGCAGGACGTGATCATCCGTGAGGAGGACTGCAAGACCAAGGAGTTCATCGAGCTCCCGATCAACGTTCCCGAGGGTGTCAACAAGAGCCTGTTCGGGCGGACGCTCGCGGCCGAGCTGCACAAGCCGCTCGCGAGTGGGAAGCCGGGCAAGACGGTCGTGGCCGAAAAGGGCGAGGAACTGACCCCGCTCGTCCTCGACGAGATCATCGAGTCGCTCGGCGACACCGTCGACCAGGTGAAGATCCCGGTCCGCTCGGTCCTGAAATGCAGGAGCGAGTTCGGCGTGTGCCGCCACTGCTACGGCACGTTCCTCGCCACCGGCGAGATGGCCGAGATCGGCGACGCGGTCGGCATCATCGCCGCGCAGTCGATCGGCGAGCCGGGCACACAGCTCACGATGCGGACGTTCCACTCGGGTGGTGTGGCCGGCGCGGACATCACGCACGGCCTGCCGCGCGTCGTCGAGATCTTCGAGGCGCGCAACCCGAAGGGTGCGGCCACGCTCGCCGAAGTTGGCGGCAAGGTCGACATCGAGGACACCGACCGCGGCCCGAAGGCGACGATCGTCCCGTTCGACCTGAAGAAGGACGAAGAGCCGAAGGCGATCCAGCTGCCGCGCAGGACGCGACTGCTCGTGACCAAGGGCCAGGAGGTGCAGCCGGGAGATCCGCTGCACGAGGGCTCGATCAACCCTGCAGATCTCCTGCGCCTGAAGGGCTACACGGAGACCGAGCTGTACCTCATCGGCGAGGTTCAGAAGGTCTACAAGTCACAGGGTGTCGAGATCCACGACAAGCACATCGAGCTGATCGTCCGCCAGATGCTGAAGAAGGTGCGCGTCGAGAACGCGGGCCAGACCGATCTGCTGCCCGGCCAGCTCGTCGACAAGACCGTGCTCGACCGTGAGAACACGCGGATCAAGAAGGAGAAGAAGGAGCAGGCGACGTTCGAGCCGCTGATCCTCGGGATCACGAAGGCATCGCTCGCCACCGAGTCCTTCCTCTCCGCCGCGTCGTTCCAGGAGACGACCAAGGTTCTGACGGACGCGTCGATCGAGGGCAAGGTCGACCGCCTGCTCGGGTTGAAGGAGAACGTGATCATCGGGAAGCTGATCCCGGCGGCCACCGGCCTGAAGCAGTACCGCGGAATCGAGATCGGACCGTCCGACAAGGTCCCGGCGTCCGCCTACATGCGGCCGGCCACCGAGGAGCAGCTGCTCGCTGCCCTCGAGGAGATCGACTCCGACGGCGGCAACGGCATCAACCTCGACTCACTCGGGCTCGATTTCGGCGGCACGCCGGGCGTCGAGGACGGCGGCACCTCGGGCAAGAGCGATATCGAGGCCGAGGAGATCCCAGAGGTTGACTCACCGCTCGACAAGGAACCGTGAGTAGAGCGTTTCTGAGCGAGGCCGGGCAAAGCCCGGCCTCGCGGCGTTTTTGAGCGCCCAGAGGAGCGAGGGCTCCAAGAGTTAACTCTTCGTAAGCGACACCGGGAGCCGCCCGGAACGGCGGCTACTCTAGGCCGGTGAAGAGGCTAGGGGTCCTCGTCGCCGCCGTCATCGCGCTTGCGCTCGCCGGCGGAAAGGGCGCGCCGGCGCAGCAGTTGCAGGCCAACTGCTCTCTCTTCGGCGGCAAGGCGCCGCTCTGGCTGGACTTTGCGGACGGCTCCGTCCCCTTCTGGAACCTCTTCGCCAAGCCGGGTGTGACCGCGCTCGCGTCCAATCTGATCTATCCGCCCAAGCTGCGGGACGCGGGTGCACAGACCGCGTACTTCGACCTGTACCTGAACCGGCGTGTCGGCACGACCAGCGCGCCTGCCGACCCAGCGACGATCGTCGACAAGGCGAACAAGTTCTACGAATACGCAGCCCAGTCGATGGACTGCTCGAATCCTGTGATTGCGGAGAACGAGCTCTTCGGGTCGTGGCTTGCGGTGCCGTGGTCGAAGACGAACGCGCAGTACCGCGCCAACGTGCTCCTCTTCCTGCAGACGCTGCGCCAGCGCGGTGCGCAACCGTGGCTGCTCGTCAACGCGGCGCCGTACACCGACGGCAGCGCCGGTGACTGGTGGCGGCAGGTGGCCGACGTGGCGGGAATCGTCCGCGAGGTCTACTTCCCGGCCCCGCAGATCTACAACCAGGGCCCGATTCGTGGCAGCCGTACGTTGCGGCAGGCATTCCGAAGCGCCATCCTCGACTTCACCAAGACCGGGATTCCGGTGTCCAAGCTCGGCATCTTCCTCGGGTTCCAGACGTCGAAGGGCAGCGGCGGCCGAGAGGGCCTAGAGGCGAAGGCCTGGTTCCGGACCGTGAAGTGGCAGGTGCTCGCGGCGCGCTACGTCGCCCAGGAGATGAAGTTCAGCTCGATCTGGTCGTGGGGCTGGGCAGAGTGGACGACGACTCCGGGAGAGAAAGACCCGGCCAAGCAGACGGCGGCGTGCGTCTATCTCTGGACCAGGAGCCCGAGCCTGTGCAACGGCCCGCGGGCCGCGGGAAAGGGATTCGTGCGTTCGCGCACCGAAGGTCAACTCATCCTGGCTCCCGGACTACGTTGCCAGCTGGGGCACGCGGCGGTGCGGTGGTCGCAGATCAATCCGATCCTCAAGCTGACTGGGGATCCCGAGCTCGCCTTCTCCGATGCGTTCGCGCGGGTCGTTGCCCAGGGCGCGGCGCAGGTGGGGTACGACGACATTCTCGCGGCGGAGCGCTCGATCATCAGCGCTCGGTTTGGCGGATCACGGAGCGCGTATCTGGCGGCCATCGCCGCTGGACGGGCCAACCTGTCTGTGGCGCGCGGCATCATCGGCGACGAGCTGAGGCGCGCGCGCATCGAGAGCAGGTTCACGGTGCGCGCTCCGAGCGCGCGCGAGATCGCCGACTTCCACGACACCTACGGCGACCTGCAGGCACGTCTCGTGCAGGCGAAGGCGGGAGCACCGTGGCTAGGCGGCCGCCGCTCGGGCTACGCGGTCGAGTCGGCTGCGCCGCCGCGCTTGATGACCCTGACGTCGGGACGCTGGAGTGCCGTCTGGTCGCCGCTCGGAACGGTGCAGGTGCGGCCGCTCGGTCCGCCACTCCCGCTCGGCACGCTCTCGATCGGCAACGCACGGGAGGCGATCCGCGCTGCGCTGATGGCACAGGAACGTGAAGATCGCTATCCGAGCTGGCTCGCCTCGGCGCAGCAGGCTGCCTTCCCGGAGGCCATCTGCTGGCGGGACCAGTTCCCGGCGACGGGCGAGGTCGACCTCACGAACTACCTGCCCTTTCTTGCGCTGACCTCTTAAGCGGGACCGAGGCGCGGCGAGTTCGCCGACACGACGCGGCCCTTGCCGGCTTCCTTCGCGCGGTAGAGCGCATCGTCCGCGCGCTGGAAGAACGCGACCGGATCGTCTTCCGCACGCAGCTCCGCGACGCCGGCAGACAGGAAGAGCTTGCCACCCTGGCCGAGTGGGCGTGACGAAATCGCGTTCTGGATCCGCCGATAGAGCTGGTCGGCATCCTCGAGCGACGACTCCGGCAGGATGACGGCGAACTCGTCGCCCCCGACGCGGCACGCAATGTCGGCCGTGCGCACGACGTCCCGGACCCGTTCCGCAGCTTCCGCCAGCACCGTGTCTCCCGCCAGGTGGCCGATGCGGTCGTTGACCTCCTTGAAATCGTCCAGGTCGAAGACGATGAGTGAGAGCTTGCGCTCGTAGCGGTGCGCGCGGGAGCACTCGCGCGCCAGCGTCTCGTGGAAGTAGCGCCGGTTGTGCAGTCCGGTGAGCGCGTCGAGGTCGGCGAGCTGCCTCGCCTCGCGAAAGCGGCGCGCGTTCTCGATCGCCGGGCCGGCGCGCATGGCCAACGTCTCGAGCTGGCGCACGTCGTCGTCGGCGTACTCGTGCCCCTTCCTGCGCGTGAAGACCGTGAGATAGCCCAGAGTCGCGTTGTCGCCGGGGAGCGGGACCGCGAGGCCGGCGTGGATGACTCCCTCGCCCGGGCTCGCCTCCCGTTCGGCCTCGGGATACGTGTAAGACATCGTGATCGACCGGGCGAGCCGTCCGTCCGGCGGGCCGGTGATCGCATGGCGCTCCGCCTCCTCTACGGACAGGCCGAGCGTGGCGACGAGCGGCTTGCCGCCTGCGGGGTCGGGGAGCATGATCAGCGCCGCGTCGGCGTCCTCGAGCGCTCCCGCCGCCTCGAGCGCCCGCGAGAGCACCTCATCGAGGTCGATCGACCCCGCGAGCTCCCCGAAGATGCGGCTGCGCCGCCCTTCTTCCTCGGCGCGCTCGAGCGCCCCGGCCAGCTCTCGGCCGAGCTCGTCCATTCGGGCGTTCAGACTCGCGACCACCTCGGCAACCCGTTCATCGGTTGAGGTGTCCGAGCGCCAGCGGACGACGAGCAGGGCCAGCAATAGCGCAACGAGAGCGCCAAGGCCCACACTGATCCCGATCAGAATGGTGGTCATTCGTTTGCCGCAGGAAAGGAAAAACCCGCCGACTCACTGTAGTGGCGGTCGAGCGATCCCTCTAGCTTTTGCAAGTAAGAAAATCCTCCGTTTGCGGGTACGTCTAAAACGGGGTCAGAACCCTTCTGGTTCCGCTCCAGGAGCGGGTTTCCGGGGTTTGCGAGGCCTCTCTCGTTTCGCTACCATGCCTCGTCCGGTTGGCAGGGCCTTCGGCCCCGCCGACCGTTGCTGTGTGAGAACAGACTTTCCAGGAGGTTCATGCCCACCGTCAATCAACTCGTCCGCAAGGGTCGCGCCCTCCAAAAGGGGAAGACGAAGACCCCTGCGCTCGGCGGGGCGCCGCAGAAGCGCGGCGTCTGCACGCGCGTGTTCACGCATACCCCGAAAAAGCCGAACTCGGCGCTTCGGAAGGTCGCGCGCGTCCGCCTGACGAACCAGATGGAGGTCACGACCTACATCCCCGGCGAGGGCCACAATCTCCAGGAGCACTCCGTCGTCCTCGTCAGAGGCGGCCGCGTCAAGGACCTGCCGGGCGTCCGGTACAAGGTCATCCGCGCCGCGCTCGACACGGCCGGAGTGTCCGACCGCAAGCAGGGCCGTTCCAAGTACGGCGCCAAAAAGGGCAGTTAGTGGCCTCCCTGGCAACATTCAGTGCGCCTCTGACGCGCGATAAGCGGCGCCATGCCGCGTCCTCAGTCGCACTCGGGCAGTCCAGCCCGAGCGCTCCCTGCGTCCTTGCCTGGCTTGCTTCTCGCACGCCAGAGACGCGAGAACGTCACCGGGAAGACCACTAATGCCGCGCCGTGCTGATGTCCAGGCCCGGCCCGTCGAGCCGGATCCCGTCTACAACTCGCCCCTCGTGACGCAGGTCATCAACAAGGTGATGACCGCGGGCAAGAAGTCGACTGCCGAGCAGATCGTCTACAGCGCGATGGAGCGGATCGGAGAGAAGACCGGCAAGCCGCCCGTCGAGGTGCTGGAGCAGGCCGTGAAGACGGTCACGCCCGTGCTCGAGGTCAAGAGCCGCCGCGTCGGCGGCGCGAACTACCAGGTGCCCGTCGAGGTGCCGCAGCGCCGCGCGCGCACGCTTGCCGTGCGCTGGCTGGTGGACTTCGCGCGCAGCCGCCGCGAGAAGGGGATGGTCGAGAAGCTCTCGGCCGAAATCCTCGATGCGCTCAACCAGCAGGGCGGCGCCTGGAAGCGCAAGGACGACGTCTACCGGATGGCGCAGGCCAACAAGGCCTTCGCGCACTACAGGTGGTAGCGGGCATGGCTATCGACACCAAGAGCGGCATCGCCCTCGACCGCGTCCGGAACATCGGGATCATGGCCCACATCGACGCGGAAGACGACGACGACCGAGCGCGGATCCTCTACTACACGGGTCGCACCCACAAGATGGGCGAGGTCCACGAGGGCGCGGCGACGATGGACTGGATGGCGCAGGAGCAGGAGCGCGGCATCACGATCACGTCTGCGGCGACAACGGCGTCGTGGCGGGATTTTCGGATCAACATTATCGATACGCCCGGGCACGTGGACTTCACCGTCGAGGTGGAGCGGAGCCTCCGCGTCCTCGACGGCGCGATCGCCGTTTTCGACGCGGTTGCAGGCGTTCAGCCCCAGTCCGAGACCGTCTGGCGGCAGGCCGAGCGCTACGCCGTCCCGCGCATCACCTTCATCAACAAGATGGATCGCACCGGCGCGGACTTCTTCGCCTCCGTTCAGTCGATGATCGATCGCCTCGGCGCCAATCCGGTGCCGGTCCAGCTGCCCATTGGCACCGAGGAGCACCACCGCGGCATCGTCGACCTCGTCGACATGCGCGCGATCACCTGGTCGGACGACCTCGGGACGAAGATGGAGACCGGTGAGATTCCGGCTGAGCTCATGGAGCAGGCGCAGGAGTACCACCACCAGCTGATCGACGCGGTCGCCGAGTTCGACGACGAGCTGACGGAGGCGTATCTCACGGACGAGGAGTCCGTTGCCCCCGAGATGATCCGCCGCGCCGTGCGCGCCGGGACGCTCGCAAACAAGATCTCGCCGGTGCTGCTCGGCTCCGCCTTCAAGAACAAGGGCGTGCAGCCACTGCTCGACGCGGTCGTCGACTATCTGCCGAGCCCGGTCGACCTTCCCCCTGTGCACGGCATCGACCCACGCACCGAGCACGAGCTCTCGCGCAGGCCCGCGTTGGACGAGCCGTTCTCCGCGCTCGCCTTCAAGGTCATGTCCGATCCGTACGTGGGCAAGCTCACGTACTTCCGCGTCTACTCCGGCAAGCTGAAGGCCGGCGACCGCGTTCTCAATACGAACACCGGCAAAACGGAGCGGATCAGTCGCATCCTGCAGATGCACGCAAACCACCGTGAGGAGCGCGAGGAGATCGGTGCGGGCGAGATCGCGGCCGGCGTCGGCCTCAAGGCCACGACGACCGGTGACACGCTCGCGACGGACACGGCGCCCATCAAGCTCGAGTCGATGATGTTCCCGGACCCGGTGATCTCGGTCGCCGTCGAGCCGAAGTCGAAGGCCGACCAGGACAAGCTCGGAGTGGGACTACAGCGGCTGGCGGAGGAGGATCCGACTTTCCGTGTGCGCACGGACGACGAGACCGGCCAGACGCTCATCGCCGGCATGGGCGAGTTGCACCTCGAGATCATCGTCGACCGCCTCAAGCGTGAGTTCAGCGTCGACGCGAACGTGGGCCGGCCGCAGGTCGCCTACCGCGAGACAATGGGCCAGGCGGTCGAGAAGATTCAGGGCAAGTTCGTCCGCCAGACCGGCGGTCGCGGGCAGTACGGACACGCGGTCATCAACGCCGAGCCCATGAGCTCCGGCGACGGCTACGAGTTCGTGGACAAGATCGTCGGCGGGAAGATCCCGAAGGAGTACATCCCGGCAATCGACCTCGGCATCCAGGAGGCGATGGAGTCCGGGGTGCTCGCGGGGTACCCCGTTGTCGACGTCCGCATCGAGCTCGTGGACGGCTCGTACCACGACGTCGACTCGAGCGAGATCGCGTTCAAGGTCGCCGGCTCCATGGCCTTCAAAGAGGCGATGAAGCGGGGCAAGCCGAAGCTGCTCGAGCCCGTGATGGCCGTCGAGGTGATCACACCAGAGGACTACCTGGGCGACGTGATGGGGAACCTGAACTCCCGGCGCGGACGCGTCGAGAGCCTCGAGCCCCTGGGCAACGCACAGGTGATCAAGGCCATCGTCCCGCTCGCGGAGATGTTCGGCTACGCGACCGACGTGCGTTCGATGACGCAGGGTCGCGCTGAGTTCACGATGCAATTCGAACGTTATGAGGAAGTTCCGCAATCGATCCTGGCCGAGCTGGCCACGACCGACGCGTAAGAGCAAGGAAGGAGAAGCATGGCCAAGCAGAAGTTCGAGCGCACCAAGCCGCATCTCAACGTCGGCACGATCGGTCACATCGACCACGGCAAGACGACGCTGACCGCGGCGATCACCAAGGTGCTGTCGGAGCAGGGGACGTCGACGACCGGAATCAAGAGCTTCGAGGAGATCGACAACGCACCCGAGGAGAAGGCGCGCGGCATCACGATCAACACGTCGCACGTCGAGTACGAGACCGAGGCTCGGCACTACGCACACGTCGACTGCCCAGGGCACGCCGACTACATCAAGAACATGATCACGGGCGCCGCCCAGATGGACGGCGCGATCCTGGTCGTGTCCGCAGCAGACGGCCCGATGCCGCAGACGCGCGAGCACATTTTGCTCGCCCGCCAGGTCGAGGTGCCGTCGATCGTCGTCGCGCTGAACAAGGCCGACATGGTCGACGACCCCGAGCTGCTCGAGCTCGTCGAGATGGAAGTGCGTGAGCTCCTGTCGAAGTACGACTTCCCCGGCGACGACATTCCGGTCATCCAGGTCTCGGCGCTCAAGGCGCTCGAGGGCGACGGCGAGTGGGTTCCGAAGATCATCGAGCTGATGAACGCCGTGGACTCGTTCATTCCCGAGCCGGAGCGCGACGTCGACAAGCCGTTCCTGATGCCGATCGAGGACGTCTTCACGATCACCGGCCGCGGCACCGTCGTGACCGGCCGCATCGAGCAGGGCAAGATCGAGTCGGGCAACGAGGTCGAGATCGTCGGGATTCACGAGAAGGTCGAGAAGACCGTCGTCACGGGCCTCGAGATGTTCCAGAAGACGCTCGACTATGCGCAGGCAGGCGACAACGCAGGCGCGCTGCTCCGCGGCATCAAGCGCGAGGAGATCGAGCGTGGGCAGGTGCTCGCGAAGCCCGGATCGATCACGCCGCACACACACTTCAAGGCAGAGGTGTATGTCCTCTCGAAGGACGAGGGCGGCCGTCACACGCCGTTCTTCAACAACTACCGCCCGCAGTTCTACTTCCGCACGACGGACGTGACGGGCGCGATCAAGCTCCCGGAAGGCCAGGAGATGGTCATGCCGGGCGACAACACCAACATGGAGGTCGAGCTGATCCAGCCGATCGCCATGGATCAGGGTCTGCGCTTCGCCGTCCGCGAGGGTGGCCGCACCGTCGGCGCAGGCGTCGTCACCGAAGTGATCAAGTAGAAGGGGCGCCGGTTCGTTGGCTCAGAAAATTCGTATCCGTCTGAAGGGCTACGACCATCAGCAGCTCGACAAGTCGGCTCAGTCGATCGTCGAGACTGCGCAGCGAACCGGCGCCACCATCACTGGTCCCGTTCCGCTGCCCACCGAGAAGAACGTCTACTGCGTGATCCGTTCCCCCTTCAAGGACAAGGACTCGCGGGAGCACTTCGAGGTGCGCACGCACAAGCGGCTGATCGACATCCACTCGCCGACCCCGAAGACGGTCGACTCGCTGATGCGGCTCGACCTCCCGGCAGGCGTCGACATCGAGATCAAGCTCTAGCGCAATGAAAGGCATCGTCGGCAAGAAGCTGGGCATGACGCGGGTCTTCGACCCGGAGTCAGGCGTCGTCACGCCTGTCACCGTGATCGAGGCGGCTCCGTGCCCCGTGGTCCAGGTCAAGACCACCGACGCGGACGGATACGACGCCGTGCAGATCGCGTACGACGAGGCGGCCGAGCGCAAGGTCACGAAGCCCGAGCTCGGGCACCTGAGGAAGAACAACGTCACTGGTGCCTACCGGCATCTGCTCGAGCTGCGGGGTCAGACCGACGCCGTAGTCGGTGAGAACGTCACCGTCGAGGTGTTCCAGCCGGGCGAGAAGGTCAAGGTGAGCGGCATCGCGCACGGCAAGGGCTTCGCCGGGACGATCAAGCGGCACCGCTTCCACCGCGGCCCCAGCTCGCACGGCTCGCACAACGTCCGCAAGCCTGGCTCCATCGGGGCATCGGCAACTCCCTCGCGCGTGTTCAAGGGAATGAAGATGGCGGGCCGCATGGGTGGCAAGCGCGTGACGCAGACCGGCCTGGTCGTCCACGAGGTGCGCCCCGACGAGAACCTCCTGCTCGTCAAAGGCGCGGTGCCGGGACCGAAGAACGGCTTCGTCGAAGTCCGTGAGGCGAGCCACTGATGGCCGCGCCGAAAGCACCGCTCCTCGACTCGACCGGAAAGAAGGCCAAGGACGTGACGCTCGAAGAATCCGTCTTCGCCGCCGAGCTGAAACCGCACGTCGTGCACGAGACGGTGCGTGCCGAGATGAACGCAGCCCGCCAGGGAACGCGCGCGGCCAAGAGCCGCGGGCTCGTTTCCGGCGGACGCGCGAAGCCGTGGCGCCAGAAGGGCACGGGCCGCGCCCGCGCCGGCACGACGCGCGCACCGCAGTGGACCGGCGGCGGCGTCGCGTTCCCGCCGACGCCACGTGACTTCGACGTCAAGGTGAACCGCAAGACCAGGCGAGCCGCGATGCGCGGCGTGCTGAGCAGTCATGCCGAGAACGGAACCTTGGCGATTCTCGACGGCGCCGGGTTCGACGCTCCCTCCACCAAGTTGGCGGTGAGCCTCATCGAGGCTCACGCCATGGAATTGCCACTCGTCGTCGTCACCAAGGACGAGCAGAACGTCGTCAAGTCGTTCCGCAACATCGACAAGGTGGTCGTCACGACCCCCGGCGAGCTCGAGGTCGCTGCGCTCGTGTGGGCGCGCTCGGTGCTCGTCACGGAGGACGCGCTCGACCTCGTGAAGGACAAAGCCACCTCATGAGCTTGCATCCCAACGAAGTCCTGCTTGCCCCTGTCGTGTCGGAGAAGAGCTACGCCCAGATCGAGGGCAGCAACACGTACTCGTTCCGCATCCACCCGGACGCGCACAAGACGCAGGTCCGGCAGGCGGTCGAGGAGCTGTTCGACGTCAAGGTCCTCCGCGTTAACGTCTCGAAGGTGCAGCCGAAGCCGAAGCGGCGCGGCGCGATTCGCGGGACGAAGCCCGGCTGGAAGAAGGCGATCGTGCAGTTACGGCCCGGCGACTCGATCGAGATCTTCGAGGGGGTGCACGCCTGATGCCCGTCCGCCGTTACAAGCCCACCTCGCCGGGTCGTCGCTTCATGACCGTTTCGACCTTCGAGGAGATCACGAAGGCCAAGCCCGAAAAGGGGCTGACCGAAAAGCTGACGAAGAAGGGCGGCCGCAACAACAACGGCCGGATCACCACGCGCCACCAGGGCGGCGGGCACAAGCGCCGTTACCGCGTGATCGACTTCAAGCGTCTGAAGGACGGCGTGCCCGCGAAGGTCGCGGCGATCGAATACGACCCCAACCGTTCGGCCAGGATCGCGCTGCTGCATTACGCAGACGGTGCGAAGAGCTACATCCTCGCACCCGCGCGGTTGCGCGTCGGCGCCACCGTCGAGTCCGGCCCGGCGGCCGACATCAAGCCGGGCAATGCGCTCCCGCTCGAGAACATTCCGACTGGCACGCTCGTCCACAACGTCGAGTTGAAGCCCGGTCGCGGCGGCCAGATGGCCCGCAGCGCGGGCTCCGGCGTGCAGCTCGTCGCCAAGGACGAGGGCTACGGGGTGCTCCGCCTTCCGTCCGGCGAGATGCGCCGCGTGCCGCTGACCTGCCGCGCGACGATCGGGCAGGTCGGTAACGTGGACCACGAGAACATCACCGGCGGCAAGGCAGGACGGAGCCGGTGGAGGGGCAAGCGGCCGACGGTGCGCGGCTCGGCGATGAACCCCGTCGACCATCCGCACGGCGGCGGCGAGGGGAAGTCGAAGGGTGGCCGGCATCCGGTGACGCCGTGGGGCGTGCCGACGCTCGGGAAGCGCACGCGCCGGAAGCACAAGGAATCCAACCGTCTGATCGTCCGCAGCCGCAGGCGCGGAAAGGAGAAGCGCAAGTAAATGAGCCGCAGTTCCAAGAAGGGGCCTTTCGTCGAGGCACGGCTGATGGGTCGCATCGAGGCGATGAACGAGAAGAACGAGAAGCGGATGATCCGCACCTGGTCGCGTACCTCCACCGTCTTCCCGGAGATGGTCGGGCACACGATCGCCGTGCACGACGGCCGCAAGCACGTGCCCGTGTTCATCTCCGAGCAGATGGTCGGCCACAAACTGGGCGAGTTCGCGCCGACCCGAACCTTCCGCGGTCATTCCGGCGACCGCAAGACAGAGGTGAAGAAGCGCTAGTGAGCACGGTGGAGAAACCCAGAGAAGTCCGCGCGCAGGCGAAGTACGTGCGGATGTCCCCGCGCAAGGCGCGGCTCGTCGCGGAGCACATCCGCGGCCGCAGCGTGCCCGAGGCTCGTGCCGTTCTCGCCTTCACGTCGCGCGAGGCTGCGGGCGTGCTGCAGAAGGTGCTGCAGTCCGCCGTGTCGAACGCCGAGGCGAATCACGGCATCGCCGAGGACCGGCTGTACGTCAAGACCACGTACGTCGACGGCGGTCCGGTCATGAAGCGCTGGCGTGCACGTGCGCGTGGCCGCGTCGCCCGGATTCGCAAGCGGACCTGTCACATAACGGTGACTCTTGCGGAAAGGCCGGAGGCTGCAACAACTGTGGAGCCCGCGCAGGCCGAGACCACCGAGGCGGCAGCGACGCCGGCGCGCACGGCTTCGAGCAAGAAGAAGACTGCTACGGCCTCGAAGAAGAAGTCTGCTTCGAAGCGTCCCGCAAAGAAGAAGGAGACGACTGCGTAATGGGCCAGAAAGTCCATCCCGGCGGGATGCGCGTCGGCGTCATTCACGACTGGAAGTCCAACTGGTACACCGGGAAGAAGGAGTTCCCGGGCTACCTGATCGAGGACATCAAGATCCGGGAACACATCACCAACAAGCTTTCGCATGCCGGGTTGTCAGACATCCTGATCCGCAAGGACAAGCAGCGGGTCACGGTCGACATCTACACGGCGCGTCCCGGCATCGTGATCGGCAAGTCCGGCGTCGAGGTCGACGCGCTGCGCAAAGAGCTGCACGCGATCACCAAGAAGAACGTCCACATCAATATCAACGAGATCAAGCGTCCGGAGCTCGATGCCAAGCTCGTCGCGCAGTCGATCGCGGAGCAGCTGCAGAACCGCGTCAGCTTTCGCCGTGCGATGAAGCGCGCGCTCGCGTCCGGGATCCGTTCCGGGGCGAAGGGTGTTCGCATCCAGTGTGGCGGCCGGCTGGGTGGCACCGAGATGAGCCGCTCAGAGGCCTACTCCGAGGGCCGTGTGCCGCTGCACACGATTCGTGCGGACATCGACTACGGCTTCGTCGAAGCGAAGACGACCTTCGGCCGCATCGGTGTGAAGGTCTGGATCAACAAGGGCGAGATCATGCCCGAGGGTTACGGCGGCCTTGACACAGAGAAGGACGTCCGGCTCGGCGAGCAGGACCAGGCGCGTCGACGCCGAGCGAATGTCGAAGGGCTCGGCGCCTCGCGTGAAGGCGGCCGTGATCGCCAGCGCGACCGCGAAGGCCTCGGGCCGGTGCGTCCGGGCCGGAAGAAGAGCGGTGGGCAGGGCCGTGGCTCCGGCCGTGGTCAGGGTCGCGGCGGGAGGCCCGCACCGCGCAATCGCGCGGCCCAGCAGGACAACCCCGATCGTCCGCGCACCGACGAGGTCGCGACGTCGGCAGAAGGCTTGGAGTCCGGGCAGCCGCAGGTCGAGACGACTCCGGCACCCGTTGCCGACGCGCCGGACACGACGACGCCGGAGCAGCAGACCGAGGATCCGACGAATCAGGAAAAGGCTGACACGTAATGCTGCTGCCGAAGAAAATGAAGTACCGCAAGCACCAGCGCGGCCGCCGGAGAGGGTTCGCGAAGGGTCAGACGACGGTGCAGTTCGGCGACTTCGGGTTGAAGGCGCTCGAGACCGGCTGGGTGACGAACCGTCAGATCGAAGCGGCCCGCATCGCGATGACGCGCAAGATCAAGCGCGGCGGCAAGGTCTGGATCAACGTCTTCCCGGACAAGCCGACCACGCAGAAGCCGGCCGAGACCCGCATGGGTTCCGGCAAGGGCTCACCTGAGCACTGGGTCGCGGTCGTCAAGCCCGGCCGCGTGATGTTCGAGCTCGCCGGCGTCCCGGAGCCACTCGCCAAGGAAGCGCTTCGTCTCGCGGGCACGAAGATCTCGCTCAAAACCAAGTTCGTGAAGCGGGAGGCTGACCTCTTTGAGAGCTAGAGACCTGAGGGACATGAGCGACGAAGAACTGGAGAACGCTTTGCACGACAGACGTAAAGAGCTGTTCGATCTGCGCTTCCAGTCGGCGACCGGAGCGCTCGAGAACAGCGCGCGGCTGAAGCTGGCGAAGCGCGAGATCGCGCGGATCCTGACCGTGCGCGTCGAGCGCGAGGCAAAGGCAGGGCAGATCTGATGCCCGACGAGAAGAAGCCCACGCGCAAGAAGAAGGACGACGAGGCCGTGGCCGACGAGAAGCCGAAGCGCAAGCCTGCCGCCAAAACGGAGACCGCGGAGAAGAAGCCGGCTGCGAAGAAGGCTGCTCCGAAGAAGAAGGTCGAAGAGAAGGTCGTCGAGGAAGTTGCCGCCGACGCAACGGTCTCCGAGCCTGTCGCGGAGGCTCCGGCCGAGGAGCCCGTGGCGGAAGCCGCGGCCGAGGAGCCGGTAGCCCAGGCACCGGCCGATGAGCCTGCGGTCGAGGAAGCTCCCCCCGAAGAACCGACGGTCGAAGAGCCTGTAGCCGAGGAAGCCCCGGTCGCGGAAGCTTCGGCAGAGGAGCCGGCTCCGGAACCCGTCGTGGAGGCGGAGCCAGAACCCGTCGCCGAGGCGCCCGCCGCCGAGGCCGAAGAGGCCGAAGCTCCTGCGGAAGCGCCGGTCGCCGAGGAGGCGCCCCCTGCAGAGCCTCCACAGCAGTCGCAGCCGAAGCAGAAGCGCAAGCCACGTCCCCGTGCGGAACGGCGTCAGCGTCCGAAGGTTCGCCGCGAGCATCCAGCGGAGCGCAAGCCGATCAGCCGCGTGCCGAAGCCCGAGGCCGAGCGCGGCCGCCGGCAGGAGCGCCGCGGCGTCGTCATCTCGAGTGCGATGGACAAGACGATCATCGTCAAGGTCGAGGCGATCAAGGCGCACCGTCGCTACAAGAAGGTCGTCCGCCGCAGCGTCAAGTTCCACGCGCACGACGAGCAGAACACGGCGAACGTCGGGGACATCGTTCGCATCGTCGAAACGCGGCCGCTGTCCAAGTCGAAGCACTGGCGGCTCGTCGAGATCGTGCAGGCAGCTAAGTGATCCTCCCGGCAACAGTTAGTGCGCCTCTGGCGCGCGATGCGCGGCGCATTGCCGCGTCCTCAGTCGCACTCGGGCGAACCAGCCCGAGCGCTCCCTGCGTCCTTGCACTGCTTGCGCCTCCCACGCCAGAGACGCGAAACCGTCACCGGGAGGACCACAGATGATCCAACAAGAGTCCCGACTGCGCGTCGCCGACAACACCGGCGCCCGCGAGATCCTCTGCATCCGCGTGAAGGGTGGAACCGGCCGCCGCTACGCGCGCGTCGGCGACATCATCGTCGGCACCGTCAAGCAGGCCGCCCCGCAGGGCGCGGTGAAGAAGGGCGAGGTCGTGCAGGCCGTCGTCGTCCGCACGCGCAAGCCCTACGGACGGGACGACGGCACGTCGATCGCATTCGACGAGAACGCGGCGGTGATCATCGACGCGCAACGGAACCCGCGCGGGACGCGCATCTTCGGGCCGGTCGCCCGCGAGTTGCGTGAGAAGAACTTCATGAAGATCGTCTCGCTCGCTCCGGAGGTCTTGTAGCCGTGGCTCACACGATGCGAATTCGCAAGGGCGACCTCGTCCACGTGCTGAGCGGCAAGGACCGCGGCAAGCAGGGCCGCGTCATCGACGCACGCCCGAAGGACCGCAAGGTGATCGTCGAGAACCTCAACCTCGTCAAGCGCCACACGAAGCCCCGCCCGATCCAGAACACCAGCCGAATGGGCGCCGCGGGGATGACGCCGGGCGGCGTGATCGAAAAGCCGGCGCCGCTGCACGTGGGGAACGTGATGGTCGTGTGTCCGGTCTGCAACCGGCCGACGCGCGTCGGGATCAGGGACAAGGATTCCCACGGGCAGCCCGTGAAGGTCCGCATCTGCAAGCGCGCCGACTGCGGCGAGGACATCGACCGATGAGCACCAGGGTCAGGGAAGTCCGCAAAGAAGCCGCGCGCGCGGACTACGCACCACGCTTGAAGGAGCTCTACGACGGCGATCTTCGTCCGCGGCTCAAGGACGAGCTCGGACTGTCGTCGCCGATGGAGGTTCCGCGCATCCAGAAGATCACGCTCAACATGGGCGTGGGTGAGGCGAAGACCGACGCGAAGCAACTCGACGCTGCGATCGAGGAGCTCTCGATCATCGCCGGACAGCGCGCCCAGATGCGCAAGGCGACGAAGTCGATCGCGCAATTCAAGATCCGCGAGGGGATGCCAATCGGCGCCCGCGTCACGCTCCGCGGAACTCGCATGTACGAGTTCCTCGACCGGCTGATCGCGATCGCGCTCCCGCGGATCCGCGACTTCCGTGGGCTGAACCCCAACTCGTTCGACGGACGCGGCAACTACTCACTCGGCATCCGGGAGCAGATCATCTTCCCGGAGATCGACTACGACGACATCCAGCAGGTTCGCGGCCTCGACGTCGCGATCACGACCACCGCGAAGACGGACGAGCACGGGCTGGCGCTTTTGCGCGGGCTCGGCATGCCCTTCGCGGCGGACGGAAGGGAGCAACAGTAGGAATGGCAAAGACATCACTTCGGATCAAGCAGCAGCGCCCGCAGAAGTACAAGGTGCGGGCGTACTCGCGCTGCAATCGCTGCGGCCGCCCGCGTGCCGTCTTCCGCAAGTTCGGCCTCTGCCGAATCTGTCTGCGGGACCTCGCTCACCAGGGCGTCATTCCCGGCATGACCAAATCGAGCTGGTGACCAAATGCTTACCGATCCAGTCGCCGACATGCTCGCCCGCATCCGCAACGCCAACAAGGCGCTGCACGAGCACACCGAGATGCCGACCTCCCGTCTCAAGGAGGGCATCGCCCGCATCCTCAAGGAGGAGGGCTATATCACGGACTTCCACGTGAAGAAGGGCGAGAGCTTCGATACCCTGGTCATCCACCTGAAGTACGGCCGTAGCCGCGAGAGGATCATCACTGACCTCAAGCGGGTGTCCAAGCCCGGCCGCCGTGTCTACGCGGGCAAGGATCGTCTGCCGCGCGTGCTCGGGGGGATGGGCGTGGCGATTCTGTCCACGTCGACCGGCCTGATCACCTCACGCACCGCGGAGGAGAAAGGAATCGGCGGCGAAGTCGTGTGCTTCGTCTGGTAACGAATGAGTCGAATCGGTAGACAACCAATCGAATTGCCAACTGGCGTCAACGTCTCGCTGTCGCCTGGGCGCGTGATGGTCAACGGCCCGCTCGGCGAGCTCACGCAGCTGGTTCCGGTGCGGATGAAGATCGAGCACGTCGAGGGGACGATCACCGTCGCCCGTCCGACCGAGCGCGGCGACGATCGCGCGCTGCACGGCCTGACCCGGACGCTGATCGCCAACATGGTGGAGGGCGTCACGAAGGGGTTCGAGAAGCGTCTTCAGCTCCAGGGAGTCGGCTACCGCGCTGCCCTGCAGGGCTCGGACCTCCGGCTCGATGTCGGCTACTCGCATCCGGTCGTGATGAAGGCGCCGCAAGGCATTTCTTTCGAGGTGCCCTCGAACACGGAGATCGTCGTCAAAGGCGTCGACAAGCAGCAGGTCGGCCAGACCGCGGCGGAGATTCGCAAGGTGCGTCCGCCCGAGCCGTACAAGGGCAAGGGCATCCGCTACGAGGGCGAGTACGTGCGCCAGAAGGTCGGCAAGAGGGCCTAGTGGCTCCCCCGGCGACATTCGGCGGCCCCTGGCCCGCGATCACGCGGCGCGCTGCCGCGTCCTCAGTCGTGCCCGGGCAAACCAGCCCGGGCACTCCCTGCGTCCTTGCATCGCTTGGTGCTCGCGACCCAGGGATCCACCAATGCCACCGGGAGAACCACCAATGGCGACCCTGACTGTCACACAAGCGCGCCGGCGCCGGCACAAGCGCGTGCGCGGCAAGGTGTCCGGGACGGCCGAGCGGCCGCGCCTCGTGGTCACACGCTCGAACCGCGGGATCGTCGCGCAGCTGGTCGACGACATGCAGGGACGAACGCTCGCATCCGCCAGCTGGCTGCAGATCAAGAAGACCTTCAAAGGTGACAAGAAGTCGCAGGCCGCCGAGGTCGGGAAGCTGCTGGCGGCGAGCGCGAAGCAGGCGAAGATCGAGAGCGTCGTTTTCGACCGCGGCGGCTACCTCTACCACGGGCGAGTCAAGGCGCTCGCCGATGCCGCACGCGAGGGAGGACTGAGGTTTTGAGCACTAGACCAGAGTTCACGAGCGTCGAACGCGCCGTGATCGAGCGCGAAGAGACGCGCGAGCTCAAGGAGCGCGTCGTGGAGATCAACCGTGTCGCGAAGGTCGTCAAGGGCGGCCGGCGCTTCTCGTTCACGGCGCTCGTCGTCATCGGCGACGAGGTCGACCGCGTCGGGGTCGGTTACGGCAAGGCACGCGAGGTGCCGCTCGCGATCACGAAGGCGGTCGACGACGCGAAGAAGAATCTCTTCACCGTGCCGAAGCACGGCACGACGATCACGCACGAGATTCTCGGGCGTTCGGACGCGGCGCGCGTGCTCCTGCGCCCTGCGAGTGAGGGAACCGGCGTCATCGCCGGCGGCGGAGTCAGAGCCGTCCTGGAGCTCGCCGGGATCCGCGACATCCTCGCCAAGAGCCTCGGGACGACGAACCCGATCAACATGGCAAAGGCGACCGTGAACGGCCTGAAGAACCTCCGGCGCCCCGAGGACGTCGCGCGGGCGCGTGGACTGACCATTAGTCAGGTATTGCCTTACAAACATCCTGCTTTGCCTGAGGAGACGCCAAATGGCGAAAGTTCGAGTAACACAGGTTCGTAGCCAGATCGGGCAGAGCCAGAAGCATCGCGGCACGCTCCGCGCGCTCGGGCTCGGCAGGATCGGCAAGACCGCGGAGCACGACGACGGCCCGGTCTTCGCAGGCATGCTTCGAAAGGTCCGCCACCTCGTGAAGGTCGACAATGGCTGAGAAGCTCAACCTCACCTCCCTGAAGCCCGCACAGAGCCGGAAGGACCGGAAGCGCATCGGCCGAGGCATCGGCTCGGGCAAGGGGCGCTATTCCGGCCGCGGCATCAAGGGCCAGAAGTCACGCGCCGGCTCGCACAAGATGCGTGCCGGGTTCGAGGGCGGCCAGATGCCGATCTACATGCGGTTGGGCAAGCTGCGCGGCGCGACGTCGAAGGACGCCATGCCGATCGGCCCGTTCCGAACCTCCACGGCGCCCGTCAACGTCGGCTCCCTCGACCGCTTCGCGGACGGCGCCGAGGTCACGCCGGAGAGCCTGGTCGAGGTCGGGCTGCTCAAGAACACGAAGACCGACGTGAAGCTGCTCGGCAACGGCGAGCTGAAGAAGAAGCTGACGATCCGGGTGCACGCGATCTCCGCAACTGCGCGCGAGAAGGTCGAGCAGGCGGGTGGAACGGTCTCTCTCCTCAAGGAGCCGAAGCTGAAGAAAAAGAAGAAGCACGCCGCCAAGGCCAAGCCTGCGGCTGCTGCCGCGCCGGAGGCCGAGGTGACCGACGCTCCTGCTGCTGAAGCGACCGAGTCGCCTGCGGAGTCCGAGGCAGCGGAGCAGGCCGAAGAGCAAACGCCCGAGGAGGAGTAGCTGGTGCTGTCCTGGCTCGCCAACGCCTGGCGCGTCCCTGAGCTTCGCAAGCGCGTCCTCTTCACGTTCATGATCCTCGCGCTCTACCGGCTCGGGTCCTGGATCCCGGCTCCCGGCGTCGACTCGAAGACGATCCAGGACTACTTCAACGGCCACGGCGGCACCATCCTCGGCCTGCTGAACGTGTTCTCGGGCGGAGCGCTCTCGCAGTTCGCCCTGTTCGCGCTCGGGATCATGCCCTACGTCACGGCCTCGATCATCTTGCAGCTCATGACCGTCGTCGTCCCGCAGCTCGAGCAGCTGCAAAAGGAAGGCGAGTCGGGCTACGCCAAGATCAACCAGTACACGCGGTATCTCACCGTCGTGCTGGCCGCCGCGCAGTCGACCGGGTATGCGTACCTCTTCAAGCGTGCCGGGAACCTCAACGCGAACACCGGCCGGATCGTGCTGATCGTCGTCACGCTCACAGCGGGCACGACGCTGCTGATGTGGATGGGCGAGCTGATCACCAAGCGCGGCGTCGGCAACGGCATCTCGTTGCTGATCTTCGGCTCGATCCTCTCGTCCGCGCCGACCGGAATCGCCGCCTGGTACAACGGCGGGACGATGGAGCGGCTGTTCTTCCCGCTCGTCGCGATCGGGATCGTCGCCGCCGTCGTCTTCATCCAGGAAGGCCAGCGAAGGATCCCGATTCAATATGCGAAACGCATGGTGGGCCGGCGACAAACCGCCGGGGGATCGACCTACATGCCCTTGCGTGTGAACATGGCCGGAGTCATCCCGGTCATCTTCGCCGCGGCGGTGATGGCCTTCCCACCGACGATCGCACAGTTCTTCCCGGCGACGCAGGGCTGGATCAACTCGCACTTCTCGTACGGGTCGCTGCTCTACATCGGCCTCGAGGGTGTGCTGATCATCGTCTTCACCTACTTCTACACGGCGGTGCAGTTCAATCCCGTCGACCAGGCCGACAACCTGCGCAAATACGGCGGCTACATCCCGGGCATCCGTCCCGGCAGTCCAACCGCGCAATATCTCGATCGGGTGCTCACGCGTCTCACGTTGCCCGGGGCTCTCTACCTGGCCGCCATCGCGGTGCTCCCGAGCATCTTCATCAAGTACGGCGGCTTCTCACAGGCAACATCGCGCGCCCTCGGCGGTACTTCGGTCCTCATCGTCGTCGGCGTCGCGCTGGACACGATGCGGCAGATGGAGTCCCAGATGATGATGCGCAACTACGAGGGCTTCCTCAAATAGTGCCCTTGAACGTTCTGTTCCTAGGCCCCCAGGGGGCCGGCAAAGGCACGCAGGCGAAGAGGATCTCCGCGGAGTACGGCATTCCTCACATCGCGAGCGGCGAGATTCTGCGTGCGGAGATGGACTCGGGCACAGAGCTCGGGAAGCGCGTGAAGGAGACGATCGAGCGCGGAGACCTCGTCTCCGACGACCTGATGATCGAACTGATCCGCAACCGGCTCGAGCAGCCCGATACCGAGTCCGGATTCGTCCTCGACGGCTTTCCCCGGACGACGGTGCAGGCGGAGGCGCTCGACTCGATGTTCGGGGACATCGGGAGGAACTTCAGCGTGGTGTTTTCGCTCCAGATTCCCGACGAGGTCGCGTTCGAACGGCTGCGCCGGCGCGCCCGCGCCGACGATACCGACGAGGCGATCCAGCGGCGGCTCGACAACTACCACCGTGAGACAGAGCCCTTGATCGAGTACTACCGCACGCGCGGAAATGTCGTTCCCATCCACGCGAATCGGAGCGAGAACGACGTGTTCGCCGAGATCCAGCGTGCGCTCGAGCAGGTGCCTGCAGTTTGATCGTCCGCAAGTCAGCTGCCGAGATCGAGGGGATGGAGCGTGCGGGCGCGATCGTCGCCGGCACGATTGCCCTGCTCGGGGAGCTCGCGCAGCCCGGCATTACGACCGGCGAGCTCGACCGACTGGCCGAGGACTTCATCCGTGAGCACGGCGGCGTTCCGACCTCCAAGGGCTACCGCGGCTTTCCGGCGGCAACGTGCATCTCGCCGAATGCGATGGTCGTCCACGGCATCCCCGGCTCGCATCGGGTCGAGGAGGGCGATCTCATCTCCGTGGACGTCGGAGTCACCCTCGACGGGTTGGTCGCCGACAGCGCCTCCACGTACGCGATCGGAGAAGTCGACCCGGAGATCCAGCGGCTGCTCGACGTCGGCAAGGAGGCGCTCGCTGCCGGGATCGACCAGGCCCGCGCCGGGAACCGTGTCGGCGACATCTCCAACGCCGTCCAGCGGCTGGTGGAAGGCGCGGGCTTCTCGGTCGTCCGCTCACTCGTCGGCCACGGGGTGGGCCGCTCCTACCACGAGGAGCCCCAAATTCCGAACTTCGGCGAGCCGGGGCGGGGCCCCCAGCTCCAACCCGGCATGACCCTCGCGATCGAGCCCATGATCACGGCCGGCGGCCCCGAGGTGTATCTCCACGACGACGAGTGGTCGATCTCGACGCAGGACGGCTCCATGGCGGCCCATTTCGAGCACACCGTGGCCGTGACCGAGGAGGGGCCGCCCCGGATCCTCACGGCGGCCAAGTCCAGGGAAAAGGCCGGTTTGGTACCATAATTTTCACGCGGCGGGCCGTCCCGCCGTCTTTTCGTGCGTAGACAAGAAAGGCGATGACAAAGCAAGACGAGAAGATCGAGATGGAAGGTGAGATCACCGAAGCGCTCCCGAGCACGATGTTCCGGGTGCAGCTCGAAGGCGGGCCCTCAGTGCTCGCCACGATCTCCGGGAAGATGCGGAAGCACTACATCCGCATTCTCCCCGGCGACAAGGTGAAGGTGGAGCTCTCGCCCTACGACCTCACTCGCGGCCGAATCACCTACAGACACCGATGAAAGTACGAGCCTCAGTCAAACCCATCTGCGACCGGTGCCGCGTGATCAAGCGGCACGGCATCACCATGGTCATCTGCAGCAAAGATCCGAAACACAAGCAAAGGCAGGGTTAATCGCGTGGCAAGAATCGCAGGCGTCAATCTTCCGAACCAGAAGCGGCTCGAGATCGGGCTGACGTACATCTACGGCATCGGCCAGCCGACGGCGCGCAAGGTCGCTGCGGCACTGAGCCTCGATCCCGACACCAAGATCAAAGATCTCACCGACGAGGAGGTCACGAAGCTCCGCCAGTACATCGACGAGAAGCTTCAGGTGGAAGGCGACCTGCGCCGCGACCGCTCGCAGGCGATCAAGCGCCTGGGTGAGATCGGCGCGTACCGCGGCATCCGTCATCGCCGCGGCCTTCCCGTCAACGGGCAGCGCACCCGCACCAACGCACGCACCCGCAAGGGCCCGGCCAAGACCGTGAGCCGGGGCAAGAAGGCGACGGCGAAGACCTAAATGGCGCCTCCTCGAAAGACAGCGGCCAGGGGCCGTACGCGTCGCCGCGTCCGCAAGAACATCGCGATCGGTCAGGCACACATCAAGACGTCGTTCAACAACACGATCGTGGCGCTCACCGACAAGGAAGGCAACGTAATCGCGTGGGAGTCCGCCGGCTCGGCCGGTTTCAAGGGCTCTCGCAAGTCGACGCCGTTCGCCGCCCAGGTGACCGCGGACTCATGCGCGCGCAAGGGCATGGAGCACGGCTTGCAGAAGGTCGAGGTCTTCGTGAAGGGCCCGGGCTCCGGCCGTGAGACTGCGATTCGCTCGCTCCAGGCCGCGGGACTCGAGATCCTGGGTGTCAAGGACGTGACGCCGCAGGCGCACAACGGCGTGCGACCCCGGAAGCGGAGGCGCGTCTAATGGCCCGCGACACCTCCCCCAAGTGCAAGCAGTGCCGGCGCGAGGGCATGAAGCTCTTCCTCAAGGGAGAGCGCTGCCTCACCGAGAAGTGCGCGATCGAGCGTCGCTCGTATCCGCCGGGGGAGCACGGCCGCGGCCGCATCAAGCAGTCCGAGTACCTCTTGCAGCTGCGTGAGAAGCAGAAGGCGCGCCGGTACTACGGCCTGCTCGAGAAGCAGTTCCGCACGTACTACAGCAAGGCGGCCAAGGGCACCGGCGTCACGGGCGAGAACCTGTTGCGCATGCTCGAGACACGCCTCGACAACGTCGTCTACCGGCTCGGCTTCGCCGCCTCGCGTGCGCAGGCCCGCCAACTCGTGCGGCACGGTCACTTCCACGTGAACGGCCGTCGCGTCAACATCCCCAGCTACCAGGTCAAGCCCGACGACATCATCACCGTCGCGCCGGGCTCTTCCGCGGAGCAGGTCATCCGCGATGCCACCGACCTCACCGCCTCCGTGGCCCCATGGCTGCAAGCCGACCACGACGGGCTGACCGGAAAGATCCTCAAGTGGCCGACGCGTGACGAGATCGACACGCCGGTCCAGGAATCGCTCATCGTCGAGCTCTACTCGAAGTAAGGAAGGAATCGCATTGGCTACTCGCACAAGTTTGATGGAGTTTCAGATCCCGAAGATCGTCCACGAGGAGTTGGACGAGCAGCGTGGGGTCTTCGAGATCGAGCCGCTCGACCGCGGCTTCGGCTACACCTTCGGCAACTCGCTGCGCCGCGTGCTGCTCTCGTCGCTCGAGGGCGCAGCGGTCACCTCGGTCAAGATCGAGGGGATCTCGCACGAATTCACGACGCTCCAGGGCGTTCGTGAAGACGTCACCGACATCATCCTCAACCTCAAGAACCTCGTCTGCCGGCTGCACGGCGAGTCTCCCGAGATCGAAGTGCACGTCGCGAAGCGCGGCGCCGGTGCGGTCAAGGCGTCCGATATCGAGGCTCCGGCCGAGCTGGAGATCCTCAACTCGGACCTCGAGATCGCCCATCTGTCCGACAAGGGCAAGCTCGAGATGACGCTGACGATCGGCCGCGGCCGCGGCTACGTGCCGGCGGAGATGAACCGCGGACCCGAGCACACGATCGGGGTCATCCCGATCGACTCGATCTTCTCGCCGGTTCGGCGCGTGGCGTACGACGTCGAGGCCGCGCGCGTCGGACAGCGCACCGACTACGACAAGCTCCGTCTCGATGTGACGACGGACGGCTCGATCAGCCCGAAGGACGCAATCGGCCAGGCCTCCGAGATCCTGATCAGGCAGCTCGCGATCTTCACCGACCTCGACCGGATCGAGGGCTTCGGCGAGTCCGCCGCAGCTCCGGGCGGCGACGGCGCCCAGGCGGAGATGCCGCTTGCGCACGGGATGGAGAACTTCCCGATCGAGGAGCTCGAGCTCGGCGTGCGCTCGTACAACTGCCTCAAGCGCGTCGGCATCGAGACGATCGGCGACCTCGTCGTCAAGACCGAGAACGAGCTGGCGGCGATTCCGAACTTCGGCAAGAAGTCGGTCGAGGAGGTCAAGGAGACGCTGTCTGCGCACGGTCTGACCCTGCGCGGCGACGAGAGCGGCGGGGGCGCACTCTAGGGATGCGTCACCGCCGGTCCGGCAAGAAGCTCGGGCGTGACTCGGCGCACCGCAAGGCGCTCTACTCGAACCTCGCGGGCTCGTTGATCGAGCACGGCCGGATCAAGACCACCGTGGCCAAGGCCAAGGCGGTCAAGCCCTTCGCGGAGCAGATGATCACGCTCGGCAAGCGCGGCGACCTCCACGCGCGGAGGCTCGCGCTCGCTGAGCTGCGCTCACAGGACGTCGTCCACGTCCTGTTCGCAGACGTTGCTCCGCGCTTTGCCGATCGTCCCGGCGGCTACACGCGGATCGTCAAGCTCGGCCCTCGGCTGGGTGACGCGGCGGAGATGGTCTACCTCGAGCTCGTGGATTACCAGCCGGCCGGGGCAGCACCGTCGGCCTCGGCAGCGTCCTAGTCCGGCGAGCCGATGCTCCTGCTCGGAGCGATCTTGCTGGCGATCTTCGTCCTACCGTCGCCGTGGGGTCTCGTGGCCATCGTCGCGGCCGGCCTGACCCATGTTGCCGAGTCGCTCCTGTTGCTGAGGTGGTCGCGCCGCCGCCGCAGCGTTTCCGGTGTCGAGGCGCTGGTCGGCAAGACCGCCGTCGTCAGCACGCCGATGCGGGTCCGCGTGGCCGGCGAGCTTTGGGAGGCGACGTCCGAGGAGCCGCTCGTGGCCGGCGAGGAAGTGGAGGTGACCGACGTCGACGGGTTGACTCTGCGCGTCAGCCCGCGGAGCCGAGCGCTGCACTGACCGCGGCGATGATCACGCCGCCCAGCGTCACCGATGCGAGTGCGCGAATGAAGCCGACTTCGAAGAACTTCCAGCGCAGCCAGGCCAGGATCAACAGCTCGAGCGCGACGACCGCGATCGCAGAGTAGATCGCTGCCTGATAGTGGGGGATGAGGAACGGCAGAGTGTGCAGGATGCCGCCGACGAACGTCCCGGCGCCGGTGATCCCGCCGCGAACGAGCGGGTTTCCGCGGCCGGTGATCTCGCCGGTGTCCGAGAGTCCTTCGGAGAACGCCATCGAGATCCCCGCGCCGAAGGCCGTCGCGAGGCCCGCGACGAATGCGTAGTGCGGCTTGTGGGTGACGACCGCGACGGAGAAGATCGGCGCCAGAGTCGAGAGCGAGCCGTCGATGAGGCCCACCATCGCCGGTTGAACTCGCTGGAGAAGAAAGGCTTGCTCGCCGGTCATTGACTAGAGTGTACCAACTCGATCGCAAATCTCTAGAACATAAGGCAAACCTGACAAACGGAGTCAGGGAGGCCTGACGTGCTGCTGAAGCTAACGGTCGAATACGACGGCACCCATTTCCACGGCTGGGCGTTGCAGCCCGGCTTGCGTACGGTGGAAGGAGTCGTCCGCGACGCTCTCGGTGTCTTTCCCTCGTTCTCCGGCCTCGCCGTCGCGGGGCGAACGGACACCGGCGTCCACGCAAGCGGGAACGTCCTGAGCGTCGACGTCGATGGCGGTCCCCCTGCCGAACGAGTCGCGGGAGCGCTCAACGCGGCTTTGCCGGAGGACGTTGCGATCGTTTCGGCGAGTGAGGCGGCGTCCGACTTTCATGCGCGGCACTCGGCTCGCTCACGCCGGTACCGCTACCGCATCTGGCGCCGCAGCGAGCGGTCTCCCTTCGAGCAGCGACGTGCCTGGTGGTACCAACGGCCGGTCGACGACGAACGATTGGCGGCCGCCGCGGAACTCCTGGTGGGCGAGCACGACTTCCGTGCGTTCACGCCGAGCGAGACACAGCATCAAACGTTCCGGCGGAACGTCCTGGCGGCCGAGTGGCATCGGCGCGGCGATGCGCTCGAGTTCGAGATCGCGGCGAACAGCTTCCTCAGGCACATGGTGCGGATGCTTGTGGGCACGATGCTCGAGCTGCCCCCGGAGCGCATCGCGCCGCTGCTCGAGGGACGTGCGCGATCGGAGGCGGGACAGACAGCTCCCCCGTGGGGTCTGTATCTCACGTCAGTGTCGTACGACTGACTAGCATCGCTTACATGCGCTTTCCGGTCGTCCTCTTCGATCTCGACGGCACGGTGATCGACTCCGGCGCGATCATCCTCGCGTCGATGCGGCATGCTGCGAAAGAGGTTCTCGACATAGAGGTTCCCGACGAGGTGCTGATGGCGGCGGTCGGCGGGCCCGGCCTCGAGGCCCAGATGCACGCTCTCTCGCCGGACAAGGCCGACGAGCTCGTCGACGTCTATCGCGCGCACAACGAGCCGCTGCACGACGAGCTCGTCTGCTGCGCAGGGATGGACGACGTGCTCGTTCGGCTCAAAGACGAGGGCCGGCGGTTGGGAATCGTCACGGCGAAGCGGCGCCAGACGGTCGAGCTCGCGTTCGCGCGCATTCCGATCGCGCATCTGTTCGAGACGGTCGTTGGCGGCGACGAGACGGCGCGGCACAAACCCGATCCGGAACCGCTCTTGCTCGCGCTCGAGCGGATGGGCGCCTCCCCCGATGAGGCTGCGTACGTCGGCGACGCGCCGTTCGACGTGAAGGCGGCGAAGGCAGCCGGCCTGTTTTCGGTCGGCGTCACCTGGGGCGGCATCCATGCCCGCGAGCTGCTCGAGGCCGAGCATCCGGACGCGCTTGTTGATACGGCGAAGGAGCTCTATGCCGTCCTCTAAGCGACGGGGAGGTTCGGCGGGTTCCCAAGAAGGTGAGTCAAACGGAGGCACGGGCAAAGCCCGCACCTCCTCTCAGACGGCGCCGGCAAGCGGCGCCTCAGTGCCGTCCTCTAAAGAGGTGAAGCGCGCGGCCGAGTTGCGCGAGGTGCTCGACTACCACCTCTACCGGTACCACGTGCTCGACGACCCCGAGGTCACCGACGCGGAATACGACCGTCTCTACGACGAGCTCGTCGCACTCGAGGAAACGAATCCGAAGCTCGTGACCGCAGGCTCGCCGACGCAGCGTGTCGGCGCACCGCCCTCGGAGAAGTTCGTGAAGGTCCAGCACCCGTCGCCGATGGGCTCGCTCGAAAAGGTGACGACGGACGAGGCGCTCGAGAAGTGGCACCAGGACGTGTGCAAGCGGCTCGGCACGAGCGACGTGGCGTACGTGACCGAGCCGAAGATCGACGGGCTCTCGATCAACCTCATCTACGAGGACGGTGTCTTCGTCCGTGGTGCGACGCGCGGCGACGGACGGCAAGGAGAAGACGTCACGCCGAACCTGCGCACGATCAAGGCGATCTCGATGCGGATGCAGTTGGCCGAAGGCGAGACGCCGCCGCCCCTGCTCGAGGTGCGCGGCGAGGTCTATCTTCCGCTCAGCGGCTTCAACCAGCTCAACGAGCGCCTGATCGTGGAGGGGAAGAAGCCGACGCCGAACCCACGGAATGCAGCGGCAGGCTCACTGCGCCTCAAGGACTCGACGATCACTGCTGAGCGTCCTTTGTCGATCTGGATCCACGGACTCGGTCAGCGTGAGGGCCTTCGCGCGGACGGCCACTGGGAGTCGCTGGAGTGGCTGCGTGCGCACGGCTTCCGCACGAACCCGTACGCGGAGCGGCACGAAACCGTTGAGTCGGTCGCGGCCGCCTGTCGTGACTGGGAGAAGCGCCGGATCGAGCTCGACTACGAGATCGACGGCATCGTGATCAAGGTCGACTCGTTCGACCAGCAGCGTCGGCTCGGCGCGTTGCACGACAGGCCGCGCTGGGCGCGCGCGTTCAAGTGGGCGCCCATGACTGCGGAGACGAAGCTGAACAAGATCCACATCAGGGTCGGCCGCACAGGCGCGCTCAACCCGTGGGCGCAGCTCGAGCCCGTCGAGGTCGGCGGCGTCACGGTGTCACAGGCCACGCTGCACAACGAGGAGGACATCAACCGCAAGGACATCCGCGAGGGCGACAACGTGATCGTCCAGCGCGCGGGCGACGTGATTCCTCAGGTGGTCGGCCCCGTGCTACCGCACGCGAAGGGGACGAAGGCGTTCAAGATGCCGAAGAAGTGCCCACTCTGCGGAGTGGACGTCGTCAAGCCGGAAGGCGAGGCGATGCATCGCTGCCCGAACCGTGCTTGTCCCTCGCGGGGGCTCGAGTCGCTCATCAACTGGGTGCAGGCGGCCGCGGACATCGAGGGCGTCGGCGAGCAATCCGTGCGGCGCCTATGGGATCTCGGGCTCGTGCGATCGCTGCCCGAGCTGTACCGGTTGACGAAAGAGCAATTGATGGAGCTCGAGGGCTACGGAGACATCTCTGCGACGAGCGCGATCGAGTCGATCGAGGCGTCGAAGCAGGTGCCGTTCAACCGCGTCCTGTTCGGGCTCAACATCCCCGACGTCGGCTGGGTAACGGCGCAGAACCTCGCGCGGCACTTCGAGACCGTCGACCGGCTGCTCTCAGCCGCGCAAGAGGACATCCTCGAGGTGGAAGGCATCGGCCCGGAACGAGCCGAGGCGATCGCGGAGTGGTTCTCCGACGAGGCGAATCGCTCTCTCGTGGAGGAGCTCCGCTCTCTCGGCTTGCGGTTCGAGATCGGCGACGAGCTCAAGCCGGTCGAAGGCCCGCTCACCGGCAACACGTACGTGATCACCGGAACACTGGAAGCTTTCACGCGCGACGAAGCAGCAGCGGCGCTGGAAGCGAAAGGCGCGAAGGTCCTGAACTCGGTCTCCGGCAAGACGACGGGGCTCATCGTCGGCGAGGAGCCCGGTAACTCCAAGCTGACGAAAGCGCGCAAGGCCGAAGTCCCGATCCTGTCCGAAGCCGATCTGGTCGGGCTCCTGAGGCGCACGTAAGTGAAACGAAACTGCGCCGGTTGAGTCAAAAACCGTCGGCCCCGGACCTGTCCGACATGTCCCGGTGCGCCACGCGTGGGGTCAGACCCGAAAGGGAGATGTTGGCGTCACGAAAGCGTGTCGACTCTGGGTTTACGAACCGGCCAGGACTTGGGCGAAGCGGTCCTGGGCGCGACGGGCCCACCAGTACGACAGGGGATGACCGTTCTGCACGACCGCGAATGCGTAGCGGCCGCTGACATAGCCGGAGAGCGACGACGCGATGTCCGTCGTGCCGGTCTTCGCCACGACGTGGCCCCGCGCGGGCGGCTGGAGCAGACGGTGTTGCAGCGTTCCGCTCACGCCTGCCACCGGCAGGGATGCGAGTAGAGCCGGGCCGACGATCGGATCGGCCTGGGCGATCTTCAACAGGCTGCCGAGCGCATTCGCGGTCAGGCGGTCGAGCTGCGACAGGCCCGACCCGTCGACGATCCGCACAGCGGCCATCGGGACGCCGGCTTCGGTGAGCGCCTGCGTGACGACGGCCGCGCCCGCGGCGCTCGTCCCGCGACCGAGCTCCATCAGTCCCAGCTGCTTCAAGAGCATCTCGGCGGTGAAGTTGTCGCTCTCGCGGTCCATGAAACGGAGCATCGCGGCGAGCGTCGGGGAGGACACGGTCCCGAGCACCTCCGACCAATCGCTGGCCGGCGCGACCCGAACGGGGCCCGCAACCGCGATCCCGGCTTTCCCCAGCGCCTCGCGGAAGGCCGCGGCCGCGACGAGCGCCGGCGTGCGCGTGACCACGCGGCCGACGCGCGCGCGGTCGACGACGAGCGCCGAAAGGGGTGGGGATTCTTCGATGAAGAAGCTCGGCTTCCACCCGGCCACGACGCGGCGTGCGTCGTACGCGCTCTCGTCGCCGCTCACGCCGCCCGTCACGCTCCGAATCCCCAGGGCCTTCACTTGCGCCGCGAGCACGCGTAGGTCCGCGCGCGACAGCGTTGGGTCGCCGCCGCCCTTCAGCACGAGGGTGCCGGTCCACTGGGTTCCGTCCTGCTGGCCCTCACCCAGGACGTCGGTCTCGATCCGATATGTCGGACCGAGCTCCGTCAGGGCCGCATAGGTCAGGGGCAGCTTCTCGTTCGATGCGGGAGCCAGCGGGCGGCCGGAGTTCTGTTCGAAGAGAACGGTCCCCGAGGCGAGATCGAGTGCGACGGCCGCCGACCGTGCCGGCGCGACGTGGGGGACATGGAGGGCACGGGCGAGCCGGCGCTGCAGCTGCGAGTCCTGCGTTCGCCCCGCCGGGCTCGCCGCGGGCGCCGCAAAGGCGATCAGCGCGACGAGGGTGGCGAGGAGACGGCGGTTCACGCGTAATCCATTTTTCGAGCCTGATGGGATGGAGTCAAGAAGATGGGCCGGTGCCGGGCAGAAGATAGTCCGGGCGGCCCATGTGCGTGGGCGCGCCAGGCTCGATACTTAACCGGATCCCCGGTAATCGAGGTCGAAGGCCGCCCATGATCCACGATGAGATCCGCTCGCTGCTCGACGCGCCGCCGGAAGGTGAGGACGCGCCGACCATCGACGCCATCGAGCACACCCTCACGGCCGGCTACGCCCGAGCACTCTCGCTCGAAGCCGAGCGCTGGCGGCTCGAGCGCAAGATCGCGCAGGTCGCGGCACAACTGGGCGGGAAGTCGCAGCACGACGAGCACTCCGAGCTCACCCAGCTCGGGCAGCGGCTCTCCGCTGCGGACGGCGACCTGAGCAACCTTCGCGAGCTCCTTTCCTCGCTCCGCAGCCGCGCGGACGAGGTCCGGGCGACCGTCTAGACGATCCCGCTCCTTACTGCGTACACGGCGGCCTGGATCCGGTTGTCGATCTGCAGCTTCATGAGGATGTTCGAGATGTGGTTCTTCACCGTCTTCGGGCTGATGTGGAGCTCCCCGGCGATCATCGCGTTGTCCTTGCCGTTCGCGATCAGCTTCAGCACCTCGATCTCTCGCTCCGACAGCTCGGCTCGGATCGTGCTCTCGATCTCCGGCTGAGTGCTGGAGGCACGCACGCGCTGCAAGACCTTCGAGGCGATCGTCGGCGAGATCAACGACTCGCCGAGCGACGCCGCTTTGATTCCTGCGATCAACTCCTGAATCGAGGAGTCTTTGAGGAGGTAGCCGCACGCCCCGGCGAGGATTGCGTCGATGACGTCGTTGTCCTGATCCGAGATCGTCAGCATCACCACGCGCGTGAGCGGCGCGATCGTCGAGATGTGACGCGTCGCTTCCACGCCGCCCATGCCGGGCATGTTCAGATCCATCACGACCACGTCGGGCGCAACCTCGCGCACGATATTCAGCGCCTCTTGTCCGGCGGCGGCTTCTCCCACAACGTGCACGCCTTCGTCCTCGAGCAGGTTGCGCAGGCCACTCCTGAAGAGATCGTGGTCGTCGACGATCAGGACACGGACCTCGGCCAGCGCCTGATCCGCTTGTACGGGCTGACTCATCTGGGCGTCCCTCCCCCCGGCCGCGGAACGGACGAAGTCTAGTGGAGCGTGATCGTAACCGTACGGCGCCCCCAGGCAAGCGCCTGGGCCAGCGTCGGGAACCACAGATCGATCGTCATGCCCTGCACGGCGCCGCCCGTGTCGGCGGCCACACCTTCCCCGTAGCCGGGGATGGAGAGTCGAGTACCGAGCGCGATCACGGCCGGATCGACGGCGACGATCCCGAAGCCCACTGGGAGGCCGGTGGCCGTACGGCCCGGCATCGAGTAGCCGGTCGAGGTCACCGTGAGCGTTCGCGCGCCGTCGGTGACCGAAGGCGGGGAGACCCACGAGGTCGGCGCGGCGGCCTGCGCCTGTACCTTCTTCGCCTTCGCGACCACCTGCCGGGCCCGGTGATCCAGGGCTCGGATCTGACGGGCATTCAGGCGCCGCTGCCTTGCGAGCGCCGCCAGGTACGAGACGCGCCCCGTCCGGGCCCGCTCGAGTGCCGCGGCGGTCAGTGCTGCTCGGGCTTCGAGGCCCTGAACCGCCCGAATACGGCCCGCGAGCTCGAGGGCGAGGCCCTGGAGCCTCGCGCGTCCGTCTTTCGCGTCCGTCGCGACCTGGGCGCCCTGGCGGGCGCTCCGCTCGAGCTCGTCGAGGCGTGTCGCGGCGTCATCCAGCGACGTGGCGCCGAGGAGGACTGCGAGCCCATCCGGCTCTCCCTGCTCGTAGAGGGCTCTCAGACGGTCGCCGAGGCGCCGCTCTGACTCCTTGAGGTTGCCCGCCACGACGTCCACCTCCTGCTGGACGCGGTCCCGCTCCAGGCGGAGGCCGTCCGCGCGGCCCCGGAGGCCTGCCAGCTCGCTCCGGGCCTGGAGAAGCCGCGAATCCAGCGCGTAGAGGCTCAGGAGCGCCGTCTGGGAACGGCTCGCCAGCCCCACGGACTGCCGGCGCAGCGACGACGGGACTCCCTTCCTCGGGCCCGCGCCTTCAGCCCCGGGGAGAAAAGCCCCCAGGACAAGCGCAGCTGCGAGCGTAAGCCCGAGCGCGAGGCGGCTCTCCCTGCGCCAACGCACGGCCTCTGACCCTAGCAAGGTAGGACTTTGTGCGGTCATCACACATGGGAGAAATGGTCACTTTTAGGCTCGGAAAGCGGTTGCAGACAGCCGAAGACGTTGCTAGGGTGCCCCACTTGTGACGTACCGGCCCCCTCCGGTGCGCCCGTCGACCCGGATCTTCCGCGAGCTGGTGGCCAGCGGCACGAAACGACAGGCGCAGGCGTTCGTCTTCTCCATAGCAGTGCTGTGTGCCGCGGCATCGGCAAACGCGGCCCCGGGAACGGTCGCGTCCAAGCAGGCGCAGGCGCAGCAGGTCCTCGCCCAGATCCAGACGATCGACAACAGTCTCGGCGCGGCCGTCGAGTCGTACAACCTCGCCAACGTGCAGCTGCAGAAGATCGAGAGCGCGCAGCGCGAGAACCGGGTGCAGTTGAAGATCACCCGCGCGAACCTCAAGGTTGCACAGGACTCGCTCGCGGCCCGGCTCGTCAGCGCCTACACATCGACGCAGGACAACTCGACCCTCTCGGTGCTCCTCGGCGCGAACAGTCTCGACGATCTCCTCAGTCGGATCGAGGCCGTCAACTCGACCTCCCAGCAGGACGCGAGCATCGTCCAGCAGGTCGGCTCGTTCAAGGCGGCGATCCAACGCCACCGCACCGCGTTACGCCAGGCGCACTCCGAACAGCAGACCGTTGTGGCCCAGAAAGCTGCGCAGAAGCAGCGGATCCAATCGCAGCTCGCTTCGCGCCGGCAGCTCCTCTCTTCGATCAAGGGCCAGATCGCCCGTATCCGTGCGGCCGAGGCGGCGCAGCAGCGCCAGCTCGCTGCCGCGGCCCGGTCCCGGCTCTCGGCCGGCGTTCAGGTTCCTGTGCCGGACGGCGTCGGCATCTCGGCCGCGACTCCCGAGGGCTCGACCGTCGCGCCCCCGAACGTTCACGGCGGCGTCGTCGGGATCGCGATGCGATACCTCGGCGTCCCATATATCTGGGGTGGATCCACTCCACGCGGCTTCGACTGCTCCGGGCTCGTCTCGTACGTGTTTGCCCAGATCGGCGTTTCGCTGCCGCACAGCTCGTATTCGCAGTTCGCGATGGGCACCCCCGTATCGATCAGCGAGCTGCAGCCCGGCGACCTCGTCTTCTTCACGGGCGCGAGCCACGTCGGCATCTACATCGGCGGCGGGCAGTTCATCCATGCACCGCACACGGGTGACGTGGTGAAGATCTCCTCGCTCAGCGGCTACTACTCGTCGAACTTCGCCGGCGGCCGGCGCATCTAGCTCGAGCTAGCGCGCGACCCGCCGGAGCGAAAGCCACAGCACTGCCGCGACTGCAAGCGGCAGCACCCACCACGCAGGCACAGACGTCGTCGCCAGCAGCGCCGTGATCCCGAAGGCGAGCACGATCCCGACGGCGACGCGCCAGTCGTCACCGACGACGAAGTCCCACCAGAACTTCCCGAACCGCTTCATGCGAGCGCGAGCTTGCGACGGCGGAGCACGGTCACGAAGCCGAGGGAGAGCAGCGAGACGAAGGCCAAAACGCCTAACAGCGCCGCGTCGCCGCCGGGCCAATGGACGCCGGCTCCTTCCGTTCCCCAGAAGATTCCGAAGGTCGTCAGCATCACGCCCACCGCGAACGCGAGCGTGTTCTCGGGCACGCGGCCGAGAGGCTCGCGAACGAGGAGCCCTGCGAGGACGACCAACAGCACAGCTGCGCCGGCCCCCACCGCGGCCAGCGGGATGCTTCCCTGCGTGCTCCCGAACGTCAGCACGATGAAGGCGACCTCGAGCCCTTCGAGGAGCACACCTTTGAACGAGATCGTGAACGCGTACCAGTCGAGCCCGGCACGTTCCACGCGTGGTGCGCTCGCGGCTTCCGCCCGCTCGCGTGCGAAGACGGCATCCTCGTCCCGCAGCGCGCGCCAACCGCTCGCGCGCAGGATCGCCTTACGCAGCCACTGTAGACCGAAGACGAGTAGCAGGCCGCCGACCACGAGCCGTAGCACGTCGATGGGGATCACGGTGAGCGCGGGGCCGAGCGCGGCCACGATGGCCGCGAGCGCGAGCAGTGCGGCTCCGGCGCCGATGAGGGTCGAGCGCCAGCCGCGCGTGATCCCCATGGCGAGCACGATCGTGAGGGCCTCGACCGTCTCGACGGCGCTCGCGAGGAACGCGGACAGAATCAGGAAGACGTCGGTCAGGAGTAGAGCGCCTCGATCTCGGCGGCGTAATGCTCCAGGCAGACTCGCCGCTTCAGTTTGAGCGTCGGCGTCACCTCTCCGGCTTCGAGCGTGAAGTCGCGAGGCAGGATCGCGAACCGCTTGATCTGCTCGTAGCGCGAAAGCTCGCTGTTGACGTCGTCGACCGCGCGTTGCACCGCGGGCTCGGCAGTTGCGGGGTCGATGTCATCCGAGAGCGTGATCAACGCCGTGATGTACGGGCGGCGATCACCGACGACGAGCGCCTGCGAGATCACCGCATGGGTCTTGAGTGCGTTCTCGAGATTCTGCGGCGCGACGTTCTTCCCGCCGGCGGTGACGAGGATGTCCTTCAGCCGGTCGGTGATCGTGAGAAAGCCGTCGTCGTCGAGCTGGCCGACGTCGCCCGAGCGCAGCCAGCCGTCGTCCGAGAGGATCTCGCGCGTCGCCTCCTCGTCCTTGAAGTAACCGCCGAAGATCGTGTCGGTCTTGATCAGAACCTCGCCGTCTTCCGCAACACGTAGCTGCACACCTGGTAGCGCGGGGCCGACGCTGCCAAAGCGGTAGCGCGTCGGACGGTTGATGGTCGCGCCGGTCGTGCATTCGGTCAGGCCGTAGCCCTCGAGGATCAGCACGTCGAGCGCTGCGAAGAACTCGATGATCTCCTTGGCGAGCGGCGCGCCGCCCGAGACGCCGATCCGGAGGTTGCCGCCGAGGCGGGCTTTCACCTTGGAGTAGACGAGCCGGTCGGCGAGCTTGTGCTGCAGAGCGAGCGTCGGTGGGACTGCGCGCCCTGCCTCCCGCAGCTTGCTGACCCCGGCGCCGACGCGTAGCGCCCAGTCGATCAGTCGTCGCTTGACTCCGGTGGCCTCGTCGAACTTGGCGGTGACCGCCGTGTGCACCTTCTCGTACACGCGAGGCACGCTCGGGAAGACGGTCGGATGAACTGCGGGGAGCGCGTCCCCGACGGCATAGGGGTCCGGGCAGAACGCGATCGTGTAACCGATGTGGGCGCCCAGAAGCGTCAGGCAGCGGCCGAAGTTGTGAGCGAGCGGCAGGTACAGCAACATCAGATCGTCGGCGACGGTGAAGTCCTGCACCTGTCGCACCTCGTCGACCATCGCGTAGTAGTTGCGGTGCAGGATCATGCAGGCCTTCGGGGGGCCGGTGGTGCCCGAGGTGTAGATGAAGGTGAAGAGATCGTTCTCGTCGATCGCAGCGGCGGCCTCCTCGACCGCGCGGGGATGCTCGGCGGCGTGTGCGCGCCCTCGCTCCCGCAGCGCGGGGAGATCGGCAAACGTGAGCACGTGGTCGAGCTCCAGCCCGTCGAGCTTCGCTCGCTGCTCCTCGTCCTCGCAGAGCACGCCGACGGCCTCGGAGTGCTTCGCGACGTACTGCGCGTCCTTGGCCGAGTTGTTCATGTAGATCGGAGCGCCGACCGCGCCGATCAGCCCGAGCGCGAAGTCGAAGAGCACCCACTCGAGGCGGGTCGAGGCGAGAATCGCGAACGCGTCTCCCTTTCGCACCCCGAGGGCGAGTAGGCCGTGGGCGATCTCGTCGACGGCCTGAGCCGCCTCCGCCCAGGACACCGCTCGCCACTCCTCGCCTTCCTGGACGAGGTAGGCAGGGCTCTCGAGGCCCCGGGCCACGGCGTCCTGCCACAGGCGGGCGATCGTCCGCGTCCCCGTAGCCGTCCTCGTCGCCGCCACGCTTCCATCGTAATTTGAAGGGAACCCTTGACCGAAGGAGAATCAGCCGGGTCCCTCTACAATTCCAAGGTGGCCATGCGCACTATCTGGAACGGATCCATCTCATTCGGTCTCGTCAGCATCCCTGTTGGCCTGGCCCTCGCGACGACCCCGAAGGCCAAGCAGTCGGACGTCAGCTTCCGCACGCTCCACCGGGAGTGCAAGACCCCGATCCGGCAGAAGCGCTGGTGCCCCACGCACGAGCGCGAGGTCGGCCCCGACGAGATCGTCAAGGGCTGGGAGGTCGCCAAGGGCGAGTTCGTCATCGTCGAGGACGCGGACCTCGAGGCGATCACGCAGCACGACGAGTCCCGCTCCATCGAGATCACGCGGTTCGTGCCGCTCGACGACGTCGATCCCGTCTACCTCGACCGGACCTACTATCTCGCGCCTGCCCAGGCGCCCGCGCAGCGCCGGCCCTACGTGTTGCTGCTCCAGGCGATGAAGCAGGCGGGCATGGGCGGCATCGGCCGCTTCGTCCTGCGCGGCGCCGAGTATTTCGCGCTCATCCGCCCGAAGGGCGATGCATTGGTGCTCGAGACGCTCTTCCTCGCAGAGGACGTGCGCTCGCAGGCGGAGATCGAGGAGGCGGTGGCAGGCACCGAGGTGAAGAAGGCCGAGCTCGATCTCGCCCAGCAGGTGATGCAGAGCCTGGTCGGCGAATTCGATCCGTCCGAACTGCACAGCCAGTACCGCAGCGATCTACGCCAGATGCTCGAGGCGAAGCTGGACGGTCAGGAGATCTCGAAGCCGGAGCCCGTCCCCGACGCGCCGGTCGTAGATCTGATGGAGGCGCTCAAGCGCAGCGTCGCGGAAGCCAAGGGCCGCAAGACCACGAAGGCCACAGCACCGAAGAAGAAGACGGCTGCAAAGAACGGCACCTCTGGCCGCACGTCTGCGCGCAAGTCCGCCTAGGCTGTCATTCCTGAGTGGTTGGGGGATCTCGATCCCCGGCCGGCTCAGTGCTTCTGCAGAACTCCCAGCGCCTCGAGCTGCGCCTGGAACAGCGTCTTGTCGATCTTGCCTTGATAGATGGGCACGCCTTCTTCGACGCACACACGGATGACCTCTTGGCGTTCGATCCCGAGCTCCTTGGACAACTCCTCGGGCGTGAGGTGATTCGCCATCGACGCTCCTCTCTCTCGCGTACGAAAAAGCCCGCCTGCGCAAATGCGCTCAGCGGGCTAAGTCGAGCCTCCACATGTCGTTGCCGGATTCAACGGGCCGGCACTCCCAAAGCAGTCATTGATCCTAAGGATAATCGCCCGGCATGACGGACGCAAAACTGCCCGGTTTGGAGGAGCGCTTCGCCGAGATCAAGGGCGTGCGCATGCGGTATTTCGTGGGCGGGGAGGGGCCGCCGCTGATCCTCGTCCACGGCCTCGGGGGCGCCGCGGCGAACTGGACGGAGCTCGTTCCGCTCCTGGCGAAGCGCCACCGGGTGCTCGTCCCGGACCTTCCAGGGCACGGCGGGTCGACGGCGCTGCCGGCCGTCGCCGGGCTCGAGCCGTTTGCCGATCGTGTGGCGCTCGTCGCCGAGCGCGAAGGAATGCTGCCCGCGGTGGTGGTCGGTCATTCGCTCGGAGGGATGATCGTGCTGCGCATGGCGCTTCTCCGACCCGAGGACGTCTCCGCGCTCGTGCTCGCAGCCGGAGCAGGCCTCAGCGTCGGAAACGTGTGGAGGCGCAACCTCCTCTCGGTGTTCAGCACGATCCGACCGGGCAGGCTCGCGGGTCGGTACCGCGCGCGGGTAGCGCGCTCGTCGCTCCTGCGCAGGTTCGTGTTCGGTTTCGTATCGGTTGCGGACCCGGCCGGCCTGACCGACGACGCCGTCGAGGGATTTCTCGCCGCGCACTTGCTCCACACGGATGTGAACAGCGCCTGGCGGGCACTTCGCGCCGACGATCCGCGCCAGGAACTCGAGGCGGTCGGTTGCCCCGTGCTCGTCCTCTGGGGCGCCGAAGACGTGCAGCTCCCGCTCGACGATGCCTTCGAGTACACGCGACGTCTACGCGCACGTCTACGGGTGATCCCCGGCTGCGGGCACCTGCTGATCGGCGAGCGTCCGGACGCCTGCGACCGCGCGATCGAGGAGTTTCTAGGCGACAGCGGCCTCGAAGGGCATCCCCTCCGAACCTGAGCCAGCCTGCCCGGACAGGAACTCCACGCGATACGCGACGACTTCGACGGCACTTCTTTTCTTTCCGTCGTCTTCCCAGGTGCTGTACCTCAGCCGTCCTTCGAGACCGATCTTGCGGCCTTTCGCGAGGTAGTCGGCGCAGAGCTCCGCCTGCCGGTCCCAGACAGAGACACGGAAGAAGTCGGTCTCGCTGTCCTTGCCACCGCGATCGACCGCAAGCCCGAATTTCGCAAGTCGCTTCTCCTCACCTAGCTCGCGGAGCTCGACGTCCGTCGTCAGGTTGCCGATCAAGATCACGCTGTTCATGCGCGCCGCCTTCCAGTTGTCGATAGAGGCAACATACCTGGCTGGGTGTGACGGATCTGTGCGGAAAGCGGCTACTCTTTGGGCCGCCTCGGGGTGTGGCGCAGCCTGGTAGCGCGCTCCGTTCGGGTCGGAGAGGTCCCCAGTTCGAATCTGGGCACCCCGATAGGGACGTGGGGGAACGCGTGGTTCCCCCACGGGTCTCTTCGAGAGTTACGCCGCTGCGGCGCGCAGGGCTGCCCGCTTTCGAAATACCGCCTGCGTGACGAACGAGATCAGCACTGCCGCCCCGAGGACGCCTACGCCCCACCAGACACCGCTGAGATTGTCATCCCAGCCGAGAGCGCGGTCGACGGAGAAACGGCCCGGCCCGGTTGCTGCCACCGCAACCGCGACGGTCAACAGCGTCAGCGGGAATTCGAATCCTCCGTTTCCGGTGAAGAAGCCCTTCGACCAGTGAACGAGCGTGATCGCGTTGATCATCACCACCGCGATGCCCAGTGCGGCCAGCGGTGTCAGGAAGCCGGCGGCGAACACGAGGCCGCCAGCCTCGCCAAGACCCGCAGACAGCGCCATCGCGACCGGCGCGCGGAATCCGAGTTGGCCCATGAAACCGGCCGTGCCGCGCGGGCCGCCGCCGCCGAACCAGCCGAACAGTTTCTGGGCACCGTGGCTGAACATCGTGCCGCCGACGACGAGGCGGAGGAGTAGGAGGCCGTACGACATTCGACTTCGTCTCACTTTCGGTTTTGAAGTATCGGGCGGATTGATAGTTGCCGAGAGGGGCACTTCGCAAACTTCGACGTGCGCGGCGTCTCCGGTCCGCGAGATTGTCTGTTTCCAGAGGCTCGAGGCTATCCTCCGGGAATGCCGGAGAAGATCCGCGTCGCAGCGGTGCAGATGACGAGTCGTGCCGACAAGGCCGCGAATCTCGAGCAAGCCGAGCGTCTGGTCGCGCAGGCGGCCGCGACAGGCGCCGACGTCGTCGTGCTGCCCGAGAAATGGAACGCCATCGGCGATGCAGCCGTGTATCACGCGACGGCGGAGGCAATCGAAGGCGGCGAGTCCGTCGGGGCCATGTCGGCGTGGGCGCGTACGCACGGAATCACACTGGTCGGAGGCTCGATCGCAGAACGTCGCGACGGGCGCGAGAAGCTCTCGAACACGAGCCTGGTGTTCGATCCCGAAGGACACATCGTCGCGACGTACCGGAAGATCCACCTGTTCGACGTGGAGGTCGGCGGTGTCGTCTACCGCGAGTCGGAGGCGGAGGAGCCGGGCGACGAGCCGGTCGTGGCGGACGTCGAGGGCTGGAAGATCGGGCTCTCGATCTGCTACGACGTGCGCTTCCCCGAGCTCTACCGCATTCTCACCCTTGAAGGCGCTCAGGTCGTGACGGTGCCCGCGCATTTCACGACGCCGACCGGCAAGGACCACTGGCACGTTCTGCTTCGCGCGCGCGCGATCGAGAATCAGCTCTACGTCGTCGCCGCTGCGCAGATCGGCGAGACGCTTCCGGGCAAGCCGGCGTACGGGCGCTCTCTCATCGCCGACCCGTGGGGAGTGGTTGTCGCGCAGGCTCCGGACGAGGAGACCGTGATCGCTGCCGAGCTCGATCGTGCGCACCTGCAGAACATCCGCGCGAAGTTGCCGTCGCTTGCGAACCGGCAGCCGAACGCGTACCGGTGGCCGACGCGGGTCTGACGCACGGCGTCTGGCTCGAGCGCGTCCCCGACCTTGTTGCCGAATGCGTCGAAGAGTGGGGGCTGCGGCTCGGAGAGCCCTATGAGGCCGGCGCGGCGGGTTACACCATGCGTGCGCATCTTCCCGACGACACGCCCGTCGTGCTCAAGCTGATCTATCCACATCGGGAGGCCGAGAACGAAGGGGAAGCGCTCCGCGTCTGGGACGGGGACGGGGCCATTCGGCTGCTCGCGTACGACGAGGCACGGTGGGCGATGATCATCGAGCGCTGCGAACCGGGCACGCTACTCGCGAAGGTCGATCCGGAACGTGCGCTCGACGTGCTGATCGGACTCCTGCCGCGGCTGTGGAAGCCCGTACGCGAACCGTTTCGTCCTCTCGCAGACGAAGCGATGTGGTGGACCGAGTACTTGCCGACCGAATGGGAGCGCGCGGGGAAGCCGTTCGAGCGCTACCTCCTCGACGCTGCCATCGCTCGCCTCGAAGCGCTCGCAAGCTCGCAAGGAGAGCAGGTCCTCCTGCACCAGGACCTCCACGGCGACAACGTCCTCGCAGCGCAGCGTGAAGACTGGCTCGTCATCGACCCGAAACCACTGGTCGGCGAGCGCGAGTTCGCGGTCGCGCCGATCGTGCGCGACCCGGAGCTCGGCCACAGTCGGCGGGACGTCCTCCATCGGCTCGACCGGCTCACGTCGGAGCTCGGACTCGACCCTGACCGCGCTCGCGGCTGGACAATCGGCCAGACGATTGCCTGGTCGTTCGGCACGAGCTACCACGGAAAGCACATCCAGACGGTCCGCTGGCTATTGGAGTCCGAATGACAACGCCACAGGCCGTCCTGTTCGACGTCGACTTCACACTCTGTCGTCCCGGGCCCGAGCTGTCCGCGGAGCGCTACGCGCGCATCGCCGCGCGCCACGGCATCACGCTCGAAGCGAGCCGCTACGACAACGCGCGCGAGGCCGCGGTCCTGAACCTCAAGCGCCATCCGGAGCTCCTGCACGACGAATCGATCTGGCACCGCTTCACCGAGCAGATCTTCGTCGGCATGGGCGGTCCCGAGTCGATCGCGAGCGAGTGCGCCACGGAGATCGAGGAAGGCTGGGGAGTCTCCGAGAACTTCGAGTTGTTCGAGGACGTTCTCCCGGTGCTCGACGAGCTGAGACGCGCCGAGCTCCGCATCGCCGTCGTCTCCAACGGCATCCGCGACCTGCACGCGTTCGTCGCGCACCACCGCCTCGACGTGGACGCGATCGTCGACTCTCGCTCGCACGGGCGGGTCAAGCCGCATCCCACGATCTTCCAGGCCGCTCTCGCCGCGCTCGCCGTCGCGGCCGAGGACGCCGTCATGGTCGGTGACTCGCTCGAGGAGGACATCGAGGGCGCGCGGGCGCTCGGGATGCGGGCCATCCTGATCGACCGCGAAGAGCGGCACCCGGATGTCGACGACCGTTTGACGGACCTCTACGGGCTGCCCGCGGCCCTGGGCCTCGCGCGACCCACATGAACCCAACTACGATCACGTCGTGCCTGCCTGGCTGATCTGGGCGATCGCGGCAGTTCTCCTGTCCGTCGGCGAGGTTTTCACGCCCGGCATGTTCTTCCTCGGTCCGGTGGCGCTCGCGGCCGTCGCGGCAGCCGTCGTCGCCCTCGTCGGAGTCGGCGTCGTCGTCCAGCTGCTGGTCTTCCTCGCCGGGTCGATCGCAACCGTGGCGTTTCTCCGGCCGATCGCAAAGCGCCACCTGCACATGCCCGCGGCGCTCCGGACCGGCACTGCTGCGCTCGAAGGCACCAAGGCGGTCGTCCTCCAGCGAGTGGACGTGAACGGTGGTCGCGTCCGTATCGGCGGCGAGGAATGGTCGGCCCGGGCCTACATGGAGGACCAGGTCTTCGAGCCCGGCACGCGTGTCGAGGTCGTCAAGATCGAGGGAGCGACAGCTCTCGTCTACGAGTAGAGAGGTGAAGAGATGACCGCTGGGTTGATCGTTCTGCTCGTCGTTGCGGGGCTCGTGCTGCTCACGCTCGGCCGGACCATTCGCATCATCCCCCAGGCGCGGGCCGGTGTCGTCGAGCGCCTCGGGCGCTACTCGCGCACGCTCACGCCCGGGCTCGCGATCGTCGTGCCGTTCGTCGACCGCGTGCGGGGTCTGATGGACCTCCGCGAGCAGGTCGTCTCCTTCGAACCGCAGCCGGTCATCACCGAGGACAACCTCGTCGTCAGCATCGATACCGTCATCTACTTCCAGGTCACGGATGCGAAGGCAGCGACGTACGAGATTGCGAACTACATCCAGGGAATCGAGCAGCTGACCGTGACGACGCTCCGCAACGTCATCGGCGGGATGGCGCTCGAGAAGACGCTGACATCACGTGACGAGATCAACAACCAGCTTCGCGGCGTCCTCGACGAGGCGACCGGGAAGTGGGGGATCCGCGTCAACCGCGTCGAGCTGAAGGCGATCGACCCGCCCGCGTCGATCAAGGAGACGATGGAGAAGCAAATGCGCGCCGACCGCGAGAAGCGCGCCGCGATCCTCACCGCCGAAGGCGTCAAGCAGTCGCAGATCCTGACCGCGGAAGGAGAGAAGCAGAGCGCGATTCTCCGCGCAGAAGGGCAGCGCCAGGCGGCGATCCTGCAGGCCGAGGGACAGGCGAAGGCGATCGACACCGTGTTCCGCGCGATCCACGAAGGGGACGCCGACCCGAAGCTGCTTGCCTACCAGTACCTCCAGGTGCTGCCGCAGATCGCGCAGGGCGAATCGAACAAGGTGTGGATCATCCCCAGCGAGGTCACGCGGGCGCTCGGCCAGCTCACGGACGCGCTGCCGCGCAGGGCCGACCAGCAGGAGTGACTAGGACGTCGAGCCGCTGAGCGAGGAGAGATCGACGACGAGGTCGTCGGACGGCGGCGTGATGTCCGCGCGCGCGCCGAAGTCGTAGAGATCCTCGGTCATCGTCATGGACATCGGTGTCCCGAGCTGCGCGCCCAGAGACATCGTGACGGTCAGCCGCCGCACGCGACCCTTGGCGTCGATCCAGGCCTCGGCCGGAGCGGAGATCGAGCCGGTTGCCTCGGTCAACTGCCTGAACTGCTTGTTGTCGTGCGCGAGCTTCCTGAAGTCGATGTTGAACGAATAGTGCGTGGTCTCCACGCCCCGGATGCGCTCGGCCCCCGTGACGTGCGCGCCACTCGATGCCATCAGCAGGCGGAGCGACTGCGATGGATCGGCCTGGTTCGCGTTCATGATCGCGCCGAGATCCACGCCTTCCTTCTTGGCCATCTTGCCGAGGTCCATCTTCACCCACTTGCCCGTCGGCACCACTTTGTCGAAGAGCTGCGAGCGCATGTACATGACGAGGCCGTGGCTTCCGTCGAAGATCATCTCCATGCTCGGGTCCGAGGTGGGGACCTGCAGCTGGTAGGCGGCCGGCAGCGCGAAGTGCATGTTCATCCACCCGGACTTGTTCTTGCCGTCGTAGATGCCGTTCCCGTGGAAGGAGAACGAGCCGACGCTGCCTGCGCTGAGCGAAGCCTGGAAGTCGAACCGCGAGGACGTCGTGTTCGCGGTCGTGCTCGCGGCTTTGGCGACCGGGTCGAGTGCGAGAGCGTCGCCGCCGGCGCAGCCGACGAGTGCCGATGCACAGGCCGCGAGGCACAGCAGCGGAAGGACGCGGCGAAGAGTCATCCGCGATTCAAATCGTCCTCTGGCAAGCGCACGCCTATCCCTCGAACGAGGCGAGCTCGGCGCGCCAGCTCTCCGTGTGCTCGCCCAAAGCGGGCGCCTCGCCCGTGGCTGTCGGCTGCCCGAGCCACTCCGACGCTTCCGTCAGCGTCGCGACGGGGCCCGCCATCACCTCCTCGCCCTCGAAGAGGTCGAGCCAGACCGAAAGCGGCCTTGACCGGAACACCGTGCCGAGCTCGGCGGCAAGCGCCTCCTGGTCTTGCTCGTACTGCCGATCCACGAGATCGACGCGGCCGATGAGCTCGCAAAGGCGCTGCCAGAACTTCAGCTCCACGGGCGTCACCGTGAGGAAGCGTCCGTCTGCCGTCTCGTACATGCGATAGCACGCGAGGTCGCCCGTAAGCGTGCGCTCCGGCTTCCCGCGCAGGCGGTGCGCGGCGAGGCGGTGCGCGTTGTGCGCCATCGAGACGATGATGTGGGCGCCCGTTCCGCTGCGCTGCCGCTCCAGCAGAGCCGCGAGGATCTCGATGACGGCGAAGAGCGAGCCGCCGGCGAGGTCGGCAACTTGCACGGGCGGGAGTACCGGCGCGGTGTCCGCGAGCAGTCCGGCCCAGCCGGCGTAGTTGAGGTCGTGACCGGGGCGCTTGTTCCCTTCGCCGAAGCCCGTGACCGAGCAGTACACGATGGAGGCGGGTAGGGCGGCGGCGCCGATTCCGAGCCGGTCGGCGACGCTGGGCCGGAAGCCCTCCAGCACCACGTCGGCGCGGGCGGCGAGCGCGGGTCCGAGCGCCGGATCCTGCTCGAGGTCCCAGACCACGGATTCCTTGCCCGCGTTGAGAGCGGCGTCCCAGCCGGGAGCGACCGTACGGAGCGGATCGCCGCCCGGCGCCTCCACCCGCACGACCCGTGCGCCGAGCCGCAGGAGCTCGCGGCTGGCGAAGGGACCGGGCAGGTAGCGCGTGAAGTCGACCACCAGCAGGCCGCGTAGCACCACGAAAACGACGCTAGCACTACACTGCGACCGTTGTCCGACCGTTCAACGACAGGCCAGGAGGACAAGCGTCGGCTGATTCTGGACGCGGCCGTGCGGGTGTTCGCGCACAAGGGTTACCACACGAGCCGTGTCGGTGACATCGCGGAAGAGGCAGGTGTTGCGCACGGCTTGCTGTACCACTACTTCCGCTCCAAGGAAGAGCTGCTCGAGACGATCTTCCGTGAGACGTGGCGTGACGTGCTCGATGCGGTGCGCTCCGTCGAGGAAACCGACGAGCGCGCACGCGACCGGCTGGCCGGCATCGCAAAGATCCTGCTGCGTGCATCGCGGCGCGATCCCGACCTCGTGCGTGTGCTCGTGCGCGAGGTGACGCGCAGCTCTCACCTCCAGCAGCGCATCGAGGAGATCGAGGCGGCGTTCGCCGGGATCGAGCGGATCATCGTGCGCGGACAGCAGGAGGGTGAGTTTCGCTCCGACCTCGATCCGCGCATGGCCAGCTACGTGTTCTACGGCGCGCTCGAAGAGATCCTCACGGGCTGGGTGCTCGGGCAGCTCGAGGACGGCGACGAGGCGATCGCGCGCGCCGAGGAGACGGTGGTCGAGGTCATCTGCGGCGGCCTGGCCGTCGATCGCGAGACAGCCAAGGTCTAGTGACTCAGCTGACGGCCGAAGCTGCGGCGAGCTCGCAGACCGTCAGGCGCAGCCTCTTCTGGACTCTCGGCTTCGGTGCGTTCGGCCTCGCCTTTTCGATCACGACGACGGCGGCCTACCTCCCGCCGCTGCTGCACCGCTTCACGGAGTCGGGTGCGCTGATCGGGCTCGTGCTCGGCGCGGAGGGCGTCTTCGCATTGCTGCTCTCGCCTGTGATCGGGCCCTGGAGCGACACGTTCCACACACCGATGGGTCGCCGCCGCCCCTTCATGCTCGCTGCGCTCGGCCCGATCGGTTTCTGCCTGTTGCTGATGGCGTTCATGCCGAACCTCTGGACGACGACGCTGATCGTTCTTGCGTTCTTCTTCGCCTACTACGTGTACGAGCCGCCCTATCGCGGCCTGTATCCAGATCTGCTTCCGCCGTCGACATACGGGCGGGCGCAGGGGATCCAGCACGTGCTGCGTGGGATTGCTCTGGGCCTGGCCCTCGTTGGCGGCGGTTTCCTGCTCAAGGTCTGGCACGCTGCGCCGTTCGTGCTGGCCGCGTTCGTGACCACGGCCGCCTGCGCGGTGCCGATCGTCCTCGTGCGCGAGGACGGCGGTCACGGCCGCGTGTTCGAAGGGCTCAGCGCGTACTTCAAGCGAAGCTGGAGCATCCTTCGAGAAGAGGCGGAGGTCCGCCGCTTCCTGCTTGCGAACGCCGCGTGGGAAGGAACGTTCGCCGCGGCTCGCACGTTCGTCGTTCTCTATGTTCTCGACGGGTTGCACCAGTCGAAGACGATCTCTTCCGCCTTGCTCGGTGCCGTGGCGGCCGGCTACGTGATCGCCGCCCTGATCGCAGGCCGTCTCGGCGACCGCTTCGGAATCGCGCGCGTCATCTTCTATGCATCCTTCATCTACGGCGGCGGCTTCCTGGTCGCTGGGACGGCGACGACCTGGCACAACTGGTACTTCGCGTTAATCGTTCCGGTCTCCGTCGCGGGCGGGATGGTCATGACGCTGGCGTGGGGGCTGCTCTTCAAGTTGATGCCGCAGGAGCACCGCGGCGCGATCTCCGGACTTGCGACGACGACGAAGGGTCTCGGCCTTCTGCTCGGCGCGCCGGTGGGCGGCGTCGCGATCGACCTGGCGCGGCCGTATCTGCACGCGACGGAGGGCTACCAGATCATCTGGCCGGTCTGCGGGATTCCGATCCTCGCCGCGATTCCACTCGTCTACCGCCTGATGCGCATCGAGCCGACCGGCAGGCCGGAGCCGACGCTCGGCTGATGGCGCTCTGGAACGATCTTCGCGGTCTCGAGCTGAACATCGAGGACGTCGGCACCGAACGGAAGTCCGTCGACGTCTCGACTCAGTTCACGCGCGTCACCACAACCGTCGTGCTCAGCGGCCAGGGCGAGCAGGGTCGGGGCGAGGACGTGACGTACACGGCGGAGGATCACGACTGGTTTCCGGACCTCGCTCCGCCGGGGCGTACGACACTCGGCGAGCTCTCCGCGCAACTGGATGAGCTGCGCCTGTTCGCGGCGGAGCCCAAGATGGGAGCATCCACGGATTACCGGCGCTGGGCCTTCGAAAGCGCCGCGCTCGACCTGGCGCTGCGCCAGAACGACCTCTCGCTAGGAGCTGCGGTGAAGTGCGAGTACCGGCCCGTCCGATTCGTCGTCTCGACACGCGGCGATGCCTTCGCGTGGTTGCAGCACAGTCCGGAGCTCGAGCTGAAGCTCGATCCGGACAACGACTGGGATCGTCCCTTCATGGAGCGGCTCGCGGCCACGGGTCGCGTGCGCGTGCTCGACTTCAAGGCGTATTACACGGGCACGCCTGTCGACGTCGTTCCCGATCCTGCGCTCTATCGCTCCGCCGTCGAGCTCTTCCCCGACGTCGTATTGGAAGACGCGTCCGTCGAGGGCGAGTGCGGGGCGGCGCTGGAGGGGCAGGAGGGGCGGATGAGCTTCGACGCGCCCATCCACTCAGTGGCGGACGTCCGTGCTCTGCCTGTGGAGCCCGGCTGGCTCAACATCAAGCCCTCGCGCTTCGGCACCGCGGAGCGGCTGCTGGAGTGCATCGAGCACTGCGCTGCGAACGGGATCCAGATGTACGGCGGCGGGCAGTTCGAGCTCGGTGTCGGCCGCCGTCATATCCAGGTGCTCGCATCGCTTTTCTATGCGGGCGGCCCGAACGACGTCGCGCCGCGCGAGTACAACATGGGCGAGCCACGCCCGGGACTGCCGCAGAGCCCGCTCGACGCGCCGGAAGCGGTCGGCTTTTAGGATGGTCGCTGAAGGCCAAAAGGAGGGTTGATGGACTGGGAGCTCAAAGGGACCGTCGTCATCGCGTGTAATTGCGACTACGGGTGCCCGTGCAACTTCAATGCTCTCCCGACGACGGGCAAGTGCGAGGGGACCTGGACGTGGCATGTGGACCGGGGCGCCTTCGGTGACACATCTCTCGACGATTTGAACTTCACGGTGGCCGTGAACTGGCCGGGGGCGATCCACGAAGGCAACGGCGAGGCGGTGATCCTGGTCGACGACCGCGCCGACGAGGCGCAGCGCGAGGCGATCACGACGCTCGTCAGCGGTGACGTCGGAGGCCCTTGGGGTGTGCTCGCCTGGACCTGGCCGACAGTCCACGGGCCAAAGCCGGTGCCCTACGAGGTGCAGCTCGACGGAGTCAACTCACACGTGAAGGCGGGTGATTCATACGAGGTCGCGTCGGAGACGATCAAGAATCCGGTGACCGGCGCGGAGGTGCACCCGACCGCCACGCTTCCCGAGGGAATCGTCTTCAAGCAGGGCGACTTCGGCTCCTCGACGACCATGCGCGTCTCGGACGAGGTCGCCTACGAGCATCCGGGGAAGTACACCGCGGTCGGCCCCTTCGACTACAGCGGCCCTTAGCGTCCCTTGTAACGAAAGCTACACAGGGATAGGGTCTCCGGGTCAACCAGGGGAGGAAGTCATGAACGTGAGAGGCCTGCTGGCCGTCCTCGCGATGCTCACGATTCTGGTGCCGTCAGCGGCGGTCGAGGTCGCTTCGTCGACGCCGACGCCGGCGAATCAGGCACTTCTCGACTGGAACGCGATCGGAGTCCAGACGATGATCAGCCCGCCGGCCGGCACCACTCTGCCGACGTTTCAGACCGAGGGTCTGATCTACATGTCGTATCTGCAGGCAGCTGTCTACGACGCCGTCACAGCGATCGAGGGCGGTTACCAGCCGTACAAGGTCAGCCTTTCGCCGCCGGCGGGCGCTACCGCCCAGGGCGCAACCATTGGTGCCGCCTACGAAATTCTCGGGACGTATTTCCCGTCGCACAAGGTGCCAAGGCTCGACGCCGCGTATACCGCATCGGTGGCGACTCTGCCGACCGGCGCTGCAGATCCAGGTCTCGCCTTCGGGAAGGAGGTCGCAGACGATCTGATCGCCATCCGGTCAACCGACGGCAGGAACGGCTCGAACGCGTGGTACTCGTTCCCGCCTGCGGGTCCGGGCGCCTGGTCTGTACCGACGGCCGACAACGTCGCTGCCCGAACGGCGACGCCGCAGACTCCGTGGGTCGCGCATATGACGCCGTTCTTGCTCCAGAGCGCGTCGCAGTTTCGCGCGGATCCGCCGCCGTCGCTGACCAGTCCCGAGTACGCAGCGGGGCTGAACGAGGTCAAGGCATACGGCGGCCAGAATGCCGACACGCTACGAACGACAGCGCAGGCAAACGTCGCGCGCTTCTGGACGGCGAACACGATTACCCAGTACAACACGCTGTTCCGTTCGCTCGCCGCAACCAGGTCTGTAGAAGACACTGCTCGGCTGCTCGCGATGGGGAACATGGTTGCGACCGATTCGGCAATCGCGTGCTTCGATTCCAAGTACGCGTATTCGTTCTGGCGTCCGATTCAGGCGATCAGGGCTGCCGGCACCGACGGAAACCCCGCGACCACGGCCGACCCGAACTGGACGCCGTTCCTCGCACCGACGCCGAACCATCCCGAGTACCCCTCGGCACACGGGTGCGTCACCGGCTCGATTGCGAACCTTCTGCCCGACCTGCTCGGGACGAACCGCATCAATGTCGCGATGCCGGGGCTCAACCCGGCGACGAATGCGTTCGATCCCAATTACACGCGGACGTTCGCGAAGGTGAACGACATGACTCGTGACATCGCCGACGCCCGGGTCTGGGCGGGATACCACTATCGCGAGTCGGTGGTACAGGGTGTGAACATCGGTCGCAAGACCGAGCATTACGCGGTGAAGCACTACTTCCTACCCACCGGGTAGCTGAGTGATGTTGTGGAGGGCGGCGGTGCCGCCCTCCACAAATGCCGAGAGTTGTGGTGAAGCGGCTCAGTTGCGGGCGTGTACCGGCGACAGCGCCGGTGCCCACGAGCACAGCGGCGAGACGTCGCCGCCGCGGCCGTTCAGCGCCCGGAGGCCGAGAGCGTGCTCGGCCTGCATCATCTTGTGGATCTGCGTCGTGCCCTCGTAGATGATCGGTGCGCGCGCGTTGCGGAAGTACCGCTCGATCCCGTACTCCGCGGAATACCCGTAAGCACCGTGCACCTGGATGGCGAGATGCGCTGCGCGGAACGCGGATTCGGTCGCATGCCACTTCGCCAGTGACGTCTCGCGCGTGTTCCGCATTCCTTGATCCTTCATCCAGGCCGCCTGCATGACGAGCAGCTTCGACGTCTCGTAGCTGAGGACCATCTCGGCGATCATGTCCTGCACGAACTGGTACTTGCCGATCGGCTGCCCGAACGTCTCTCGCTCGCGGGCGTACTCGGTCGAGCGCTCGAGGCACGCGCGAATGACGCCCACCGCGCCGGCCGCGACCGTGAAGCGGCCCTGGTCGAGACCGTACATCGCGATCTCGAAGCCCTGGCCCTCCTCGCCGATCATGTTGTCCGCCGGGACCTCGACGTTCTGGAAGAAGAGCTCGCCAGTCGAGCCGGCCCAGATGCCGAGCTTGTGCTCCGTGTCGGCCGTGGTGAACCCCGGCAGGCCGCGCTCGAGGACGAACGCGGAGATCCCCTTGTGCTTCGCGGCCGGATCCGTCTTCGCGAAGACGAGGGCGTGGTCTGCCACGTTCGCGTAGGAGATCCAGTTCTTCGAGCCGTTGAGGATGTAGACGTCGCCCTCGCGACGGGCGGTCGACTTCATGGCCGCCACGTCGGAGCCGGCGGCAGGCTCGGTCAGGCCGAAGCACGCAAGCTTGTCGCCGCTCGCCTGCGGGACCAGCCAGCGCTGCTTCTGCTCCTCGGAGGCGTACTTCAGCAGCGCGAGCGAGTTGAGCCCGACGTGAACGGAGATCAGGGTGCGGAACGCCGCCTCGCCGCGCTCGATCTCCTCGCATGCGAGCGCTTCGGAGACGAAGTCGAGCCCGGCGCCGCCGTATTCCTCCGGGATCACGATTCCGAGGATCCCGAGCTCGGCCATCCCTTCGATCGCTCCCACGTCGAGGTGGTGGTTGATGTCGTTCTCGACCGCGGTCGGCAGGATCCGGTCGTCGACGAAGCGCCGAACCGTGTCCTGAAGCAGCCGCTGTTCGTCGTTGAGCTCGAAGTCCATGACGGCCTAGTCTACGGAGGGTCTGGGCGTTGCCGCCGTGCCCGTAGCCCGTTTCTTGCGGCTCCGGCAGGCGTTTGACTGACCAGTCAATCAAGCTACCCTTGGCTCAGATGGCGACGGTCGAACAACGCACCGCCGGCGGCGTCTCGTTCGGGCTCACCGCCGAGCAGAAAGCGCTGCGGGATCTGGCGCATGACTTCGCCGAGCGTGAGATCCGACCCAGGGAGCGCGAGTACGACGAGGGCTCGATCCATCCCGCGGACGTGATCGCGAAGTCGCACGAGCTCGGGCTCATGAACGTCCACGTTCCCGAGGCCTACGGCGGTCTCGAGCTCGGCGCGTTCGAGGGGATGCTGATCGGCGAGGAATTGTGCTGGGGGTGCTCCGGCATCGGCACGGCGATCGCGGCGAACGGGCTCGGGCATGGGCCCGTGATCATCGCGGGGACAGAGGAGCAGAAGCGCGAGTGGCTGCCGCCGCTGGTGGATGAGCCGCTGCTGACGTCATTTGCGCTGACCGAGCCGAACGCCGGCTCCGACGTGTCGGGGATCCAGACGACCGCGGTCCGCGACGGCGACGACTACGTCCTCAACGGCTCGAAGATGTTCATCACCAACGCGGGTCACGCCGCCTGGTTCACGGTCTTCGCCTCGACGGACAAGTCGCAAGGCCATCGAGGCCTGACGGCGTTCGTCGTGCCGGCCGACCTGGACGGGGTCGTCGTCGACAAGCACCTCGACAAGATGGGCCAGCGTTCGACCGACACGTCCGCTCTCTCGTTCACCGACGTCCGCATTCCTGCTGCGAATCGCCTCGGTGAGGAGGGCGAGGGCTTCAAGATCGCGATGAAGACGCTCGACTTCACTCGTCCCGGCACGGCGATCGGTGCGGTTGGAGTCGCGCGGGCGGCATTCGAGTACGCGGCGCAGTACTCGAAGGAGCGCGTGCAGTTCGGAATGCCCATCGCGATGAACCAGGGCATCAACTTCCTGATCGCCGACATGGCGACGAAGATCGAGGCGTCGCGGCTGCTGTGCTGGCGGGCGGCGTGGATGATCGACCAGGGGATGCGGGCGACGCTGCAGTCCTCGTATGCGAAGCGCTTCGCGGCGGACACCTGCATGGAGGTCACGACCGACGCGGTGCAAGTCTTCGGCGGCTACGGGTACATGAAGGAGTACCCGGTCGAGAAGCTGATGCGCGACGCCAAGCTGTACCAGATCTATGAGGGCACTTCGCAGATCCAGCGGCTCGTGATCGCGCGCGAGCTGCTCATGCCGAGGGAATGAATCCCGGCGTGTCGACCGCTCAGTTCAGACGGATGCCCGGCAGAGCCGGGCCTCCTGATGTCGGCACCGCGAGCGGTGCCTCGGTGCCGAGGGAATGAATCCCGGCGTGTCGACCGGTCAGTTCAGACGGATGGCCGGCAGAGCCGGGCCTCCTGCTGTCGGCACCGCGACCGGAGCCTCGGTGCCCCGAGATTGAGCATCGAGATCGATCTCTCGGGGCGCGTCGCGCTCGTGACGGGCGGGTCGCGCGGGCTCGGTCGCGCCGACGCGCTGACACTTGCCCGTGCCGGCGCCGACGTGGCGATCGCCGACATCCAGGTCGAGTCGGACGCGGGCGAGGCGGCGGAGCGGTACGGGCCGCTCGCGCAGGCGGCGCGAGCTCGAGGCTTCGTCTATTCCGAAGCGACCGCGAAGGAGATCTCGGAGCTCGGGCGCCGCTCGGCGGCGATCAAGTGCGACGTCACCGATCGCGCTCAGGTCGCAGAGACAGTGCGGCGTGTGGTCGACGAGCTCGGTTCGGTGGACATCCTCGTCAACAACGCCGGCACGCTGGACCACGTCGGTCAGCTTCCCGACCAGATGCCCGAGCTGTGGGAGCGTGACCTGCGCGTGAACCTGACCGGCTCGTTCAATTGCGCGCAGGCCGTCTGGCCTCACATGAAGGAGCAGGGGTGGGGGCGGATCGTGAACATGGCGTCCGTGGCAGGGACACTCGGCGGGTTCGGTCAGGCGAGCTACTCGACGACGAAGGCTGGGCTGCTCGGGCTGACGCGGACGCTGGCGCTCGAGGGCGCACGGCACGGGATCACCTGCAACGCGATCGTGCCCGGTGTGATCGGAACCGAGGCTTTCAGCTTCGGCAATCCCGCGATGAACGAGCGGATGGTGCAGCGAACGGCCATGAGGCGGGCCGGAGAGCCGCAGGACGTCGCGAACGCGATCGTCTTCCTCTGCTCCGACCTCGCGTCGTACATCACCGGGGTCGGCCTCAACGTCAGCGGCGGGATCGAGCTCTTCACCTTCTAGCGGCTTTTCCGCACATGCCGGCAAATCCCACGGCCTGGTGTCGGACACCACGACGTGTCTCGGATGCCCGTGTCGCGAAGGGCCGGGAGTTCGTTCAAGAGAGATCGAACGCGCACCCAAGAAACGGGGGGGCCTTCCACAGCCGAGGCTAGACTTCGCGGCCTTGCCTGCGCGGCGCAGATACTCCGTGGTCCGGCCCCCGCGGCGTCGCAGGACGGCAATCCAGCGCCGCCTGTTCTGGCAGCGAACCGCGATCCTCGCGTCGCTCGCCGGCCTCGCGGCGATGGTGCTCGGCCTCGCTTTCGCGGGCTCGCCGTCGCGACTCGCCAACGGCGTCCGGATCGCAGGCATCGACGTGGGCGGCAAGACGCCGCATCAGGCTCGCTCCATCCTCGAGCGCCGCGCGAGGGTGCTCGCCTCGGTCCCGGTGACCTTCCGCGTCGGGTCCAGAGCCTGGACACTGGAGCCCCGTCACCTGGGCATTCGAGTCGACTGGCGCGCAGCCGTCGACGCCGTTCGCCGGCAGGGCAACGGCTTCGGCCCGCTGCGCGGCTTCCGGAGGCTCGACCTGCGCTTCTTCGGTGCCGACGTCGCGCCGCCGACCCAGGTCTACAGCGCCGCCCTCGAGAGCAAGCTCAACGAGATCGCGGCCGCGGTGAACGTCCCGCACAGTGAGGCCTCGATCGTGCTGCACGGGCTCAGGCCGCAAATCGTCCCGGGCCGCACCGGACAGGTGCTCGACCGCCATGCCGCCGCGGCTACGATCGTGCGAGCGCTGGCGAGCCTCAAGCGCGAGCCCGTCGGGCTGCCGATCCAGCTCGACCGACCGAGGATCAATGCCGGCGATCTGACAGTCGTTCAGGCTGAGGTGCGAACGGCGCTGTCGGCCCATCTCCATCTGACGCTCGGGGCGACGCGCTGGAATCTCCGTCCGCCCCGCATCGCCCGCATTCTCGAGCTGCCCGCCGATGGACGGCGCGATCTTCGGATCGGGGGTGCCGGAGCCAGCAGCTGGTTTGAGGCCCTCGCGAAGCGCGTCGACCGGAAGCCCGTCGACGCGGACTGGGCGGTCGGCAAGAACGGCATTCGCGTGATCCCGGATCAGCCCGGCTACCTGCTGGACGTGCCGCGGAGCACGCAGGCCGTGCTGCGGGCCGCGCTCGTGACGGCGCCCGACCTCCGCAGCGCCAACCTCACGGTCCAGCGGGTCACAGCCAATCGGACGACCGCGGAGGCGACGGCCATGGACATCAAGAGCCTGGTCGCCAGCTACCAGACATTCTACGGAGGGGATCCGAACCGGATTCACAACGTCCAGCTCGTCTCACACCTGGTCGACAAGCACGTCATCGCGCCGGGCGAGACGTTCTCCTTCAACGGCGCAACGGGCGCACGCACCGAGGACAAGGGCTTCAGGGTGGCGCCAGTGATCATCAACGGCGAGCTCAAGACCGGCCTCGGCGGCGGTGTCTGTCAAGTCTCCACGACTGTCTTCAATGCCGCCTACGAGGCCGGGCTGCCGATCGTCTCGCGTACGAACCACGCTCTGTACATCAGCCACTATCCGCAGGGGCGCGACGCGACCGTCAACTATCCGGACACGGATCTCAAGTTCACGAACGACACCGGCCACTGGCTCCTGCTGCGCACGTGGGTCGGCCCCTCGTCGCTCACGGTCGCGCTGTACGGAACGCCACTCCACCGCCGGGTCGTCAGCGAAACGTCACCGCTCGTGGTGACAGGGCCGCCGCCGGTCACGAAGATCAAGGATCCGTCGCTCTTCGTCGGGCAGACCGTGGTCGAGGCGAGTGGGTCGCCGTCCCTCAAGACGAGCAACAAGCGCACGGTCTACGACGCTGCTGGGAAACTGCTCTCCGACACGACGTTCTACTCGTCGTACCGCGGGGAGATGAGGGTCATCCGGGTCGGTACGAAGCCACGCCCGAACGATCAGACCGGCACGACGACGACCGGCACCACGACGACCACCACGACCAAGAAGACAACGACTACGACAACGACGCCGACGCCTCGGCCCTAGCGATCGCGTCCGCGAGAGCCTGCGGGATCCGGGTCGGCTTGAACGTCTTCGCGTCGACGCAGGCGTGTGAGGTCCATCCGTCGGCGATCACCTCGCCCTCGCGCGTGATCTCGTAGTCGAAGCGGAAGCGCGCGCCACGGACGTTCTCGATGCGGGCGTGGACGAGGAGGCGGTCGTCGAAGCGGGCGGGCTGCAGATAGCGGATGTGCGATTCGAGGACGAAGGATTCGATGCCCTGTTCGCGGATCGCGGAGTACCCGCCGGCATACTCCTCGAGGTAGGCGACCCGCGCGACCTCGAACCACACGAGGTAGTTGGCGTTGTGCGCGACTCCCTGAGCATCGGTCTCTGCGAAGCGGACTCTCACGTCCGTGCTGAAGCGGGAGCGGTCCACGCACGTCACTCTACGGCGCGTGGCACACACCGTTTCCGACCTCGCGGCGCTCGTGCGCGAGCGTCAACCCTGCATTGTGCTCACGGGAGCCGGCATCTCGACGGAGAGCGGCATCCCCGACTTCCGTTCGCCGAGCGGTGTTTGGGCGAAGTACGACCCGATGGAATACGCGACGATCGACGCGTTCCGGCGGGATCCGGGCAAGGTCTGGCAGTTCTATGCGCTGCGGTTCGAATTGCTGTCGGCAGTCGAGCCGAACGAGGGCCACCTCGCACTCGCCGAGCTCGAACGCCGCGGGCTCGTCGAGGCCGTGGTGACACAGAACGTCGACGGGCTCCATGAACGGGCCGGCTCCCAGGCAATCGTCGAGGTGCACGGCTCGATCCGGTCGGCGAGCTGTCTCGAGTGCGGAGCCCGTGTCCCGCTGGAGGAGGTGATCGCCGCGCTGAGGGACGCGCCGGCGCCCCCGTGTCCGAGCTGCGGCGCCGTGCTCAAGCCGGACGTCGTCATGTTCGGAGAGCTCCTACCGGCCGCTGCGATCGACCGCGCCATCGACCTCGCCCGGCGCGCCGGCCTTCTGCTCGTCGTCGGCTCGTCGCTCGAGGTCCACCCGGTGGCCGGCCTACCCGCGGAGACGGTCTCCGGAGGCGGAGCGCTGGCAATCGTCAACCGCGGCCCGACGCCGTTCGACAACCTCGCCTCGGTCCGGATCGACGGTGGCGCCGGTGAGACGCTTCGGGCTGTGGCCGAAGCCGTCTAGAGGTCTGGTGTGAAATTCGTCCGTCGTCGGAGGGCGCTCCAGACCAAGCCGGGCAGTGCGGTCGTTCGCGGTACGTAGCGGCGCTACGTGCCGCGGGCGAACGTGCTGATCCGGCGCCGTGTCTGGTGCGTCATTCGGCCCGGCCGAATTTCGCACCAGACCTCACCATCAGGCAGCGGCGCGCTTGATCGTCTTCTCTTCGAGGAGCCGACGGCAGTTCGAGCAGACCTGGCGCTCCACGTGATACGGGACTCCGGCGCGCTGCCGAATCGCATGAATGGTGATCGCGGTGTGCTTGTGCCTGCGAAGCGTCATTACGTCCTCTCAGAGTAATCAGACGTTCGGTCGTCAAGGAAAGTTGTCGGCAGATGTTCACCGAACCTTCACACCCTTTTAGCGGCGATACCCTCTACCGGGTGCGCGCCCTCGCCGTCATCCCGGCGGTCGGCCTCACCCTCCTGGGTGGTTGTGGTGGCACCGGGCAGCGACCAGACGTCCGCACGAGCGTCGCCCCGAAGGCGCACGCCTGCACCGCCGGCTCGGTCCACAGGCTGGGCTCGCCACGGCTCGCCTACGCGGCAATCGTGCGCTCCCGAGCCCTGGTCTCCCGCCGGCCGGGGGCTCGCGCGTTCGCGAGCTTCCAGAGGCTGAACGTCAATCGAGTTCCCACGATCTTCTCGATCCGCGGCCAGCAGGTCGATGCGGCGTGCAAGCCGAGGGCGTACCTCGTCCAGATCCCGAAGCGCCCGAACGGCGTGACCGCGTGGGTGCCGGCGCGAGAGGTGGACGTCGCAAAGATCTCGACGCGGATCGTCGTCGATCTGTCTGAGAAAAGGGTCCGGCTCTACAAGGACGGCAAGCTGGTGTTGAGCTCGAAGGCCGCCATCGGATCGCCGGCGACACCGACTCCCACCGGCCGCTTCTACGTCAACCAGCGGCTCATTCCCACAGACAAGAACGGCCCCTTCGGTCCCGGTGCCGTCGGCATTTCGGCGTTCTCGAACGTCCTGACCGGCTGGACCCAGGGCGGCCCGATCGCGATCCACGGCACCGACGCTCCGTGGTCGATCGGCAAAGCAGTGTCGAACGGCTGCATTCGGATTCCGAATGCGAAACTCCGGCAGCTGTTCTCCGAGACTCTCGGCGGCACGCCGGTCCTGATCCGCAAGTAGCTACGGGAGACGCAACCGGGCCCAGACGCCGGCGTGGTCCGAGGGCCACAAGCCGTTGAGCCGGTCGCCCGGCTGCTCACCGACGATTCCCGCAGCGACGGCCCTGAAGCCGTTTCGCATCAGCACGTAGTCGATGCGGCTGTAGAACGGGCCGCCGACCTCGCGCAGATCCTCGCCGTGGCAGCAGGTGAGGCCGATGTCGCCCGGGTGCGCCTCGAGCCACGCATCCTTGAACCCGTCGGCGAGCAGATTCGCGTGGGTCGGCGTGCCCGTCCCGTCCGCGCGGGAGTTGAGGTCGCCGAGCAGGATCGTCGGCAGGGTGGTCGTCGCCGGGCCGCCGGGAGCAACGAGCTCCCTCCCCTGCGCAACCTGGGACGTGTCGTTGAACGACTCGAGGTGCGTCGTGATCACGCGGAACGTCCGCCCGCCGACGGTCGCGTCGGCGAGCACCCAGCCACGCTTCGCGGTGACGAAACCGCCGAAGAGTGAAGTCGTCGTCGAGTAGAGCCCCGTCCGCACTCGCCTGATCTTGATCTTCTTGTCGATCCGTACGAGCAGGCCGTCGCGAATCGTGAGCCGGATGTCCATGCTCGGCGGATCGCCGCTCGGAAGCTCTGCATCCGTTTCGTTGCCGATCGCGAGAAAGTGATAGCGCAGCTTCCGGGCGGCCAGCGCCTTGCGCAGCTCCTTTGCGTAGTCCAGTGCGACCATCGTTGCCGGCGTCACGGTGAAGTCGGGCGGCGTCTGCGTCCGGTACAGCGACAGCTCTTGAAATCCCACGAAGTCCGGCCGTGCGCTCGCGATCTCCTTGGCGATCGCCCGTGCGCGGGTCGGGAAGTCGTTCGCCTGGACATTTGCCCAACCCTGCTCGACCGCCGAGAAGGCCTCATGGGTCGACTTCGCCTGGATGATCGCGTCGAGGTTGGTTCCGAGATAGAGGTTCCGGGTCATCACCGTGATCGTGACGGGCGAGCGTCTGGCCTCTCCTGCGGAGGCGGCGATACAGGCGAGGAGCGCGAGCAGGACGGCGGCTCCTTTCACGCGAGGAGCGTAGGCACGACGGGCCACCATCGCAACTGGCACGATAGAGCCATGGCTAGGCCCAAACAGAAGAACATCGTGGAACGGCTGACCGGAGTAGGCGAGGAGGCGATCCAGCGGATCGGCGGCGCACCCGGAGCGGACAAGGTGCTCGCAGCGCTCGGCTCGTTGCCGAAGCGCGTCGACGAGCTGCAGAGGAGCGTGCGTGGCCTCGAGAAGCTCGAGAGGCGGCTCGGCACGATCGAGAAGCGGCTGGACAAGCTCGAGGGCAAGGGAACGTCGAGCTCGCGCAAGACTTCCTCGGCCAAGCGCTCCACCGCCGCGCGCAAGCGCAGCACCGGCAGCTAAGCCAGCACGCGAACCCGCAGCGCCTGCGGGACGATCTCGAAGCGTGCCGGCGTCGTTCCGGGTTGTTCGCCGTCGAGCTCGATCGGGAGGCGATCGGCTGCGTCCACACTCACGTGCGCGCCACGGAGCAACTCGGCCTTCGGGTGGGGAAGATGCGTGCCGCGAAAGATCTTCGGCATCGTCAGAACGAGATCCCGTTTCGTGAGGTCGCCGATCAGCAGGACGTCGAAGGTCCCGTCATCGGGCACGGCCTCGGGAGCGATCTTCATGCCCCCGCCGACGTAGGGGCCGTTGGCCACGATCACGTCGTGCATGCGAGCCCGGCGAGTCTCACCGTCCACGGTGACGTGGATCTCGGTGCTCGACCAGCGCGCGAACACGGCGAACGTTGCCCACAGGTAGGAGACCTTGCCGCCGAGTGCTTTGGAGCTGTCGTTGGCACGCTGAGCGATCGCGCCGCTCATCCCTGCGCTCGCAACGTTTGCAAAGAAGGACTGCCCTTCGCCGCCCGCCCAGAGCCGGTAGGTCGCGCGGCCGAGGTCTATGGTGCGCGTCTTGCCGGAGAGGGCGACGTCGATGGCGCGATCGATGCCGCGTGGCACGCCGAGTGACCGGGCGAAGTCCCAGCCGGTCCCGCGGGCAATCAGCGCGATCTCGACGCCGCTACGTCCCGCAATCCCGTTGGCCACCTCGTGCACGGACCCGTCGCCTCCGACGACGACCAGCAGCTCGGCTCCTTCGTCCGCGGCCCGCGCCGCCAGCTCCGTCAGCTCGCCGGCCGAACGCGAGAAGAGTGCGTCACCGTTGAGCCCTGCCGCCGCCGCCCGCCGCGCGATCTCCGGCCAGCGCCTGCCCGTCGAGCCGTTCGCCGACGCCGGGTTGACGAGAAAGACGGTCTTCGTCTTCGTCAGTGCTTCTCGTCGGCCGTGACCGTCGCGAGCGCGACGCGCGTCATCCGGTCGACCGCCGCGCGCAGCTCCTCGTCGGTGATGCGCTTGAACTCACCCTCGACGACGATGTCGCTCACCGTCAGGAGACAGCCGGACCGGACGCCGCGAAGCGCTCCGACCGTGAAGAGCGCCGCGGCCTCCATCTCCACCGCGAGCACGCCGCGCGTCGACCAGCGTTCGTACTGGTTCTCGTCCGGGTTGTAGAAGAGGTCGCTCGAGACGATGGGCCCGACGTGCATCGACTGGCCCATCTGCTTCGCCGTGTGCACAGCGCCATGGATGAGCTCCCAGCTCGCCGTCGGGCAGTGCGGCTCGTGCCCGACGAGATGATCGGCGGTGCGGTCGTCGGCGACCGCGGACAGAGCCACGATCAGGTCACCGAGCTCGTGATGGGCCTGGAGACCGCCGCAGGTGCCGACGCGCAGCAGCTTCTTCACGCCGAGCTGGATCAGCTCCTCGAAGACGATCGTCGCGCCGGGGCAGCCCATGCCGGTGCCCTGCACCGAGACCGGCTTCCCCTCGTACGTCCCGGTGTATCCGAGCAGCCCGCGCTCGGAGTTCTTCTCGACCGGATCGTCGAAGTAGGTCTCCGCGATGTACTTCGCACGTAGAGGATCGCCGGGGAGGAGGCAGGCCTCGGCGTACTCCCCCGGCTCGGCTCGAATGTGGATCGGCATGAGGGCGCAACCCTAACCCGTGCGACTATTGCTGCCGTGAAAGGTGCAATCGAGCCCCGGCTCGGGCAGATCCTCGAGTTCTGCGCCGAGGACCCCGTGGAGCGCGTCTTCCTCGAAGACGTTGCCCGGCGGCGGCTGGGCCGGTTCAGCGCCTTTGCCGAGAACGGTCGCTTGACCGCCCTCTGCCACGTCGGTGCGAACGTCGTCCCCTCCGGTTCCCAGTGCGGCCGTTTCGCGCCGGCCGCCTCCCGGGGTCGCGCGCGCATGATCATCGGCGACGAGCGCGCGGTCGACGAGCTGTGGGACGAGCTCGCCGGCCTGATGCCGCCGCCGCGAAACGATCGGCCGGGACAGCCGGTCTACGCGCTCTCCAAGCCGCCCGCTCCGGGAGACACCGGCCTTCGTCCGGCGACCGACAAGGACTTCCCGCTGCTGCTCCCGGTGTGCGCGGCTGCGCACGAGGAGGAGATCGGAGTCGATCCGATGGCACGCGACCCGGAAGGCTTCCGCTGGCGAACGCGCTCTCAGATCGAGGAAGGCCGCTCGTGGCTGTGGGTCGAGCGCGGAACGATTCTCTTCAAGGCGGAGGCCTCCGCCTGGACGCCGGAGGCCGTGCAGGTGCAGCAGGTCTGGGTTGATCCGCCCGCGCGCCGCAACGGTTATGCGCAGCGCGGGATGCGGGATCTCTGCCGGCTGCTGCTCGAACGTGTGGCCACCGTCTGCCTCTTCGTCCGACCGGAGAACGCACCGGCGATCCGCGTCTACGAGGCGATCGGGATGCATCGGCACGGCTCCTACAGGTCACTGATCTTTTGAACCGTTTCCTGCGGCTCGCGTTCGGGGCGTGGGTCCTCCGCTGGGCTGCACAGCGGTTCGCGTCGTATGTCACAAGGTATTGGCCTCGCACCCGAACGGGTGATGGAGCCTCACCTGCGTCGCCGCCGACTAAGGGAGCGTGAAGCCCCGCATCACTGCGGCCGCGGGACTCGCTGTGGCGATCTTCGCTGTGGCAGCTCTGGTCGTCCTCAACACCGGAACCGGCAACGCCGCCGTCAGTCACACCTGCTCGGCGACAGACCGGCAGTTCCTCGGCGCGGCAGAGCTGAACATGACCGCGCTCGGCTCGCTCTCCCAGGATTACCTGCAGGGCAACGCTCAGGCCGACGACGTGATCCTGCAGACGGACTCAGCGGCCACGAGCCTGCTCAACACGAACCCGAGCGATCCTTCGCTCTCGAAGACGCAGAAGATCCTGCGCGCGATGTTCCTGGAGTACGGGCGCGCCATTCGCGCCGACAAGCACCACCACGATCCGGGCAAGTACATCTACCGGGCCTACGGCCTGGCGAACTTCGCGCACGACACCCTCGCCCAGGCGCAGCCTGCGCTGGCGAAGCGCGGCTGCGACGTCTCACCGCTTCTTTAGCCGCCCGAAAGCTCCGCTTTCGCCCGGAACTCGACCGCGTCGTCGACGACGCGGAGCCGAAAGAACCGCTTCTTCAGGTCCGGGTGCGGCTCGAGTAGCTCGTCGAGCTCCTCGAGCGCTCCTGCGACCTCGGCATCCGGACCGTCGATCAACTTCTCGACGGCGAGACGAACTCTGCCCTGTAGGACGTCTGGGAGGTCTTGCACGGCGCGCCTGGCCTCCTCCTGTTCCTCGATCCACTCGGCTGCTTGCTTCTCGGCCTGCCTCTTCCGCCAGGCCTGAAAGAACTCCGCCATGCCCGAGCATCGGCCGTCGGGCCGTGGCCGGCAATCCCTCGCCTGTCTACCCTGTTCTCGTGGACACGGCAGGGCTGCGCGCGCGGGTCGAGGAGCTCGTCAGGAAGCACGATCTGATTGCGCCGGGCGGGGACGTGACCTGCCTCGTCTCCGGAGGCGCCGACTCGACCTGCCTCTGGCATGTGCTCACGGAGCTCGGTTACCGGGTCTCCGCACTGCACGTGAACCATGGGTTGCGTGGCGCCGCCTCGGACGAGGACGCCCGGTTCTGCGCGGACCGTCTCGGAGCGGAGGTAGCCGAGGGCGGCGGCGGGACGACGGAGGACGACTGGCGCAGAATCCGCTACTCGTTTGCAACCGACCGTCTGCGGGCTACCGGCCACACCGCCTCGGACCAGGTCGAGACGATCCTGTACAAGCTCGTCGCGAGTGGTGTGGCAAAAGGGATCAAGCTGCGCCGCGAAGATGGCGTCGTCCGTCCGCTGCTCTCGGTCTGGCGCGCGGAGACGGTGGCTTACTGCCGTGCCGTGGGTCGCGAGTTCCGGACCGACGAGTCCAACAGCGATACGAAGCGCGGTCTGATCCGCGACGAGATCCTGCCGCGTCTGCGCGAGCTGCATCCGGCCGCCGAGCGCAATCTGCTTCGTCTCGCGGACGGGGAACCGACCGCGCTCGACGAGTTGCTCGGATCGACTGCCGGGTCGCGGCGGCTCGACCTCGGCGCCGGGCTCACCGCAGTTCGCGAGTACGACCGCGTTTGGCTCGAGCGCACGCCTGTTGCGCTCGACGGCGAGGTGCGCTGGGGGGAATGGCGCATCGCCTCGAAGCTTCCAGGCCTTAAGGTACGGGCCTGGCGCGCCGGCGATCGGCTCGCTGGGAGATCGAAGAAGATCCAGGACGTGTTCGTCGACGCGAAGATCCCCCGTTCCGCACGCGAGTCGTGGCCGCTCGTCGTGCGCGGAGACGATGTGGTCGCGGTGCCGGGCATCGTCGAGGCGGAAGGAGTGCGCGTCGAACGTGTCGCAGACTGAGCTCGAGCGCGGAGTTTCGGAGGTCCTCATCGAGGAGGACCGGTTGCGATCGCGCGTGGTCGAGCTGGGGGAGGAGATCTCGGCCGACTACGCCCGCCGGGACCTGCTGCTGATCGGCGTCCTCAAGGGCGCCGTTTTCTTCATGGCCGACCTCATGCGCACGCTCGCGATTCCCTGCGAGATCGACTTCATGGCGATCTCGAGCTACGGGGCCCAGACGGACTCGTCGGGCGTCGTCCGGATCCTCAAGGACCTGGACATCAACATCGAGGGGCGCAACGTCCTCGTGGTCGAGGACATCATCGACTCGGGGCTGACCCTGTCGTATCTGATGCGGAACCTCGAGGCCCGCGAGCCTGCCAGCCTGGAGGTCTGCGCCCTCTTGACCAAGCCGGATCGGCGGGAAATCGACGTCCCCGTCCGCTACATCGGGTTCGAGATCCCCAACCGTTTCGTGGTCGGCTATGGCCTCGATTTTGCGGAGCGATACAGGAACCTGCCCTACGTGGGCGTATTGGACTCGGAGTTGGTGCCCGAGGGCGCCTGAAAACGCCGATCACCCCCCGTTTGGGGCTGCTGTAACTCAAACCGAGGCTGGTACCCTGCCGAAAGAGGTCTGGTGAATCGATTCTTCCGCAGCGCGCTCTTCCCGCTCGTGATCATCGCGGCGCTCGTCTGGCTGGCCCTCCAGACGCTCGGCGGCCACAGCGCGCCGACGTCCAAGCTGACGCTTTCGGATGTCCAGCAGAAGATCGTGGCCTGCGACCCGAAGATTGCGGGCAGCTGCGAGTTCTCGGAGATCGTGTTCAACCCGAACAAGCAGGCGTTGAACTACACGCTCACCGACGGCAAGAAGGGCTCGGTCCACTATCCGAGCGACCAGTCGGCGGCCGACCTCCAGACGTTGATGGCCAACCACGACGTCCAGTTCGACTCGAAGGGGACCGGCGGCTCGCCGTGGTGGTCGATCCTGACGTCGCTGCTGCCGTTCGTCTTGCTGTTCGGTTTCTGGATCTTCTTGATGAACCAGGTGCAGGGCGGCGGCTCGAAGGTGATGTCGTTCGGGAAGTCGCGCGCGAAGCGAATGACGCCGGACTCGCCGAAGATCGGTTTCAAGGACGTTGCCGGCGTCGAGGAAGCGGTCGAGGAGCTGCAGGAGATCAAGGAGTTCCTCGAGAACCCGAAGAAGTTCCAGGCGCTCGGCGCGCGCATCCCCAAGGGCGTGCTGCTGTACGGGCCGCCGGGTACCGGTAAGACGCTGCTCGCACGTGCCGTCGCGGGCGAGGCCGGCGTGCCGTTCTTCTCCATCTCGGGCTCGGACTTCGTCGAGATGTTCGTCGGCGTCGGCGCCTCGCGCGTGCGCGACCTCTTCGAGCAGGCCAAGCAGGCTTCCCCGTGCATCGTGTTCATGGACGAGATCGATGCAGTCGGCCGTCACCGCGGCGCCGGCCTCGGTGGCGGTCACGACGAGCGCGAGCAAACCTTGAACCAGCTCCTCGTCGAGATGGACGGGTTCGAGCTGAAGGACAACATCATCCTGATTGCGGCCACCAACAGGCCGGACATCCTCGATCCGGCGCTCCTGCGTCCGGGTCGCTTCGACCGCCAAATCGTGGTCGACCGGCCCGACCGCAACGGCCGTAGCAAGATCCTGTCGGTGCACACCAAGGGAAAGCCACTTGCGTCGGAGATCGATCTCGACACGCTGGCCGCCGGGACGCCGGGCTTCACCGGCGCCGACCTGGCGAACCTCGTCAACGAGGCTGCGCTGCTCGCGGCGCGTCGTGGCAAGAAGGTGATCGAGCAGGAAGAGCTCGAGGAAGGGATCATGCGGGTGATCGCCGGGCCGGAGAAGAAGACGCGTCTCTTCTCCGAGGAGGAGAGGAAGATCACTGCGTACCACGAGTTGGGCCACGCGATCGTCGGCCACTACCTCGACGGGGACTCCGACGTGCACAAGATCTCGATCATCGGCCGCGGCCAGGCGCTCGGGTACACAATCTCGCTGCCGCGTGAGGATCGGTATCTGACGACGAAGCAGACGTTGATGAACCAGCTTGCGATGACACTCGGCGGACGCGCTGCCGAGGAGATCGTCTTCAACGAGGTCACGACGGGCGCTGCGAACGACCTCGAGAAGGTCACGCATACCGCCAAGCAGATGATCATGCGCTTCGGGATGAGCGAGAAGCTCGGCCCGCGCGTCCTCGGGCGCAACCACGACATGCCGTTCCTCGGCCGCGAGATGGGCAACGAGCCCGACTACTCAGAGGAGATCGCGCGCGAGATCGACGACGAGATCCGCCGCGTGATCGAGGAGGCGCACGAGACGGCAACGCAGGTCCTCAAGGATCACAGCGACGAGCTGCACCGGATCTCGCTGATCCTCATCGAGCGCGAGACGATCGACAAGGATCAGTTCGAGCGCCTGCTCGCCGGCGAGGAAGAGGAATCGGTCTTCGCAGAGAAGACGCCGGCTCCGAAGCCGGAGCCCGAGCCCGAAGCCGAAAAGAAGCGCAAGCCAGAGCCGAAGGCCCGGCCGTTCCCGATCCCCGGGGCGACCATGCAGCCCCCGCCGCCGGAAGGCGCCAAGGGCTGATCCCGGGCCTGGTACCCCCTCGGGGTATCATGGCTCCATGACTTCGGTCGAGGCTCCGAGCCGCATCGAGCTCGACGTCGGCGGCATGACCTGTGCCTCCTGTGCGGCGCGGGTGGAGAGGGAGCTCAACAAGCTCGGCGGTGTTTCCGCGAGCGTCAACTACGCCACCGAGCTTGCGTCGGTTGCATACGACCCCCGTGCGGTGCGCCCGCCTGACCTGGTGCGCGCCGTGGAGGAAGCCGGCTACACCGCCGCGCTTCCGGCCGACGCCGGCGCAAAGATCGACTTCAGTCGGGCGCTGCAGACCCGCATGCTCGTCTCGAGTGCGCTGACCGTTCCTCTCCTTCTGCTGGCCATGGTGCCGCCGTTCCAGTTCAGCGGCTGGGAGTGGGTCGCGTTCGCGCTTGCCACTCCAATCGTCTTGTGGGCCGGCCTCCCGTTCCATCGCGCGGCCGTGTTGAACGCCCGGCATCTCACCGCGACGATGGACACGCTCGTCTCGCTCGGGACGCTCGCCGCCTGGGGCTGGTCGGTGGTCGTCCTCCTCGCCGGCCTCGATGCCGACGTCTATTTCGAGGTTGCCGGGGTGATCACCACGCTGATCCTGGCCGGCCGTTTTCTCGAAGCGCGGGCCCGCAGGCGTTCGGGCGCCGCCATTCGCGCACTACTCGAGCTCGGTGCCAAGGAGGCGCGCCTTCTGCGGGACGGTGGCGAGGTGCTCGTGCCGGTCGATCAGCTGCAAGTGGGCGACAGGTTCGTCGTCCGGCCCGGGGAGAAGATCGCAACCGACGGCGCAGTCGTCGAGGGGGAATCCGCCGTCGACCAGTCGATGCTCACCGGTGAGTCGATGCCGGTCGAGGTCGAGTCGGGCGCGGAGCTCGCCGGCGCAACGATCAACACGTACGGTCGGCTCGTCGTCCGCGCGACCAAGGTGGGAGCGGAGACCGCCCTCGCGCAGATCGCGCGCCTCGTCGCCGAGGCGCAGGGCGGCAAAGCGCCGATTCAGCGGCTGGTCGACCGGATCTCAGGCGTGTTCGTCCCCGTCGTGCTGGTGATCGCACTCGGGACGCTCGGTGGCTGGCTTGCCGTTGGCGGGGGCGTCAGTGACGCCTTCACCGCCGCCGTTGCCGTGCTGATCATCGCCTGCCCGTGTGCGCTCGGGCTCGCGACGCCGACCGCGCTGCTGGTCGGGACCGGGCGGGGCGCGCAGCTCGGCATCCTGATTAAGGGCCCCGAGGTCCTCGAGCAGACGCGGCGGGTCGGCACGATCATCCTCGATAAGACGGGCACGGTCACGGCAGGAAAGATGGCGCTCGTCGAAGTTACGCCGGTGAACGGCGCGTCGCGGCTGGAGGTGCTTCGTTTCGCGGGTGCGGTCGAGGCCGCGAGCGAGCACCCGGTTGCTCAGGCGATCGTGTCCGCTGCACGCGCGGAGATCGGAAGCCTGCCGCCCGTGACCGGTTTCCGGAACGTCCCCGGCATCGGCGTGCACGGAGTCGTCGAGGGACACGCCGTGGATGTGGCCCGCCGTAACGGAGCGATCACCGTGTCCTGGGACGGCGAGGTCCGAGCAAGGGTCGTCGTCGAGGACACGCTCAAGCCGACGAGCCGGGAAGCGGTGCGCCAGTTGGAGGAGCTCGGGCTCAAGCCGGTGCTCCTGACCGGCGACGACGAGAGCACGGCGCGCCGCATCGCGGGCGAGGTCGGGATCGAGCGGGTGATCGCCGAGGTGCTGCCGGAAGAGAAAGCAGACGAGGTTCGCCGCTTGCAGGCCGCGGGCGAGGTCGTCGCGATGGTCGGTGACGGCGTCAACGATGCACCGGCGCTCGCACAGGCCGACCTGGGCATTGCGATCGGCACCGGTACCGACGTCGCGATCGAGGCGTCCGACCTGACGCTCGTCTCCGGCGACCTGCGCGGCGCGCCGGATGCGATCCGGCTCGCGCGCCGGACGCTCCGCACGATCAAGGGGAATCTCTTCCTGGCCTTCGCGTACAACGTGGTCGCGATCCCGCTTGCGGTCGCCGGCTACCTCAATCCGATCGTCGCGGCGGCTGCGATGGCGTCTTCGAGCGTCTTCGTCGTCACGAATTCGCTCCGCTTGCGGCGGTTCCACAGCACTCGGGAGGCACGATGAAGCACGGCTACGACAAGGACGCCCTGGTCAAGCGTCTCCATCGCATCGAAGGACAGGTGCGTGGGATCGAGAGAATGGTCGAGGACGATCGTTACTGCATCGACATCCTCACCCAGGTGGCGGCGGTGAACACCGCGCTCGAGAGCCTCGCCTTCAAGCTGCTCGACGACCATGTGAATCACTGTGTGACAGGCGCCCTCGCGTCAGGAGATCCGAAAGAGGCCGCTGCCAAGAGCAAGGAGCTCATGGAAGCCGTCCAGCGCTTTGCACGAACACGCTGACCAGAATCTGAACCAGGCTGCTTTCTCGGCGACGACGCATTGCGACCACCACTGACCTGCCCGAAACGGGTCAGGACGTGACCGGTCGAGACGGAGAAATGTGCCGTAACTGCTCCGGGAGTGAGTCGAAACAGCGATTCACCGGCGGTTCAGGACGTGGTTGTGACGTTTTTGGGGTCAGACCCGAAAACGTGCCAGCTTCGTGTCGGGATTGCGCCGGCTTACGCCGGAGCCGCTAGGCCGGCTTGCCACGAGGCCCAGAGGCGGGCATAGCGGTCGCCTTGTTCGACGAGCTCGTCGTGGCTCGCGACCTCCACCAGCCGGCCGTTTTCCATCACCGCCACCCGGTCCGCCCGCTCAGCCGTCGACAGCCGATGTGCGATCGTCACCACGGTTCGGCCCTCTGCCACGGCGGCCAGCGCTCGCTCCACCGCTGCCTCCGTCGCGGGATCCAGGCTCGACGTTGCCTCGTCCAGAACGATCACCGCAGGATCCGCCAAGGCGACGCGAGCGATCCCGACGAGCTGACGCTCGCCTGCAGACAGGCGCACGCCCCGTGTCTGCACGTCCGTCTCGAGGCCGTCGGGCAACGAGTCGAACCGGTCGAGCGCCCCGATCCGCCGCATGGCGCTCCTCACCTCGTCATCCGTGGCCTCGGGATGGGCGAGGCGCACGTTCTCCGCGATCGTCCCGCTGAACAGATGTCCTTCCTGCGGCAGCAGCACGATTCGCCGGTGCAGGGACTCCAACGTTGCATCCTTCAGGTCGACGCCTCCGAGCTCGATCCGCCCTTCCTGCGGATCGTATTGCCGCGTCAGCAGCTTCGCGACGGTGGACTTCCCCGCTCCTGTCGCGCCCACGAGGGCGACGTGCTCGCCGGGCCGCAGCTCGAGGGTCAGGTCGCGGACGACCGGGCGACCGTCCTGATAGCCGAACGTCACGTCGTGCAGCGCTAGCACGCCTTCCCGGGGAAGCTCGACTGCTCCGGCCCGCTCGGCGATCGGAGTCGGCACCTCCAGCAGGCCGACGATCTTGGCGAGCGCCGCCAGCCCCTGCCTGAACTCTCCCAGCCACTCCGTGAACCGTCCGATCGGATCGAACAGCTGGATCAGATAGAGCACGAACGCGGTAATCGTCCCGATCGAGATCTCACCCCGTCGGTACATCGACGCGGCCGCCAGCAGCACGACGATCAGTGCAGCCGCCTGCGCCAGTGGCAGGAATGCGAAGAGCCTGATGTTCACGAAAGACGCGCGGCGCCACGCCGTTACCTGCGCCTGGCTTCGCGGCCGGTAGCGGTCGAGGGTCTTTCCCTCGCGTCGGAACGCCTGCACGACCCGGACGCCCGCCAATCCCTCCTGCAACACGGTGAACGTCTCCGCCACCCGATCGCGGATCGCGTGATAGGCCCGGCCCGCACCGTGGTGGAAGCTCCAGCTCGAGACGATCAGGATCGGCATGGCCACCAGGGAGATCAGCGCCAGCTTCGGCGACAGGAACACCAGGGCCACGATCGTCAGGAGGATCTGGAGACCGCTCCCGAAGATCTCGACGAGAGCGTCGCGCACGAGCTCGTTCAACGACTGCACGTCGGAGGTGAGGCGCGACACGAGCACGCCGGCACGCTCACGCTCGAAGAAGCCGAGCGGTAGCGCCTGCAGCTTGTCGAAGGCCGCGACGCGCAGGCTGTCGAGGAATCGCTCGCCCGCCCGTGCCGCGAACAGGATCTGCGCACGCACCACGAACGGCTTCGACAGGGCTAGCGCGAGGAAGATCAGCCCCGCGACGTCAAGAGGGTGCGTGTTGTGCTTCCGGATCCCTGCGTCCACGGCGTACCGCACCAGGGCCGGGCCCGCCAGCGTGATCAACGTCGAGAGCGTCACGGCCGCACCTGCGCCGATGTAGAGCTTCCGCACCGGTAGCAAGAGCCCACGCGTGTGGCGCCAGACGGCCTTCGGCGAAGCCCGTTCCATCACGCGGCGTTCTCCATGGCGAGCAACGCGCGATAACGCGGCGACGTCCGCAACAGCTCCGCATGCGTTCCCTGTTCGACGATCCTCCCGCCCTCCAGCACCGCCACTCGGTCGGCGAGCGCGATCGTCGCCGGGCGATGCGCGATCACCAGCGTCGTGCGGCTGGACATGACCGTTGTGAGCGCTGCCCGAATCTCGTGCTCCTTCGTCGCGTCCACCGCCGACGTTGCGTCGTCCAGGACGAGCACAGCGGGATTGGCCAGGATCGCCCGGGCGATCGCGACCCGCTGCCGCTGGCCGCCCGACAGCGAGAAGCCGCGTTCACCGAGCAACGTGTCGTGGCCGTCGGGCAGATCGGCGATGAACCCTGCCGCCCCGGCCAGCTCCGCCGCACGCTCGACGTCCTCGTCGAGCGCGTCCGGCCGCGCGAAGCGGATGTTCTCCCGCACCGTGTCCGTGAAGAGAAACGTCTCCTCGAACACGAGCGCGACGGCACCGCGCACATCCGAGATCCGCAGCGCGCGAACGTCGTGCCCGTCCAGGGAAACGCTGCCGGCATCCGGGTCGTACAAACGCGCCAGCAGCCCTGCGACGGTGCTCTTCCCCGATCCCGTCGCGCCCACGAGCGCCACGGATTCTCCCGGAGCGACATGCAGGTCGAGCCCGTCCAGCACCGGACGCCCCCCTTCGTGACCGAACTGCACGCCCGACAGGCGCACGTCTCCACGGACGGGACGCTCCAGCTTCTCCGGATGCCGTGGGTCGCGCAGTTGCGGCTCGGCATCCAGCACCTCACTGATCCGCGCGCTCGCGCCGACCGCCTTCTGCAGCGTCGTCACACGTTGCCCGAGCACGCGCAAAGGCCACACCAGCATCGCGACGTAGGCGTTGAACGCGACGAACGAGCCGAGGCTCAGATCCCCCGCGATCACCCGCCGGCCCCCGATCCAGAGCACGGCGAGCAGCCCGAGCAGCGGTAGGAACTCGAGCGTCGGCATGAAGACCGCATCGAGTCGCGCGATATCGAGCGCGCGGTCGACGATCGAGCGACTACGAGACCGGAACTCGGCGGCGAGCGGGCCGCCGGCGCCGAGGCCTTTCACGACCCGGATGCCGCTCACCGTCTCCTCGACCAGAGTCGCGGCCTCGCCCCAGCGCTCCTGCAGGCGCTCGGTGCACGCGTGGTAGCGCCGTGAGTACGCCCAAGCGGCGAAAGAGATCAGCGGCAATGGGATCAGCACGACCAGCGCTAGCCGCCAGTCCAACACGAGCAGCACGATCGCGACCGCGAAGACCGTCAGGACGTAACCGATCGTGTGGCCGATCGAATCCATCATGCGCGCAACGTGCTCGGAGTCGGACGATGCGCGCGACATCAGCTCGCCGGGCCCAACGCGATCGTGGTAGCTCGCATCGAGCCGCAACGCGTGGGCGAAGATCGCGTCGCGAACCCGGGCGTCCGACCGGGCTCGGTTGCGGATTGCGTACAGGTGCCGCACCGCGCCGGCGGTCATCTCCAGCAACCCGACGCCGAGAAGCGCGCCGAGCCAGATCAGCAGGGCATGCCGGTCCTTCGTCAACACGCCGTGATCGATCGCGTACTTCACCATCAGCGGTGCCGACACCGCCCCGCTCTGCCAGAGCAGGCCGGACAGAGCGGCGCCGACGACCCCGCTTGCCTGAGAACGAATGACGGCACGCACGAACCTCCACGCCGCGCGCCGACGCACGTCGTGTTCCCCCATCGGTGAAAGTATCCAGTGGTGTCAAACGAACGCCCTCCGATCGAGCAGCGATTCGCGCGCCCGTCGGTGATGGGAGTCGTCAATGTGACGCCGGATTCCTTCTCGGACGGCGGTGCCCACCTGCAGCCCGCGGCCGCCGCCGCGGCGGGCTGGCGGATGATCGACGAAGGCGCAGCGATCGTGGACGTGGGGGGCGAGTCGACGCGCCCAGGCTCCGCCGGAGTCTCGGTCGAGGAGGAGCTCCGCCGCGTGGTTCCCGTGCTCGAATCGCTCCACGGCGCCCCGATCTCGATCGACACCGCGAAGGCGGAGGTCGCCCGCCGGGCGCTCGAGCTCGACGCCGAGCTCGTCAACGACGTGACCGCCCTCAGGGCGGACCCCGAGATGGCTCAGGTCGTCGCCGAGTCCGGCGCCTACGTCTGCCTGATGCACATGCAAGGAGGCCCGCGGACGATGCAGCGGAACCCGACCTACGACGACGTCGCGTCGGAGGTCGCCGCCTTTCTCGAGCAGAGGCTCCGTTTCGCCGTCGACGCCGGCATCAAGGAAGAGCGAATCGCTCTCGACCCGGGCATCGGATTCGGCAAGACGGTGCGGCAGAACTTCGAGCTCGTCCGCCGGCTCGATCTCCTCACCGCGCTGGGCCGCCCGGTGCTCGTCGGCTTCTCGCGCAAGAGCTCGCTCGGCCGGATCCTGGGTGACTCGAGCGCCACCACGGGCTCGCTGGCGGCGAGCATCGCCGCGGCGGTCGCTGCCTACGAGCGCGGCGCGACGATTCTCCGCGCGCACGACGTCCGCGAGCACGTCGAGGCCCTGACGGTCGCTGCGGCGGTGGCCGGATGATCGTCGAGGTGCACGGCCTCGAGCTGTTCGGCCGTCACGGAGTCAACGACGACGAGCGTCGCGACGGGCAGACGTTCCTCTTCGACGTGAGGCTCGAGATCGCGGAGCCGAAGGAGGATGCGATCGACGAGACGATCGACTACCGGCTGGTGCGTGACATCGTCCGCGAGATCAACGAGGGGGAGAGCTATCAGCTGCTCGAGACGCTCGCGGCGGCGGTCGCCGACGCGCTCAACGCCGAGCTGCGGGTCAAGAAAGTTCGCGTGACCGTACGAAAGCCCGGAATCGCGTGGGCGGAATGGACGGGGGTTACCTGCGAGCGGTCGTAACGCGTAGTCGGTAATCGGCGTCGCGCACGGCCGGGCGAACCTCCGCGTAGACGTACGAGCCTTTTCCCTTGTTGCGGTACGTCGCGACGCCGTGCTTCCCCACGGCAAGCGCCCGCTCGCGGGTCGTGCGTTGCAGCAGACGGACGGAGACGGAGCCCGCCACCTGCGCGCGCAGCGTGCGTCCCGCCGGCGCCCAGACCCGATACAGGTCGATCGGGTCCTCGCCGCGGTCGACGCGTGCCGAGATCGACCCGGTCGTGCGTCCAGGCGCGGTGAGCGGCGGCGTTCCGGCCGCGAACAGGCCGTGCGGCTCGACCTGGCGCGGCGTGTCGTTCGGTTCCTGCGGGTCACGTGACGGAGCCTTGAACGCGAGCGCGGCCGGGAGGTTGAGCAGACCGTAGCCCGAGGCGTTGTCGAATCCCGGCGCGGCGATGTCCGTAGCCGACCGGCGCATGAGCTCGAACAGCTGGGTGTTGTCGAGCCCCGGGCGGACCGTCCATACCCACGCGGCGGCCCCGGCGACGAGCGGTGAGGCGAAGCTCGTGCCGTTGCCGTCCGTTGTGTATCCACTGGGATCGATAGCCAAGGGCTCTGCCACTGGAATGTGCACACCAGGCGCGGCAAGATCGACGGTCGGGGACAACGACGAGAACGCGGCGACCTGGTTGCTCTCGTTCGTGGCACCGACGGTGAGAACGTGGGGGTAGTCCGCCGGGAAGTTCGGCGGGTTGCCGCTCAGCGCGTCGTTCCCGGCTGCCGCAACAATGAGCGAGCCGGAGCGGAACGCGAACTGAATCGCGTCGTCGAGCAACGGGTCGTCGTCCTCACCCCCGAAGCTGAGATTGATCACGCCGGGCCCGTTTCGCGCCGCTTCGTAGATTCCCTGGATTGCCGAGCCCTCGCTGAGAAAGCCGAACGGGCTCGCGTCCCACACCCGGAGGACCGCATCGGGATAGATCCCGACGATCCCGACGCCGTTGTTCGGCGCCGCGATGACGGAGCTGACCTCTGTGCCGTGGTCCTCATCGACCTCCGTCGTCGTCTGCGGGTTGAGTGCAGTCGTGTTCGGCCGAGTGGCGAATTCGGGATGGGTCAGATCGACACCGGAGTCGACGACCGTCACGGGCTTCCCTGCTCCGGGCGAGTCGACCCGGTCGGACCCGATCGCGGCGCGCCACCACTCCTGGGGAACGAGCGGGTCGGTCGCATTCTGCTGCGACGCGGCAAGCGTCTGCAGAAGTCCCTCCGGCCGACTGACGCGGACGACACCCGCCCGGCGAAGCTCTGCGACAGCGTACGAAGGCACGCGCCAGATGCGTAGCTCGTGCGCGAGCTCGGTCCCCCCCGCGGCCCGGGCGAGCCGTGCTCCCTTGTGCGCGTGCGAGTTGAGCTCGACGAGGTCAGCCCGGGCCGGAGCCGCCGTCACGAAGAACAGGGCCAGGACGATCAGGAGCCTGGGCGCCACGTGTTCGCAGAGTAGTCGCGATTCCCTATGGTCCGGGCATGGTCCGTGCCTTCATCGGCCTGGGATCCAATCTCGGTGAGAGAAGGGAAACGTTGCGGGCAGCAATCGGCCGCATGCGTGGCCTTTCGGAGGTCGAGGTCAAGGGCGTCTCGAGCTTCCGGGACACCGAGCCCGTCGACTATCTCGACCAGCCCCGTTTCCTGAACGGAGCCGTCGAGCTCGAGACGGATCTGTCGGCCCGCGCGCTGCTGGGTGCACTCCTCGAGCTGGAGCGCGCCTTCGGCCGAGACCGGAGCACGGGACCGGCGCAGGGCCCGCGGACGCTCGACCTGGATCTCTTGCTGTACGGCGATGCGACGATCGACGAGCCACTCCTCAAGGTTCCGCATCCGCACCTGCACGAGCGTCGGTTCGTCCTGGAGCCGCTTGCAGAGCTGGATCCAGACCTGGAGGTGCCGGGCCAGGGCTCGGTCCAGGCTCTACTTGCAAAGCTAGACTCAAGCGCATGAGTCACCTCGACGAGCTCGACGAGTTCGAGGCCGAGCTCGAGCTGCAGCTGAAGAAGGAGTACACCGCCGTCTTCGGCCTCTTCCGCTACTGCGTCCTCACCCAGGACGCCACGTATCTTTGCAACAAGCTCGATCTCGCCCAGATCTCGCAGCCCAACTACCCGTTCTTCCACCTGAAGATGGAGGACGTCTGGGTCTGGGACAAGAACCGCCCGACCCGCATCATCCCGCGCGCCGAGGTTTGGACCTCGGGTGACGTGACGGTGGAGGAGCTGCGAACGGAAGGCGACGAGCCGAGCCTCACCGCAGAAGCGCTCGCCGAGAAGATCGGCGAGTCGCTGGCCACAGACGACGACCTATAGGAGCTTGCGCTCTCCCCGCGCTAGGGGAGCATGATCGAGGCTTTGGCCGCGAGGGTGGCGGTCATCGTGGCCGGACGCAGCGGCAGGTACGGTCATTTCGTGATCGATCTGCACACGCACATCCTTTCCGGCCTCGACGACGGAGCCAGGTCGTTGCAGGAGAGCATCTCGATGGCTCGCGCGGCCGTCTCAGACGGCGTTCAGATGGTGGCCGCGACGCCACACGTCCGCGCGGATTATCCGACGCGCGCGTCCGACATGGAACGCCGCGTCGCGGAGCTGCGGGAAGCTCTCGCCGCGGAGGAAGTGCCGCTCGAGGTACGTACCGGCGGCGAGATCGCCCTCGACCGTCTGGCGATCCTCGATGGGGAAGAGCTCGCCCGCTTCGGCCTCGCTGCGAACGCGAGCTACCTACTTCTCGAGTTCCCGTATTACGGATTGCCGCTCGAGCTGCCGTCGCAAGTGTTCGAGCTTCGCGGAAGGGGTATCGGGGTTGTGGTCGCGCACCCCGAACGGAACCCGAATATCCAGGTTGGTCCCGACCGCATGCACCAACTCGTGGACCTGGGTGCGCTCGTCCAGATCACCTCCGCGTCGGTCGACGGACGGCTCGGCCGTGCCGCACGCAAGACGGCCTTCCGTTTGATCGAGCTTGGCCTCGCTCACCTGATCGCGAGCGACGCACACGCTCCGGATGTGCGCGCGATCGGGATGAAAGCGGCGGCCGACGCGGTGGGGAACCCTGACCTGGCACGGTGGCTGACCGCCGAGGTCCCTGCCGCGATCGCTGCCGGCGACCAGATTCCGGAGCGACCTCGCTCGCGGCGGCCGCGACTCGGCCTGCGCTTCTGGGCCTAGCGAGGGTCTTGTCAGACCCCGGCGCCGTCGAGTGCACTCAGCAGATGGTCGATAACCAGATCGACCTGCCCGTCCTCGATCCCGCCGAAGAGCGGCAGCGTGACTAGGCGTGCCGCGACGTCGTCAGTCTTTGGCAAAGCCCGCTGCGGCGAAGCGGCGTAATGCGAGAACCGGTGGATCGGCGGATAGTGGACGCTCGTCTGGATGCCCTCCGCCTGCAGGCGCGCCCGGACGGCGTCACGGTCCGAGCCGGCGGGAAGGAGGACGACGGCGAGATGGTGGGACGACGCTTCCAGCGCGTTCGCGTCGTCGAAGGGCATCACGATGCCGGCGGTGGCGTGCAGCGCGCCGCGATAGCGAGCAGAGGCTCGGCGGCGGCGGTCGTTCTCCTCGCGGAGCCGGCCCAACTGAACAAGGCCGATCGCCGCTCGTAGCTCGTCGAGCCTGTAGTTGAAACCTGCCGCGACGACGTCGTAGCTTGACGCGTGGCCCCGATGGCGATCCCACGTGAGGGTCGTCATGCCGTGGGAGCGGAGAAGTCGAAGGCGCTCGACCAGCTCCGGGTCGTCGGTCACCAGCATGCCCCCTTCACCGACCGGGAGGTTCTTGTTCGAGAAGAAGCTGAAGCAGCCGATGTCCCCGAGGGTTCCGCACGGGCGCCCCCGGTAGGTCGCCCCCGGGGCGTGGGCAGCATCCTCGACGATCACCAGACCTCGCGCGGCTGCGATCTCACGGATCTCGTCCATCCGGCAGGCAAAGCCCCCGTAGTGCATGACCACAATCGCCTTCGTGGCCGGGCCGACGGCGGCCTCCAGGTCCGCGGGGTCGAGGGTCAAATCGTCTTCCCCGATGATGTCGCAGAAGACAGGTGTTGCACCCGTATGGACGATCGTGTTGGCCGCGGCAACGAAGTTGAGCGAGGGCACGATTACCTCGTCTCCCGGGCCGCAGCCCAGCGCCACCAGGGCGAGATGGAGCGCCGCGGTTCCGTTCGCCACGGCGAGTGCGTGCCGGGCGCCGATGGCCTCCTCGAAAGCCTCCTCGAAGGCCGCGACTCTCGGGCCCATGCTCCACCAGCCGGAGGAGACCGTGTCGTGCACAGCCGCGAGCAACTCTTCGTCGGCGACAACGTCTGCGAGCGGGACTTTCCAGCTGTGGTTGCTCATCAATGACGGAGAACGATCGACGGCAAGCGAGGTCAGTCGGGAACAGGCTGTGCTATCGGTCTCGACGCGACGGTCGATCCGCTTCCAAGCTCCGTGCGAAGCCGGCCGACCGCGCGGTGGAGCGCAACCTCGACGGCGTTCGTCTTCATCTCGAGTAGAAGGCCGATCTCCCCAGCGCTGAGGTCCGCGCCGTAGCGGAGCGCGACCAGCTCTCGGTCGCGTTCGCCGAGCTCGCGAACCGCGGCCCGGACGGACACTCGGCGAACCGCGCTCTCCTCGATCTCCTCATGGCCCACCGCCGTCTCGTCGAGCTGCACGGTCGGCGTCGTGACCGCGTACGACTGGAGGACGCGCCGCGCGATCCCGACTACCCATGCGGTCGCCTCGCCTCTCGCCTCGTCGTACGAATCCTTGTACCGCAGCGCACGCTCGATCGCCTCGGCCGTGACATCCTCGGCGTCGGGTCCGTCACCGATTCGATAGGCGACGTACGCGTATACGCGCCGGATCAGACGTTCCGGATCGGCAAATGGATCTCGCGGCCGCATTCGACTCAGTGTAAAGCGATCCCCGAGAAACGCGAGTCCGCGCTCACGGCCCGGATGCCCGTTGCCTCAGTCGGGACCTCAGATCCCTGATCTCGGGGCTGCCCGGATTGAGCCGGCGCGCGTGCGCCAGGGCGTCCTTTCGCTCCTTCCCTTTTGCGACTGCGGCGAGGTCGAGCCAGAGCGTCCAGTCCCCGGGGTCCTTCTTCACTGCACGGCGGAAACTCACGCGCGCCCCGCGAACGTCGCGCTGCGCGTACTGCGCCGACCCGAGCGCGGTCCAGGGCTCAGCAGACCAGGGCATCAGACGCCGTGCCTTGCGTGCCTGGCTCTCCGCCTTCGTGAGGTTCAGATCTTGGCGCGCCGAATCGCTCGCCGACAGCGCGCTGTTCCCGATCAACCCGAGCAGAGCAAACCCTGCCAGCGCCACCGTGGCCGTGAGCGCACCACCGCGGAGAATCGGGTTCCACGCCCGCGGCCCGGCCGTCTCCCGCGCGGCGACGATCAGCGCAGCGCCGCAGAACAGCCCGGCGAGCCCGATCGCTGGCAGCTCGAAGTCCCAGTCGACGCCGGCGTGGAGGAGGAGTGCGATGTATGCAGCGAGCAGGAACGCGGCCAAGGGCTCGCGCCTCGCGCGGGCCGCAGCCACGAACGGAACGATCAATCCGGCGACGAGGAGGGCGAGGCCGATGGGCCCGAGCTCCGCGAGCGTCTCGAGGTAGAGCTCGTGAGCGTCCTGCGCATTGAACGACGGCACCGGCCGATTCTGGAACCAGTAGCGCGCGAACGTTCCAGCCCCCGAGCCAAGCGTGCTGTGCGGCTTGAAGTCGTCCTCCCACGCGACATGCCAAAGGTCGATGCGACCGTTGCTCGTGAGGCTGAGCAGACGCTTGTTCAGGTTCAGAACTTGCCCTACCGGCGGCGACTTGAAGGCGCCGTACGCGCGCGACACGGCATCGACCGGTCCTCCGTACCGAGCGAGCCCGACCGCAAACGCGGCGAGAGGAATTGCGAGCAGGGCGGCGCCGTACACGAGCCGCACGGATCGGGGTGCATGCAGCCGACGCTCGACGAAGATGCCGACGAGCGCGCTGAACGCCGTCGCGGGAACGAGGAATGCCAAAGCAAGCGCGAGGCGGTGACCGTCGTGGACGGCATCTGCAAGTGGAGCCCTCGCGTGGGTCAGCGCAGGCGAGTGAGCCGCCAGGAGGGTTGCGATCACAGGCGCCGGCGCCACCAGAAGCACCGTGGAGCCAAGCTGTAGGCGGCGGGGGTCGTACGCAAACGCGCAGGCGCAGCCGATGCCTAGGGCGATCCAAGCGCCGCGGCTGAACGTGAAATAGAGGGTCGGGATCAGAATGGCAAGAGAAGCCGCGGCGACGAGCCGACCGGCCAGGTAGGGGGCGCGTGCCGCGAAGCCGATCGCCAGCAAGACGCCGATGCCCAGCAAGATGCCGAGTCCGTTCGAATAACCGATCGGCTCGGAGAGCCGGTAGCCGGAGAACGAGTCGAAGACGCCAAGGCGGTCCGGGAACAGTCTGGTGCTGAGGCTGTACAGGGCGATGAGACCGATGGCGGTAACGACGCCGGCCGCGAGCAACTGGGCCCCCCCACGCCGCGCGAGCACCAGCACTGCGGCGAGCGCGGACATGTAGAGCACTGCGCGCTCCAGTTCCAGAACCGACTGTGTCGCCGAATCCGACCAGATGATCGAAAGGGCGACCCAGACTGTGAACGCGGCGAATGCGCAAATCAGCCAGACGTCGAGGGAGCCGGCGTCTACGCGCGCCCCGACAACCAGCCAAACACCGAGCAGCCAGAGCGTTGCGATCGCAGGCCAGCCCCAGGAGTTCGGGAAGTATCCACCCTGATCGGAGGCGAGCAGCCCGACGGTCAGAAGTGCGACCAGCGGCGCGGCCCAGCGTTGCACGAAAACGGCCCGCGAGGACGCCTGGACGGCGACGTTCCCGGCGACTGCGGAGGAAGAACCAGGCCCCATCGGCCTGCCTGATGATAGTGAGCCTGTAAGGGATCCCTGCCCAGGCCGGTATTAGAAGTAGAGACCAGTCTAGGAGGAGGATTTGGATGAGTAGATTTTCGAGGATTCGCAGAGACGCCGGTCGGCTCGAGCGCGACCTCCGCGCCGAGAGGCCGGAGCCGCCTGCCCACTTCCTCCTTGGGTTGTCGAAGCATGTGGTCGCTTCGCGGCCACCGCGTCAGCGTCGGGCATCGCGTGTCGCGTTCGCGCTCGCGCTCACGACGTTCATGGTCGGCTCCTTCGCTTCCTTCGGCGGGCTGGGCTACGCCGCCTCGGAGGCGAATTCGGCCGTAAACGTCGTCAAGAAGGTTGTCAAGTCCGACCACCCGCGCGTGCTGGAGAAGACGTCGGCACGAGCTCAGTACGGACCGGCCACCCCGCCTGAACCTGCTGCGCATGTCAAGGCAGCTGTCAGTGCATCAGGTGTTAACGCAGCAACGGCGGCCCAGTCGGGTCAGTTGCCCTTCACGGGCCTCTCGCTGATCTTCACGACTGCGCTGGGTCTTTCGTTGCTCGCGGTCGGCCTGATTCTCAGGCGGCGGGAGAAGAAGAAGGGGATCTAGCCCAGCACCACATTGCCTGTCCAAGAAGCGGCTCGATGATCTCGAGCCGCTTCTTTTTGTCGCGAAGACGCTGCGGGCAGGTCAGGGAGCCGGCGGTTCTGGACCGTCGGATGGAGCAAATCAGGACCTTCGATATATGCGCAAAAAGGCGCTCTCGGCCACGATGTGGTTCGGGCGAGAGCCAAGTCGCACGGTTTGGCGAGCGCCTCCGAGCCGATGGGATCTCCCGCATCTCAGACCGAAACCAAGGTCTTCCTTCGGAACTCTGGCACGTCTCTCCTCTGGGGGAGAACAGGGAGGTCCAAGAAGGGGGAAGTCTTGAGGAGTCGGAGCAGTAGCTGTTGGCGGGCGGACTCTGCCCAAAAGTTTGACGAATCTGGCCATGGATGTAATAACTCCTGAAGTTAGTCGGGGAGAGAGGGTTCGATATGCGGCACGATTCGCGGCCACCGTCCGTCGTTGTGGGCGGGCCAGATCCGAGGCACCGCCCGGGGGCGGATCGTCGTCGTGCGCGGAACGCGCTCGATTCCGCCGCGGTCGGGCTGCTCGACCGGCTTGGCGCGGGAATTCTCCTCGTGGTCCTGTCGCCACTGATCATCGCCCTGTCTATCGCGATCATGCTCGACAGCCCCGGCCCCCCGTTCTTCTGGTGCCGCCGCCTCGGCTATCGCAATCGCGAATTCGGGATGGTCAAGTTCCGAAAGATGCATGTCGGGGCGGCTGGGCTTCCGTTGACTTCGCCGGATGACGACCGCTTCACACGCCTTGGCCGCTTCCTGTCGAGGTCCAAGCTCGACGAGGTTCCGCAGCTCTGGAACGTCCTGCGGGGGGAGATGAGCCTCGTCGGTCCGCGTCCCGAGGATCGTAGATTCGTCGAACTCCAGGCCGAGGCGTATGAGTCGATTCTCAATGTGAAGCCCGGGATCACGTGCCTCTCGCAGATCGCCTTCGTGCGCGAAAGCGAGATTCTGGATCCGACCGATCGAGAGAGGCAATACCTCGAGCGTGTCCTGCCACAGAAGGTTCTTCTCGACCAGTTGTACGCCGAGCGTCGTTCGTTTCGTCTGAACGTGCGGATCCTGGTCTGGACGCTCGCCGCGGTCGTGTTCCATCGCCAGGTCGCGGTGCACCGGGACACCGGTCGCCTTACCTTGCGGCGGCGGCCCGCCTTCGAACCGGCCGCTCAGCAGCTGGAGGCGGCGTAGGTGGACGATTTGTACTCCGGCCTGCGGACGAGCCTAAACGGCCACACCGAGAGCGCAAAGGCTCCGTCGATCGACACCAGGACGGTCATTCTCGCCGGGGGGCGCGGAGCGAGGCTCGCGCCGTTCACGTCCGTCCTGCCCAAACCGCTGATGCCGGTCGGCGACCGAGCGATCCTCGAGCTCGTGGTCGAGCAGCTCGAGCGCTGCGGCATTCGTGACGTCACGTTATGCGTCGGATACCTCGCGCACCTGATTCGTGCGGTCTTCGACAATCGCGAGAACGGCCGCGTCAGCATTCGGTACGTCCACGAGCAGGACGCGCTGGGAACCGCTGGACCGCTGCGGATGGTCGAGGGCCTCGACGACACTTTCATCGTCATGAACGGAGACATCCTGACGACACTCGATCACGCGGATCTGCTGCGTCACCACCGTGAGCACGGCAACGCGGTGACGATCGCGACCCGTGATCGGACGATCAAGATCGACTACGGCGTCCTTCGTCTCGGAGGCCAACAGATCGCGGGCTACGTGGAGAAGCCCGAGATCGTGTCCACCGTGAGCATGGGGATCTACGTTCTGGAGCCTTGGGTGCTGGACTACATCCCCGAAGGGGGGCCTTTCGACTTCCCCGATCTCATCCACGCGCTGCTCGACGATGATCGCCAACTGGGGGCGTATCAGTACGACGGCCTCTGGTTCGACATCGGCCGGAAGGAAGACTACGAGCAGGCTGTGGCGACCTGGATCGAGCAGGGTCGCTTCCAGGACACCGAGAGCGGCGGAGCGAATGGCGGGGGCGCCCCTCATAGCGCCAACGGCGCCCGTCACAACGGCAGCGGCGCCCCTCACAACGGCAACGGCTATGTGACCAGAGAGGACCTCCACGAGACCATGAGTCGCGTTCCGCAGGCTGTGACGGTGGTCACAGCCATGGACCAGGGTCGCCCGCACGCCACCACGGTCAGCGCACTTTCATCGCTCTCCGCCGAGCCACCGCTCGTGATGTTCGCGCTGAAACAAGGCTCCGATTTGCTGCGGGTGCTCGAGCGCGGTACGCGTTTCGCGGTCAACCTGCTCGCCTCAGGCCAGGAGGCAATCGGCCTTGCCTGCGCGGACAAGGAAACCGACAAGCTGGCAGGGATTTCCTGGCACGAGGTCGACGGCGTCCCTTGGATCGACGGAACGGCCGGCTGGATCTCCTGCGACGTGATGGATCTGCTCCCTGGCGGAGACCACCAGATCGTGGTGGGTAGCGTCACGAGGTGTATTAGCACCGAGGACGCGCCCCCGCTGATGTATCACCGGCGATCGTTTCTCGACGTCGTCCCGTAGTCCAGGATTGACTCCGGCTGGAGACGCTAGGCCGCGGGAGCGGTCCCGTAGCGGTCGAACCAGAGTGAAAAGATGAGCAGGGCCCAGATCTTTCGATGGTGATCAGCCCGCCCCGCCAGGTGCTCGTCGATCAGGCGCGCGACAACGACGGGCTGGAAGAAACCCTGGCGTCGGAGGTTCGCGGGCGACAGGATCTCCTGCATGAGCGGCCTCAGCTCGCCTCGGAGCCACGCCGCCAGCGGCATCGAGAACCCCCTCTTCTCGGCGTTGAGGATCGAGGCCGGCACCAGAGGCGTTACCGCCCGTTTGAGGAGCCTCTTCTTCGAGAGGCCGCGCACCTTGAGCCGGCTGGGCAATGCGAGCGCGAGCTCACCGACGACGGGGTCGAGCAGCGGGACCCGGACCTCGAGCGAGTGAGCCATGCTCGCCCGGTCAGTCCTCACGAGCATGTCGTCGACCAGAAAGATGCCGATGTCGACGTCCATGACGCGTGCGAGATCATCTGCGCCCACGCTCTGCCTGAATCGGGTCGACAAAAGGTCGATCAGATCGTTGGGTCCCCGACGCTCGGGAAGAATGAGCTCTCGGCGCTCCTCTGCGGGCGTGATCGTCTTCCACCGAAGGTGACGCTCGAGCGTGGGCAGGCTCGCACTACGAGCGAAGCGTTTCGCCCGGTACTCGAACGTGCTCGACTTTGCCGTCGATGTCGGCAGGAGCTCGACGAGTGGCCGAAGGGCCGCCGCCGCGGGAGCGATGATCGGGGCGAGACGGTGGCCGACGTAGTAGTTGTAGCCCCCGAACAGTTCGTCTCCGCCCTCCCCGGAAAGCACGACCTTGACGTGCTGGCGCGCGAGCTGGGAGACGAGGTACGTGGGAATCGCGGAACCGTCCGAGAACGGCTCGTCGTACGTCTCCGCCAGCGCGGGCAGCAGCTCGACTGCATCAGGCCGAAGGACGATCTCGTGGTGATTCGTCCCATAGCGCTCCGCGACGAGTCGAGCCGGCTCTCGTTCGTCGAAGTGACGTTCGTCGAACCCGATCGTGAAGGTGCTCACGGGCCCGGACCCTTCCTCGGCAGCGAGCGCAGTCAGCGTGCACGAGTCAATTCCCCCGGAGAGGAGAACCCCCACCGGAACGTCTGCGATGAGGTGTGCCCGCACCGAGTCCCTCAGCCGTTCCCGCAACTCCGCGGCGAGTACCTCCTCGCTCTCTTCTCGAATCTCGTCGACAGGCGCCGCCGCCGGCCGTGCATACTCTTCGATCCGTATTCCGCCGCCGTTCGTGCCGTCACAGACCAGCAGGTGGCCGGGGGGAAGCTTGCGGACCTCACGGAAGATCGTCAGTGGCGCGGTGATGAAGCCGAAGGCGAGGAACGCGTCGAGGGCGTCGAGATCTATTTCGCGGGAGAAGCCAGGCTGCCTGAGGAGTGCCTTGAGCTCGGAGGCGAACGAAAGGGCGTCGTCCTTCACGCGGTAGTAGAGCGGCTTGATTCCGAAGCGGTCACGGGCGAGCACGAGCCGGCGTCGACGGTCGTCCCAGATCGCGATTGCGAACATCCCGCGGAGTCGCTCGGCAAAGCGGGGTCCGTGTTCTTCGTAGAGGTGAACGAGCACCTCGGTGTCGCTGCGCGTCGAAAATCGGTGACCACGACGCTCGAGTTCACGCCGAAGCTCGCGATAGTTGTAGATCTCACCGTTCTGGACGACGGTGACGGAGCCATCCTCGTTCGAGATCGGCTGATCACCACCGGCGAGATCGATGATCGCGAGTCGGCGAGCGGCGATCCCCACGCACCCATCGACGAACGCCCCGCCGCTGTCGGGGCCGCGGTGAAAGAGTGTTTGATTCATCTCCTGGACGACTCCGGCTTCGACCGGAGAGCCGTCAAGGGACAGCAAGCCGCAGACCCCACACATCCTCTTCTTAGTCTAGGCGCATGTGAAGCTACTCTGCCCCCATGGTTCGCGCAGTCGACGGACCCAGGCTGCGGAGCAATGTGAGGGTGGCGCGCCGAAGACTCGGAATCTACAACGACGGATCTGTCAGCCTTGTCCAGACTGCAGACGGCCCGCGCATCGCCCCCAACGCCGCCGACTTCCCGTTCCTGACGTTTGCCTGCGAGGTCGGAAGCAAGTTCGACTCGACACTGCTCTTCGGCCGAACTAGAGCGACCTCCGACTCGGATGCGCGTCCCTTGCTGCCCCATGGAGCGGGCCTCGTGCAACTTCCCCACTACGAAAGTCTCTTGCGGCTCGACCAGGTTCTTCGAGCAACTCCTGGCACGGCGGTCGCCTTCTGGCGTGGGCTGTCGCGGGTCGACGCCGTCTGGATCTTCGGGCCACACCCATTCGCCGTTCTTCTCGCCGCGCTCGCGCTCCTTCGTCGCAAGCGGGTGATTCTGGGAGTGAGGCAGGACACCGTCGCGTACTTCCGCGCCCGTCTCCCCAATCCGCGCTGGAAGCCCGCGCTTCTCGCCGTTCACATGTGGAACGCGGTCTTCCGGGGGCTGGCGCGCTTTCTGAAGACGACCGTCGTCGGCGCAGAGCTGTCCCGTGCCTATGGTGGTGAGCGTTCTTCGCTCCTGACCATGACGGTCTCGCTCGTGCGAGACGAGGACGTCGTTGAGGATCCTCGGGTACGCGACTGGGCCGGGGCGATCGAACTGTTCACCGTGGGCCGGATCGAGCCGGAGAAGAATCCCATTCTCCTGGTGGAAGTGTTGGCAAGGCTCGAACAGGAGCACCCGGACCGCTTTCGGCTCGCCTGGGCGGGAACCGGCCCGCTCGAGAACGCGGTTCGACACCGGGCGCGCGAACTTGGTGTGAGCGAGCGGATCGAGCTGCTCGGGTTCGTTCCCTTCGGCCCCACGTTGCTCGAGCGCTACCGCCGTGCGCATGCATTCGTGCACGTCTCTCTCACCGAAGGTGTGCCGGCCGTGCTGATCGAGGCGTTTGCGAGCGGCACGCCCGTCGTCGCTACCGCGGTCGGGGGTGTGCCGGCTGCGCTCGACCACGGTCGAGCAGGCGTGCTCGTGCCTCCCGGCGACATCGATGCTCTCGTCGCGGCGCTGATCCGTGTCGTCGACGATCCGGACGATCGCGAACGTCGCTTGATCCGGGGCCTCGAGCTGGCCCGGGAAGGCACTCTGGATGTGCAGGCGGCGCGAGTGGCGCATTTCATCGAGGCACCGGTGAGAAGGCCGTCCAGACTGCGCCGTCACCCAGGCCTCGCAGGTGAACTGATTTCCTCAGGGGAGGCAAATGCGGATTCGCCTGTTGCCCCACGCGGCCGCGACGGTCGCTGATCTACGAATGCGGGTCGGAATACTCACGCAGTACTACGCGCCGGAGATGGGCGCGGTGCCGGCGCGCCTCGGGGAGCTAGCGACGCGTCTGAGGGAGCGCGGGCATGAGGTCGTCGTCGTCTCGGCCATGCCCAACTACCCTCGCGGAGAGGTCTATCCAGGCTACGGCGGCCTCCTCGCGCACGAGAAGATCGACGGGGCGGTCGTGCTTCGGACCTGGATCTGGCCGACCCTGAGCGCGTCGGTGATTCCGCGCACGCTCAGCTATCTCTCGTTTGCCGCCAGCTCGCTCTTCATCGGTTCCGTGCGACTGCCACGGCTCGATGTGCTGATCACGGAGAGCCCGCCGCTTCCGTTGGGCGTTACCGGCTTCCTGCTCAGCCGGCTGAAGCACGCGCGGTTCGTCTTCAACGTCTCCGATCTCTGGCCCGAGAGCGCAGTAGTGCTCGGAGTTCTCGGCGACGGTTTCGCCACCAAGCTCGCCTACAAGCTCGAGCGGTTCTGCTACCGACGTGCCTGGCGCGTCTCCTGTCAGAGCCGTGAGATCCGGGCGAGCATCGACCGCCGCTTCACGAGCGTCCACACGCTCGCGTTCTTCAATGGCGTCGACACGGGTCGGTTCGGTCCTGTGCACCGGACGGACGCCGCGAGACGACAACTGGGGCGTAGCTCTGAGCTGATCGCGCTGTATGCCGGTTTGCACGGCATCGCCCAGGGGCTCGATCAGCTGCTCGCGGCGGCGGCGACGCTCTCAGACGAGAACCTGCGCCTCGTTCTCGTCGGTGACGGCCCTGAGAAGGGGGCTCTGCTCGAGAACGCGCGGGAACGCGGGCTCGGCAACGTGTCCTTTCTGCCTCCGCAGCCGAAGGCCGCGATGCCGGCTCTGCTCGCGGCTGCCGACATCGCCGTCGTAACCCTGAAGACGCATATCCCCGGCGCGGTCCCTTCCAAGCTTTACGAGGCCATGGCGAGCGGACTGCCCGTCGTGCTCGTCGCGGAGGGCGAGGCTGCCGAGATCCTCGAGTCCGCCGGCGCGGGTCTCGTCGTGAAGCCGGGCGACACTGACGGCCTGGCCGCTGCGCTCGCGCGCCTGGCTCGATCGCCGGACGAGCGAGCGCGGCTCGGCGCGGCGAGCCGCACGGCGGCGGTCGAGCGGTACGACCGCAGGCCTCTTTGCGACGCTTTCATCGACGCGCTCGAGTCCGCCTGACAAGCACACCGTCGCCTTTCACTCTGCTGCGTGGCGCAGGCGCGCCAGCGACCGAAGGTCCTTCACAGAGACCTCCCCGGTCGCAAAGAGAACGACGAACGCGCAGAGCGACCCGACCAGAGCGCCGGCGATCCACTCGCCGATCGAGAGATCTCGGGTCCCGACGAGGAAGAGCACTCCGGCCATGGCTCCGGCTGCGGCCATCGACCGTGCAAAGGTGACCAGCAGCGGGCGCAGCGGGATGTCGATCATCCTGCGACAGATCTGAAAGTGGCCGGCCACATAGACGGAGTAGGCGACGCTGGTTCCGATCGCCGCGGCCACGACTCCGATCTGGCGGAGCAGTGCCAGGTCGATGGCGGTGTTGATCGCGAGCGCGCCGAGGACGATCGGGATTCGCCGGCCGGCTGCGCCCAAGTAGTTGACGCCGACTGAGAGGATCGGACTGATCCCCGACAGGAAGATCGCGGGCGCCAGGGCTCTGACGACCACGGCCGCGCCGCTGAAATCGGGCCCGAGCAGCACGGCGACGATCGGCCGCGCCCAGACGACGATGGGCGCGATTAGGAGAGCCTGGAGGATGACCATCCAGCGCAGGGTCGCATTGAAGGGTCGGACGTCAGGCTCCGTGTCGCCCTCGCGCGCCAGCCGCGGGGCAACGGCTCCCGACAGTGCCGTTCCCGGCTGTGAGAGAAAAGCCATCAACCGGAGTGGGGCGGAGAAGAGACCTACCGATGCCGTGGACAGGAGCGCGCCGATCAGAAGCACGTCGATGGTCGAATACAGCGCGTAGGCGCTGTTGGTGACGAACAGGGGCCGGGCGTATCGCGCGATCTCGCGCATCCGGCTCGCTGAGGCCGTCCGGAGCGACAGGGCGCCCCGCCCGATGACCCGGATGCAAATGATGATTCCCGCGGCCGCGCCGATCGCGTTGCCGATCGCCCGTCCGAATGCCGCTCCGGCGGCGCCGCCGCCGAGAGCAACCAGGGCGATGCTCGCCGTTGTTTCGAACAGGCTCTCGAAGAAAACGATGCCGAAGTTCAGCGATACGCGCCGCAGAGCCGTGAACGTGTAGATGTAGAGGCCCATCAGGCTCTGGGCGAAGACTGTGAGAGCGATACCTCTGAGCGGCCAAACGAGGCCGTGCTGGCCGTAGGCCCGAGCGATCGGCGAGGCGAGGAGAAACAACGCTGCCGACACGACTGTTCCGATCGCGAGCTTCATTCCGAGCGCGGTCGCGGCGACCGCGGCAATCGCTCCTCGGTCTCTGCGACTCTCCGCGACGAATCTCGCCGCCGAGTTGGAGATGCTGAGATCCGACAGCAGGAGGGTGATGCCACCGATGCTGAGCGCGAGGGAGAATGTTCCGAACCCCTTCGGGCCGAGCGCGCGGACCAGGTAGAGGGTCAGGATCGCCGTGAAGACCGACGTAGAGGCCTGGGCGAGCAGCCCGTAGAGCGTGTTGGACAGAATCCCGGCCGCGCGCGGCTCTCGATCCTCTGCCGTTGGCGGCGCGGTCAGCGCGGCATCGTCTCCCGGGTCGTCTCGCGGAGGGGGATCGCCCAGTGCCACTCGAGCCTCAGGATAGGGTCAAGAGGTGATTCCGAGACGCTGAACCCCGTCCAGGACACTGGCGGGGTGCACGCCGCGCCGCATCTGTCAGCCTTGGCCGTTCGCCTTGCCGCGATTGATTGCTTGGCGTAGCCGTCGAGCGGAGGGAGAGACCTTCACTCGAAAGCGGGGCAGAGAGTCCTTCCCGTAGATGCCGAGACGCGGCCACATCATCAGTGGACTGCCCTGTTCGAGTCGCGCTGCCAGTGCGGCGGCCGCCACGTAGCCCGCTGTTGCCGCCGCTGCCGCAACGCGGGAGTCCACGTCGCCGTAGGGATAGGCGAGCGAGGGGCAGCGTCGACCGAGCTCGGTCTCGCAGGTCTCGCGCGACTCACGCAACTCCCTGACGAGCTCCTCGTCGTCGAGCGCCGTCAGCATCGGATGTGTCCGCGTGTGTGACCCTACTTCCCAGCCCGCTCCTACGAGCTCTCGGAGCTGACCCCAGGACAGGCTTCGCAGCTCGGCCCGATGGGGACCGTCGAGCCAATGATCGATGCCCGGCCAGCCCAGCGTTCGCCCAGAGTCGGCGAAGTCGGTCACGACGAAGATCGTCCCCGGAAGTCCGAGCGAGCTCAGGATCGGATACGCCAGCTCGTATTGGGAAAGATAGGCATCGTCGAAGGTGACGACGAGCTTCTTACCAGGCTGACGCGAGGTCACCGCCTCGTAAAAGGTCGCGCCCTGATAGCCCCGACTCACGAGGAGCTCGAGCTGTCGCTGGAGGCGTTCGGGCGTTACCGAAAGCGGCGCAGGCCAATCGGGACTGATTGCGTGGTAGCAGAGAACCAGCACATCGTTCAAAAAGCCGCCCGCCCCTTGTCTTCCATACGACGTTCTCCCCGAACGTCGATTCGTGGGTGAACTCATGCACATCCGCCGAATGGCGCTTGTGACGAGGCCGCCGTCTTCCTGCACAATGTATTCAGCTACGCCGCCCCTGGCAACTCACGCTGTATGACCGACTCCGGCTCTCGCTGATCCCCCCGCACATGGCTGCAACTGCCCCCTCACCTCCACGATCGACAACTCCGGGCAGCGTTGTCGCCGGACTCGATGCTCGCCCGTGGCTCTGGCAAGGCGGGCTCGTTGCGCTGACGGTCGTCTTCGGACTCGTTGCCGCTCTCCAGCCTCGGCTGGCGATCCTGGCCGCGCTCGCCGGCGTCCTCGGTGCGTTGATCTTCGTGAATCTCGTGTTCGGCCTCTGCGTCTTCACGGTGATCTCGTTCCTCGACGTCCTTCCTCAGCTGGCGGGTGGCTTTCCGGTCACCAAGGCAGTCGGGCTCGTCCTGGTGGGATCGTGGCTCTTGAGGAGGGTGAGCGAGCGAGAGGTGAGGGACGACGTCGGTGGACTGCTCGCGCAACGGCCGGGACTTGCCGGTGCGCTCATGCTCTTCCTCACCTGGACGGTCTTCAGCATGCTCTGGGCAGAGCGGTCGTCAGCGGCCGCGAGCTCACTCGTCCGTTTCGCCCTGAACTTCGCGCTTTTTCCGATCGTGTTCACCACGCTGCGGACACGCCGTCAGATCGAGGTTGTGCTCGGCTCGTTCGTGCTCGGGGCCCTGATCGCAGCCGCTTGGGGCGTCGCCACAGGCACCGCCGCGGCCGGACGGCTGGTCGGGGCGGGGCTCAACCCCAACGAGCTCGGCGTACCGCTCGCCGCCGGGATCGTGCTCGCGGCGGCACTGAGCGCGAACCGAGCGTGGCCGGCGCCAGCCCGCCTGGCCGCGCTGGGAGCCGCTGGGGTTTGCATGGCGGGGATGTTCTCGACGGTCTCGCGTCAGGCGGCGGTCGGCTTGGGCGTCGCACTCCTGGCGACGCCGTTCGCCGCGGGCCGTGGCCGCCGGCTCGCTGCGCTTGGCCTCGTGGCCCTCGCGTTCGGCGGAGGCGGAGTTTGGCTAGGCCTGATTGCGCCGTCTAGCACAGTCGCCCGGATCACGCACGGCGACAAGTACGGCGGCAACGGCAGGGTAGACCTCTGGCGGGTGGGATGGCGGATGGTTCACGCGCATCCGATCCAGGGCGTGGGCGCCGGCAACTTCCCCATCTCATCGGTTCATTATCTTCTGCAACCGGGCCGCACAACCGAGGACTCTTTGATCGTCGACCAGCCGAAGGTTCCGCACAACATTTACCTCAATGTGCTTGCTGAGCTCGGCGTCGTGGGTTTCATGCTATTCGCTGCGATCTTGGCTTCCTGTCTTTGGTCGGCGCTCGCCGCGGCACGCACGTTTGCGCGCTCGGGTGACGTAGCGACGGAGATCCTCGCCCGCGGGCTCTTCCTGGCGCTGGTCTGCTACCTCGTCGCGGACTTCTTTTCGTCGCAGCTCTTCGGCAAGCAACTGTGGTTGCTGCTCGCCATAGGCCTGGCGTCGCGCGAAGTCGCGGTTCGCCGCACAGGCTCCCCGCTGGGAAGGGTCTTCAGGCTGTAACGCACGCTTCGTCGAAGTTGACACGCGAGTCCGGCTTCGGCCGAGAACCTCGACACGCGCAACGGCGGATTTCGTTCGATCGCCAACACGGTGGCAGACCCGCTGTTCGTGAACCGGATGCAGAGGGACTTTCGGCTACGGCGTGGCAGTCACTCTTGAAAGTCGTCGGCTGTTGCGCCGAGGAGCACAGGTCGCTGAGGAGCTAGGGGAGACCTATGCGTTAGGAGGGGCCGTAATAGCCCGAGTGATCCCTGCCCCCGATGACCACGAAGCCGAGCGGCGTGATGTCCTGCTGCGCGAACAGCTCCGCGAGCTGCTCCAGATCCCGCAGGCGTGTGTTTCCGAGGCGGACGATAACGAGCACTATGTCGGTGTGCTTCGCCACTGTGAGCCCGTCGGAAACGTGGGTGGGCGGCGGTGCGTCGAAGATGACCCAGTCCGCCATCTGCTCCGCCTGGCCGACGAGCTTCGCGACCATCTCGCCTGTGAGCAAGGTCGCTCCCGGGCGGCGAGCCGTGTCCTGGAGAACCATCCGGATCGGCGGGTCGACGTAGTAGCTGTGCACTAGCGCATCCGTCAGCCCGACGCGCCCGGCAATAACGCTCGCCACACCGTGAACGGGCTCGAGTCCCGTCGCCGCCCCCAACGCGGGACGCCGCGCATCGGCTTCGATCAGCACCGCTCCCCGCCCGACGCCCGACAGCGACGCGGCGAGATTGAGTGCCACAGTCGTCTTTCCGTCTGAAGGAGTGGGCCCGGTGATGGCGACACTCGACCTCCCCCCTGCCTCATCCCAGGAGTCGGAGATGGATGCGGCGAGGAGATTGTAGGAGTCCAAGGTTCGGTCCGAAATCGCATCTGGCCGGAGAGGGTGACGCTGGCCGGAGAACGGTCGGCGGTGTTCGATCGGGATGCGTGCCAGGATCGGGAGCGGATAACGCCGGAGTTCGTCTACCGTCTGGAGACGGGTGTCGAACAGCTGCGAAGCCAAGACCATGCCGATCCCGAGGATGAGCCCGCCCAGTCCGGCGGCCGCGATGCTGAGCTTGACCCTCGGGGATACGGGAGAGCTCGGCGGCTGCGCCTCCGATTCCAGGTGGAGCGTCGGATCTGGCAACGCGCGCAGCGTCTGCAGACTCTCGAGCTTTGCCGTCAAGGTTTGGATCGTCGGGTCGTTCTTCGGCGACTGCGCGATCTGGGCGCGAAGTCGCGGGACGACCAAATCGATCTGCTGGTGTAGGCGGTCGGTCCGTACGGCAACCGCAGCTAGACCGAACGCGTTTGCGATCTTTGCCGCCAGGCCGGGGCTATGTGCCTTTGCCGCGACGTTGACGATGTTGCTCTGGGCGACCGGCTCGGCTCGGATGTTCTTGAGCAGGCTTCGCGCGCTTTCTTTGAGCCCTAGATCGGTCCGAACCCGCTCGGCGACGGCCGGCGTCCTGATGAGCTGCGAGATCGTTTCCACGTCGCGGCTCGGGTCGGCTGATGCGCTAGGGAGACCCAGGCCGAGCAGCGTCTCGTCGCTTGACGGAACGGGCTGGACGAGCATGGTGGCGTTGGCCTGGTAGACCTTCTGGATGTTCGAAACGACGACGAGCGTCGCGCCCACCGCCAGCCCGACGCAGAGGACGACCAACCACCACTTCGCCCTCAGCGCGCCCAGAGAACGAGCCAAGGCGTCGCTCTCGGGCGGCTCGCTGAACCAGTCGGCTCGCCTGGCCACTGCCATCCGACCCCCTGGGCGTCCCGTCGGGGCTTCCCGCGGGAGCTTCATCGCGGTTTTCGGCTCCCTGCGGTGACACGAAACGGCGTCTCTGCAGCGGAGACTATCCGCATGCATGGTAGGTGACGGCGCCGCACTACCGTCAATTTAGGCCAAGTGGGCGACGGTGTAAACACCCATCGGCGAGGCATGCAGACACGGCCGCCTCGATCGATCACGGTGAGACCATGTTCTTCAGCACTGTCGACCTTCGTGCCAGCAAGGCGGCGCCGAGAGCGGCGCGGGACGCCAGCCCCCGAGTGAGCCCGATCGTCTCGAGCCTGTGATCCGAGCTCGCGAACCGATACTTGTACTCCTCGTCTCCGCGCAGGAAGCGGTATTCGGACATCCCGTCCGCCAGTGCCTCCCGGATCGAATGCACCAGGACGAGGAAGCCTGTCGAGTATGCGTCCCATGAGCGGTCCCTCCCGCTCTGATAGAAGGACTCGACTCCCCCGAATCTGAAGCCATACCATGCAGCGCGCGGCAGGCCCTCGATCTCGAGGAACCACAGGCGAAGCCAACCACGCTCGAGCGCGAGGGCCGCGAATTCGCGGTGAAAGGATTCGGCTGCCATGAAGCTCGTTGGCTTCCCCTGCCAGCGCAGTCGGTGTAGGGCAAAGAGGGTGTCGAGGTCTGCCTCGAGCTCGGAGCGGCTCGCTGTCATCCGGTAGCGACCCTCATGCGTGCGCATCAACTTCCGTTCTCGCGTTCGGACCTGGGATCGCAGGTTCCGGCTGCACGCGGCGAGGAATGCGTCCCAGTCGGGCTCCGCGAGGCTGAGTATGGGACTTCCTTCACGGACGAGGGTCTTCGCGCCCAGCAGACCGCCCCACCCTTCGCCGCTCGCCATCTGCTCTCCGATGAAGATGTCTGCGTCGCAGTCGGCAAGAGCTGCCGCGAGCGCCTCCGCCACGACACGGCGATCTCGAGCAAGGCAGACGGGCCCCAGTTGATCCCCGGCGTGGTGCCCGACGAGCCGAACAACTCGTAGCGGCCTGCCTCGCCAGAGGTAGAGCGGCAGCACGGCAACGAGGCGACCTTCGCGGGAGCGGCACTCCGTGGCGAGCAGTCTCCTCCCGGCGCCGAAGTGACGCCACCAGGTCGACGCCCACTCGGGCGTGGCGAAGATATTGGCCGTCTCCTCAGCGAGCTCGTTCCAATCGGTGTTTGCGCCCTCGAGCGAGCCGAGCGGCCGCAACTCGAGCGCTCCCCCTGGTCCGGCGTCCACTACGACCCTATTCGGGCTCAGTCAGCACGACACGGTGGATCGAGGTCACGGCTTTGCTTCGACCTGGCGTCGTCGCGCCCGGCTGCTGATGGCTGAAGGGATCCTGCGTACGTTCTCGAGCATCGGGAGGGGGTCACGGAGCGAAAACACGGCGTGAACCGTTCGGCGACGGGGCAAGAAGCCGCGGAGAACGGCAGGGCGGTCTCCGCCTCTTAAAAGTTGCGTAGAGAGCGCACGTAGGTCTGCCACCTCATACCGGTACCGGACGTCGGACCGATACGGGCCGACCCGTGGAGGCCGGCCGAGCAGGAGATCCACCCAGATCGCGGGCAAGTTGTGTCCTGCTGCGATCGCGAGGGCGGCGGAGCCGTAGATGCGAGGGTTGAGATCGATGGCAAAAGCGCGGCCGTGTGCCAGGATGAATTGAACGCCGAAGATGCCACTCCAATCGAGGAGCTCGAGCACCCGGGTAACACCCGCTTCGCGCCCCTCGTCGCGCTCGACAGTGAATGCGAACGAGCTGTTCCCGCAGCCCGGCGGCCAGATCCGTGGAGAGACCTGGTGGCAAGCACAGACGAGCTTTCCCCTCCATGCGACGCCGCAGATCGCAGCGAGAGTTCCGTCGAAGTAGGGCTGCAACAAGAATTTCTGGTGCGGTTTCCTCGCGAGTTCGCGCTTCAGATCCTCGAGGTCGACGATCATTCGAGCTCCGCCCGTACGCAGGGAACCATTGTCTCCTACGTCAACCGAGCGAATCGGCTTGAGAACTCCCGGGAGATTCTGGTCGAGTCCGTTCAGCGAGTCTCCACCCACCTCGACAGTCGGAGGGATGTCGAGGCCTGCTTCCACACAGAGCCGGCTGAACAGCGCCTTGTCTGTGGCCCGATCGAGGTGCTCGGGTGAGCAGACACCCACGACGGCCCGCTCGAAGAGCATCTCCCGACCGGTCAAGGCACGCATCGTGGGCTCGGTGCACGGCAACACGACAGCGGCTTCGAGCCGCAAAGCCTCGCGCGCCAGTTCACCGGCGTACGTCGCGGGATCCTCTTTCGGCGGCGAGAGGCGAACTACACCCTCAACCGCGCGGGACTGGACTGCGTAAGCATGGGGGCGGGAAACCGCGACCCAGGGCTCATATCCCGCCGCCCGCAGTCCCCGGACGGCTGCGAGAGATCCAGTGCTCTCGTCGACGCAGCAAAGTATCCGCTCCCCGGCCACACCCGAAGCATAGGGAGGAAACTGACCTCGATGTGGCGCCGGTCGGCCGCCCAGATGCCACCCCTGGCCGGCCCGGCTACAGTGCCGACGAGCCCACCCCGCGTGTGAAGGTTCGTTTCCTTCGCGGATGCACCTCTCCCGTGACGGCACGCCAGGCTTCGGTTGCGATCATCGTGCAGATCTGATCCTGCGGCAGTTCGCCGTCCAGGCGACGCGCGCCGAAGCGTGCGCATTCTTCACGGTAGAGCAGAGCGTGACGCTGCAGGTCTTCCAGGTTCCACCAATCTTGCTTCCGGGCCAGCAACGTCGCCGGCGTGACGTCGAGAAGGAAGCCCAGGGAGATGGGATGCGGGAGCGTCCGCAGCAGCCATCGCTGGAATCGGAATCCATGGCCCTCGCCGTAGAGGAACCTCATCAGGACGACCGCGTCCAGGGCAGAACGGTCGAGGATGACGATCCGGCCGCGGCGCACGTGTGAGGTGACCGCAGTTCGCTGGGAGATCGCGTTCAGCAGTGCGATGACGGTGACCCAGACGTTCCTGAAGACCCCGCCCGCCGCTTCCGTCCCATCGCTTCTCGTCGACATGATGGATCCTGCCGAGCTGTGTGGAGCGGCCTGCTTGAAGGGCCCGCGTTTGAAGACTCGGAGCAGCCCCTTGACCGGTCGGCTCAGAACGGTCAGGAATCCGAAGTGCCCCAGCGGACGCCAGACCACGACCGCCTCGAAGCCCGTCTTCTCGAGTGCCTCTTGCAGTGACCGGGCCTGCGAGCTCTTTCCCGCCCCGTCGCAGCCCGAGATCGAGATCACCGTTCCCCGCCGCCGTCGCGACGCGAAAATCCTCGCCGCCCGAAGGTATTCCCCAGGCCCAGCTCTCTGCCCGGTGGCGTGACTGCGCGCGATCGCCCGTAAGCGTTCGCCCCTGGTCACCGATCCCCCATGATCGAACGCCTTTTGCAGAAGAGCGAGCTCGGCCTCTGCGCGCCAGCTGCGTGCATGTTCGCGTGCGGACTGCCAGCAGTTGGCGCTTTCCGCACAAGCCGCTTCTACCCTCGCGCGTTGCTTGTCCGAGAAACCGCCGGTGCGAGCGAGTCTCCGTGCCGCGATCAACAGGGCGTGATGAGGCGCGGGGCGGACGAGTCTTTCGAGGCCGTCGAGCGGCACGCCGTCGGCGAACAGTGCCTCGACTTCTTCCGGGGGTAGTTTCCAGGCCCCGCTCGGCACGAGCTCGATCGCCTCGGCGCTGCACCCACGAAATGCCGCCCAGCGTCTCTCGTAATCGAGGAAGCCATCGTCACGCAGCGTTGCAGCGATTGCCCGGTGCTCCGCTGGACGGACGAGCAAGTCGATGTCCCGCCCCTGGGGCGGCATCGATCCAAAGACCAGGACCCGATCGCGGACGACCGAGTCGAGCCGCTGCGCCCTGCTCAACGTACTACGCGGGCGATGGCGGATGGACCTTCCTCGGGTTTCGACCCAGCAGTCGCGCCGCCGTCCGCCCGAGCAACGGTCGTCCGTACGCGAAGGCAGCGTGCTCGAGGCGTCCCGTCAGAGATGGGGCAAAAGCCTGAAGGCGAACGCGCTCACGACGCGCTTGCGTCCAGGCCAGCTTGAACGGGTCGTCGGCACCGAGGAACTCATAGCTCGTGAGACGTTTCGAGAAGGCGTAGCGGAGCATGTCGTGGGTCAGAATCATGCCCGTGCCGAGTGTCTTGTAGGCCGGGTCGTAGCCACCTTTGAGGACATAGCAGACCCCGGCATCCTCGATGTTGAAGTCGAAGGCAATCGGTCTTCCGTCGAGACGCAGGAATGCGAATCGCAAGATGCCTCGTGACGCCGCCCAGTGGGCAACCTCGAAATAGAACTGCCTGACCGGAGGTGAAGCGGCGATCGGCTCTCCGTGCCTGGCCTTCCAGCCAGAGCCCTCGATCTCGATTCCCTCCTCGAGGAGGGAGTCGAGATCGTGCCCCCCATCCGTGAGCTCGAACGTGAGGTGCCCTCGCTCCTCGAGCCGTCGGCGGCAGCGACGGATCTCCTTCAAGAAGTGACGACGCAGCCCCGCTGCGTACTCTTCCCAGGAGCTCTCGATCGGAACGTACGGCGAGCGTAAGAGGACGCGCTCGATCGTTCGATACCCAAGCCTCTCAGCTGCGGCGCGGCTCGCGGTCAGGTCGGGTCCAGTCGAGCCGAGGAACGAGAGGTGGATGCTTCGGGGCGTGGAGCGCGTCAACGCAGAGGCAAGCTCCGAGACCGCAGCGTCGTTTTCCCCGAGGAGGCCGTAACCCGGCGTATGCCAGTTCGTCGGAGATCGCACTGAACCACGGCCGGCGCGAACGGCGCCGACGGCCACGAGGCGGTCCCCGTCTCGAACGGCGATGGTTTCTAGCCGGCCCTTGCCAAACGCTCGCCACCAGGCCGCGAGCCAACCTGGCCTCAGCCAGGGCGCAGCCTGACTGCGATCGGCGAGCTCGTCCCACTCCTGGGCAAGTGTCTCCGCAATGCCGTCGTACTGCTCGATCCGCATAGACAAACTCTATTTGCTCGGTCGTTTGGCGCGATGCTTTCGTTCCGCTTGGTCCGGACGCGCCAACGGTCTTGGTTTTGGTCGAACGCTGCTTACGATGCACCTGTGGCCCAGGTTCTGCTCCTAGGAGACGAGTTTCATGCGACGCTTGCCGGGGTTCGCGGACTGCGCGCCGGCGGGCACGTTCCGTACCTGGCTGTCAGCAGACCGCACACGTACGCCTCGTATTCCCGCGATACCGTCGCAACCGTTCGCGTCCCGGATCCCGATGTCGATCCGGGGTCCTACGCGGTCGCGGTCGGAGAAGCTGCCGCGGAGGTTGGGGCGGAGGCCGTCCTTCCTGGTACGGAGAGCGCGCTAGTCGTGCTCAGTTCCCACCCCACAGCGGTACCGGGCGGAATCGCGGTGGGTGCGCCGCCTGCGGCCACGGTCAACGCCGCCTTCGAGAAGACCACGGTTGTCGATCTCGCTGAGCGGGTGGGTCTTCGAACTCCACCGAGTCGCATTGCCACGCGCGACGAGCTTCGGTCTCAAGCGAGCGAGCTCGAGTATCCAGTCATTCTCAAGCCTGCGCGGTCGAAGTTGGCCACGGGCGCGGAGACGATGCGGTATTTCCAGGCGCAGCGAATCGAGACCGCAGTGCAGCTTCGTGAGTCGCTGGCCGATGCGCCGCCCGGCCCCTGGGTCGTCCAGCCATACCTGGCCGCGAACCTGTGCGCGATCGGCGGCGTCGCATGGCACGGCTCGCTCGTCTGCGCTGTTCACCAGATGGCGCACCGGATCTGGCCGCCTGACGCCGGCTACAGCTCCTACGCCGAGACGGTGCCCGCGGACGAGCAACTCGAGCAGGCGGCGGGGAGACTCCTGAGCGAGTTGCAGTGGAGCGGCGTGTTCCAACTCCAGTTCATCCGGACGCGCAGCGACTCCTACTTCATCGACTTCAATCCGCGCCTCTACGGCTCGATTGCGCTCGCGATCGCGGCGGGCCGCAACCTCCCGGCGATCTGGGCGGATCTGGTGCTCGGGAAGGAGCCGAAGATCCCGGGCTACCGATCCGGTGTCCACTACCGGGTCGAGCACAATGATGCGCGGGCGATCCTGCGGCTCCTCAGACAGGGGGCCGCGGGTGTGGCTGTCAAAGCCCTCCTCCCGCGCCGAAACACGGTTCACGGCATCGTTTCCCTGCGTGATCCCGGTCCTCTTCGTGCCTTGCTCGTCAAGGCGGCCGCGCGCGTCTCTTCGCGACTCCGACCGATCTGAGGGCTCGAAGGTCAGGAGCCCATCGGAGCCGATCTGAGCCTCCGTGCCTTCCCGCGGGCGCCATATGCTCGATCCTCTGTCGGCCTAGGTCGAAGGCACGCCCCGATCCGGCAGGGGAGGGGCGGCTGCGCGCCAGGCGAAAACTAGTCAAAGAGCGTGTTATTTCCGGCCGTTTTGGCTAGTTCTGGGGAAGGGACTCTGGTAGATTTTTGGCAACGTTCGAGCATCTTCGCCCAGGCTCGACGCGAGTGAAAAGTCCACGCGATGCGGCAGCGGAACTGTGACTCCAAAAATGACCTCCAACTTCCACCGGCGTTTTTCGCCGCGTCGGAGTTGGATCACGCGCGGTCCCGGTAGAGCGCCGCTGCTCGTCGGCGTGTTTGCGCCGGCTTTAGCAGCGCTCGTGGTCTCGATGCTGATGGGCGCCGCCGCGGCGGCGACGACCACGCTTACGTTCGCCGTCGATGCAGATGCCTACGTCAGCCAGGCCAAGTCGAAGACGAATTACGGCACCGCGTCGACGCTGAAGATCGACGCAGCACCGCTCCTCCGGACATACCTCCATTTCAACCCTCAGGGCATCGTCGGGACGGTGACGAAGGCGACGCTGCGTGTGAACACCTCGAGTGGCTCGAGCGTCGGCTTCGCCGTTCGTGGGGTGACGGGCACGAGCTGGAGCGAGAATTCGCTGAACTTCGACAATTCCCCGGCGACCTCGTCGAACGTCACCGGCTCTTCGGGATCGTTCAGCGCCGGGCAGTGGGTCTCGGTCGACGTGACGCAGTTGGTGACGGGCAACGGGCCGGTGTCTCTCGCGCTCACGACGACGAGTAACTCGGAGATCTCGCTGAACAGCCGCGAGGCAGCTGCCTCGGTCGCCCCGCAATTGATCGTCCAGTCGACAACCACCGCGCCGTCGAATAGTGGTGCGCCGGTGGTGTCGGGGACGGCGCAGGCGGGTCAGACGTTGTCGGCGTCGACGGGTACGTGGGCGGGGACGCAGCCGATTTCGTATGCGT
>Ga0193729_1000008_pt1 | contig 116119 bp, 132 predicted proteins | sample U1c2metaG_FD_143036 | JGI IMG/M metagenome (GOLD analysis project Ga0193729, IMG submission 143036) | Soil microbial communities from a riparian zone of the East river system, Colorado, United States - U1c2 | ecosystem: Environmental > Terrestrial > Soil > Riparian zone | place: USA: East...
CCGTTGCCGTTGCCCCCGTTGCCACCGGCGTTGCCGCCGCCGGCGTTGGGGTTGCCGCCGCCGGCGTTCGGGTTGTTGCCGCCGGCGTTGCCGTTCCCGTTGCCCCCGTTGCCACCGGCGTTGGCGCCGCCGGCGTTGGGGTTGCCGCCGCCGGCGTTCGGGTTGTTGCCGCCCGCGTTGCCGTTCCCGTTTCCGTTGCCGTTGCCGCCGGAGTTGCTGCCGCCCGCGTTACCGCTGCCGGTTCCGCTCCCGTCACCAGTTCCCGAAGGGTTACCGGTGTCCGACCCAGAGTTCGCGCCCGTCGAGCCTGTGTTGCTCGGGGGTGTGTCTCCGGCCACGGGCGGCTGTGGTCCCGCCGACGGCACTTCGGGGTCGGTAGGCGGAGGAGACGACGGGTTCGCTGGGGGTGCAGGTGTAGGAGGCTCAGGATCGGGTTTGCGCGGAGGTGCCGGCGATGATGGGGCCGGCTGCTTCGGGGGCGAAGGCGGAGGAGGTGCAGACCCCGATGTGGCCGGCGTGGATGCCGGCGAGCCAACCTGCGCGCTTTCGACGACGCGAGGATCGCTTGCAGGGGTTGAGCCGTCAATGGGCGGGAGCCCAACGACGATCGGCCCACCCGAGGGTGTGGCTGCGACGGGCGGTTTCGTTACGAGCTGCTTGACGAGTGGGTCCGGCGCGGGGAGCAAGAGAGAGAGGAGACGCGCCTGACGGCCGGCGAGCCCACCCGCAGGCGCGAACGTCCGACTGTCCTGCACTCCGAGAACCGCGCTGTTGAGGGAGATCGCAACATTGCTGCCTTGTCCGCCGCCCACACCCGGCAACAGCGGCAGACCCGGCAAAGCAAGGCCGATCCACAGGACGCACGCGAAAGTCGCCGTGGCGGAGAGCCCCGCCGACTCGAAAGTCGACAAGAGCCTCGAAGCCATCGAGGGCCAGGTGAGTGTTCGCCGCTTCTCCATTTTCGCCAACCGCAGTTACTTCGTCCTGAGCATCGACCATTGACGGCCAGGGGGGCGTCCCCCATCCGAGTGAGTAGGAATACGTCGAACCGCAAGGGGGCCGGCGACCCGATCCGCGTTCTGTGCCGAAGCGCCCCGGGATAGGGTCTGCCCGTGAAGAGCGCCGCGCGTGCGGTCGTAATCGGCGGCGGCGTCGGCGGCTGCTCGATCCTCTACTGGCTCGCGCGACTTGGCTGGGACGACGTGGTGCTGTGCGAGCGTGCCGAGCTGACGAGTGGCTCGACCTTCCATTCGGCCGGCCTGGTCGGACAGCTCCGCAGCTCGCTCAGCCTGACGAAGATGATGATGAGCTCGGTCGAGCTCTACCGCACGCTCGGCCACGAGGTCGGCCTCGAGACAGGCTGGCGCGAGGTGGGGTCGCTGCGTCTCGCGTCGTCGGAGGAACGGATGGAAGAGCTTGCACGCCAGGCGGGTTGGGCAAAGACTTTTGGCCTGCCGCTGGAGCTCGTCTCGGCCTCCGAGTCGCAGCGGCTCTTCCCGCCGATGTCGATCGACGGCGTGCTCGGTGCGGCGTATCTGCCGACTGACGGTTACATCGACCCGAGCCAATTGACTTTAGCCCTCGCGGAAGGTGCGCGCCGCCGCGGCGCCGAGATCTACACGAACACGCGCGTGACGGCGATCGACGTCGACGGCAACCGGGTCACAGGTGTCGTCACCGATCGGGGCGAGATCCAGGCAGAGATCGTGATCGACGCCGGCGGAATGTTCGCGGGCGAGATCGGACGGCTCGCAGGAGTGAACGTCCCAGTGATCCCGATGGCGCACGAGTACCTGATCACGAAGCCGCACGGCGTTCCGCTGGACGTGCCGACGATGCGCGACCCATCTCTGCTCGTCTACTTTCGCGGCGAGTCGGGCGGTCTGGTCATGGGCGGATACGAGCGGCAGCCGGCGCCCTGGTCCCTCGACGGCATCCCGGCGGACTTCAACGGGAAGCTGCTTGCCGAGGACTGGCCGCGCTTCGAGGAGTTGATGGAAGGCGCGCTCGTGCGCGTTCCCGAGCTTGGGGACGCGGAGGTGATCAAGCTGATCAACGGCCCCGAGGCCTTCACACCGGACGGCGAGTTCATTCTCGGGCCGTCGGACGTGCGAGGGTTCTGGGTCGCCGCCGGCTTCTGCGCACACGGGCTCGCCGGCGCGGGCGGGATGGGGCAGTTGCTCGCCGAGTGGATCGTCGAAGGCCTGCCGAGCCTCGACGTCTGGGAGATGGACTCGCGCCGCTTCGGCCGCCACTACGAGAGCCGTGAGTACACCCTCGCTCGCACGACCGAGGTCTACTCGACCTACTACGACGTCAAATATCCGGGGCACGAGCGCAGCGCGGGGCGGCCTCTGCGCGTCTCGCCCACCTACGCCCGCGCGCAGGAGCTCGGGGCCGTCTTCGGAGAGAAGTCGGGCTGGGAACGCGTGAACTGGTTCGAGCCGAACGCTGCCCTGGGGGACGAGTCGCTGAGGCCGCGCGGCTGGGCCGGCCGGCTCTGGTCACCGGCGATCGGCGCCGAGCACGTCGCCTGCCGTACGACTGCAGCGCTGTTCGACGAAACCTCGTTCGCGAAGATCGAAATCGCGGGGAAGGAGGCGCCTGACTTCCTCGAGCGGTTGTGCGACAACCAGGTCGCGCGGGACGTCGGAGCGATCACCTACACGCAGATGCTCAACCAGCGCGGCGGGATCGAATGCGACTTCACCGTCACGCGCCTCGCCGAGGATCGGTTTCGCATCGTCACCGGGACTGCATTCGGTCGCCACGATCTGGCCTGGATTCGTCTGCATGCGCCGGACGGCGTCCAGGTCGAAGACGTGACCTCGCGGTACGCGTGCCTCGGCCTCTGGGGGCCCGCGGCTCGCGCGATCCTTCAGCCGCTGACGACCGAGGAGCTGACGTTCCCGTACATGCGCGCACGCGAGTTGGCTGTCGGCTCCGTTCCCTGTCTCGCGCTCCGTGTCACGTACGTGGGCGAGCTCGGCTGGGAGCTCTACTGCCCGGTCGAGTACGGCCTCCGTCTCTGGGACACGATCTCGGCCGCCGGTCGTGACCACGGGCTCCTTGCAGGCGGGTACAAGGCGATCGACTCGCTCCGGCTCGAAAAGGGCTACCGCGTCTGGGGCTCCGATATCAGTCCCGAGGACACGCCCTTCGGGGCAGGCCTCGGCTTCGCGGTCAAGCTCGACAAGGGCGACTTCATCGGGCGGGAGGCTTTGCTCGACGAAGGCGAGCCCACCCGCCGCCTCGCCTGCCTGGTGCTCGATGACCCACGTTCCGTCGCGCTCGGCTCCGAGCCGGTTCGGGTCGAAGGCGAGATCGTCGGCCGCGTCACGAGCGGTGGCTATGGCTACACGGTCGAGCGCTCGATCGCATACGCCTACCTGCCCGCGTCCTCGGCATCCCCCGGGACGAGAGTCGAGGTCGAGATCTTCGGCGAGTGGATTCCCGGCACCACTGCCGAGGAGCCGCTCTTCGACCCGAAGGGCGAGCGCATCCGCTCCTAGCTGCGCGGTCTAGGATCGCTCGGTGGAGCCCGAGCAACTGGCCGAACGTGTTTGGCCCGGCCGGCGGGTGACGATCGAGCCGCTCGGCGGTGGGATCACGAACCGGAACTTCAAGGTCGAGACCGACGGCCACGATTTCGTCCTGCGGATCGGCGGCAGGGACACCGAGCTGCTCGGGATCGACCGTTCGGCGGAGCATGCGGCCTCGACCGTCGCGGCCGAGCTTGGGCTCGGCCCCGAAGTGGTCGCGTACGTAGAGCCCGAGGGCTACCTCGTCACGCGGTACATCGAAGGGGAAGTCGGCAAGGTCGACGTCGAGCGGGTCGGCGCCGCTCTCCGCCGGCTCCACGACGGCCCCACGTTTCCCGGGCGGTTCGACAGCTTTCGCGTCGTCGAGACGTACCGAGCCACCGCGCACGAGCACGGCGTCGGGGTGCCCTTCGCGTACGAACGCGCGAAGCAGATCGCGAACCAGATCGAGCACCGCCGCGCGGGCGCGCCACTTCGGCCCTGCCACAACGACCTGCTGAACGCGAACTTCATCGACGACGGTGTCCGCCTGTGGCTCGTCGACTGGGAATACGCCGGCATGGGCGACCCCTTCTTCGACCTGGGCAACTTCGCCGTCAACCACGCGCTCACCGACGAGTCCGAGCACACGCTCCTCTCGGCCTACGGGAGCGACGACGGCGACGCGCTCGTCCTGATGCGGTTCATGTCCGACTTCCGGGAGGCGATGTGGGGCATCGTGCAGCTGGCGATCTCGGAGCTCGACTTCGACTTCGCCGCCTATGCGGACGAGCACTTCGAACGGCTTGCCCGGACCGCCGCGGAGCCACGCTTCCTCGCTGCGCTGCAGGCCCACTAAAACGAACTCGCGCCCCCTCCGTGGACACAAGTATGCACGGCCACGCCGCGTCGCTCGGATTGACAACCCGCCTGGCTCCGTGTCTAAATCGACCGCGACCCCTATCTGGAGGGCAACCGTATGGTGGACATCCACGACGAAACGGCCGGCGACGCGGCTCGCGACGAGGCTGATCTCGCCCGCTTCGGCTACAAGCAGGAGCTTCGCCGCTCGTTAGGCGTCTTCAGCTCGTTCGCCGTCGCATTCAGCTACATCTCGCCGTCGACCGGCATCTTCGCGCTCTTCTTCCTGGGCTTGACGACCATCGGCGGCGTCTTCTTCTGGAGCTGGCCGATCGTGGCCCTGGGCCAATTCATCATTGCTCTGACCTTCGCGGAGCTGTCGAGCCACTATCCGGTCGCAGGGTCGGTCTTCCAGTGGACCAAGTACCTGTCCGGGAAGACGTACTCCTGGTTCGCCGGCTGGATCTATCTGTTCGCCGGCATCCTCACGGTCTCGTCCGTGTGCGTGACGCTCCCCTTGGCGCTCATCCCGGCGCTCAACGGCATGGGCTGGGACGTCTCGAGCAGTCTTCACAACCAGCGGATCGTCGCGATCATCACGCTCGCCGCGATCACGATCCTGAACATCTTCGGCGTGAGGCTCGTGGCGCTGATCAACAACACCGGCGTGATCTTCGAGATCCTCGGGATGGTCGGCTTCGCGTTCATCCTCGCGATCTTCCACAACCATCAGGGCGTCGGAGTGATCTTTCACACCGGCGGACAGTCGCTCACCGTCAGCACGTTTCTCGTGGCGATGTTCATGAGCCTCTACGTGATCTACGGCTTCGACACGGCGTCGACCCTCGCTGAGGAAACGAGAGACCCGCGACGTGAGGCGCCCAAGGCGGTCCTAGCCTCGGTCGTCGGTGCTTTTGTGGTCGGGGCAATCTTCCTCTGGGCCACGTTGATGGCGATCCCGAACATGGGCGCTGCGATCAAGGGCGCGTTCGGACCTGCGCAGATCATCGATGCGAACTTCTCGAACGCGTTCGCGACGGTGTATCTGCTCGTCGTTGCCGCGGCGATCTTCGTCTGCTGTCTCGCAATCCAGGCGTCGACGATCCGGCTCTGCTTCGGCATGTCACGCGACGAGCAACTGCCCGGATCGAGCCTGCTTCGCGCGGTGCACCCGCGCCTGCATACGCCGATCGCGTCGTGCATCGCAGTCGGCGTCTTCGCGTTCATCCCGATGCTGCAGTACACCGGCGCGGCGATCGTCGCGATCGCGGCCACAGGGATGATCTATCTCAGTTACCTCATCTGCAATCTCGCCGTGATCCGTGCTCGGATACGCGGGTGGCCTCGAACGCCGGCGCCGTTCTCGCTCGGCAAGTGGGGTATCCCGATCACGGCTCTCGGCCTCCTGTGGGGCGGCGGAATGCTCGTCAACTTCGCCTGGCCACGCGTGGCGACCAACCCGACTCCGAACCAGACGGGCAAGCTGCTCAACTTCCACTGGAACTGGCTCAACGACCGGCCGATTCTGTGGACTGTCGCGATCTTCATCACCCTGGTCGGCGCTGTCTACTTCATCCTCGTGCAGCGCACGAAGGCAGCACATCTCCAGGCTCCCGAGGGAGAAGTGTTCGCGGAAGAGATGGCGCCGGCAGCTCCAGCGCCGACGACCTAGCTCGGTGTGCGGGCGCCGGCGGCACCGAAGCCGCCGGCGCCTGCAGACATCACTCGGACCCCCGACGCGGGTCTAGGCGTTTCGCGCCCTTCGGATAGTGCGTCTGTCTCCGCCAGGACGATGCTGCGTTCATGGAACAAGTGGTCGATCTGGCGACCCGGAAGAGCGGCTCGATCGCGGTTGCCCTCGTTTGGGACAGGCGCGACGAGACACTGCGTGTCTTCGCCTACGACGGATCGACCGGCGAGGAGATCGTCGTCCCCGTCAGCGGCGCCGAGGCGGCGGAGGTCTACCGCCATCCGTTCGCCTACACCGCCCGCTCGCTCAAGACGAAGCTTTCGGCAGGCGAGTGAGATGGCAAGCTGGGACTCGCCGCCAGACGCGGATGCAAAAAAGGTCGGTCTCCGCTGCCTGGCTTGTGGTCGACGACTGGACGAGGCGCTTGCTGTAGTCGGGTCGCTCCGGTGCCTCGACTGCCGGGAGTCGAACGCCGCTCTGAAGAGTCAGCTCATGCCGCCGGCAGCAGCGGCGGAGCACAGCGAGAGCCGGAGTCACCTCCGGCCCTCGCCGCCCTCCTAGCTCGTCAGCGCGAAACGGCGCGGCCGCGACCTCTACCGGATATGTCGATGGTGAACGGCTGAGGAACAGGTAGGGCGTCCGAAGCGTTTATACCTCTGAGGGGTATCCGCCCCGGAACGTCTCAAGGAGAACAGATGACGAACCATCCCGACCTGCATCTAATCGATGTCCGCTGCTCCTCATGCGGCATGTCGTTCACGACCCGTTCGACTGCGACGAAGCTGTCGGTCGACGTCTGTTCGGCCTGCCATCCCGCCTATACGGGCCGGGAGCAGTCCGCAGTCAACAGCGACAGGATCGACCGCTTCAACCAACGCCGGGCACTGGCCGCGGCGTAGGAATCCGTCTCCGCTACGGAGATCACGCGAAGCTCGGCCGATCAGCTCTCGCATCGAGAAACGCGGAGCTACGAGAATCTGCTCGGCATTCGTTCTGGACGCCGCTTCGCCCACTCGCAGGCGAAGCGGCGCCACCTACCGGTGCACGCCTCTGTGACGAGCGACTCAGTCGCGCCTGAGCTCGCGCCCGTCTAGGCCCGCACAACGTCAGAGTCGTTTTTCGACTCGCCCGTGTGCGTATCGCACCCCGAGCCAGCCGGCGATGATGACGACGACGACGGCGGCCCCCGCGTAGAGGCCGTACCGCTGGATCGCGTCGGCCGCTGCCCGGCCGCCGTAGTAAGCCGTCAGTCCGACCGCAGTCGCCCAGGCGATTCCGCCGGCCGCGTTCCAGAAGAGGAATCGCCACCATTGCATGCGCGAGAGGCCGGCGACCCAGGCGACCGTGTAGCGCAGAATCGAAACGAAGCGGCCGAAGAAGACCGTCTTGCCGCCGTGGCGTTCCATCAGGGCTTCGGCCCGTGGGAGAACGCGGTCGCTGTACTGGCCGAGCCACCGCCAGCGCCTGAAGAGCGCCCGGCCGCCGAGGCGGCCGATCAGCCAGTAGCCGAGGTTGTCGCCGACGATTGCCCCGGCGGCGGCGATCGCGATCACCGACGCGATCGAGTAGTGCCCCTCGGAGGCGAGCACGCCGAACGCGATCAGCGCCGTCTCGCCCGGCAGCGGGATCCCGAACGACTCGATCATCACGACGGCGAAGAGGATCGGCAGTCCGTGTTGGGTGACGAAGTGCGTCATCTCTGCTCGAACCGGACCCCGGTGCGGGGTACTGGGGCCAGCCTGCTTCGTTACCTGCGACGATGTACTAGCGAAGCTCCTGCGTCACCAACGGGAAATGAGAAACGTCCGTTGCAGCAGTTTCGCGAGTGGAGCGTACCGGGATCGAACCGGTGACCTCCGGCTTGCAAAGCCGGCGCTCTCCCAGCTGAGCTAACGCCCCGCGCCCGCATAGTAGAGCGGAAAACGGACGCTAGGCGCAAAATCTGTTCTCCCAACTCGAGCGGGCCTTTAGCCCTTTCCTTGGGTTTGTGCTTCGCCTTCGCTTTGACTTCGTCGCGACGATCTTCTCGGGCACCCTCTCCCATTCCCGCTTCACCGTCCCTTCAGCGCGCACCTCCTTGGCGTGGGCCGACTTGGCGAGAACGCGCGGCCGTCGTATCGTGGAGGAGTGGTCAGACTGGCCGACAGGGATATTCGGTCGGCGCTCGAGCTCGTCTGGGATGCCGCCGAATACACCGGAGTCGATCCGTTCCCGCGTGAGTTTCTGAAGCGGCTTGCCAGTCTGATCCCTGCCGACGCGCTTGTGGGTTACCACGAGGTCGAAGCGAGGGCCCCGTGGCGTGTGGTCGAGGAGGTCGAGATTCCAGCTGCAGGCGTGCCTGTGGACATACAACAAGCCGCGAAACCGTTCTGCCCTCAGGATCCGCTGCAGAATGGATTGCGCCGAGATGAGCGCCGCGTCTTGAAGCTCTCCGACTGCTTCACGCGCAAGGGGATGCGTAAGCTCGCCCCTCTACCACTGCGTGTGGAAACCACTCGGGATCGATGACAGCCTCCGTGTTTGGCTGCCGGCCCCACCAGGACGTGCCCGCACGATCTATCTGGAGCGCGGCAAGCGCGACTTCAGTGAGCGTGACCGTTCGGTGCTCGAGCTGCTGCGACCGTTCTTGATCAAGTTCGTCGAGCGCACCGACCGACGGCGGCAAGGGGATGTCCGCGCGATGTTGACGCCACGCGAACTGGAGATCATGCAGTGGATTGGACGCGGAAGGACGACGCGGGAAATCGCAACGCTGCTTGTTCTTTCACCCCATACGGTCAGAAAGCACGTAGAACGCATTCTGGAGAAGCTCGGCGCGCGGACTCGAAGCGAAGCCGTCGCCCGCGTGGTCGAAGCCGGCTGATCGATCCGAGCGGGGCAACGCGCCGGATCTTCGCGCGATTACGTCAGCTGACGTATTGGCAATCGCGTTCCTTCGCTGAAGGATGGTCGACATGCACGACGGTTGCGATTCGCCGGTGCGGTCCGTCCACGATCGGAAGGCAGGGGGCCTGAAGTGGGCGAGGCGGGCAATCCTCGCAAGTGGGTCGATCGCTTGCCTAGTCGGAGTCGGCGCAGTCTCGTCGGCCGCCGTCTTCGAACGCGGCCACGGGCTGTCCGGCGGCGGCAATGTCGTCGCTCGGATCGGTATTCCTGAGAATTCCGGCATCCTCACCGTCGGCGCGGGAGCCGTATGGGCCACTAGCGACGCCGTCTCGATGCTGCTGCGCATCGACCCGAAGAAAAACGCCGTCGTCGCTCGCACCAAGATCAAGTCGCACAATGCATGCCCGGAGCTTCCTGGAAGTTGCGGCGAGGCTGCAGCCGGCAACGATGCCGTGTGGATTTCCCGCGTCTCCGACGACACCGTCTTGCGGATCGATCCGCGCGACAACTCGGTCGGCGCCACGATTCCAGTTGGGCCACAGCCAGAGGGGATCGCCAGCACACCGGGCGCTGTGTGGGTCGTCAACAAAGGCACACCCGGCGTCTCGCGCATCGATCCGGCGACCAATCGGGTCGTGGCGAACATCCGGATCGCACCAGCGCGTGCATGCTGCTCCGATCACATGGCGATCACGGCCGGCGGAGGGGCGGTCTGGGCAAGCGTCCCGAGCCTCAGCGCGGTCATCCGGATCGATCCGGCTACGAATGCGATCACGGCGAGAGTCCGGCTGTCGGGACAACCCTGCGCATTTCTCGCGGCCGACGAGCGGGCGGTCTGGGCGGCCGACGGCCACTGCACCCGCACTGTCATGCGCGTCGATCCGCGGACGAAAAGGTTGAGCGGACGCGTCAAGGGCCTGGGGGCTCCGATCGGGCTCGCACTCGGCTTTGGGTCCTTGTGGATCGCCGATCTTGATTCGAAGGTAATCGACCGCGTCAACCCCCGCACGGGCCGCATCGTTGGCCGGCTGCGGGTTGGTGGATTTCCAGTTCGGCTTGCGGTCGGTTTCGGATCCGTCTGGGTCCGCGATGACACTGGTCGCGTGCTGAGGATCAGGCCGCAGGACTGATCCTGTTGCTGAAACCGAGATGGCGTCGTAGGGTCCGAATCGCTGTCCCGCCGCGGTCGCCTGGCACCTGCACCTCCGAAAGCCGGCGCTCTCCCAGCTGAGCTAACGCCCTGAGTCGCGCGCAGTGACATAGCCTCGCCGGCGATGGGGGCTTTGCCCGCGCGGGCCGCTACGGCCAGGAGCGATGCCGAAAATCGGATCGAGCCATCATGGCTTCCGCGCAGCGGAAGGCGGGATTCGAATCCGTTGTCAGGCTGCTTCAGGGCGAAGCGGCGGCAACGGCGGAAGATCCAGGTCCGGCTCTTCCTCGGTGTCAGTGCCGAGCTGCTCGGCCCAGTCATCCGACTCGAAATAGTCCCCGACGATCTCTTCTGCGTGCGACCCCGTCATTACGGCTCCTTCGTCGTTGTCTCGAGCCGCAGCGCCCGCCACAACTTCTTGCGAAAAGTGTCGGCCCCGGGGGGAGAGGAGAGAATCCCTCTTCCGGGGCCGACACTTTCAGCGCGGGCAGGCAGGGGGAAGGTTGCTCAGGCCGCGCGCTCGAGACGCTCTTCGACCCGGGCCCTGGCGACGATGTGGTCGCGATCGCCGAAGCGGAGTTCCGCCTTCAGCGTGCGCTCTTCGTCCCAGAGGTGGTCTAGGCGCTCGCTCAGACTCTTGAGCTCCGCAGCCGCGGCTGGGTCATGGCCTTGCGAAAGGATGTGCCACAGCTCGGTGCGACGCTCGCTGGTCTGCTCGATCTCTTGGTGAATCTCAGTCAGGGTCATGTCTTTAAAAACGAGGTTCGGGCGGCCCTCTATTCCCGGGGTCGAAGGAAGAAGAGGACGAGCACCAGAAAGCCCACGACGGCAGCCGCGATGGTCACGGCGTTGAGGACGGAGGTCACCGGGCGCTCGAGTCGATCCTCAGCCGTCAGTACCGGGGCATGAGCGGGCGCTGTTTTGCCACCAGCCGGACGGTCAGCACCCCGAAGAGGAACCCGCCGATGTGAGCGAAGAACGCAACCCCGCCTCCCGCCTGCGGCTGCACGATCGCGAAGCCGCCCTGCCAGAGCTGGAACAGGAACCAGAGACCGAGGAACAGGACCGCCGGCAGTTCCTGGAAGAAGATCAGGATGAAGAAGATCGCGGTCAGGACGCGTGCGTTCGGCAGCAGCACGAAGTAGGCGCCGAGCACGGCCGCGATCGCGCCGCTCGCTCCGATGTTCGGGATGCTGGCGTCCTGCGCCGAGCCGTAATGGAGCGTCACGAAGGTCTGGACCAGGGTCGCAGCGAGCCCGCCCGCGATGTACCAGCAGAAGAAGCGAACCTTGCCCATGGCATCTTCGACGTTGTTGCCGAAGATCCAGAGAAAGAGCATGTTGAAGATGATGTGCTGCCAGCCACCGTGCATGAACATGGAGGTGAACGCCTCCTCGTACCATGGGATCTGGGCTTGCAACGCCGGCCCGAGGCAAGGCCCCTGGATCTTGCACGGGTAGTAGCCGTAGTGGATGACGTCGGTCTCGACGGAAGTGCCCTTGTACTCCCAGATCCAGACGATCACGTTCACGACGATGATCCCGACCGTGACCACCGGGAACGTTCGGGTCGGAACGTTGTCCTTTAGCGGCAGCATGCCGCGGGAGTCTTACCGAATGACGAGAGCCATCAGCGCCTTCTGTGCGTGCAGACGGTTCTCGGCCTGGTCCCATACCGCGGATTGCCGGCCGTACAGGACGTCCTCGGTGATCTCTTCACCGTAATGGGCGGGAAGACAGTGCAGCACAATGGCGTCTGTTCCGGCCTCCTTCACGAGGCTCGCGTCGATGCCGAAACCCGCGAGGTCCTGGAGTCGCTGCTCACGTTCCTCCTCCTGGCCCATCGACGTCCAGACGTCTGTGTAGAGGACGTCGGCACCTGCAACTGCAGCACGCGCGTCGTCGACGAGCTCGACACTGCCGCCGGAGTTTCGGGCGATGCGCACCGCCTCCTCGTCGGGCCGGTAACCGGGCGGTGTCGCGGCGACGAACGCCATGCCAAGCTTGGCGCAGGCGACCATCAGCGAGGCGCACACGTTGTTGCCGTCGCCGAGATAGACGACCTTCAAGCCTTCGAGTCGGCCGAAGCGCTCGCGGATCGTCATCACGTCCGCCAGCGCCTGGCAGGGATGCGAGCTGTCCGTCAGTCCGTTGATGACCGGAATGGACGCATTCGAGGCGAGCTCCTCGACATCGGACTGGGCGAACGTCCTGATCATGATCGCGTCGAGATAGCGCGAGAGCACGACGGCCGTGTCCTTGATCGTCTCGCCGCGGCCCAGCTGGAGATCGCCCGCCGAGAGATACAGCCCGGTGCCGCCGAGCTGGTAGATGCCCACCTCGAAGGAGACCCGCGTCCGCGTCGAGGGCTTCTGGAAGATCATTCCCAACGTCCGGCCGGGGAGGAGAAGATGCTCCTCACGCGCCTGTTGGAGGCGCTTGAGCTCGTCGGCGAGGTCGAGGACCTCGAGTAGCTCGTCCGTCCTCCAATCCGCGACGCGAGTGAACGAGCGCCCTTTGAGGGTATCGGCGATCGCGACCATCTCTTTCGATCCTACGGGCGGACCCATGTGCCCGCGTCGCCGGCGAGCGCGGCCTCGAGGGCGTCGACGTTCGTGATCAGCGTCGCTCCCGCGAAACCGAGTGCGGACTCGACCTTCGGGCGCATCGAGCCTTCCGAAAGCTCCGGCAGTAGCGCCTCTGCGTCGCTTCGAGAGAGCTCGCGGATCTCGTTCTGATCCCTCTTGCCGAACCTGCGATAGACCGCGGGCACTTCCGTGAGGATGATCAGGCGCTCCGCCTCGAGCTCGCGCGCGAGCAAGGCCGAGACGCGATCCTTGTCGATTACCGCGTCCACGCCGGACAGGCGGCCGCCGTGCCGCACGACCGGAATGCCACCGCCTCCGCACGCGATCGTGACCGTCCCTGCTCCCGCGAGTCGCCGAATCGCGGCGAGCTCGACGATCTCGAGCGGTGCGGGGGAGGGGACGACGCGCCGGTGGCCGCGGTTTGCATCCGAGACCAGTGCCCAGCCGCGCTCGCGCTCGAGCTGTTCGGCCTGCTCGGCCGAATAGAAGGGGCCGATCGGCTTCGTCGGTCGGTCGAACGCCGGATCTTCGGCCGCAACGCGCACGTGCGTCACCAGACATGCCGCCTCGCGCTCGACGAGCGCTGGTCGCAACTCGGCGGCGATCAGTGCGCCGATCTCAGCCTGAGTCTGCGCAACGGCGAGCCACAGCGGTAGCGGCGGAGCTTCGTCGGCCGCGCGCTCCTGCCGCAAGAGCTCGTTGCCGACCTGCGGGCCGTTCCCGTGTGTGATGACCAGCCCGGGCTCGGCGAGCAGCGGCGCGAGTGCGGTGATCGCGCAGCGAAGGTTCGCGAGTTGCTCGGCCGCGGTGCCGCGCTCGCCGGGGCGCATGAGCGCGTTCCCGCCAAGGGCGACGACCGTGCTCACACGAGTGCTGTTTCCAGCAGTCCCTTCTCAGCGAGCACGTCCTTGAGCGTCGGCTCGCCGATCTCCTGGAGCTTGTAGGTCACGCGCATCGCGGGTTTGTCGAGCTCGATCAGCTTGCGCAGGTCGATCGGCGTCCCGATGAGGACGAGGTCAGCGTCACAACGCTCGATCGTCTGGCGCAGGTCCTCCATCTGCTCACGCCCGTAGCCCATCGCCGGCAGGAGCGTGCCGACGTTCGGATATTGCTCGAACGTCTCGGCGATGGAGCCGACCGCCCAGGCCCGCGGGTCGACGAGCTCTGCGGCGCCGTACTGCTTTGCAGCCAGGACTGCCGCACCGTAGGTCATCTCGCCGTGCGTCAGTGTCGGGCCGTCCTCCACCGCGAGCACGCGCTTTCCCCTGATCTCGTCGGCGTCGCCTTCGACGTGGAACGGCGACGCGGCCAGCACGATGTGCGCGTCCGCATTGTTCTCGTGAATCGAGGTGAGAACTGCGTCGATGCCCTCCTGTGCCGCGCTGTCCATCTTGTTGACGACGCAGACGTCCGCCATGCGGAGGTTCGTCTCACCGGGGTGGTAGCGGAGCTCGTGTCCCGGCCGGTGCGGATCGACGACGACGATGTGCAGGTCGGGCTTGATGAACGGTGTGTCGTTGTTGCCGCCGTCCCAGAGGATGACGTCGGCTTCCTGCTCTGCCGCCCGCAGGATGCGCTCGTAGTCGACGCCTGCGAAGACGAGGTTGCCCTCGGCGAGATGCGGCTCGTACTCTTCGCGCTCCTCGATCGTCGCGTCTGCCGCCTCGAGGTCCTCGTAGCGCTCGAACCGTTGCACCGCCTGCTTGGTGAGATCCCCGTAAGGCATGGGGTGGCGCAGGACGGCGACGCGCTTGCCGGCTTCGCGAAGCAGCTCTGCCACGCGTCTGGTGGTTTGGCTCTTCCCCGAGCCTGTGCGGACTGCGCAGATGGCGACCGTCGGCTTCGACGAAGCGAGCATCGTCTGCCGCGGGGCGATCAGCTCGTACGAGGCGCCCGCGGCGAGCGCGCGGGAGCCGATGTGCATGACGTGCTCGTGCGTGACGTCGGAGTAGGCGAACACGACCACATCGATCTCGTGCTCGCGGACGAGTTGCTCGAGCGCGGATTCGGGCAGGATCGGAATGCCCTCCGGGTAGAAGGAGCCCGAGAGCTCGCGGGGGTAGCGGCGACCGTCGATGTTCGGGATCTGTGTCGCGGTGAACGCGACCACCTCGTGCGCCGGACTGTCCCTGTAGACGAGGTTGAAGTTGTGGAAATCGCGCCCGGCCGCGCCTGCGATCAGGACTCGAGTTCTGGCCATGCATAGAGCTTATGCATGGAGCCAGGATGGCACTAGCGGAGAACCTCTCGCACGCGCTCGGCCACCGCCTCCATCTCGAGGGTCGAGCCGGTGACCTCCTTGAGCATCTCCTCGGCGCGCATCCTCTGGCCTTCGCCCCAGAGCTCGCGCAGCAGCGACCCCGCCTCGCGGGTGGCGAACCACTTCGAGCCGAACTTCTCCTTCAGGTACGCGCGCAGCTGAGCCTCGAACGCCCACGAGCGCAAGTAGGACGACACGTAGAAGCCGGAGTCGATGTCGGCGAGGTAGTTCGCGGGACTGACGTCGATCTTCAGGGCGTCGGAGAGAAGCTCCGCATAGCGGCCCCGCATCGTCGTCACGTCCTCCGCGGCGTGGAACTCGAGCTCGTACAGGATCTTCGCCGCATACCGTCGGACGAAGTAGAGAAGGCCCGTCGCGCCCTCGACGGCGTACTCATTGGGGCGCGGAAAGTCGAGTCGGCGCGTCAACCACTCCGGCTCGTCGGTCAGATGCTGCAGGAGCATTGCCCAACCTTCCGTGACGGCGTTGTCACCGAGCCGTTTCTCCTCCATCGAGAGGTTGCGCGAGGTGTGGGCGAAGTGCTCGGTGTGTCCACCTTCGTGGAACAGCGCGCGCCAGTCGTCGGGACCGCCGATCGGCTGGATGACGAGCACGACGCGATCGGGCACCTCGATCGGCGCGCAGAAGGCGCGCGGGCTCTTGTTCGGCCGCTCCTCGAGGTCGAGGGTCACGTTCTCCTGGGAGCTCAGGTCGATTCCCAGGTCCTCGAGTGTGCCTTCGAGCGCGGGGACCATCTTGTCCGCGGGGAACATCGGATCCCACTCGGGCGCACGGAAGAGACGCGGCACGTCCCAGCGTTCGGCCTCGGAGAGCGAGACGCCGACGCGCGTGCGGAAGAGCTTGTCGGCCCATTCCTCGTAGAGCCGCTCCGTGGAGTCGAGAAACGTCCGGCACTGTGCAGCGAGGTCATCGAGCGCAGACGGCGGGAGCGCCTGGCGGTAGAGCTCGAGGTAGTTCGCGAACTCGAGATCCAGCGCCCCGCGTTGAACGATCTGCGCGCCGTCGAGGTGGAGCGGGTTCATGTGCTCGTCGAGCAGATCGTTCGCACGCTCGTCCAGCAGACGACGTTTCTCGCGGTCCGGCTCGTTCGCCAGGGTCGGGCGGATCATCCGGTACGGAATCTCCTCACCGTCCACCGACACTGCGAGCTCCGACTCCAGCTCCGCGAGCTTCTCGGCGAGGTCCCGGGTCAGCTCGCCGAAATATCCCTCGCAGGCGAACCGCCAGAGCTCTCGCACCCGCGCGCCGCCGTTGACGACGAGACCGATGGACTTGACCTGGTCGAGCTCGGTCAGATTCTTGTGGCGCTCGTAGATCGGCGCCAGGTCGAAGGTTTCCTTCAACCCGGCGTAATGGAGGTAGAACTCCTCGTCGAGCTCGGCGATGAACCGGTCCGCCTGTTCGCGATAGGCGTCCAGCTCCCGGTCAGAGGGCGGGGCGGGAGGCATACTCTCGTAGGATACGCAAGCCGTGCAAGAGATCCGCCTCCAGACCGATCGCCGCACCCAGCTCGTGGACATCACCCAGCAGGTGCAGGAGGTGCTCGGCTCGGTCAACGGCGCGGCGGCCGCGCTCGTCTACGTCCCGCACACCACGGCGGGCGTCACGATCAACGAAGGCGCAGATCCGGCTGTCGCACAAGACCTGGAAGCTGCACTCGAGAAGGTGGTGGACGACGGCTGGGACTGGAAGCACGTCGAAGACCCGGACGGGCCGAATGCGCCGTCGCACATCCGCGCGTCGTTGATGAGCCCGCAGATCCTCATCCCGCTCGACGATGGCAAGCTCGCGCTCGGCAAGTGGCAGGGGATCTTCTTCTGCGAGTTCGACGGGCCGCGCGAGCGCAAGGTCTACGTTACTCCCCTGAGCTAGATCCAACGGGGGCTCGACAGGAAGCCCTGAACCTCTTACGCCGTCTTAACGGCGCCCTAAAGGCCGGCGGCTACAACGCGACTGTCGACCCAGAGAGGGGAGGGTCATGCGAAAGGTGCTTCTAGTCGTCGGCCTTGCCGCTGCGGCCATCGCCGCGCTCGTTTCTTTTTCCGCTCGCTCGACCGATGCCGGAACGCAGCGGAAGCCGGCCAAGGCGCCGGCAGGCATCCACAAGATCAAGCACGTCATCGTGATCATGCAGGAGAACCGCTCCTTCGATCATTACTTCGGGACGTACCCCGGAGCCGACGGCTTCCCGCGCACGGCGAACGGGGACTTCGCGGTCTGCGTTCCCGATCCGGTCAAGGGTGGATGTCAGAAGCCGTACCACGACACGAACGATCTCAACGCGGGCGGCCCACACGGAGCCGCGAACGCGACTGCCGACGTCAACGGCGGCAAAATGGACGGGTTCATCGCGCAGGCAGAGGGCGCGCGGCGCATCGGCTGCAAGACCAACCCGAACGACCCGATTTGCTCGCAGCGCTCGTCCAATCCCGACGTGATGGGCTACCACGACGGGCGCGACATCCGAAATTACTGGGCGTACGCCCGCAACTTCGTGCTGCAGGACCACATGTTCGAGCCGAACGCGTCGTGGAGCCTGCCGGCTCACCTCTTCATGGTCTCAGAGTGGTCGGCGCGCTGTTCACGTCTAGGGGATCCGATGAGTTGCGTGAACGCGCTCCAGAATCCGCGCTCGCCGAAGGCCCGGATCGCGCCCGACTATGCGTGGACCGACCTCACGTACCTCCTGCACCGGAATCGTGTGAGTTGGCGCTACTACGTGTTCAGCGGCACCGAGCCGGATTGTGAAAACGACGGGATGATCTGCGAGTCGGTCAAGCAGGGCGCGCAGACGCCCGGCATCTGGAACCCATTGCCGTACTTCGACACCGTCAAGCAGGACGGCCAGCTCGGGAACATCACCACCCTTTCCCACTATTTTCAGGCTGCGAAGTCGGGCACTCTGCCGGCTGTCTCGTGGATCAACCCGACGGGCTCGGTGAGCGAGCATCCACCGGGGCTCATCACGGCAGGTCAGGCCTATGTGACCCGGCTCGTGAACGCCGCGATGCGCGGCCCGGAGTGGAAGTCCACGGCGATCTTCCTCGCCTGGGACGATTGGGGTGGCTTCTACGACCACGTCACACCGAAGAGCGTCGACCAGAACGGCTACGGGCTGCGTGTTCCGGGGCTCGTCATCAGTCCCTATGCGCGCAGAGGTCTAATCGACCATCAGACGCTGAGCTTCGATGCCTACGCCAAGTTCATCGAGGACGATTTCCTGCGAGGGCAGCGCCTCGATCCACTGACGGATGGCCGGCCCGATCCGCGGCCGAACGTTCGTGAGAACGAGCCGATCCTCGGGACGCTCGTGCGTGACTTCAACTTCAAGCAGAAGCCGCGCCCGGGGCTCATTCTGGATCCGCACCCTCCGACCGATCTTCACTGAGGAGCGGCTACGCTCAACGCGTGGCCGCGCCCGTCAGCCGAAATCAAGAGCTCGAGCTCACCATCGACCGGCTCGCGTTCGGCGGGAACGGCGTTGCGCGTTTGAACGGCTTCGTCGTCTTCGTGCGACGCGGTCTTCCCGGCGACACCGTCCGGGCTCGCGTGACGAAAGTGCAGCGGCGGCACGCTGAGGCGCTCGTCACCGAGGTCCTGCAACCCAGTCCCCTACGTGTCGAAGCTCCGTGCAAGCACTACCCGGCCTGCGGGGGCTGCCGGTTCCAGGATCTCGCGTACGAAGCGCAGGCCGAGGCGAAGCATGCTCAGGTCGGGGACGCCCTTCGCCGCATCGGCGGGTTCGTGGAGCCGCCGCTCGAGGAGATCCTTCCGGCCGAGGAGATCTTCCATTACCGCAACAAGCTCGAGTACTCGTTCACGCAGCTCGAAGACGGGCCGACGCTCGGTCTGCACAAGGCCGGTCGCTGGGACGAAGTGCTGCAGATCGACGAGTGTTGGCTCACGACCGACGTGGGTAACGCGATCCGCAACGCCGTGCGCGAGTGGGCCCGCGGCGACAAGCTCGTCGCGTACGACCAGGCGGAGCACACGGGGTACCTACGCCATCTCGTCGTGCGCGAAGGTCGCAACACGGGGCAGGTTCTCGTTCAGCTCGTCACGAGCCCCGGCGAGAAGTTCGACACCGGCGGATTCGTCGACACGGTGCGACAGTTTCCGGAGGTTCGGTCGGTTCACTGGTCGATCAACGACACGCCGGCGGAAGTGACGACGAACCTTCCCACGCAGTTGCTGTGGGGAGAGGAGGCGATCGAAGAAGAGTTGTGCGGCATGCGTTTCCGCGTTCGTCCGAATGCGTTTCTGCAGACGAACACGCTGATGGCGGAGAAGCTGTACGGCATCGCGCGCGAGTTCGCGGGCCTCACCGGCGACGAGACCGTGTACGACCTCTACTGCGGGATCGGCACGATCGGGCTCCTGCTTGCACCGAACGCGCTCACGGTGTGGGGAATCGATGTCTCCGAGGAGTCGATCGCGTGCGCGCTCGAGAATGCGGACCTGAACGGCATCGGCAATGCCGCGTACTTCGCCGGCAATGTCGGGCAGGTCCTTCAAGAGCTGCACGAGCGCGCCGGCGACCCGGACGTCGTCGTCGTCGACCCGCCGCGCGCAGGGCTCGCCGGCAAGGCGCTGAAGCGCCTCGGCGAGATCGGCGCGCCGCGGATCGTGTACGTCAGTTGCAACCCGACGACGCTGGCGGGCGATGTCAAGCGCCTGCGCACGGAGTACGGCTACGAGCTCCGTCGCGTCAAGCCGGTCGACATGTTCCCGCACACGCCGCACGTCGAGGCGGTGTGCCTGCTGGAACGTCACGCCTAAGGTGTTCCGGTTTCCGTGGAGCGTTCTTCCCGCTCCAGCCTGAGCCGCGTCCAGATCAGGTCGCCGTTGGCAAGGAGAAACCCGAGCGCGAGCAGCGGCAGCGCCGGAAGCCCGCCGAGCTGGCCCCAGACCGCCAGCGCGAGGGTCGCGCCGAAGGACAGCGTCAACAGGAGCCATGTCAGCCGCGGGCGCAACTCCCAGCGGGCCGACGCTGCGAGGAAGAGCGCGAAGAACAGGAGATCGGGAAGACCGAGGTTCGCGGCTGACGTCTCCCCGGGGATCGCGAAGGCGAACGAGAAGTTCGTGAACACCTCGCGGTGCTGGTTGACGATCACTTTCGTCGGCCCACGCCACACGGAGTAGGCGTCGACCCACGGGATGATCAAGGCGACGAGCACCACCCAGTTCAAGGTCTCGAAGTACCGCAGGAACCAGAAGCCGGCCGCGGTGACCCCGAACAGCTTGCAGAAGTTCTCCGGCGTGCTGAAGCCTGCGAAGTGAAAGACGAGCGCGAGCACGCCGAAGACGAAGCCCGCCGCTAGCAATCCGGGCGCGCTGCGCAGGGGGAGCAGGAGCCACACGAGTGCGAAGCAAGCGGGAATCAGCAGCAGCGCGAGGAACGAGATGTCCCACCACGTCGACGCATTCCACAGCCTTTCGTGGAACGCGTAGTAGAGGGCGAGCGCCGTCCCGAGGGCTAGTAGGGCGGCAGCTCGGCCCACCATTGGCCGAGTGGCTTGAATGCGTTCCAAAACTGAGTCTTCGCGGGGGCTTCGTCGAGCGACGCGTCGATGTCCGGGACAACCAACACCTGGACTGTTGCGGTGAACCGCTCGAGCTCGCCCGGCTTGTACTCCACGGTATCGGCCAGCGGGAAGTTGATCGCGTTGAGGAACTCGACGACGCTCTCTCCCATCGCCACGATCAGCTTCGGCTGCACGATGTGCAGCTCGCGCGTGAGAAACGGCCGCGATTCTTCCTCGTCGCCGTCAGCGAACTTCAGACAATTCGTTCCGTACACGGACAGCGGATCGACGTGAAGTCGCTGCAGCGACTTCAGGATCGCCTGCCCGGCGCGGCCGTAGAAGGCGACGCCCTCCTGCACCTCGGCCGGCTGTGGGCGGAGTTTGAGCAGCATCACGTCGGCGAGCGGATGGCCGGATCCGACGATCGGGACGCGTGTGCCACCGCCCGCCTGGGCCACCTCGTGGGCGAGGTCGTTGATCTCGACGATCGCCTTCTGGAGGTACTTCTCGTAGATCTCGTCTGTGGCTGACACTACTCAGACCAGGTTCGGGACTACCGAACCCGTTCCTTGGCCTGGGCCATCCATTTGAGTGATTGGAGGTACACGAGCGACCTCGGGCGCCGCAGAACCTGGGCGGAGCGCAGGCTGAGCAGGAACTCCTCCGGGCCCTCGAAAGCGCGCATCCGGACGGCCCCGGTGCCGACCCCCTGGAGGACGTGGGCGTCCGAGCCGGCCCCCATCGTCAGGTTGTACTTGCGCGCGAACCGCAGCGCTTCGTCGTTGTAGGCCTCGAAGAGGAGTCGTGCGTTGTAGACCTCGAAGACGTCGATGTCCGAGAGGTGACGCTGGAGCGTCGCGGGATCCGGGATCGAGTGCATACGGTCGAAGGGATGGGGGAGATAGACGAGGCCGTCCTGCTCCTTGATCGCCGCCACCGTGTCGGCGAAGGACATGCCTCGGGGAATCTCCTCATGCAGGAACAGTCCGATCACCTCTCCCTGTCCGTCCGTCTTCACCTCCTCTCCCGGGATGACGACGAGGTCGTGATCGCGTGCGAGCTCCTTCGCCTCGACGGCTCCGTCGAACACGTTGTGATCAGTGACGGCGATGGCTCCAAGGCCGATTGCCGTCGCATGCATGATCAGGTCGGCCGCATCGACGGCGCAGTCGGGCGACCAGCTCGTGTGCATGTGCAGATCGCAGAGCACCCACGGTCGATCGGCTAGCGGATCGCCCGGGCGCGGGGGTGCATGCCGCCGCTCGCTGAGCGAGCCGTAGAGCTCGTCGAGCTCGCGCGCCACGTCCGCGAAGGTCTGGCCGTCTGCATCGGCAATTGCTCGCTCGGCCTTGCGCACACGGAACTCGGGATCCTCTGCGAGTCGCGCGGCTTCGGCGCCCGCCAGCTCGGGCTGGTCGTCCACGCCGGGCGGGGAGGCTATGGCACACCCTGACGCCGATGCTTCGAGTCGCACTCGTCCGAGCCCGGCGAGCGCGGGGACGAAGATGCTCGTCTCCTCGAGCAGAGGCGCTCGCGCTGCCCCGTCTCGCGCTGTTCGCACGTGCACGCGGCGACGCAGGAGGCGCGGGATCGTGGGACGACCGGCCAGGGGCTTCGTTCGCAGGAGGACGAGCTCCCAGTCGGGTAGCTCCTCCAGGGCGCGAAACACGCCGCGCAGGAGGGCTCGCTCGTTCGGCCGCCATTCGAGCACGATCAGGTTGCGTTTGCCCCCGGGCGCGAAGAGTTTCGCGTCGACCCCTTCGCTGACGACGCGGTATTGGCCCGGGAAACGGACGGCGGCCGCCTCGGCCGTCTGTTCGCTGGTGGCGACGAGCGCGTCGATGCGTCCGAGCAAGCGGTCGCGCTGCGCTCGTCCGGGGGGATAGCCGAGCCGTTCGGCGTTCAAGAACGTTGCGACGGTCATCGCCTGAGCGTCGCGCAACGCCAGATACGACAGTGAGGGCAGGCCGGGCTCGAAGCCGTGGACGATGTCGAAGCGCCCAAGTGTGAGCGCGAGGGACAGATTGGCGCGTGCCCCGACCGGCACGCCGATCCGGCTCCGGCGTGAGATGGGAACGGCCGGGCCGAGGGCGATCACCTCCGAGTCGACTCCGTCGAGCAGCGCCCGTCGGCCTGCAGCCAGATCGCGGGCGCGGTTCGACGATGCGAGCACCGTCACGGTGTGTCCGAGCTTCCGCAGCTCCTCTGCGACGCCGGCCACGTGCTCATTCACGTCGTGTGGCTGAGACCACGCAAACGGCGTAACGAGGCAGATTCGGAGGCCCATGGCTGTCGCGTAAGCCTAGCCGTGAGGCTCCATTCCTTAGCTTGCGGTCGCGCCCTCCTCGATCGGTGCCCCTCTCCGCGCGTTGTCGCGGATGAACTTCTCCGCCGCGTCGTACGCCTCGTCGTCCGGCACCTGCTTCGGCGGCGATTTCATCAGGTACGAGCTGGGCCCCTCGAGCGCGCCGGCGACGCCGTTGTTCAGCGCCAGCTTCGCGAGCCGGACCGCGTCGATGACGATGCCCGCCGAGTTCGGCGAGTCCCAGACCTCCAGCTTCAGCTCGAGGTTCAACGGTACGTCGCCGAAGGACGAGCCCTCCATGCGGATGTATGCCCACTTGCGGTCGGTCAGCCAGGGCACGTAGTCGGAGGGCCCGACGTGGACGTTCTTCGCGCCGAGGTCGTAGTCGAGCATCGACGTGACGGCGTTCGTCTTCGAGATCTTCTTCGACTCGAGCCGCTCGCGCTCGAGCATGTTGAGGAAGTCGGAGTTCCCGCCGACGTTCAGCTGCATGGTTTTGTCGAGCCGCACGCCGCGCTCTCGGAAGAGCGAGGTGAGAACCCGGTGGGTGATCGTCGCGCCGACCTGTGACTTGATGTCGTCGCCGATGATCGGCAAACCCTTCTCCTCGAAGCGCCGCTGCCAGTAGGCCTCTCGGGCGATGAAGAGCGGCATGCAGTTCACCATCGCGCAGCCGGCCTCGAGAACCTGCTCCGCGTACCACTTCGTCGCCGCATCGGAGCCGACGGGCAGGTAGTTGACGACGACGTCCGTCTGCGTGTCGCGCAGGATCCCGACCACGTCGTCCGTCTCGCCGGGCGCCTTCGTGACGACCTCCGAGATGTACTTGCCGAGCCCGTCGTGCGTCATGCCGCGCGAGACCTTGATCCCGGTCTGCGGCACTTCCGCGAATTTGATCGTGTCGTTCGGGTGCGCCCAGATCGCCTCGGAGAGATCCTTGCCAACCTTGTCGCTCGTGACGTCGAACGCAGCGGTGAACTCGATGTCGCGGATGTGATACCCGCCGAGGTTCACGTGCATCAGGCCTGGAACGAACTGGTCGTCCGGCGAATCCTTGTAGTACTCCGCTCCCTGCAGGAGCGAGTTGGCGCAGTTGCCTACGCCGACGAGAGCGACGCGGACGCGATCGTCCATGCTCGCTCGGCCGTTCTGCTTTCCATTTTGATGAGACATGTAGGGCCGCCTCCTATCGCAAGCTTGCTATGTCCCGTAATATAGCAGTCTTGCGATACGGCGTCAGGGCAGCCGACGAGCCGATGGACCCGTCATCCCGCGGCCCTGAACGAACCGGCGGTAGAGGTAGAGCAAAAGAACGGCTCCGAGGAAAGCGAACAAGAGGCCACCAGCCGTCCCGAGGAGGACCCTCGCGATGATCCCGCCGATGAGCGATCCCCCGAGACCGAGTCCGATGGTCGCGTACCAGGGCATCGGGTCAGGGCCGGGAAGTGCAAGCCTCGCGAGACCGCCGACGACGAAGCCCCAGATGATCAGACCAATGATGAAAATCAGCACGCGTGGATCCTAGGGGCGCAGGCCTGCGTCGTGGTCGCGGCGGCGCAACTGCGTCCGGACGTGGAGGATTCGCTGGAGGACCGTCAACCACGCCGTCACGGTCAGCAGGTAGATCGCCCACTGCAGCGCGCCCCACGGAGCGAGCACCAGACCGGCGGTGATCACGATGACGCGCTCGGCCCGCGAGCCGAAGCCGACGTCGCCGCGCAAGCCGAGTGCCTCCGCCTTCGCGCGTGTGTAACTGACGAGGAACGAGCCCGCAACGGCCGCGATCGTCGCTCCGAGCGCGACCTCGTTGCCCTGCCGCGAGAAGATGAGTGCGATTGCGCCGAGCATCGCCCCTTCGCCGACGCGGTCCGTGGTCGAATCGAGGAAGGAGCCGAAGGGGGTGGTCTTTCCACCCGCGCGGGCGAGGGCGCCGTCGAGGATGTCGAGGATCGACCCGACGACGAAGACGAACGCCCCGAGCCAGAAGAAGAGAAGCTGGTCGCGGTACTCGAAGTACACGATCACCGCGGCGGCGAGACACAGCGAGACACCGGCAGTCGTCAACGCGTTCGGGGTCACGCGCGTCCGTGCAAGGCCGACGATCGAGCGGGACGCCAACGTTCGCGCACCCACGGTGTAGCCCTGCTTCAAACGTTGCAGAACGGCGGTTTCCCTCATGTCCTCGCCCATCGCATTCCTGCTATGTGCGGAACTATAGCAGGCTTGCGATGGTGCTCTTGACCCGCGCCCGGTACACGATCGCAAGCGCGATCAGGGCGACCAGGATGCCCGCGAGGACGTCGAGCCAGAAGTGGTTTCCGGTGGCCATCACGGCGAACCAGACCCACGCCGGCCACAGGAGCCAGAGCGCTTTCCAGATCGGTCGCCGGACGAGCGACGCGAGTACGACTCCCGCGATCAGCGCGTCGGCGGAGTGCAGGCTCGGCATTGCCGCATACGGGTTCGACGCAAGCTCCACGAGGCCGCTGCCGTGATTCAGGCCACCGAACTGGCTCAACGTGTCGGTGAAGCCCATCGATGTGAACAGGCGCGGCGGTGCGGTCGGGAGGAAGACGTAGCCGATCAGGCCGAGCACGTTCGCGAGCAAGATCGTGTTGCGGAATCGCGTGAAGGCTGAGTGGTGCCGGAAGTAGACCCAGAGGAGCGCCAGGCCGATCACCGTGAACTCGGAGTTCCAGTACGTCCACGAGACGAGTGTTTCGAGCACGCGCGACGATTGCGTCCAGCCCTGCAGCGTGAGCTCGCCGAGGCCGGCTAGGCGCTGCTCGACGTCGATGACGCGCCAGCCGTTGGCGAAGGCACGCGTGGGATCCCGATCGGCCAGACCCCGCGCCACCTGGTAGGCGGCGAGAAAACCGAACCAGATCAGGAGCTGGTACCCGAAATCCGCGTAACCACGCGGAAACAGACGCCTTCCGGCTGCAATGGCGGCAGTCATGACCTGGGAATTCTAAACGTCGGGCAAGCTGTCAGAAATCCCCGCTTTGGGGCCTTATCCCCCTATTTGCGACATCGAGCCTGAGGCGCCGCTTGCGGTGCCGTCAAGAGTGGCGGCGGGCTTCGCCCGTCGTCACGTCCAGACGAACGTGCGTCTTGCCGCTATCAGCCGCCAATCTGTGACATCGATCGGCTCGCACGGACGAAACCGGGGTCGTTGATTCTGTGTTTCAACTCCTTGTGACGCACGGCGAAACGCAGAAGTCGGACCAGTTCCTCGTCGTCTGCGCCCTCACGCAGAGGTGTCTTCAGGTCCCACTCACGTCGTGAGAAAAGGCATGTGCGCAGTTGGCCGTCGGCGGTGATGCGGATGCGGTCACAGCTCGAGCAGAAGGGCTCGGAGACCGGATTCACGAAGCCCAGTTCGCCCGCTCCGTCTGCGAACCGGAAGCGGCGGGCCGTCGAGGACGCCTTCGCCGGCAGTTCCACGAGCGGGCCGTGCTCCGCCTCGATGAGCGCGCGAATCTCGGCGCCCGTGAGGACGTCGTCCTCGCGCCAGGCCTCGTCTGCATCGAGCGGCATGAACTCGATGAAGCGAACGACGTACGGCTTGCGCCGCGCCAAATCCGCGAGCGCCGGCACTTCGGTCTCGGTAAAGCCCTTGACGGCGACGCAGTTGACCTTGATCGGACGCAACTCGGGATAGCGCTCTGCCTCATCGAGTCCTCTCAACACCGCGTCCAGAGCATCGCGGCGCGTGATCTCCGCGAATCGCACATGGTTGAGCGAGTCGAGCGACACGTTGAGGCGCTGCAGCCCGGCCTCGACCAGGGGGCCTGCGAGCCGGTCGAGCAGCACGCCGTTCGTCGTCAGGGAAAGGTCCCGCACACCGTCCGTGCGCGCCAGCATGCCGACGAGTGCCGGCAGGTCGCGGCGGACGAGCGGCTCGCCGCCCGTCAGTCGGATCTCGTCGACGCCGAGTCGAGCGAGCACGCCCACGAGGCGCGTGATCTCCTCGAAGCTCAGGATCTCCTTGCGGCCGAGCCACTCCAGGCCCTCCGCCGGCATGCAGTAGGTGCAGCGAAAGTTGCACTTGTCGGTGACCGACACGCGCACCGATTTGATCTCGCGGCCCCACGAATCGCGCAGCGGCTCCATGGAATGAGCTTAGCCCAAGGATTTGGAGAGAATCGCGCAGTGAAGCCCCTGCTTGCGCTGATCTTCGTCACGGCGGTGTGGGGTGTCACTTTCGTCCAGGTCAAAGATGCCGTCGCGATTTATCCGCTCTTTGCCTTCCTGGCGGTGCGCTTTGCGATCGCATCGGCGACCCTTGCCCTTCCTGCGGCGAAGCGTGTGCGCGGGCTCGGCCGGAGTGGAGTTGCGGGAGGCGCGTTCCTCGGCCTGCTGCTAGCTGCGGGCTATGTCCTCCAGACGGCCGGGCTCGAGCGCACGACCGTCTCGAGCACGGGGTTCATCACCGGGATGTACGTCGTCCTCACCCCGCTGATCGCCTTGCTCCTGTATCGCTCGCGCATCGGGCTCGCAGCGTGGGGAGGGGTCGTGATCGCGACGGTCGGACTGGCCATGCTCTCGGGAATTCACGCCGGCTCGGTCGTCGGGGATCTCCTGGTGCTCGCGGCCGCCGCGGTGTACTCGCTCCAGATCGTGCTGATGGAGCGATACGCCCCCCGTTTCGACGCGCTCGCCTTCACGTTCGTCGAAATGGCCGCAGCCTTCGTGGGACTGCTCGTCGTCGCACTCGCGCTCGGCGATCTCTCGGTGCCGCACGGCTGGACCGTGTGGGGCGCGCTGCTCGTGACCGGTGTCTTCGCGAGCGCGCTCGGCTTCCTCGTCCAGACCTGGGCCCAGCGGCGCACCTCGGCGACACGCACCGCGCTGGCGTTCTCGATGGAGCCCGTCTGGACGGCGTTCTTCGGGTACACGCTGGCCGGCGATCGGCTCGGCATTCTGGGCTGGGGCGGCTGCGCCGCGATCATGGCCGGCATCGTGCTCGCCGAGCCCGCCGCCGCTGCCGTGTTGGCGGGGAAACTTGATACGATACGGCTTAGGTTTTCTCAGTAGACCCACAAAGAAAGGCGAAACCGTATGGCAAAGACACTCGGCATCGATCTCGGCACCACCAACAGCGCGATGGCCGTGCTCGAGGGCGGCGAGCCGACCGTGATCCCGAACGCCGAGGGCGGCCGCACGACGCCGTCCGTCGTCGCGTTCACGAAGGACGGTCAGCGGCTCGTCGGAGCGCCCGCCCGGCGCCAGCAGGTGACGAATCCCGAGAACACGGTCTTCTCGATCAAGCGGTTCATGGGCCGCAAATGGGACGAGGTCTCCGAGGAGATGACGATCGTCCCCTACGAGGTCGTGAAGGGGCCGAACGGGGACGCGCGCGTGAAGGCCGGTGGCAAGGAGTACGCGCCGCCGGAGATCAGCGCGATGATCCTCCAGAAGCTGAAGGCGGACGCCGAGGCGTACCTCGGCGAGCAGGTGAGCGACGCGGTCGTCACCGTCCCCGCCTACTTCAACAACGCGCAGCGCGAAGCGACGAAGGACGCGGGCAAGATCGCGGGTCTCAACGTCGTTCGCATCATCAACGAGCCGACAGCCGCCGCACTTGCGTACGGCCTCGACAAGGAAGGCTCCGACCAGACGATCCTCGTCTTCGACCTCGGCGGCGGCACGTTCGACGTGTCGATCCTCGAGCTCGGCGAAGGCGTGTTCGAGGTGAAGGCCACGAACGGCGACAACCACCTCGGCGGGGACAACTTCGACAAGGCGGTCGTCGACTGGATGGTCGGTGAGTTCAAGAAGGACCAGGGAATCGACCTGGCGGCCGACCGAATGGCGCTCCAGCGTCTCTACGAGGCGGCCGAGAAGGCGAAGATCGAGCTGTCGTCCACGATGACGACGCAGATCAATCTCCCGTTCATCACCGCGACGCAGGACGGGCCCAAGCATCTCGACCTACAGCTGACGCGGGCGAAGCTCGAGGAGATCACCGCCGATCTGCTCGCGCGCACCGTCGGCCCCACGCGGCAGGCGCTCGAGGACGCCGGCATCGACAAGTCGAAGATCGACCACGTCGTACTCGTCGGCGGCATGACCCGCATGCCCGCCGTGCAGGCGAAGGTCAAGGAGCTGATCGGCAAGGATCCCCACAAGGGTGTGAACCCCGACGAGGTCGTTGCGGTCGGCGCTGCGATCCAGGGCGGCGTGCTCAAGGGCGAGGTCAAGGACATCCTTCTCCTCGACGTCACGCCTCTGTCACTCGGGATCGAGACCAAGGGCGGTGTCTTCACGCGGCTGATCGAGCGCAACACGACGATTCCGACGAAGAAGTCCGAGACGTTCACGACGGCGGATGACAACCAGCCCTCCGTGGAAGTGCACGTCCTGCAGGGCGAGTCGGAGATGGCCGCGTTCAACAAGACGCTCGGCAAGTTCCAGCTCGTCGGCATCCCGCCGGCGCCGCGGGGCCTGCCACAGGTCGAGGTCTCGTTCGACATCGACGCGAACGGCATCATCAATGTCTCCGCAAAGGATCTCGGAACCGGGAACCAGCAGCAGATCCGGATCGAGGGTGGCTCGGGCCTCAAGGAGGAAGAGGTCCAGCAGTTGATCCGCGAAGCCGAGGCGCACGCGGACGAGGCACGACGGCTGCGCGAGGTCGCAGACACGAAGAACGCCGCCGAGCAGCTCGCCTACCAGACCGAGCGCTCCTTGAAGGAGCACCGCTCCGCGTTGGACGAAGCCGACGCTGCAACGATCGAGGGCCGGGTCATGGAGCTCCGTCAGGTGCTCGAAGGCGACGACATCGGCGAGATCCGTGCGAAGACCGAAGCGCTTCAGGAGGCATCGCACAAGCTCGCGGAGGCGGTCTACGCATCGGCCCAGCAGCAGACGGCCTCCTCGGCGTCCACCGGCGGGAACGGCGGCGCATCAGACGACGAGGTCGTCGAGGAGGGTGACTACGAGGTCATCGACGAGGAGGCGGCGAAGCCTTGACAGACCCTTCGAAGCGTCAGACCGAGGCGCCGGCGCAGCCGCCTGTCCGCGACAGCGGACCAGTGGAGGGGGCTCGGGGGAACCGGGAGGTTCCCCCGACGGCCAGCGCTCCCCTTGACGTCGACGCTCTCCAGGCCGACCGCGACCAGCTCTTCGACCGGCTGCAGCGGCTCGCCGCGGAGTTCGACAACTTCCGCAAGCGGAACGCGCGCGAGCAGGCGGCCTTCGCCGAGCGTGCGAACGAGCGGCTGGTGAAGGACCTGATCCCGATCCTCGACGATCTCGGCCGGGCGCTCGAGGCTGCTTCGGAGCATCAAGAGGGGCAGGTCGAGGACGGGGTCCGGCTCGTCCATCGCTCGCTCGCTGATCTCTTGCAGAAGCAGGGTCTGACCGAGATCGAGACGGACGGCAAGTTCGATCCTCACGTGCACGAGGCGCTCCTCTCGCAGCCGTCCGAGGCGGAGGAGGGCTCCGTGATCGAGGTCGTCCAGAAGGGCTACAGGCTGGGCGACAAGGTCCTCCGCCCCGCTCGTGTCGTCATCGCGGCCGGTCCGGAGGCCTGAGTGGCGACCTTGTACGACACGCTCGGGGTGAAGAAGGGCGCCTCGGCGGACGAGATCAAGAAGGCCTATCGCAAGCTGGCGGCCAAGTACCACCCCGACAAGAATCCCGGCGACGACGCGGCAGAAGAGAAGTTCAAGGAGGTGCAGAACGCGTACGACACGCTCTCCGACGCGGAGAAGCGCAAGCAGTACGACGCGTTCGGCACGGCGAACGGCCGGCGCACAACGGGATCCGATCCGCGCGATTTCGGCGGCGGCAACTTCACGATCAACGACCTGGGCGATCTCGGCGATTTGTTCGGTGGGATCTTCAACCGCGGCCAGGCCGGGCGTGCGCGCCGGCCTCAGCCCGAGCGGGGCGCCGACATCGAGATTCCGATCAGACTGTCGTTCGAGGACTCACTCCGTGGGCTCGAGACGAAGATTCCGGTCGAGGTGACGACGGCCTGCCGCGAGTGCGGGGGTACCGGCGCCGAGCCGGGCACGTCTCCCGTCATCTGTCCGGAGTGCAACGGCCGCGGCGTCGTCTCGGAGAGTCAGGGGCTCTTTGCGCTGTCGCAGCCGTGCCCCCGCTGCCGCGGAAACGGCACGGTCATCGAGAAGCCCTGCAAGAAGTGCAAGGGGTCCGGCCGCGAGCGGCGCACCAGGCGCTACACCGTCAAGATTCCGGCCGGTGTCAAGGACGGCACGCGGATCCGCTTGAAGGGGAAGGGTGAGATCGGCGAAGGCGGTGGCCCGACCGGCGATCTCTACGTGGTCACGCGCGTCGAGCCGTCGAAGAAGTTCGAGCGCCGGGGGGCAGATCTCGTCATCGAGGTTCCGGTCACGTACACGGAGGCCGCGCTCGGCGCAACGGTCGAGGTGCCGACGCCGTACCGGGAGCGAGTGTCGTTGAAGGTTCCGGCCGGGACGCAGGACGGACGGCAGTTGCGCATCCGCGGCCACGGCGCTCCGAAGCTCGACGGCAGCGGCAAGGGCGACCTGATCGCGCGCCTGCGGGTCAGCGTGCCGAAGAAGCTTTCGAAGAAGGAGCGCGAGGCCCTCGAGGAGTTGCAGAAGCTGTCGCACGACGATCCGCGAGAGGCGTTGTTCTCGTGAAGGCGGCGGCGATCATCCTCGTCAGCGTCGGCACCGTTGGAGTCCTCGTGACGTTCGTGATCATGCGGCGCAAGCTCGAAGCGCTGCGGCGGCTGAAGGACGGGGAATGATGGACGAGCGTCCGCGTTACATGATCTCGGTCGCCGCCGACCTCGTCGGCATGCATCCGCAGACGCTCCGGATCTACGAGAGCAAGGGGCTCATCCGCCCGAAGCGCACCGCAGGGAACACGCGGTTGTACTCCGAGGCTGACATCGAGCGGCTGCGCCTGATCCAGCAGTTGACGAACGACCTCGGCCTCAACCTCGCCGGCGTCGAGCAGGTGCTGCAGCTGCAGGACGAGGTGCAGCGCATGCGGCGAACGCTGAACCGGATGGAGCGCGAGATGCGCGAAGCGGTCGATCAGGTGCACCGCCAGTACCGCCGCGACCTCGTCCCGTGGAAGCCGGCCCTCGACGTGATCCCAACGCGTCGCTAATGGACACGTACCGGTGCCGGGAACGAGACCGTGACGCCACTCTGACGAGATCCGCGAATCGCCTGGATCCGCCGGTGAACGTTCCGGTGCCAGGCACGGGTACGAAACAGAAACGAGAAGGTCACTAGACATGGACTTCAACAGGCTGACACTCAAGAGCCAGGAAGCCGTTGCGGCTGCGCAGGAGCTTGCGCGCCGCATGGGGAATCCCGAGCTGTACCCCGAGCACTTGTTGCTCGCGCTGCTCGACCAGGAGCTGCCGCAGCAACTCGCTCCGGACGCGGCCGAGTTGCGCGCGCAGGCCGAGGCCGCGCTGCGCACGAAGCCTTCCGTCCAGGGGATGCAGCAACAGCCGAACGTGTCCGCCGCCTTTTCGCGCGCGCTCGACAAGGCCGCCGACGAGGCGAAGCGGATGGAGGACGACTACATCTCGACCGAGCATCTCCTGCTTGCGCTGGACGTTGTTCCCCGCGACCAGCTCGAGGCGAAGATCAAGGCGGTCCGTGGCGGCCAACGGGTGACGACGCAGGATCCCGAAGAGACCTACCAGGCGCTCGAGAAGTTCGGCCGCGACCTCACCGCCGCCGCGGAGGAGGGCAAGCTCGACCCCGTGATCGGCCGCGACGAAGAGGTCCGGCGCGTGATCCAAGTCCTGTCACGCCGCACGAAGAACAATCCCGTCCTCATCGGCGACCCCGGCGTCGGCAAGACCGCGATCGTGGAAGGCCTAGCGCAGCGCATCGTCGCGGGCGACGTGCCGGAAGGGCTCAAGGGCAAGCGCGTCTGGGCGCTCGACATCGGTGCGCTCCTCGCCGGCTCCAAGTACCGCGGCGAGTTCGAGGAACGCCTCAAGGCCGTGCTCAACGAGATCCAGTCCGCCGAGGGCCGGATCATCCTTTTCATCGACGAGCTGCACACGATCGTCGGCGCCGGCGCCGCCGAAGGTGCCGTCAGCGCGGGCAACCTCCTCAAGCCGATGCTCGCGCGCGGCGAGCTCCGCGCCGTCGGGGCGACCACGCTTGACGAATACCGCAAGCACATCGAGAAGGACGCTGCCCTCGAGCGGCGCTTCCAGCCGATCTTCGTCGGCGAGCCGTCGGTCGCGGACACGATCGCGATCCTGCGCGGCCTGAAAGAGCGTTACGAAGCGCACCACGGCGTTCGCATCCGCGACGCGGCACTCGTTGCCGCTGCGGTTCTCTCCGACCGTTACATCACTGACCGCTTCCTCCCCGACAAGGCGATCGACCTCGTCGACGAGGCGGCGTCGCGCCTCCGCATGGAGATCGACTCCAGCCCGCTCGAGCTGGATGAGGCCGATCGCCGCGTGCGCCAGCTCGAGATCGAGCTCGCGGCGATGCAAAATGAGGATCGCGCTCTGCGCGATCCTCTAGCTGCCGAGCTTGCCGGTGCCAAGGAGGAGCGAGACGGCCTTGCCGCACGTTGGGCGACCGAGAAGGAAGCCCTCGACCGCGTCAAGGAGATCACCCAGAAGGTCGACGAGCTCCGCATGGAATTCGAGCGCGCGGAACGAGTGGGCGACTTCAACCGAGCGGCCGAGATCCGCCACGGCGAGCTTCCCGAGCTCGAACGGGAGCTCTCGGCTCGAGCGGAGCCGCAGGCTCCGCCCATGGTCAAAGAAGAAGTCGACGAGGACGATGTCGCCGCGGTTGTCGCGCGCTGGACCGGCATCCCGGTCGACCGGCTCCTCGAGGGCGAGACCGAGAAGCTGATCCATATGGAGGACCGCCTGCACCAGCGCCTCGTCGGCCAGGACGAGGCCGTCGAGGCCGTCGCCAACGCGCTCAGGCGTGCGCGCACCGGCCTGCAGGATCCGAACCGCCCGATCGGCTCCTTCGTCTTCCTCGGCCCGACCGGCGTCGGCAAGACCGAGCTGGCGCGGGCACTCGCGGAGTTCATGTTCGACGACGAGCGCGCAATGGTGCGGCTCGACATGTCGGAGTATCAGGAGCGCCACACCGTCGCGCGGCTGGTCGGCGCGCCGCCCGGCTACGTCGGCTACGAGGAGGGCGGTCAGCTGACCGAAGCCGTGCGCCGGCGCCCGTACTCGGTGATCCTCCTCGACGAGATCGAGAAGGCGAACAACGAGGTCTTCGACGTCCTGCTGCAGATTCTCGACGACGGCCGCCTCACCGACGGCCAGGGCCGCACGGTCGACTTTCGCAACACCGTCCTGATCATGACCTCGAACCTCCGCTCGCAGGAACAGATGCGCGAGGTTTTCCGCCCCGAGTTCCTGAACAGGATCGACGAGATCGTGGAGTTCAAGCCGCTGACGAAGGATCAGCTCGCCGACATCGTCGAGTTGCAACTGGAACGTCTTCGCGCTCGCCTGGCCGAGCGCGGCATCGAGCTCGAGCTCACCGAGGAGGCGAAGCAGGTGCTGGCCGAGGCCGGCTGGGATCCGACGTACGGCGCCAGACCGCTCAAGCGCGCGATCCAGCGAATGGTCGAGAACCCGCTCGCACTCCGGTTGCTCGAAGGCGACTTCGGCGAAGGCGACGTCGTTCGCGTCGACGCCAAGGACGGTCAGCTGGTCTTCGAGCGCGCTCCCGCGCGTGAGCCATCAGTCGTCTAGATCGACGACGTCGTCGAAGAAGTCGGCGCCGCCCTGCTCGGGCGGAGCGCCGTAGATGTAGAGGACGAGCTCCTCGTCGCCCTCGTTACGGGCCTGCAGCGGCGTGCCGGGCTCGACTGCGACGACGCTCTGCGGGCCGACGTCGATGCGTTCCGGCGGATCGCCGAGCAGCATCGTCAGCGTCCCCGAGATAACGACGAACACCTCTTCCTGCGCTTTGTCGGCGTGGCGCCGCCCGCGCGAGCCTGCCGGATACCGCCAGACCCGCCCGCGCGAGCGTTTCAGCCCTGCCGCGGTGGTGACATCGGCCGCCTGCCGGGGGGGCACGCCCTCGGCCGCGGGCGGCCGCTCTTCCCATTCCAGCTTCGACGCATCGGCGACGCGATAGCCCACGGTGGGACCATAAAGAAAGGGCCGCTCCCCATAGCGGCCCTTCGTCTTACGGCTGAGCCCATCCTGAATGTCGATTGTTTGGTGATCGTGAGGTTTCCCTGAGAAAATCAGGAGGTGGGTCTCTACAGCGCCGCCAGCCGCAAGCTCCAGGACCGCTTCGACACGAGGCGGCTGGCCGATCGGATCGAGGAGCGGATCGTTCACGACCGGATCGACGACGGCGACCGCGCGTTCATCGAGGCGCGCGACATGTTCTTCATCGCGACGACCGACGAGGACGGACAGCCGCAAAGCTCGTACAAGGGTGGGGAGCCGGGGTTCGTCCGCGTGCTCGACGACACGACGATCGCTTTCCCGATCTACGACGGCAACGGGATGTACCTGACGGCCGGAAATCTCGTCGCGACGAGGAAGGTCGGCCTCCTGTTCATCGACTTCGAGGGACGAAAGCGGATGCGCCTGAACGGCGAAGCCTCCGTCGACGACAACGATCCGTTGCTTCCCGAGTATCCCGAGGCGCAACTCATCGTTCGCGTCAGCGCCACCGAGGTCTTTCCCAACTGCCCGCGTTACATCCACGAGTACAAGCTGGTCAAGCGGTCGCGCTTCGTGCCCAAGGCCGAGTGTGAGACGCCGGTGCCGCAGTGGAAGCAGAGCGACTGGGCCCACGACGTCCTCCCCGAGAACGACCCGGCCAACGATCCCGCGCGGGAAGTCATCCCGCGCGGGTGAGTCAACTCGCAGCTGGGGCTCTAGCCGAGCTTCGAGCGCATTGTGCGGACGAGCGCGCCCGCGTAGCGCATGCCTTCGGTGTCCGGCTCGCGGCCGAGGAAGCGCCAGCGGCGCTGCTCGTACCAGAGGCAAGCACGGAGCTCCTCCAGCGTTCGCGGAACGTCACCGGTCCGTCGCCAGCGTGCGAACGCGTCGCTCGCGGCCTCGGTGCACAGGTCTCGGTCCCGTGGTGCAAACGTCACGGCGAACCTGGCGTAATCGCTCCACTCGCCGTAACCGTTCGGTAGATCGGTCTCCCGCAGCTCCCCCGTTTGGATCTGCGTCGCGTACATCTCATACCTCCGAAATACGCAAAGGGCCGCTGCCGCGGCCCTTTGTGGGAATGGTTTGCCCCGTCGGCCTGCGGCGGGCGTCAGGGGCGGTGGAACTGTCTGCTTTCACTCATAGACGCTCGAAGTCGCCGGATCTTGCCCCGGTACCCAGAAATCCCCCTTCAGGGTTACTCGGCTGTGAAAGGCAAGAGCCGCCCCTGCGGTGGGCGGCTCTCTGATTGTCATCGCCGCCGTTTGCGGCCTGCGGCGGCGAGAGTTGCGGCTACTGACTGAGATGCCGTTGCCGGACCAACCTTGCAACGGTTCACCCTTTGGGGTGACACGGCTACGGTTGCTCGCATGATCCTGGTCGTCGCCGCAACTGAACGCGAGCTCGCGGGTGCTGTTGGAGCGGCGACGCTCGCCTGTGGGATCGGCCCCGTGGAGGCGGCGGCATCGACGGCACGTGCGCTTGCCGGACGGCTGCCCGCCGTGCTGCTGCACGTCGGCATCGCGGGTGCGCGGGGGATCCCCGTTCCTGGGCTCGTGATTGGCTCCGAGGCGATCTACGAAGACGCACTGATCGGTGGGCTCGTGCCGGCGCGCGTGCACCCGGACCCGCGCCTCGTGGACGCTGTACAAAGAGCGCTGCCGGACGCCCGCGTCCTGCCGATCGGAACGAGCGCCCGCGTAGGTGGCACGAGCGAATGCGAGGTGGAGGCGATGGAAGGGTTCGCGGTCTTGCGCGCAGCGAAGCTTGCCGGTGTCCCCGCGGTCGAAGTGCGCGCCGTCTCCAATGAGATCGACGAGCCGGATCGAGGACGCTGGCGCTTCGACGAAGCGCTCGCCGCGCTCGACGCCGCGCTGCCGAAGCTGCTCTCAGCGCTCGACGGATGATGAAGGTGTGGTTGCGAACGGCCGCCCTCGCGGTGGTCGTCGTCGGCGCCGTCGCCGGCCTGACGGTGTACTTCAGCACCGAGAAGGTTCCACGCTGCCTCGCGTCAGGGGTGAAGACCTGGCGACCGCCTGCAGGAGATGGGACGCATCGCTACGAAGTCGTGATCCTCGATCGCTCGGCGTGCTTCTTCGACGTGGATCAGCGGCAGCGCCTGGTCGGGGCGTTGTCTCTGTCGCGGGCGAAGTGGCTCAGCGGCAAAGTGCCCACCTCGTCCGACACGATCCGTGTCGCGGACTCGCAATCTGGAGTCGCGTTCGTGACCCAACGTGGACTGCTCGGGTTTCGCGTTCTCGCTTCCAACACGAACCGCACGCTCTACGTCACGCACTTCAAGGGCTTCACCTGGAACCCTCGCTTCGGGCCGGACCCGCCGAGCCACGGGCTCTCGCTCGCTCCTGACCGTCCCGAGCTTTGGGTGCTCGACGCTCCGAACAGCGTCGTGCACGTCTTCGACGTGAGCGCGCTCCCCGGCGGGCCACCGCAGCAACTCGCGGACATCCGCTTGTCGAAGCCGATCTCCGGCGACGAGAGCCCGTGCTCACGTGCGTGCGGTCGCATCGGCTCCCTCCGGCACAGCGCGGACGGGCGCTTCGTCTACGTCGGCGATGCGGGAGACGTCATCGACATCCGAACGCGCGAAATCGTGGCCAATCTGGAGGCACTGCACAATTCACACGTGCAGCTGGAAGTCGACTGGGTCGGTGGCAAGGCAGTGTTCCCAGGTCGTCGCTAGATTCGAACGCGTGCCTCCGCCGCCGCCCCTGCCGCCGCCGCTTCCACCCGAGACCCGAACGGTTGGTCAGCTCGTCGCGGAGGCCGTGAAGCTGTACGGCGCACGCTTCTGGCCCTCGCTGGCTCTCGGCATCGGGCCGGCGCTGTTCGGCGTAGCGGACAGCGAACTGCACGGCCTGGTGCGGGCGCTGTTCGACGTTCTCCTCGGGCCGCTCGTCTTTGCGGCGTCGTACGCCGCCGCGGTTGCGCTGGTCAAGCCGATCGGCCGCGGTCGTTACGTGCTCGCCGCATTGGCGGCCGGGTTCGTGGCGTTCCTACCGATCTGCCTGGCGAGGCTGTTCCGCGACTTTCCGGGCATCAATCTCATGGCCGTCGCCTGGCTCGCGTTCTTCTGCCTGGCGGTGCCGGCAGCGCTCGTCGAACGACGCGGCTTCATCGGCGCGATGCGTCGGGGCATGCAGCTGGCCCGCGCTGACTACGTCCACGCGGTGGGCTCACTCGCAACGCTCCTCATCACCATCTTCCTGACGGGTCTCGTGCTCTTCTTCTCGTTGCGCGCGCTGAGCGACCAGGCGCTGCGTGTCGCGGCGCTTCTCGCGCTGCTGGTCCTGACGCCCATCTTCATGCTCGGCGCCGCGATCCTGTACGTCGACCAGGAAGCGCGAGTAGAGTCGACCTCCCGACCGAGGAGGAAGCGCGATGCCGACGTACATTCTGCTTTCGAGTCTGACGGCGCAGGGCGTTCAGACGCTGAAGTCGAACCCTGACCGTCTCCGCGAGGTCAACAAGGACGTCGAGGAGCTCGGAGCCAAGGTTCTCCACCAGTGGGCGACGCTCGGCGACTACGACTTCGTGAACATCGTCGAGGCACCGGACGCAGCGACGATCGCCCGCGTCTCCGTCTCGCTCGGCGCTCGCGGCAGCACGAAGATCCGCACCCTCACGGCGCTCACGATCGACGAGTTCCTGACCGCGCTCGGGTAGCGCCTTGCGCCTCAGTCTGCGCGCCCGCGGAGCACGCTGATGCCCCAGGCGCGCCCGGAGTCGAAGAGCTCGTCCGGATCGACTTCGTCCGCCCACCCGAGGAAGTGCTTCTCTGGCTCTTCGTCGGTCGAGCCGTAGACCGCGCGCCGCGCCGGGGCGTGGGGTGGCGGCTCGATCCGCTCGCCGCGCTCGAGTGCGTCGTGGCGCGCCTGTGCTTCTTCGGCGACGGGCCCTTCTTCGTAACCGCGCGGCACAACGGTGAGTGTACGCTCGGCGTCGTGTCCGCAGCGCTCGCCGTCAGCGGTCTCGTGAAGCGCTACGGCGCCGTGGAGGCACTCGGCGGCGTGGATCTCGAGGTCCGCGACAGCGAGCTCGTCGGCCTGCTCGGGCCGAACGGCGCCGGGAAGTCCACGCTCGTCAAGATCGCGTGCGGACTGGTCCGGCCGACGGCCGGGAGCGCGGCAGTGTGCGGCGCTCGTGCCGGTTCGCGAGAGGCCCGGGCGGTGCTCGGATACCTCGCGGAGCTCTTTCGCTTTCCGGGTTGGATGACCGCCGACGAGTTGCTCGAGCTGCATCAGCGTCTGGCCGGCTCGCGCGGCGGCGAGCGCGAGCGCGTCGAGCTGCTCGAGCTCGTCGGCTTGCAGGAGGCTCGGCGGCGACCCGTCGAAGCGATGTCGAAAGGAATGCAGCAGCGCCTCGGGATCGCGCAGGCGCTCGTCGGCTCACCGCGGCTGCTCGTGCTCGACGAGCCGACGAGTGCGCTCGATCCTGTCGGCAGACGGACGGTCCGCACGCTGCTCGAAGAGCTGAAGCGGCGCGGCGTGTCCGTGCTGCTCAACTCGCACCTGCTCAGCGAGATCGAGCTCGTCTGCGACCGCGTCGTCATCCTCCTCGACGGACGTGTCGTGACGGCGGGCACGCCGGCCGAGCTCGCGAGGCCGCGCGGCGTCGAGATCGAGACGGACGCAGGGACTCGCACGTACTCGGAGGCGGGGCGTGACGACATTCCTCGCTTGATCAGCGAGCTGGTGCGCGACGGACGGAACGTCTACGGCGCGCGTGTCCTGAGCTCGACACTGGAAGACGTGTACGTCGAGGCTGTCGGCGGTGAGACCTCCTGACCGCGATCTGGACGATCGCCGGTTACGGACTGCGCGAAGCGCTCCGCCGCAAGGTGTTCGTCGTCGTCTGTTTGCTGACGCTTGCATTTCTTGCTCTGTACTGGCTCGGCGCGCGCTACGCGTTCCACCACATCCAGGGAGTGCAACCGCCCGAGGGCGTAGACGCGCGGACGTTCGCTGGCGCGTTCCTCTTCGGGATGGCGATGTTCGGGACGCTGTTCCTGGGCGTCGTGCTAGCCGTGTTCCTGACACTCGGAACGGTCCGCGGCGATGCGGAGCGCGCCTTGCTCCAGCCGCTCGTCGTCCGCCCGATCGGCCGCTCGGCGTTGCTCGTCGCGCGCTTCCTCGGCGCCGCGGCCGTGTGCGCGCCGTACGTCCTGATCCTCTACTTCGCGGCGATGGTGCTCACGGGGCTCGAGGGCTCCTGGTGGCCCGACCGGATCGTGATGCCCGGCCTCGAGCTCGCCGGCGGTGTCCTCATCGTCGCCGGGTTGTCACTCCTCGGCTCGGTTTTTCTGAGCTCGATCGCGAACGGGATCGCGATCTTCATGCTCTTCGGCGCGGGTCTCGTCGCCGGGCTGCTCGGCAACATCGGTCATGTCCTGAACTCGCCGGGTCTGATCCACGCCGCGAAGATCGCGGCCTGGGCGATTCCATTCGAGGCCCTCTACCAGGACGCGCTCCGCGCGATCACGGAGAAGACGTCGGGGCTGACGGGCTTCCTTCTCCGGCTCGGCCCCTTCGGCGGCGCGGAGCAGGGTGGAGTCGGGCTACGGCTGTGGGCGGTCGCCTATCTCGTGCTCGTCGGCCTCGTGGCCGTCGCCGGGTTCGCGCGGCGGGATCTGTAGCGCGCCTAACGAGACACGGCGACTTCAGCGGCGAGCCCGGCGTTCGCGACGACGAGGTCACGGTTCGCCGCCAGCGTCCGTCCGCCGCTGTGCTCGTGCAGGTACGTCAGGACGAACGGCGTCACGGCTTGACCCGTAACGCGGTCGCGTTCCGCTGCGGCCAGCGCTTCTTCGATCAGCGGCTCGACATCGTCGAGGCTGTCGTCAGGGGGACGCGCGAGCAGGAGCCCGCCGCCTCCCAGCTCCCAGTGCGTTCGCGCAACCTGCGCGGCCTCTGACGCCGACTCCACTCGAGCCGGCACCGTCGGCCCGCCGTGCGCCGAATAGAACAGCGGCAGCGTGTCCGTGCGAAATCCGAGCACAGGCACGCCGAGTGTCTCGAGCACCTCGAGGGTCGCGAGGACGTCGAGCAACGACTTGATGCCGGCGGAGACGACGAGCGCCGGCGTCCGGGCGAGCTCGCCGAGGTCGGCGGAGACATCAGGTGGATGTGGAAACCCCCGGTGCACGCCGCCGAGCCCACCTGTCCCCATGAACCGAATCCCCACTGCGCGGCAGACGGCAAGCGTTCCACCGACGGTCGTCGCGCCGACGGCTCCCTGGATCACGCAGGCGGCGAGGTCGCGCGGTCCGGCCTTCCGCGCGCTCGCGTCGAACCGCCCGAGCTCCTCCTCCGAAAGCCCCACACGGATCTTGCCGTGGAGCACCCCGACCGTTGCCGGCACTGCGCCGGCGTCGCGAACGCGACGCTCGGCCTCGAGACCGACCGCCACGCCCTCCCCGGGAGGGAAGCCGTGAGCGACGAGCGTCGTTTCGAGCGCGACGACGGCCCCCGCCTCCCGCACTTCGTCGGAGACGACGATCACGGCATCGCTCCCGGCTGCGCGACGCAGCGTGCCGCAGCAGCGAGCGCAAGGTCGGGCCCGCCGACGAGGAAACCGGCGGCCAAGGCGTCGCCGGCGCCGGTCGCGTCGACGACCTCGCCGTCGCGCGCCGGCAATTCCTCACGCTCGTCACCCAGGACGAGCAGCCCGCGTGCGCCGCGTTTCACGACCGCGGTCGGTGCGAGCCCGTACGCCGCGCCGACGATCTCCCACTCGGCCTCGTTCGCGAAGATCACGTCGGGCTCCAGCTGCTCGAGTTGCGCGCGGAATCGCACCGGTCCGTGCTCGCGAATGCGCGTCCACGCGGAGAGATCGACGCTCACGCGCGCACCGTGCCCGCGCGCCAACGTCGCCGCATGGAGTGCTGCGCTGTCGATCGGCGTCGCGAGCAGCGCGTACCCGGAGATGTGGAGACGATCGCAGGCGAACCATTCGGGGTCGAGATCGTCCGCGGCCAGCTCGGACGCGACGCCACGATCCGATGCCATCGTGCGCTCACCGTCTGCGCCGACGAGGGAGACGACGACGCCGTTCTGGCCGCCGACCGGCCCGACGAGCTCGACGCCTCGTTCCTCGAGCTCCGCCGAGACGAGCCGACCGGTCAGATCATTGCCACGCTTCGCCACGGTCCGCGCCTGGGCGCCGAGCGCCACGGCCCACGCAGCGACATTCGCCGCCTGGCCACCCGGAGCCGTCTGCGTGGAAGCGAGCGCGTCGGCTCCCGGGACGAGCGGCTCGCCCAGACGAACAATCACGTCGAGTAGAGCGTCGCCGAGGGTGACGATCAACACACCTACAATCGTCCCATGGAGGGCGAGCATAGGGGCGGCCGGCTCGGCTCGTTCGTCGTGGGCGGGGTACTCGGCGCTTCTGCAGCTCTGGCCGCGGCGCGTCGCAGACGGCGCCGGACCGAGCCCCAGCGGCCGGTGTTCCAGGGGCTCGAGGCATTCGAAGGGGCGCCGTGCTATCGCGAGATCGTGGAGAAGGAGCGAGAAGACCTAGATTGAGGCCTGATGTGAAATTCCGCCGGGCCGGATGACGCACCAGACACGGCGCCGGATCAGCACGTTCGCCCGCGGCACGTAGCGCTGCTACGCACCGCGAACGCCCGCACTGCCCGACTTGGTCTGGAGCGCCCTCCGACGACGGCCGAATTTCACACCAGACCTCTACACCCGTGACTCTGCGCGCAGCAGCGTGCGCAGGTTGATGTCGGCGTCGCCGATCTCGAGCGTCCGTCCGAGCCTCATCACCTCTTCGGACACGGTGACATAACGCCGGCGCGTCACGAGTGGGCGTCGCGAGCGGATGACGAGGAAGGGGCCGTAGACGCGGCCCTCGAAAGCGGCGTGCGGAGTGGGTAACACGAACCGAATCGTCTGACGCGGCTTCACGTTCGTGGTGTCGCTCGCGTCGAAGACCCAGACGCCGCGGCCGAGCGGCTCCGGAACGTCCTTCAACGCCGACGCGAGCAGCGCCGGGTCTGCGCGCGGGAGCGTATGACTCGAGAAGGAGCGGTTGCGCTCCCACGCCGCGAGGTACACGGGCTCGTACCCGAGCAGGACGTCGGTGGGGCGAGAGGTCGATGCGAGCCACGCCCCTGCGGCGTCACGCGCCTGTGTCTCGCCCGGGGGGTCGCCGTCGAAGATCGGCGGCGTCTTCTCATGCGTCCAACGGACCTCGCCGACCAGGAGCACGGCAACCGCGGCGACTGCGACTGCAGGTGCCACGCGCCCCCCGCGTCGGCCGATCTCTACGAGCGGCATGGCGAGCAGCACGCTGAAGAACGGCAGCGCGAAGATCAAGTGACGTGCTTCGGGCGAAGTGGTCGAGTTGAGCGTCGCGAGCATGAATGCAACAGCCGGCACTGCGACGACGCACGCGAGCAGCGCCACGCTTTCCGCGCGGCGGCGCCATAGCAGGATCAGTCCCACGAGCGCGAGCAAGAGGACGGGCGTCGACCACGTCCGATGCCCGGCGCTGAAGTCGCCGGCGACCCACCAGAAGTAGTGGAGCACCGAGGACGGTGACCCGAGCCGCGGCCCGCCGCCACCGACGCCGACGTCGAAGCGGTCGCGCAAAACGAGATCGGCCCACCAGAAAGGGATTCCGGCGACTGCTACCGCGGCCAGCGTCAGGAGCGCCGCCGGCAGTCTCCGGCGCCGCAACACGACGAACAACCCCTGCGCGGCGACGACCAGAGCCGCGTACGGATGGCTGGCAAGCATCAGGAACAGCGCCAGCCCCCAGAGCACGAACCGGCGCCGGCCGCCATGGTCGAGCGCGGACAACAGCGTCAGGAATGAGACCAGGCTCGTGAACAGGAACAGGCTGTACATCCGCCCGAAGATCCCGTGGAAGATCAGGACCCAGCTCCCCGAAGCGAGCGCGGCGGCGACGAGGCCGACGGTTCGGTCGGCGAGTCGTGCCCCGAGGAGCGCGATCAGCGGGACACTCGCGACGGCGAAGACGAGCGAGACGATCCGGAGCCCGGTCAGCTCCCCGCCGAGGCGCACGACCAGCCAGGCGAGCGCGAAGTGAAGCGGAGCGCCTCCGCGTTGCGTGACGACCGTGCGCAGCACGTGCCCGAGCGAGCCGCGACCCACGAACAGCGCGAGCGCCTCGTCCTCGTGGGGCGGCCACGTGCGGAGGAACCAACCGAGGACGCCGGCCAGCGTCCCCGTCACGGCGGCGGTTCCGGCCCAGAAGACGTCGACCTCCTGGACACGCATCCGGACGCGCGAGAGCGCGGAGGAGTGGGTCGCGAGCTCAACCACGGGCTTTCTCTTTACGGTGTCCAGGCCGATGACACTGCTAGCGTCCTAAATCTCGTGCCCACGTACGAATACAAGTGTCCGAACGGGCACGTCTTCGAAGTCTTCAAGCGCATCGCCGACCCCCCGCCGGAGGCGTGCCCGGTCTGCGGAGCGTCGCCCGTCGAGACCGTTCTCTATCCCGTTCCAGTCCATTTCCGCGGTTCCGGTTTCTACTCGACCGACTACGGGCGCGGGGGCCGCAAGCGAGACCGGGCGAAGGAGTCGTCCTCAGAGTCGGGATCTGACTCCGGTTCGGGGGACAAGAAGGACAAGAAGGACACGCCGACGGAGAAGAAGGCCGCAGAAGCCGGCTAACGGAACTGCTAACGGAACTGGGTGTTGCCGACGACACAGCCAGGCCCGTACTGCCCCGACCCGGGCTGAGGTGGCTGAGGGGCCGCACGTCCGGTGACCATTTGCACGACGGAGATGTTCTGTTCGTCTCCGACGATCACTGAGGCGCCGCCGACCGACGTCGCCGTCCCCCCGAGACGGCAGTGCAGCGCGCTCTTTTGGCCTGCCCGCTTCAGCACCCAGCCGAGCTGCACGAACTGCCAGGCGGAGAGGTCGGTGGTCAGGGGCTTCAGGAGCGAGTCGCCGTCAAATGGTAGGCGCAGGACGGTCCCAAAGCCGAGCAGCTTGGCCATCACCGCGCGCATCACGGCCTGCTGGCGTAGACCTCGTGTGATGTCGCTGTCCGCGGGATTGAGTTGGTTCTCGCGGATGCGCGAGTAGATGAGCGCGCGCTGACCGTTCATGTGCTGCGTCCCCTTGTTGAACCGGTAGCCGCGCCAGGTCGCGCAACGTGACGCCTTGTAGGGACAGTCGAACTTGTTCGAGAGGATCGGCGCCGGCACGTTGACGTCGACGCCGCCGATGTTGTCGATCAGGGTCTTGAAGCTGCTGAAGTCGACGATCATCACGTGATTGATCTGGAGGCCCGTGAGGCCCTCGATCGTCCGCACCGTGAGCGCGGCGCCGCCCAGCTGGTAAGCGGAGTTGATCCGGTCCTCGCCGTGACCCGGAATCGGCACGCGCAGATCCCGCGGAATCGAGAGATACACGAGCCGGTGCCGGCTCGGATCCGTGCGCAGGATCATGATCGAGTCCGAATGGTTCAGGCTGGCGCGCTGGTCGGTGTTCTGGTGATCCCGGCCGAGTAGCAGCATCGTCGTCGGGTTCGAGAGCATGAGCCCGTTCTGCTTCGCCAGCACGGGAAGCACGGACTGGTCGAGCCGAGCGTTCGCCTTGTGGACCCCGCTGCGGAAAGCCAGGTAGCCGGCGATTCCCCAGACGACCGCGACGACGAGCACGACGATCAAGCCAAGGCCGATGCGTCGTCTCCAGCTCCAGCGGCGGCGTGGTCGCCGGATCTTCGGCTCACGTGGTCTGCGTCCGTTCCGGTCCGGCCGCGTCGGTTGCGGACGCTCCAGCGGAACCTTGCCCTTGACGCGCCCGCCCCGATAGACGCGATAGGGCTTCTCTCCCGTCGGCATCGAGCCAGTAGGGTAGCCGCGCGCTTTGAAGGAGAAACGCGTCATCGGCGTCGACATCGGCGGAACCAAGATCCTGGCCGGGCTCGTCGACCGGGAAGGGCACGTGGAGCACCGCCGCGAGCATCCGACCCAGACCGCCTCCGAAGACGAGTTCCTGACTGGCCTCGACACGGCGGTCGAGGAGCTCCTGACGGAGGACATCGGTGCGCTCGGCTTCGGCATCCCGTCTCCGATCGACCAGCGGACGGGCCGGGCTCTGCAAGCGGTGAACCTTCCGCTGACGGACATCGCCTTCCGCGACCGGATGAAGCAGCGCTTCGGCCTGCCGGTCGGGATCGAGAACGACGCGAACGCTGCGACCTATGCGGAGTTCCGCTTCGGTGCGGCGCGCGAGGTCGATTCGATGGTCATGCTCACACTTGGGACGGGTTGTGGAGGCGGCGCCGTCGTCGACGGGAAGCTCTTCCGTGGTTGGGCGGAGTTCGGGCACATCGTGATCGAGTACGACGGCCTCCCCTGCCAGGGGTCGTGCACGGGGCGCGGGCATCTCGAGCCGTACGTCACCGGGATTGCGGCCGGGAAGCTGGCGGCGGCGGAGTTCGGTCCGGCGGTCGACGCGCATCGGCTCGTCCGCCTGGCGAACGAAGGAGAGCCTCGTGCCATCGAGATTCTCGGGGGCATCGGCCGCCGCCTCGGGGCCGGCATCGGCAGCCTCGTGAACATCTTCAACCCGGAGCTCGTCGTGATCGGCGGCGGCTTCGCAGCTGCAGGCGACTTCGTGCTCGACCCCGCGCGCGAGATTCTGCGCCGTGAAGCGCTCGCGCGAGCGGGCTACCGCGTGCCGATCGTGCGCGCCGAGCTCGGGACCGCGGCCGGCCTGATCGGCGCCGGTCTCGTCGCGTTCGACGCAGCGGGGTAGCACGTGCCGCTCGCCGTCTGCGCGACGCCGATCGGGAACCTCGACGACGTCACGCTGCGCCTCCTGGAGGAGCTTCGGTCCGCCGACGTCGTGCTCTGCGAGGACACGCGACATACTCGCGTGCTGCTCGACCGGCATGGGATTTCCGGCGCGAAGCTCCTGTCGTACCACGAGCACAACGAGGCCAAGCGGACCGCGGAGCTCCTTCCCCGGCTCCTGGCCGGCGAGCGTATCGCTCTCGTCAGCGACGCGGGGATGCCGGGCATCAGCGATCCCGGTGCACGTCTGGTCGGAGCCGCGCTCGAGGAAGGTGTTCCAGTCACCGTGCTCCCCGGCCCGTCTGCCGTCGACACGGCGCTCGTTGCGGGCGGGTTCGCGGCCGATCGCTACCAGTTCGTCGGCTTCCTGCCACGCGGGGCCGGCGCGTTGACGGCTTTGTGGCGCGAGGTCGCCGAATGGCCGTATCCCATGGTCGCGTTCGAGTCGCCGCAGCGACTCCCCGCGACCCTGCGCTCGTTGGCCGCGGTGCAACCCGGGCGCCAAGTAGCCGTGTGTCGCGAGCTGACGAAGAAGTTCGAAGAGGTCGTGCGCGGTTCTGCCGCAGAGGTGTCCGCACGCTTCGCGGAGCCGCCGAAGGGCGAGATCACGCTCGTGCTCGGGCCGGGAGGGGAGGAACGCGATCTTCCAGCCGCGGTCGAGGCGGTCGCCGAACTGGTCGCGGCAGGAGTCCCGCGCCGTCAGGCTGCCGACGTCGTGTCGCGGCTGACCGGTGCTGCGCGCAACGAGCTCTACCGCCGTACTTTGTAGCCAGTATTGACAACAGAGATCGAGCTTTGCTACGGTCGCGTTGTTCTCAAAACTGGCAACGAGGAGGAATTGTGCGGCGGCTTGCGATCCTGATCATCTGCGCGTCTACGTTCCCTGTCACCGGCGCCTGGGCCTGGACTTGGCCCGTAGACGGTCCAGTTCTGCGGCCGTTTGTGTTCGATCACGCGCACCCTTATGGGGGTGGCCAGCATCGCGGCGTGGATCTCGGGGCTCCGACCGGCAGTCCCGTCCTCGCCCCCGCTGAGGGAATCGTGTCGTTCGCGGGGACGGTGCCGACCGGTGGCAAGACCGTGTCGATCGAGACGCCGCTCGGCTACACGGCGACGCTCGTCCATCTCGGCTCGATCGGGGTCGCGCGCGGTGCGCGCGTGACAGAAGGGTCGGTCGTGGGGACCGTCGGGCCGAGCGGCGCGGTCGACTCCACGGAGCCCTACGTGTACTTCGGCGCGCGCGTGACGAGCGATCCGCAGGGGTACGTCGATCCCCTGACCCTGCTGCCTTCGCGTATTGCGTCGACGCCCTCGGTGGGCGTGGACACAGTCCCGGTTGCGACTGCCGAGAGCGGCGGCTCCGCGGAGCCTGCTGCGACGTCCCCGGTGTCGGAGGACACGCCGGCCGTCGAGGAGACTTCGAGCCCTGTCGCTGCGGCCGCGACGCCTTCGGCGTCGTCATCGGCGACCGAGTCGACCTCCGCGGCGACGACTGCAACGGCTGCGCCGGTCGTGAGCCGAGCCGCCACGGACGTGGCCCCAAACGTGCGTGCCGCTGCCTCGGAGGCCGGCACGGCTGAGGCGCGGCATCTGCTGCCGCTTGCGGCGGCGCCGGCCGCTTCGGCAATCTCATCCCACAGGGGCACGCTCATCCGTGCAGAAGCGAAACACCCGCTGCCCGAGTCGGTCATTGCGGAGATCGCACAGAGGGAGCAGCCGTCGCAAGGTCTGCAGGGCGATGCGCGAACCGTTTCCGCCCGCGGGACGAGCCCACACGCCACGACGGACGGCTGGTCCCATCTCCCCCTCGTCCTGCTGGTTGCGTTGGCCGTCGCGGCGGGAGTTCCACTTGCGTTCCGCCGGCGGTCCAGGAGAAAGGCGGCTCGTATCATGGTCCTCCCTCGACCGGAGCACTTCCTTGGCAGACAACCAGCAGAGACAGACGATCTTGGTGGCCCCGGCCTGGCCGTACGCAGCCGGGAAGAGGCATCTGGGCCACGTGGTCGGCTTCGCGGTGCCCGCAGACATCTTCGCGCGGTACCAGAGGCTGAAGGGGAACGACGTCCTGATGATCAGTGGGACGGACGAGCACGGTACGCCGGTCATGGTTACGGCGGACCGCGAAGGCGTCTCGCCGCATGAAATCGCCGAGCGCTACAACAAGCTGATTCGAGAAGACCTCCGTGACCTCGGAATCTCGTACGACTGTTTCACTCGCACCACGACGCAGAACCACGCGCGTGTCACCACAGATGTGTTCCGGACGCTCTACGAGCACGGCTGTCTGATCGAGAAGACGACCCTCGGCGCATTCTCAGCGTCGACGGGGAACACGCTGCCCGACCGCTATATCGAAGGCACATGTCCGATCTGCGGGTATGCCGAGGCTCGCGGCGATCAGTGCGACAACTGTGGCAACCAGCTCGATCCGACCGACCTCATCAATCCGCGTTCGATCATCGACGGCACGACGCCCGAATTTCGCGAGACCAAGCATCTCTTTCTCGATCTCCCGCAGTTTGCGGACCGGTTGCGGCCGTGGATCGAGTCGAAGACGAACTGGCGCACGAATGTCCGGAACTTCTCGCTCTCCCTGGTCGGCGATCTCAAGCCGCGGGCGATGACACGCGACATCGACTGGGGAATCCCGGTGCCGGTGGAGGGTTACCCGCCGGAGACGAAGCGCATCTATGTCTGGTTCGATGCGGTCATCGGCTACTTGTCGGCCGCGGTCGAGTGGGCCCGCAACAGCGGCGACGAGGACGCGTGGCGCGCATGGTGGCAGAACCCCGACTCGACGCACGCCTACTTCATGGGCAAGGACAACATCGTCTTTCACACGGTGATCTGGCCGAGCATGCTGTTGGGCTACGGCGAAGGCGGTGAGCTCGGCGCCGGGAAAGGTGAATTGCACCTTCCCGACGACGTCGTGGCGAGCGAGTTCCTGACGATGGAGGGCAAGCAGCTGTCGACGAGTCGCGCGATTGCCATCTACGTGCGCGACGTGCTCGAGCGGTACGACCCCGACCCGGTCCGCTACTTCCTCACGGCTGCCGGCCCCGAGACGCAGGACAGCGACTTCTCCTGGGCGGAATTCCTGCGACGGAACAACGATGAGTTGCTCGCCAACTGGGGCAATCTCGTCAATCGGACGCTCACCAACGCCTACCGGAACTTCGGTGAGGTTCCCACCCCGGGTCAGTTGACCGATGAGGACCGTCAGACCCTCACGGCGATCGAGTTCGGGTTCGACATGGTCGGCCGATTGATCTCGGAGTCGAAGTTCAAGCAAGCGCTCGCGGAAGCGATGCGCCTCTCGAGCCTCGGCAACCAGTACGTCGACCACCAAGCGCCCTGGGCCGTCATCAAGGAACACCGTGAGCGGGCAGGGACGATCCTCTACGTCGCGCTTCACATCGTGGACTCGCTCAAGGTCGTCTTCACTCCCTTCCTGCCATTTACGAGCCAGAACCTGCACGAGTTGCTCGGGTACGAGGGATGGCTCGCCGGGCCGCTCGAGTTCCGCGAGATCGAAGAGGACGGCGGAGACAAGCACACGATCCTCACCGGCGATTACACGAGCTGGGTAGGTCGCTGGCAGCCGAGCGAGCTCCCTGCCGGTCAGAAGCTTCGCGAGCCCGAACCGCTCTTCCGGAAGCTCGATCCCGAGATCGTCGACGAAGAGCTCAGGCGCCTCACCTCGGCGTGATCGACACGCATGCGCATCTCGACGCGCTCGAAGATCCAGCAGCCGCAGTCGTCCGCGCCCGCGAAGCCGGCGTCACACGGATCGTCACGGTCGGAACGGATTCGACCTCCTGGGCCGAGATGCTCCCGATCGTCGAGGAGCACGGCGGCGTCTACGGCGTTGCGGGCATCCATCCCCATGCCGCTGCGTCGGAGTTCGACGTCGACACGCTCGAGCGCCTGCTCGCCCACCCCAAGATCGTCGCGGTGGGGGAGATTGGGCTCGACTACTACCGCGACTACGCGCCGCGCGACGCTCAAACCAAGGTCTTCATCTACCAGCTCGCGCTCGCGAAACGGGCGCAACTGCCGGTGGTGATCCACAACCGCGCCGCCGACGACGACACGGTCTCTGTCCTGCGGCAGTGGTTCGACGGCACGGTCGTGCTGCACTGCTTCTCGTCGCCGGCGCTGCTCACCGAGGCCGTCGATCGCGGCTGGTACGTGTCGTTCGCAGGGAACGTCACCTACGCGAACGCCGATGACCTGCGCGAAGCCGCGCGCGTCGTGCCGACCGAGTTGATCCTCGCCGAGACGGACTGTCCATACCTGGCCCCGCAGCCGGTCCGGGGCAAGACGAACGAGCCCGCATACGTCGTCCACACCGTTGCCGTGCTCGCGGCGGCTCGCGGCGATGAGCCCGAGGCGCTTGCTGCGCAGATCGATGCGAACGCGACAGCGGCCTTCGGGCTGGGTTGATGGTGAAGGCGAAGAAGAAGCTCGGGCAGCACTTCCTGGTCGACGAGAACATCCTCGGGGTGATCGGCCGCCTGGCGGAGCTCGCCGAAGACGATGTCGTGCTGGAGATCGGGCCCGGCCCCGGCATCCTGACGAAGTACCTCGCAGATCGTGTTTCCCGGGTCTACGCGGTCGAGCTGGATACCTCCCTCGGACCGCAGCTCCTCGAACGGCTGGCAGGCCGGGCGAACGTCGAGTTGCGTTTCGGCGATGCCGTGAAGCTCGACCTGGCAGAGACTGCGCCCGGCGCGACGAAGTTCGTGGCCAACCTGCCGTACAACGTCGCGACGCCGCTGATCGCCGAGAGCCTCGACCGTCTGCCGCAGATCGAGCTCTGGACCGTGATGGTGCAGCGCGAGGTCGCCGATCGACTCTTCGCTGTGCCCTCGACCAAGGCGTACGGCGCAGTCTCCGTCCTCGTGCAACTGGTCGCTGAGCGGACCGGCTTCCATCCTGTGTCGCCGACAGTGTTCCGGCCGCAGCCGCACGTGGACTCCGCGCTCGTCGCGTTTCGGCGCACGGGGCTGCCTCAGGACTTCCGGCGGGTCAAGCTCGTGGTGGAGGGCTCGTTCGCGCACAGACGCAAACGCCTCGCCAACTCACTCGAGCTCGCAGGAGTTGCAGAACGAGCTCGCGTGGAGGACGCGATCGCCACGATCGGCAGGTCGCCGAATGTTCGCGCCGAGGAGCTCGCGCCACCCGAGTTCCTGGCCCTGACCGAGGCCTTGAAGTGAGGCGCGCGCCCGCACCCGCCAAGATCAACCTGTCCCTCGTCGTCGGGCCGCTACGCGAGGACGGGAAGCACGAAGTGGTGACGGTCTACCAGCGAGTGGCGCTTTCCGACCGGATCGCAGTCGAACGCTCCCCCGACCTGAGCATCGCGGGGTTCGCCGGTGACACGCTCGTTAGGCGTGCGCTCGAATGCCTGGCCGACCGTGACGGCGCGAGCTTCATCGCGGGCATTCAGAAACGAATTCCCGTGGCTGCGGGCCTGGGCGGCGGCAGTTCGGATGCGGCGACCGCGTTGCGGTTGGCAAACGGGCTGCGAGCCGATCCGTATCCCGCCGACCGGCTTCGCGCTTACGCGCGCACATTGGGCGCCGACGTCCCATACTTCCTGGAGGACGGCCCGCAGCTCGGCACGGGCGACGGGAGTGACCTCGAAGCCCTCGAGCTTCCCCAGGACTACTGGGTTCTGCTCGTCCTGCCGCGCAACATCGCAAAGAGCAACACGGAGCAGGTGTACGCCGAGTTCGACGCGCGGGGAGGTGAGCGCGGCTACGAGGCGCGCCGCGCAGCGCTGCTTGCCGCGCTCGAACGAGTGAAGCGCCCGCGCGACCTCGCCTTGCTCCCGCCGAACGACCTCACCTCGTCCCCGGTCGCGCGTGAGCTCATTGCCCTCGGCGCTTTCCGGGCAGACGTCAGCGGGGCCGGACCGACGGTCTACGCGCTGTTCTTACACGGCCACCAAGCGCGTGCAGCGCAGAAGCGAATCTCCCCGGAAGGGCGGACGTGGCTCACGGCACCAGCGTGGTACCGTTGATTACGTGGCGTACAGCCAGCCGATGATCGAAGCCGGCAGCACGCGAATCGGTCGTTGGCTGCGCGAACGACGACTGCGTCTTGCTCTCTGGGTCGCCGTGATCGAAGGGCTCCTCGTCGCGCTCACGCCCGATCTGACGAAGTGGACAGTGCTCATCATCGGCGTGGTCCTGCTTGCGTTCTACATGGTGGCCGGCCGCCACATGCGGTGGGACGTCGCCCGTCAGCTTTCGTGGATCGCCGCGGCGTCGCAGGCGCTCGCGATCCTCGTGGTCATCCTCGCCTTCGTCCTCAAGCTCGTGGCGATCGTCGCCGTCGTCATCTTCGCGTTGGTCGCCCTTGCGTATCTCTTCTCGGACGCCCGGCGCACTTAAGTTCCCCATTGGTGGGGCGTAGCCAAGTGCTGAGGCGCCGCTTGTGGCGCCGACCGTCAAGGCCGTGGCGGCTTTGCCGTCGCGGCCGCCGTCCGGCGACGTCGGCGCTTCGCTGCGACACTTACGAAGACGGTGGGGCGTAGCCAAGTGCTGAGGCGCCGCTTGCGGCGCCGACCGTCAAGGCCGTGGCGGCTTCGCCGCCGCGGCCGCCTTCCGGCGATGTTGGCGCTTCGCTGCGACACTTACGAGATGGTGGGGCGTAGCCAAGTGGTAAGGCAGCGGGTTTTGGTCCCGCGATCCCAGGTTCGAATCCTGGCGCCCCAGCTCTGATGCCACCCAGCGATCTCGCAGCGGTCGTCATGGCGGCCGGCCTCGGCACGCGGATGAAATCCGCAACCCCGAAGCACCTGCACCCGCTGCTCGGCCGCCGGCTCGTCGACTGGGTCGTCGCGGCGGTGCGCCCGCTCGGCGCGGATCCACTCGTGGTCGTGCTCTCGCCGGAAGCTGCAGGCGAGCTGGACGGCGTGACGGTCGCGGTCCAGCAGAAGCCACTCGGCACCGGTGACTCGCTCCGCGCAGCGCGCGAGAGTGTCGGCGACGCGAAAACGCTGCTCGTGGTGTCCGGCGATCATCCGCGGATCACGTCGGATCTGCTCTCCCAGCTGGTGGCAGAGCACCGCTCTGCCACAGCGAGCGCGACCGTGCTCTCGTTCGAGCCGGCCGATGCGCTCGCCTACGGTCGCATCGTTCGCGATGATGACGGTCGGCTGAAGGCAATCGTGGAGGACGCCGATGCGGACGACGCCCAGCGGGCCATCAAAGAGGTCAATTCCTCGATCTATGTCTTTGCCGCCGCCAAGCTCTGGCCTGTTCTCGACCGGATCGAGCCGGCGAACGCGCAGGGGGAGCTCTACCTCACCGATGCCGTGCGGCTGCTGGTCGAAGGAGGAGAGGAGGTCGTCGTGTTCAAGGCTCCGGATGCCGATGAAGTGGAAGGAGTGAACACACGTGTCGAGCTGGCGGACGCAGCTGCGTTCCTGCGCGCGCGCGTGAACAGAAACCACATGCTGGCGGGCGTCACCATCGTCGATCCGCAGACGACCTGGATCGATCCCGACGTCCAACTCGAACCCGACTCGACGGTCCATCCGTTCACGGTTCTGCGTGGGCGGACACGTGTCGCGGCCGGCGCCGAGGTCGGCCCGCACGTGGTCGCCGACGACGCCGAAATCGGACCCGGCGCGAAGGTGGGCCCTTTCTGTTACCTCCGGCCCGGGACGAGGCTCGGGGCCGGCGCCAAAGCCGGGACCTTCGTCGAGATCAAGAACTCTGAGATCGGCGACCGGACGAAGGTGCCCCACCTCTCCTACATCGGCGACGCGGAGATCGGAGAGGATTCCAACATCGCCGCCGGGAACATCACCGCCAATTTCCCCCACCAGCCCGACCGGCCCAAGGGGAAGACGAAGATCGGGAGGAACGTCCACACCGGCATTCACAATGGGTTCGAGGCACCGGTGGAGGTCGGGGACGATGCATGGATTGCGGGAGGTTCGTACATAACAGAAGATGTCCCTCCCGAATCGCTCGCTGGTTTCCCGCCGAAGCAGATCACGAAAGAGGGCTATCTCCGTGGAAAGCGCAACGACTGAGCTGACTCGCTTGCCCGGCCTTGAGGTCGCAGAGACCAAGGCCGAGGTGAAGCCGGAGCACTGGATCGAGCGCGGGCCGTCCAAACGGCTCATGCTCTTCTCGGGACGTTCGCATCCCGAGCTGGCGCAGCGGATCGCGGAGAAGCTCGGCATTCAGGTGGGCGACGTGTCGCTGCGCACGTTCGCGAGCGGCGAGACGTACTGCCGGTACGAGGAGTCGATCCGCGGCGCCGACGTCTTCATCGTCCAGACGAGCTCGCCTCCGGTCGACCAGCATCTGATGGAGCTGCTGATCATGATCGACGCGGCGAAGCTTGCTTCGGCGAAGCGCATCACGGCCGTTCTCCCGCTCTATCCGTACTCGCGCCAGGACAAGAAGTCGCGGCCGCGCGAGCCGATCACCGCGAAGCTCGTGGCGGAGATGATCCAGTCGGCGGGCGCCGATCGCGTCCTGACCATGGATCTGCACGCCGGCCAGGTGCAGGGTTTCTTCGAGGTGCCGGTCGATCACATGACGGCGCTGCCGATGCTGGCTCAGTACGTGCGCGACCTGGGCCTGCCGGAGGAGGTCGTCGCAGTGGCGCCCGACACCGGTCGCACCCGGCTGGCAAGCAAGTTCGCCGAGATGATCGGCGGCGATCTGGCCGTGCTCCAGAAGGATCGACCCGCGCACAACGTCGCACGGGTCACGAACGTCATCGGCGACATCGAGGGCAAATGCGCCGTGATGACCGACGACATGGTCGATACCGCTGGCACACTCGTGGCCGGCGCCGACTTCCTGAAGGACCGCGGCGCGAAGAAGGTCTTCGCCTGCGCGACGCACGGCATCTTCTCCCCACCGGCGATCGAGCGGATCGAGGGGAGTTCCCTCGACAGTGTCATCGTCACGGACACCGTCCCGATCGACCCATTGACGAAGCCGGAGCGCGTGACCGTGCTGACGGTGGCGGACATCCTTGCCGAGACCATTCACAACGTGTTCTCCGATGATTCCGTGTCCGCCATCTTCGGCGACATGAACGCGCTCTTCTAAAGGGGGTTTTCGGATTCCGCCATGCGCCGCGGTCCCGGTCTCTTCGGCATCATCTACCTTGGCGTAGGCGTGGCGATCGCCGCTTCGCACCACTATTTCCAGCACGTCAACGGCTGGCGCGGCGTGCTCTCCGCGATCTTCGCCGTCTTCCTCTGGCCGCTGATCCTGCTCGGGATCAACCTCCACGTAAAGAAGTAGCTACCATTCGCCGCCGAAAATGGCTGGCGAACGAATCAAGCTGACGGTCAAGGAACGCGAGTCGCGCGGCTCCGCCGATGCTCGACGCCTGCGCAAGCAGGGATTCATCCCCGGCGTCCTCTACGGCAAGGGCAAGAGCTCTCACGCGATCTTCGTGCCCGAGCGCGACCTTCGGCGCGTGCTGACCGGCGCCGGCGGCCTGCACGCAATCCTGGATGTCGTCCTCGAAGGCCAGAACACGACGCACGCCTCGATCCTGAAGGACTACCAGCAGGATCCGATCCGGGGCCACATCTCTCACATCGATCTGAACGAGGTGCGGCTCGACCAGCCGATCCAGGCGAGCGTCACCGTCCAGTTGATCGGCGAGCCGGCAGGCGTGAAGGAAGGCGGCGTGCTCTCGCAGGTGCAGCGCGAGATCAACGTCGAGGCACTCCCGATGGAGATTCCCGAGCACATCGACCTCGACGTCAGCGACATGGCGATCGGCGACACCCGTCGCCTCGCCGATCTTGCTCCGATCGAGGGCGTCACGTATCTCGACGATCCCGAGGAGACCGTGCTTGCCAGCGTCGGCCTCCCGGCGCGCGAAGTCGAGCCGGAGCCCGAGGAGCCCGCAGAGGGCGAGGAGCTCGCCGAGGGCGAGGAGGCGCCGGAGGGCGCCGCCGAAGGCGAGGGCGCGGCCGCCGGGGACTCTGGCTCGGCCGAGCAAGGCGAGCCCAGCACCTCCTCAGAGAACTAGATGCGCCTCCCCTGGCGTCGAGGCGACCGGGCCTCGTCGCTCGAGTTGCTCGTCGTCGGCCTCGGCAACCCGGGTCGCGCATACGCCGGCAACCGGCACAACGTCGGCTGGATGGTGGTCGAGGAGCTCGCCCGCAGGCACGGCGTGTCCTGGAAGGGCAAGTTCTCGGGCCAACTCGCCGAGCTCCGCCTCGACGGCCATCGCGTCGGGCTGCTGAAGCCCGAGACGTTCATGAACGAGTCCGGCCGGTCGGTCGGTGCGGCGGCGCGCTTCTTCAAGCTCGAGCCCGACGCGATCCTCGTCGTGCACGACGAGATCGATCTCGAGCCCGGCCGGCTCCAGGCTCGCCGCGGCGGTGGTCTCGCGGGTCACAACGGGCTCCGTTCGATCGCCGCACATCTCAAGACTCCGGACTTCTTGCGCCTGCGTGTCGGCGTCGGCCGGCCGGGGCGCGGGGATCCGCGGAAGCCCGCGGACTACGTGCTCTCGAATTTCACGGCGGACGAAGATGCGGACGCGCTCGTTGCACGAGCCGCCGACGCCGTCGAGACACTCGACGCCGAAGGGCTCGAGCGGGCGCAAGCGCACTTCAACTAGCGGTACCCGTCACTTCGTCGAAGCTCGGCGCTCCGCGGATCGAGCGGTTCACCGTGGTGACGATCGCGAGGATGACGAAGCCGGCAAGCACGAAGGCTGCGGCCGTCCTCGCGGAATACGAACCCAGCAGGAGCCCCGCGACGACCGGTCCGAGTGGGAAGGCGAGCAGGGCGAGCGACCGGGCGACGCTGTTCACGCGTCCCTGCAACCGGTCGGGCACGATCGCGACGCGATAGCCGATCACCATCGCGTTCACCGTCGGGTTGAAGAAGATCAGAGGAGCCGTTCCGGCGACGAGCACGAAGACGTTGGACTTGATCACGAAGGCCACTATCCCGACAGAGAGCCACGCAGACAGAACCAGCACGGCACGCATCGGAAGCAAGCGCAAGAAGCGCGGCGCGGCGAGGGAGCCGAGCAACGAGAAGGCGCCGGTCGCAGCCACGAGCCCTCCGATCACCACCGAGGAGTAGCCCTGGCGCTTTGCGGTGACGATCAGCACGAGTTCGAGCGCGCCGAAGAGAAAGTTCGCCCCGACGAAGAGCAGCGCGCACGTGCGCAGAAACGGGTGTCCCCAGAGCCACGCGAGGCCTTCCTTGATCTGCGTCCAGATGCCCCCCGTTTCCTCTTCCTCCCGCTCCTCCTGGAACGGCGTTCGCATTGCGAGCAGCGTTCCGGTCGAGAACGCGTAGGACACCGCATCGACGAGAAACGGCAGCGAGCGCGCGAGCCCGAAGAGTGCGCCTCCAAGAGGTGGTCCGACGAGGTAGACGCTCGACATCCGCGCCTGCTCCGTGGCGAAGGCGCTCTGGAGTTGCACAGCCGGAACGACCGAGCGGACGGCGCCGATCTCCGCGATGTTGAAGACCACGAACATCGTCCCCTCGACGAACGCGACGATCAGGATCTGGGCCAGGCTGACATGTCCGGTCGCAATGGTGACCGCGAGTGAGCCGAGGGCGAGCACCCGCACGACGTCGGCCCAGATCATCAGCCACTTGCGATTGAAGCGGTCAGAGGCAACGCCGGAGGGGAGCGCGAACAACGCATACGGCACCAGACGCGCGAACGCCGCCAGGCCGGCCTTGGCCGGTGATCCCGTGAGCGCGAGGACGAGCAGCGTGTAGGCGATCCCGGACGCTTCCGAGCCGACGGTCGAGAGTGCCTGGCCGACCTGGAGCAGGACGAAGTCCCGATTCCGCCGGAGCGGAACCAGCTCACGCTCCGCGGCGGGTCGATCATCCATGCGGCGGTACCATGACAAGCGCTGAACCCGCGGGGTTCGGCCTTTCGCCGAGGCGTCGCTTGCGACGCCGACTTTGAGGCTGGGCCGGCTTTGCCGGCGCGGCCGTTTCAATGGACCAGCCGATCCTGCACCCGTTCGTAGCGGAGCTTCGCGCGACCGAACGCCTCAAGAACTACGCCGAGGCGTTTCCTGCGCCTGCCCGCGTCTCCGAGCCGGCGCTCCCGCTGCTGCTCGCCTCGCTGTACGAAGAGCTCGCCCGGCCGCTCGTGCTCCTCGCTCCGGAGGATCAGGACGCCCGCGACGCGGCCGAGGGCGCCGCGTGGTTCCTCGGAGACGAGCGAGTTGCGATGTTGCCCAGCCGGGGCGTCAACTGGGGCTCAGGCCTCGATCCGGCGCCTCATCTCGTCGGTGAGCGGGCGCGCGCGCTCGACGTCCTCGCTGCAGGCGGCCTCGTCGCCGCTTCTGCCGCGGCGCTCGCGGAGCCGATGCCGCCGCCGAAGGCTCGGCCACAGCCGATCCGCGTTGCTTCGGGCGAGGGGATCAGCCTCGAGCACCTCTCTGAAACGCTCGCGCTCGCCGGTTACGAGCGAGTCGAGCGCGCTGACGAGCGCGGCCAGTTCGCCGTCCGCGGGGGCCTGGTCGACGTCTTTCCGACGACCGGGCGGGAGCCGCTCCGCATCGAGTTCTGGGGAGACGAGATCGAGCAGATGCGCGCGTTCTCGCCGTTCACGCAGCGCGCGCTGCACCCCGTGGAGACCGCGGTGATCTATCCGGCCGCCGAGCGCCGCCTCGATCTCGACGAGCCGACGCTCGTCGAAGAGGACCAGCCGATCCCGATCCCGGGCGATCTGGTGCGCGCGGTCCCGGGCGGTCCCGATCTCGTCTGGCAAGCCGACGAGGTCCGCTCGGTCTGGGAGGAAGAGGGCCTCCAGCCAGTGCCGTTCGGCAAGGCCGCGCTGCTCGACACGCTTCCTGCAGGCCAGCCTTTCGCCTTTGAGGCGCAGCGCCCGGCCCTCGTCGCGCGAGGGTTGTCGGAGGCGGAGAACGAGCTCTCCGCGTTTGTGCGCGCAGGACAGCGCGTCGTCGTCGCTTTCCCACACCTCGGCGAGGCGCTGCGGCAGCAAAACCTCCTGCGCCGCATCGAAGCGCGAGTCGTAGCAGAAGGAGACGAGCTGCCTCGGGAGGCGGGACTGATGTTCGCCGTCACGCCCGCGCGGCGTGGATTCGTCTGGCGGGACCTCGGTCTCGTCCTGCTGCCCGACACGCAGGTCTTCCGCAAACGGCCGCCGCGCGAGCGTCGTGTCGGCGGGCGCGCCTTGCAGTCGTTCGCGGATCTGCGCAGTGGGGACTTCATCGTCCACGAGGACCACGGCGTCGGGAAGCTGCTCGGGTTCGAGACGAAGGAGGTCGCAGGGGTCACGCGGGACTACCTCTTCCTCGGCTTCCGCGGCGACGACCGGCTCTACGTTCCGCACGAGCAGCTCGGCAAGGTGTCGCGCTACATCGGCGCCGACAACTCTGCGCCCGCGCTCTCGAAGCTGGGTGGCAAGGCCTGGGACAATCTCAAGACACGCGCGAGGGAATCCGTTCGCGAGCTCGCCGGTGAGCTGCTCGCGCTCTATGCGCAGCGGCAACAAGCGCCCGGCGTCGCGTACGACCTGCGCCACGAATATCTCGAGCGGCTGGAAGCGGAGTTCCCCTTCCGGGAGACGCCGGACCAGCAGGCTGCGATCGAGGCAGTGAAGGAAGACTTGGAGGCGCCGCGTCCAATGGATCGCCTGGTGTGCGGCGACGTCGGCTTCGGTAAGACCGAGGTCGCCATCCGCGCAGCGTTCGCCGTTGCCGTGAACGGCAAGCAGACGCTGATGCTCGCGCCGACGACGATTCTCGCCGAGCAGCACTGGCACACGTTCCGCGATCGCTACCGCGACTTCCCTGTTCGTGTCGAGATGGTCTCGCGCTTCCGATCGGCGCGGGAGGTCAAGCAGGTCCTTGCGGACTTCCAGGCCGGCAAGGTCGACGTCCTCATCGGCACGCATCGCGTCCTCAGCCGCGACGTCATCCCGAAGGAGCTCGGACTCGTCATCCTCGATGAGGAGCAACGCTTCGGCGTCGCCCAGAAGGAGTTGCTGCGTTCCCTGCGGCTCGAGGTCGACGTGCTGACCCTGAGCGCGACGCCGATTCCACGCACGCTGCACATGTCACTGTCGGGCCTTCGCGACATCTCGATCATCGAGACGCCGCCGGAGGGTCGCCGACCGATCCGCACGACCGTCAGCGAGTACGACGAGGAAGCGATCAAGCTGGCCCTCGAGCGCGAAGTCGAGCGTGGTGGACAGGCGTTCTACCTCCACAACCGCGTCGACACGATCGAGGAGGTCCTGGAGAAGCTGCAACAGCTCGTGCCGAACCTGCGCTTCCTCGTCGCGCACGGGCAGATGCGCGAGCGCGAGCTGGAGGAGAGGATGCACGCCTTCCTGCGGGGCGATGCGGACGTGCTCGTGTCGACGACGATCATCGAGTCGGGCCTCGACATCCCGCAGGCGAACACGTTGATCGTCGAGCGCGCCGACCAGCTCGGCCTCTCGCAGCTCTACCAGATCCGCGGCCGGGTCGGCCGCTCCGACGTGACCGCGCACGCGTATCTCTTCTATCCGGACATGTCCGAGCTGACTCCCGAGGCCCGCGCCCGGCTCGCGACGCTCGCGGACAACACCGAGCTCGGCGCCGGCTTTGCGATCGCGATGCGCGATCTCGAGATCCGCGGGGCGGGCAACCTGCTGGGTGACGAGCAGTCAGGGCACGTCGCGGCCCTCGGCTTCGAGCTGTACGTGGAGATGCTCGCCGAGGCCGTTGCGGAGCTCTCGGGCGAACGGCGAGTCGCCGCCCGTCCCGTGCGTGTCGACGCGCGGGTGGATGCCTACGTTCCGGCGGAGTACATCTCGTCGGAGGCGCTCAAGATCGACCTCCATCGTCGGCTCGCTCTGAGCGAGTCGGAGGACGAGTTGCGTGAACTGCAGGCCGGAACCGAGGACCGGTTCGGGCCGCTGCCCGAGCCCGTCGAGAATCTCTTCCTGATCCAGGAGGCGAAGCTCAAGCTGGCGCGCGCCGGTGCCGACTACTTCGTCTTCCGCGGCGGCAAGGCCAGCGTCGGGCAGATGGTGCTCGGCTCCGACGAGCTCCGCGACCTGCGGCGCCGGGTCGATACCGCCGTCTACACGACCGCGAACCGCGAGGTGTCATTGCGCGAAGAGGGTTTCCCGCAGGCGCTCCGACTGGTCGATGCTATTCAAGCCGTAACGAGTGGAAATGGTTAGTAGCTTCACCTACTCTGAGGTCACTCGGGGTATGTGGCTCATCCGAGGTAAGGGACTGGCCGTCCGCTTCGACAGAAAGCCGAGCCGGGGACACCGGGCCTAAACGCCCAACGCACTTCCTCCATAGGCCCCTCAGGGGCCGCGCTAAGGGTCAATCAAGCGGCACCCACAGGGTGCTCGCTTCCAGCGACTGGAGGAACAGAACATGAGCGTCATCGACGCTTACATACGCGACGTGTTGAAGGGTGGCCAGCGGCGACCGGGAACACTTGAGTCCGCCGAGAACACCTTTCGGCATTTCGACCGCTGGCGCGCGGAGGCCGACAAGGGTGCTCCCGAGACGCTGACTCGCGCTGACATGCGCGAGTGGAAGGCATGGCTACTGGAGCAGTTCCACACGAACACCGCTCGGAAGCACTGGGTTCGCACGGGCGCGCTCTATCGGTACTTGCTGGCGGAGGAAGTCATCGAGAAGAACCCGACCATCGGGATCGAGTTGCCGATCCTGACCAAGAAGGCCCCGCGCACGTACGCGATGCAGGACTTCCGGCGGATGTTGAAGGCGTGCACATCGAGCCTGGATCGACTCATCTTCTTCGCGTTCGTCTTCACCGGGATGCGCGAGGGCGAGGTCATGGCGCTGGCGTGGAAGCCCGCTCCCGATCACGACCGGGAGACGCGCTCCTTCGTAGACCTGGAGCATGGATACATCGTCATCACCGGTGGCAAGGGCGCACGCGGTGGGAAGGATCGCAACATCCCGATCCACCCGCTCTTGGAGAAGGAACTACGTCTCTATCTCTCTTACGACGGGGCCATCGAGGAGAAGTGGATACCTCTGGTCACATACAAAGAGGAATGGCTCTTTTCGGACAGGCAGGTAGTCCGCCGCACGATGCGGCGGCTGTTCAAGGAGTCATCGACTCCCGGCGCAGAGCAGCAGATCAGGAAGACCGTCCTCACCTGGATGGATCGCCACGGCGTGCGGCCAGTCGTCGCCAAAGGCATAGTCGGACACACGGGCGACGGCGTCACCGAGAATCACTACCTCGCCACGGACGACGCCGAGAAAAAGGAAGCCATCCGGGGTTTGTTCGCGGGCGAGCTTGAAGGGACGGAGGCTCCGGCCCCGGCTCCGGCACTCAACGGGAACGGGAACGGCGGCCTGAACTTGTCCGGGCTGACGACCGAGCAGACGTCAGCAGTCGAGTCGATGATCGCGGCATTCCGTGGAAAGGAGGCGGTGACAGCGTGACCGATGTCGAAGGCAAACTGGGCGCGTTCACTGGGAACTGGTTCGAGAACACGCGGCACGGGGATGAGGTCTACGGACGTCCGCCACTCCGGGGATGCCACTGCGTGATTTGTCTCCACTACCGTGAGGCGCACGTCTTCTGTCGGCACTGCTTGAACGGCGGCGGCCTGGACGGCTGTTGGCATTGCGGGCGGGGCGTAGAGAGCATGTGGCCGGAGTGGGAGCACACGCACACGGACGACGTCGCCCTCGGGAGCTAAACTCTCCGCGTCGGCGCGCGTCTTGCTAAGACCCCCGGCACCTTGTACGCATAGAGACCGCGCTCGGGCGCGGTCTCGCCTTATGCGAGGAAAACACCGATAGCGCGAGCGGGTTTTACGTAAGCCTCACCCGCGCATCCGAGCCCAATGGCGAGGCTCATGATGTGGTCTTGCGTTACGTGGAGATCGGGCAGTGTGTAGCCGCGAAGTTCCGTCACGAGTTGGGGATTTTTGTCGTGATCGAACTTCAAAAGCCCTCCTTCGATGGCGAGCACGATGTTCCCGATGATCCTACTTTTGCTGCGCTCGGTCGTCCAAAACTCTTTCTTCCGCGACGGCGGAAGGTCTAGGTTGCCAAAGACGCTCTGACCCAAGCCGTTCATTTCGACCGCGATGGGACTGGGCGCGTACTCTGTTGTGAGCCGCAAGATTTCACGCTGTAGCTCAGGGAACGAGACGCCGACAAACCTGCGCTGCTCCAAAATCAAGACCATGTCAGAGGCAACGTCGAGAACAGTCAGAACGCTCGCGTCTGACTTCCCCCCCGCGCCGCCGATGTCGGCGCTGAGGATGATCGGAACCGGCTGCAATCGGTTACCACAGCGCGGACACGTGCCATATCTGTCGGTCGTGCGCCACGCGACCGGATGCCTGTTGCAGTACCACTTCCGTCCCGGTAGGAGCGCGGGATATTTCTCACTGGACGCGTGACTCGCGTCGATGTCCTCACCGCTGAAGAGGTATCCCGACGTCCCCTGAATCGCCTCCTGCCACGTCTGCGGATACTCGGTTCTGACTTGCTCGGCGGTCATGGTGCGGCGCTTGTTAGCAAGCCATTGCTCGTCGCGGTCGGGTCTCTGGAGAGCATCAAGAAAAACGGGAACGTGCAACGCATCACCTTGCAGCGCGCGCCGCCAGTAGTCACTCGTCGGGTTTTCTGCGCCGCCACCCGTGAACAGGATCAAGGACGTTGCGCCGTCGGACGTGAAGGTCGGCTCAAGACTGGAGTACGTGTCGGCAGGCTGCGGAAAATCTGACCACTCATCGAGGAACGTGCTATTTGCGGAAGCCTCAACGGCAGACGCGGCGGCGGTCGCATAGGCGACGAGGATTCTGGAGTCGTCTGCTCCGGCGTCCCACGTGATCTCGCGCAGTGTGTCGCGCGACTTCGGGAGCTTGAGATATTCCGGGAGGCTGTCGAGCCCATACTCGATGGCTCTCGCGAGTTCATGCGCCGCCTTCTCAGTCCGCGAGAAGACGTGGGCGCGTCCGTTGACGTCACGCACTCGAAGGCAGTAGCCGATCCAAGCGCAGGCGCACGTCGAGATTCCGAGCTTGCGGGATTTTAGGCTCAGGACGTGATCGTGCTGGCACAACGCATCGGCAAATGCGGACTGACCCGCCCACAAGTCTACGCCGAGCGTGCGGATTTCCTTGAGTTCCTGGCTCCGGTATCGCCACAGTCGCATCCACTCCGCGAAGCTTTCGCGCATCGGCGCAGTGAAGAGTGTGTAGACGCTTTGCAGTTCCGTGGGATCGGTAAGTGCTTCGAGCGCGGACTGGAGCAGGATGGCCGAGCGCGCGTTCGAGAGAATCGGGAACCGCTTCGCCTCGATGTCCTCTTGCACACGTGCAACATCGGCGGGCGGGACGAAGATCGCGCGACAGAAAATCGCGTCCTTGAGCACGAGAGAGCCGATAACGGTCGGCGTCCCCGTGCTTCCCCCCGTGGGGGTGATCCAAATGGCGGACTCGGTCTGCTCCGTGTCGAGCAGGAGGCTGGCGTCGTCGGCGTGGACGCGAAGTTCACCCGCCACGAAGACGCCTTTCCCGTTCAGCAGTTCGAGGAAGGCCGGGTCTTTCGTCCAGTTCCCGACCGTGCGTTTCGTCGTATTCGCAGCATCGGCTGCCTTCTGCCAACTACCGCCCGAGCGGAGTACATGCGCAGCCCTAGCGCGACGGACGGGACTAATCGGCGCGGCCAAGGCGCTCGTCCTCCTTGCGCATCGCGCGCCACAGTGCTCGTGCGCGCGGCGTGCTCAGACGGGCGGGCGTTCGCGGCCTTGCGGGTGAAGGGTACGGCGGGAACGGGATCGGCTCGTGCAGGCGGCACGCGCCGGGGTGCTGGCAGGCGCTCATGCGTCGGCTCCCGTTTGCATCGCTTCCGGCGGGGTTGGTGCTAGCGGGCTCGCTTCGCGGGTGCCGTCGATGGTGACGCTGTCGGTCGGCGTGAAGCGACGATCTATCGCGCGTTCGCTGGAGAGGCGGCTCATGTCCATGCATGCGCCGTGGACGATCTCGTGCAGGAACTGGGCGTCGAGGGACGTCTTCAAGAACAGCACCGCCCACTGAACGTCCTGCGACCCGTCGGGATAGGTGACCGTCACCGGCCAGATGTTGCGCTCGGCTGGGTTCGGCAGGATCACTCCGACGTCGGCCAAATAGTCGAGCATCTTCAAGACGGCTTCGACCTGGCGTTCGAGCTTCTCGCGCTCCTTCTCCGGCGTCGCCTCGTTGCATCGGATCGGACTGAGGATGGCGAAGCCTGGGTTGTCCCACGTGCTCGGCGTGAGAGTGAGGCGACCGCGACCGCGCTCGCGCCACGCCCGCTGTACCTCCTGCACGTGTACGACGACGACCGGCTTGCCGAAGCTCGTGCCCGTGAGGTAGAGGGAGTTCGCACGCTTGCGTCCGACGGTCTGACCCGGCGTGATGACGAGCGGTAGCTCGTCGTCCGGCAGTGGCTCGGGCTCGGGAGTCGGCGCGGGTTCGGCCTCATCCTCGGGCGCGACCGCGTCGGCGGCGATGGCCAGCACGCCGGCCACTTGCTGACGTTCAAGGTCTTGGCGTTGGCGCTCCCGCGTGACGATGCGCCAGAGCGTCGTCTTCGGGCGACCGTCCTTCGTGGCCAGCGCGTCGAGGCTCAGGCCGCCGCTCTCGTTGAGTTCGAGCAGTTCGGCGGGACTGTACGCCCCTGCGGTCGCGTCCGGCGTGCGTGGTTCCTGGTCGCTCATGGAGTGATTTTACCGCCGATGCGGAATGGCGTTCCATTCGCGGCGTCCGACGCGGACGGCTCACGGGTGGAACGCGGGGGTGGAACGTGGAACGCCGAGCGGTGAAGACGGGACTCGAAAATGGCGGCGGTCTTCACCGCTGGTCTTCACCAGTCTGCGCGCTCCCGTTCGAGCCGTTCTCCCGACTCGGCCACGATCCCGGCGACATGCCCGGCGGCGTCGGCGGTTGCTCTTGTCTACCCGAGACTAACCACCGCAAAGCCGCAACCCTCCACGGGTTTCAGTGGTCAGGCAACTGCACGCCGACTTTGTGACACCCGGCGACGTCGGCCAGCGCCACCCGCCGAAGGGCAAGATGGCGGTCTCGGCGCGGTGACGTCCTCGGGTTCGAGCGCGAGCGACCGAGCGACCCGATTCTGGACGTGGTCGAGGAACTCTCGCACGCACTACCGCTCCCCCCACACGTACATAACTTCATCTCAGATACGTACTTCTAAGCATCGCGTGCGATAAGTGTGATGCGTAAATGTACGTTCTGGAGCACTGGTTGTGATTGCGAGAGTTGGGTGGCGGCATCGTGCGCTAAGGTCGCACACGCCTTCGGCTACACTCTCCATCGAGCGCGTCATCGCAGATTGCGCGAGAGCCTCGGCCAGCCGCCGGGGCTCTCTTCTTTCCAGGCCCGAATCGAACTGACTTGGACAGATGCGCTAAACTCTCCTTGCGATGATGATGATGACGCGAAGAACGCAAGCGCCGACGTGCGCTGTGTGCCACACGCGGGTGGCAACGGCGGCGACACGTGGGCATCCCAGCCGCCGCTAACGCTCCCTCTGTAGACGTCCCCGCACTGCTCACGCTCGTTCGAGAGCGCGGCAGGTTCAACGGCGCAACCGCAGAGGCCAACGGCAAGGTCTCGGGCATCACGTGTCACGTCTGCGGCAAGGACAAGGTGGACGTCAGTCCGCTGGGCGTCGGCTGCTTTGTGTGCGATGCCGAGATAGGCCGCGAGGCGTTCGTCCATGCCTTCCTCGATGAGTACGGCGACGACTGGACGCAGTTGCCAGTGCTCACGCTCCAGGAGTACGCCGCTGCGAAGTTTCCAGGGCTAGACCCCGCGCTCATCGCGCCATGGGTCAAACAGACCGACGAAGGCATCATCTTTCCGTACTTCGATGAAAACGGCGTGCTCGCGTACAACAGAGTGCGCTCCAGCATCGCGAAGCCGCCGAAGTCCCCGAAGGGCCACCATCACATGCTGTACGGCTTGTGGAACTTGGCAGCGTGGCGTGCAGCCGAGACGAAGACGCTCTACATCGCAGAGGGCGAGACGGCCACCATCACGTGCTGGGTTCACGCCTTGCAGACGCTCGGCACCATCGGCGCGAACGGTCTCGACGTCGAGCGCGACACCGAACATCTGACCGGCTTCGAGAACATTGTCCTCATGGCCGACAACGACGACGCTGGCCGCGCGCTTGCGCGCACGCTTCAGGAGTCCGTCTTCGCGTCGCGCACGAAGGTCGTCATCTTTCCCGATGGCATCAAGGACGCGAACGACCTGTACCAGTTCGATACTGCCAGCTTTCCCGTCGATATGTCTAAGCTCATCGCGGACGCGGTTCCGCTCGACAAGTTCATGCGATTCGACCCGCTGCGATTCTTCACGGCGGCCCGCAACCGCGAGCCGAAGTTTGTGCCGAAGTTGATGGCCGACGAGCTACGCGGCGATCACGAGTTCGCAATCGGCTCCGACGGTGGCGTGCTCCGCTACGAAGAGGGCGTCTGGAAACAGGACGGCGACAACTGGATCGAGTCTGAGGCAGCCGCGCGGCTGGGCGCACTGTACGAACCTGCACGTGTCTACTCGTCTGTGCAGATTTTCAAGCACCTGGGCTCGTTCAATCGTGTGTCATTCGACCCGCCCGTCGAGCCTGGGATGCTCGTCCACTGCAAGAGCGGCATCATCGACCCGGTTGCGGCCATGCGTCAAGGAGTTGGGTACGTACCGACACCGGCCACGCCGCAGAACTCGTGGCTTGCGTCCGTTCCGTGGGAGTACGACCCGACGGCGACGTGTCCTGAAATCACCACGTTCCTAACGTCCGTCTTGCCGAACATCGACGTACTCCAGTGCTTCCTAGAGGCTCTCGGCTATGGCATGACGTTCCGGCAGGCACTTCGGCGCGCGCTGTTCTTCTACGGCGGCGGCGACAACGGCAAGTCGCTCACCGCACGAATGATGGGGAAGCTGTACGGCGCAGACAACGTCACTGCGATGTCGCTCTCCAAGATCACCGGCAACAAGTTCATGGCGGCGGAACTCGTCGGCAAGTTGGCGAACATCTGCGCGGACATCGGCGCGACGTTGCCGCGTGATGCTGGCGAAGTCTTCAAGGCCATCACGGGTGCCGATCCCATCCCTGGCGAACGAAAGTACCGCGACTCGTTCACCTTTGAGTCCGGCGCACTCCAGGTCTACTCCGGCAATCAGTTTCCGCGCACGCATGACACGACGAGCGCCTTCTTCGGACGGTGGATTGTTTTTCACTTCAAGGAGAAGTTCGCCAAGAGCGAAGCCGAGGCAAATCGGATTAGTGCGCTCTTCGAGGACGAGGACGAGATGCGCGGTCTCTTCCGTCTCGCAATCATGCACCTGGCCCAGTTGGCGGCGCGTGACGACTTCAAGGTACCGGCGGCATGCATCGCAGCGAAGGAACTCTTCGAGAAAAGTACGAGCCCCTTCCACTCGTTCATTGGCGACCGCTGTGAACTCGGCGCGGAGTACACGCTCAAGGCAGGGTTCGCGTGGTCGGCCTTCGAGACGTACTGCTACACGAACGGCTTCGCACGCACGCGCGAGGAAGGCCGCAACTCGTTCTATGAGATGCTCGCGTCACTCGACGGCATCACGCGCGACGGCGACCACTTCACCGGCCTCCGACTAAGCGAGGAAGAGCAAAGTGCCGACGGCATCTAAGCGCCGCAAGGACAGCGCGAGCCCGGCACAGCGCCGACGCATGCGGAAGCTCTATGACGAGGGCAAGAAGCTGCGCGACATTCAAGCGGCGTTCGATCACGAGTTCTCTCGCGGCTCCATCGCGAACTACTTGCACGCCGACGGCGGCCACGTCCGACCGCGCGGTCGGGTACCAAGCTCAGGAGGCACGTGAACGCCGTGCTTGCGTTCATCCAACGAGAAGGAGGGGAAACAAGTGAGGTAACGACATGCCCGCGAAACCGGGCGAATCAGACGCGGCGCGGATCGCTCGCGAGAACGACGAGCATCCTGACTCCGCGATACGGGTGGCGCGCGAGAACATCGCTAACGGCATCCCACGCTCGACGCTCGATCCTCGGTACGAGGAATGGTGCGTCGAGAACGCAAAGCGAAAGGCGGCGGCGGCCCGCGCATAGCGCGCGGGCACCGCTTCACATTTCCGACGCGAACGCGCCTATAACGAGAGCATGCAGCGATACCTCTCACGCACGCCAAAGCGGGACTACCCCGAAGGCATGCGCATCGTTCACAACTTCTTCCCTGGGCCGCCCGGAGACCGAGGCGCTGACCGTGAAATAGGCTGGAGTGGTTTCCGCGTATGGGTCACGGACGAGAAGGACTGGGGCGGACACCGCTGTTACTGCGGATGGCTCGGCGGGCGTAAGCACTACGGCACGCGGGCTTACGTCAAGAGGGACGGCTCTGAGGTCGCGACGTGAACCGCGAAGACGCTTACCGACTGCTCGGCTACCGGCCCGAAGAAACGGAGACGCCCGTCAAGCCGGAACCGAAGCGGGAGCCACCGAAGCCGCATCAATACCTTGCCGATGACGGGAACATCTACGAGGTCAATGACCACGGCCCCGACGTTTTCATCCGCAAGGCTCAGGCTCCCGATGAGTGACAAGGTGATTCAGTTCCCGGCGCGCGATCCCGATGAGCCGTACCCTGGCGCATACGCGGAGCACGAAGCGGAGCACAATGCGTTCGTGCTCGACTTGGTTAAGACGGCGCTGGAGAAGTACCACGGCGCGCACGAGCTTGACGAGTGGCTCGTGACCGATCCATACCTCGTGCAGTGGCCGCGAGTGGCCGACGCACTACGCGAGCTTTGCAAGGGAACGCCGATCTTCTGAAACGGCGAGCGGCTCCCGCTAGGGGCCGCCGGTCATACGCCGAGCTTCTCGCGCTAGCCCCACGGTGTGCGTGAAAGTCCAAACGACTCGCGCAGGTCTCCGAGCCTCTGACGCTTGCGGTCTTCGCGTTCCTGTGCACGCAACGACATTTTGAGACGAGTCTCTGCGGACTTCGGGCGTCCCTGAAGCGAGCGCGAGATACGGTCGCGCGTCTCTTGTGTGGGCGGCTTGCGTCTGTGTGCCATGAAGAGATTTTAGCCCGTAAGGCTTTTGCCCCCTCAAAACGCTTATGGCGGCGCTTTAATCTCTTCATGAACGAAGACCTCGCGAAAGCCGCACTCGACACGATCAACAAGCTGAAGGCCGAGGTTGCCGATCTCCGAAAGGCGCTTGCTGCAAAGGGCGACGAAGGGAGCATCCTGAAGGCACGCGAAGCTCGCGCACTCGAACCCGGTCTCGACAGTCCTGGCGTGCTCCCCGGAACGGCGGCCATCCGTAAGGGCATCGGTCTCGGCCCCGAAGCTGAGGCAATCATCGCGAAGGGCCGCGAGGCACGGAAGGCGCGCGGACAATGAGCGCGGTCGAGCTTTCAACGCACTCCGGTGACGAAGCACAAGAGCGTGCGGCAGCAGCATCTCTTCGCTTGGCCGACGACGCGAAGACGGCTGAAGAGCGGTTCGTCTCCGAAGAGATTTTGCTCCTGCGTGAAATCCGCGACATTCTCCTGGAGCGCAAGTGAGCATCGTCGTCACAAAGCGCTACCCCCCGCAAGCGACTTACGAAGCCGACATTCTCGCGACCGGCGAGGACGTCGCCACCGCTAACAAGATCGTCGCGGCTGGAAACGGCAAGGCACTCGGCGGCGGAAAGTACAGCGTCAACCGTCGCGGTGCCCGGACGCTAGGCAAGGTCTCCGGTGGTCAGTGATGACCGACGTCGAGAAGCTCCTGCGTCGAGCACAGCGCGGGCCTGAGCACGCCGCAGAATCGCGCCGACTGCGCGCACCTTCCGGCGTCGTAAAGCGGGAGCACGTAGACCCCGGCTTCACGGACGAGCGCGTCCCCGGCACACTTCTTGAGTTTTCCATCGCGGCGGGCGCGTCAATGGCAATCGTGCCGATGCACATAGACCCGCGAGAATGGTCGGCAGAGATCGCGCGTCAAAACCGCGTGCTGTGGGCAACGCCTACCGCGTACCGCGACGGCGGCGGTCGTATCCAGCGTGTCGTCTTCTGGATCGTCGGCCTCTTCCCGTGGGGGCGCTGACGTGCGGGCATACGCAATCGTCACCGGCAATCCGTTCGCATCCGACGACGGTCGTCTCAAGGTCATAAAGATCATCATCGGCGGCACGCAGAACGAGGCAGCGGACGCCTACAACGAAGTCGCTCCCGCTAACTCGGATATGTGGTGGGCCGTGGAAGTCGAGGACGGCAGTGCCGACGCTGACTGAACTAATCAAACTCCGGCTCGATGAGCTATCCGGCGTAGATCAACCTGCAAATCTCCTGGACGGATGGCTCGTCATGAAGTCGGCGGGCACCGCAATCGACAATGACGCCGTGGTCGCATTCTTCAAAGCAGCCGCGCAAGTGAACGTCGCTAGTGACGGCGAGCAAATGAGGACTCTCGCGCCGGTCTACTCGCCCGGTCGAGCGGATCATCACGGGGAACACGTATCCGCCGACGAACTGGAGCGCGCTGCATTGGCGTTCACGAAGTCCGGCCCGCAACCCCTTAGTTTGCAGCATCACGACTTCGGGAGGGCTCAGATCGGAACCGTGGAGAGCATGTTCGTGTGGCCCTTCGAGGCCACCGTCCCGATCCAGAAGGTCGGCGGCGTACCGCGCACCGTCACTCTTCCAGCCGGGACTTTGTACGCATGGTGCTCCTGGACGAAAGCCGCTTGGGACACGCTCGTAAAAACCGCGAAACTGAACGGGCTCTCGGTTGGGGGAAGAGCAGTCCGCGTGCCATCGAAGTTCTCTGCGCTCCCGCCGATGGGTGACACCATCGTCGGCAAAGCCGGGCGCGTGCTCTCCACGAAGAACATGAATGACCTGGCCGCCTGTATCGCGATGCTCCAGGAGCTTCACTCGCGCGGCGCGCTCCCGGAGACGACGACGAAGTATCGTGACGGTTTTCTGATCGCGGACGTGGCGAAGCAAGAAGTGCTCTTCCTCGCACCCGACAGGATCGAAGTTCTCGGAGTCTGACGACTCGTGACCGGCAGGGAGAAAAGGAAGAGACGCGCACGTCGTGCGGCCAAAATGTCGGCACAACAGCCGACCAATCAGGCGGTGCCGTCGAGGGGACTAAGCAACCCTCAGTGTACCGCCGCGCCGGGCGCGGGTATGGCGGAAACCTTCCCTGCGCCCGGTTACTCAGCATGAAGCGTCTCCGCGATGAACTGGCCGAAGTGCAGCAGGCCGCGATCCGCAAGTCTCTAGGCATGTCAGAGGAAGCGACGATCCCCCAACCTCCGGGACAATCTGAGTCCCCGTCGCTTCCTCGGTCGCGTTGGACACAGAGGCAGATCGAGGACGAAGCCCGGCGCACTCGACACCGCGCACAGCAGGAGCGTCTCGCGAAGGCTCGGCGCGTTCCGACGTTCGATGAGCGCGTCCGCTTCCATGAAGCGCAAGAGCGCGAAGCAAGCGCAGATCTCACTGCGGTGCGTGCGTCACGAGCACGCGACGACGCGCGCATCATGGACGTCGTCCGACTACTGACGAAGACGGCGACGGAACCGACAACCGAGACGCTCGAAGACGGGAGCACGATCACGTACCACGCGGAGACCGTTGACGTTGACGCCGTCGGGCTCGCGGTGGGCGTCACGACCGAGGCCGTCGAGAAATGTCTGGAGCGGTACTGGGGATGACATATATCGACCCAGTCACGCAGATGCCCAGCACGGATCGCAACGCGGCGCGGTGGAACGCGGCGCTCCCGCCCGCGAAGACGGCACGTGAACGGCTCGAAGAACTGAGCGCACCGTTCGAGGCGGCGCATCCGCGCAGGGCGGACGGACGCTTCACTCGCAGGCGTCGGCTGCGTGCAGTCGCCTAGCCCCCACCGGGCTACCATCGGCGCAGGGTGGCCGAGCATCGCAGCATCCACAACGTCCGCGTGCAGACGCCGTCGCGGCTAGTGTCGCTCCCGTGGGAGTCGGCGCAGGACTTCGTAGGCCGCGCTCTCGCGGCGTATCCGACCGTTCATCCCCTCGTGGAGCAGTTCCGCGCGGTCGGCGTCTCGCAGCCGGTGGAGTTGCTCGACCCAAACGACCGAACCTTTGCGCTCGCCGTCATCGAGGCGTGGAGCGCACAGGTCGGTGAGGATGAGCTTCCGCCGGGAGTTGTCGAGCTTCGCGAAGCTCTTCGCGCGGAGGCAGGCTAGACACGCGGCCACTTCGATGAAGCTCGTCGTCCCGTCGGCTCCGTAGGCTTCGGTACGTATGGCAGTAGACGAGCGAAGCGCCGAACGTAAGCGGCTGACTGACCTTCACGAGAAGGCGACCGACGCCTTTGACCGCGCGATCATGACGCTCTCGGGCGGCGCGCTCGCCATCTCGATTGCGTTCATCCACGACGTAGCGCATCACCCCCGGCACAAGGTGTATCTCGGGCTCGCGTGGATCTGCTTTGCCGCGAGCCTTCTACTCATCCTCTTGTCGTTCCTGACGAGCGAGCGCGCCGTCGTTCGGATGGTCGCGCAGGTAGACGCGGAGGCCACCGAAGTACCGCGCGGCAAGATCACGGACTGGCTCAACTGGGGATCGGCGGCGACTTTCATCCTCGGCGTCGTCTTCCTCGTCCTGTTCGCCTGGAAGAATGTGTAGCGCGATGACAGACAGACCAAAGCCGCCTCGCATCCCGCCATTGGTACCCATTCCCGGCAACAACCCGTTGCCCCCTCCGCCCGTGACCCCTAAACCCGAAAAGACGTGATGACCGAAAAGCCCAACATAAAGAGACTGCGCGACCTCGGGAACAACCCGATCTCTGCGAAGACGAAGGTCGTGTCCACTCCGAACACGACCACCGCGACGCCGAAAGAGACGCGGGGCAATAACCCGATTCCGCCGAAGTCGAAGCCGAAGAAGTAGCGGTATCGAGAAAGCGCGGGGCCGGGCGGCGGGGTCGAACCTCCGGCGCAACGGACGCTTCCCCGCAACTTCCCGGCCCGGATCGAGCGTACGGCGCGCCGGTCGTCTCAGCTAGTGGCTCATTCGGACATGTCCTCGAACGGCATCCACGCGCTAAGGTCGTCGCGTGACGGACTGGACACTCATCACGACCACGCTCGGCGCGGCCTCGATTAGGCTCGCGTGACCGGACGGCTGATCGCACTTGCACTCGTGCTCGCCACGGCACTCGGAGCGTTTGCGATCTACACGTTCGGCGGCTACCGGCACAGCGGCGCTTCGACCTTGGGTCGCGCGGAGAAGACTCGCGTCGCGAGCATCATCCATGCCGCAGCTGCTAGCGACTCGCCCTACTACATCGAAGACATCAAACGAACTTCGCCGGGGCACTACCTCGTTACGTACGGAAACGTCAACCACCCGAGCCTCCGGGTGTGCGCCCTCAGTCACGTCGATCTTCCGAAGTGGCGGCGCATCGGCAGTCCCGTACAAGTCCCGTGCGAGTGAATGACGTTCACGAGGTTTCAGGGTCAAGCCGCTGAGTGATTCGCCAGCGGCGCTAGATCGCGGGGCGGCGGTCTGTTACAACGAGTCCCGTGTCGGTGATGAAGGCGCGGCACCCTGGCAGGTGTCCGGGATGTGGGCAGGCGTTTCCGAAGGGGACGCAGATTGCATGGGCACGCGGCGAGGGTGCATGGCACGTCGCGTGCGCGCCGGAGTACGTGAAAGAGGCACGCTCGTCGCATACGCCGTCGCCTGCGGGAAGCTTGCAGGGCGAGTCGGTTCCGCCTACGAAGCGGCGTCGCCGCATCCGCCTCGCGCCGCTGTTCTGGCCGGTGGCTATCGTCGCCGTCGTTGTCTGGATCGTGCTCGGCTCGAACAACTCGACCGCGCCCTCCACGCCGAACAACGCGCCCTCATACAACCAAACGAACTACGCGCCCGCAGGCACGCCAACTGCGAAGTGCGAGGACGGCACGCTCAGCTATGCGGCGAATCATCAGGGTGCGTGCTCGTACCACGGCGGCGTTGCCGTGTGGTACCGCTAACGCCGAAGCGTCCGGCAGAATATCCCCGTGATGAACGAAGAGGAACGGATCGAAGAAATCGAGCGCCTGCTCGACGCCGAAGGCCGCAAGCTGCTCTTGGTAGAGGACGAGGACGGCTGGGAGGCCATCTTCCCGATCAAGCACTTCGGCTCGGCGGCTCCGGCGGCGCGCGGCTCGACACGTCTTGCTGCGGCGGAGGCGGCTTGGGCCATGTACCAAGCCGAGCCGCACTTGGGCGGCGGCGGGTCAGAAACGTAGAGCCGCGCGCGCCGCGCTACGCCTTGCCGGTCGCTCCCGCTCGGCCCGCCCCGAGCTACTCGAACAGCGGCTCCGTCTCGTACGTCTTTTGTGATCTCTGTCTAAGAGGGTCTAGCGAGCCGCTTGCTCTCGGTTCCTCTGCCGCTCCTCGGGCGTCGGCATGTGCTCAGTCCCTACAACCGGTTGCACCACGCGGTCAGGTTCGACTTCCCGTCGCCGCCTCTTGAAAAGTGCATAGTGATCCTTGTCCGTGCCGGTGATTCCGACGAACTCCCAACCCTTGTAACCGGCATCGTTGAAGAACGATTCGATCAACGCTCCAGAGATCGCCTTGAGGTTCGCGGCGAGATACTCCCACTGCTCCGCGAGCGGTGCGTCCTCGTCCGCGCGGATCTTCCGCTGCGTGGGATTGAGTGGGTTCTGCCTCAGATCATTCTTGAGTCCCATGATTCACTCTCCCTCGGGTTCCTGGATCATCTCGGCGTTATCCACTGAATCCAGAAGCATCTGACGGATCTCCAGCGCCGCCGTAACAGCGTCGGGGTGGCCGGTCAGCGTCGGTAGCTCTTTGAGCCAGTCGAGAATGTCGCCGAGGTTGGCCCAGACCTCGGGCTTGTCGTCAACTACGCGCAGTTCGGATCTGATCGTCACCATTAGCTCCTCCCTCCGGTTAGACGCCTGCGGCCCGCTACCTCGTCACAAACGAAGTCCGCAGCAACCCTGCGGAACCGCATGAGACGACAATCCGATGGCGTCCCGGCGTCGTCCTCGAACCGACCTTCCACGTCCACGAGACGCGCCCGCTCACTGGCCGCTTTGGGTAGAGGCCCGCCGCATGCGATGCCCCGCTTGGGTAGTACACGGTGATCGAGCACGTCCGCGCGGGCGAGACGGCGGCAGTCAGACGGGCATATGACCCGGCGCTGACCGGAGACGTGATTCGTACAAGACGGACACTTGCTGATGCCGCTCCTGCCATCGCGAGCATGAGCGTCGCTGCCACTATGAGGATGAGTCTCTTCATTCTCCCCGCCTCCTCCTAGCTGTCATTTGGATTCGATCCTACTCAAGCGTTCGCCCCCTTTTGCTCGCTCCGTGAGGATGGCCGGAGCGCCTCGCCGGTCGCTCCCGCTCGGCCCGTGCGTCCCTCCCCGGCGTGGAACGACACCCCGCCAGCCACTCCGAGTCCGCGCGGTAGACGGGCTTAGGACGGCTTGGCGCGGTCGGCGCGGCGCGGAGATAGCGCGAGTCGTCGCCTAGTAGACGCTCACCCTTTTGAGGGCTGCCACGCGCCGCCCGCGACAGTCAAACTACGTATGGAGGAAAGGGCGTTGGCTAGTCGATGCTATACTGGCCGCGCGCCAGGCAGCGTGACGAATCCGCTGCAAGTGGCGCATTTTCCATGAAACGATCCATTCTTCTTGCGCTCATCTCGCTCGTGCTCGTGGTCGCCGGCTGCGGGGGCACCTCGACGGCGACCCTGAGCTCCGATGACGCCGCGGTCGTCGGCTCGCAGGCGGTCACGAAGGACCAGTTCCAGTCCCTGATGGACCGCGCGAAGACGAGCTACGTCGCGCAGAAGCGCCCCTTCCCGAAGCCCGGCAGCACCGAGTACGAGCAGCTCAAGGGCCAGGCGGTCACATTCCTGATCCAGCGGGCCGAGTTCGCGCAAGAGGCCGACGCGATGGGAATCAAGATCACCGATGACCAGGTGAACAAGCGCATCGACCAGCTGAAGAAGCAGTTCTACGGCGGGAGTGAGCAGCGCTACGAGAAGACGCTCAAGCAGCAAGGGCTGACTCAGGACCAGGCCAAGGAAGAGGTTCGCGCCCAGCTGATCTCGGAAGCGCTCTTCAAGAAGGTGACGGGTAGCGTCAAGGTGTCGCAGGCCCAGGTCACGGCGTACTACAACTCCCACAAGTCGCAGTACGGGCAGCCGGAGACGCGTGACGTGCGTCACATCCTCGTCGCAAAGAAGACCCTGGCCGACTCGATCTACGCACAGTTGAAGGCCGGTGCGAACTTCGCGAAGCTGGCCAAGAAGTACTCGAAGGATCCCGGTTCCGCTTCGAACGGCGGCAAGCTGACCATCTCCAAGGGACAGACCGTCCCGGCGTTCGACAAGACGGCTTTCAGCCTGAAGAAAGGCGAACTCTCACCGCCGATCCACACGCAGTACGGCTACCACATCATCCAGGCGCTTTCCGACGTCAAGGCTGCGAAGACGACCTCTCTCAGCAAGGTCGAGTCATCGATCAAGCAGCAGCTCGAGCAGCAGCAGAAGAACGACGTCATGACGAAGTGGGTCGACAAGAAGAAGGCGAGCTTCTGCAAGTCGGGCATCAAGTACCAGATCGGGTACCAGCCCAGCCCTGATCCCTGCGCGACGCTCACCGGCACGACCACGACCGGTTAAGTGAGCCTCGCCGAGGCGCTCGTCGACCTCCAGGAGCTGACCGAGCGGCTGCGCCGCGAGTGTCCCTGGGATCGTGAGCAAACCGAGCGCACGATCGTCCCGCACACCGTCGAGGAGGCCTACGAGGTCGCCGACGCGGCGATCGGCGGCGATGACGCGAAGCTTGCGGACGAGCTCGGCGATCTGCTCTTCCAGGTGTACTTCCTTGCCCTTCTCCTGGCGGAGAAGGGCCAACTGGGGCTCGAGGACATTGCGCGGGGCGTGCACGAAAAGCTCGTGCGACGTCACCCTCATGTGTTCGGCGGAGACGAGCTCGACTCCCCGGGTGCGGTCCGCCGTTCCTGGGAGTCCAGCAAGCGCGACCTGGAAGGTCGCGCAGGCATCTTTCACGACGTGCCCGACGCGCTTCCCGCCCTGCTCTATGCGCGCAAGGTGCAACGCCGCGCCGCGGCCGTCGACTTCGAGTATCCGGACACAGCCGGCGCGCTCGCCGATCTCGACGACGAGGTGCGCGAACTCACGCAGGCGCTGACCGAGGCGGGCGAGACGCCGCCGGAGACGGAGCCGCCCGCGCACGTGTTCGAAGAGATGGGAGACGTGCTGTTCGCGGCCGTCAACGTCGCGCGGCGTCTGAACGTGGATCCCGAGCTTGCCCTGCGTGCGATGTCTCGCCGCTTCGTCGAACGCGTCGAACGCGCAGAGCGCTCCGCGACCGGCGAAGGAAAGTCGTTCGCCGAACTGTCGCTGCAAGAAAAGGATCAGTACTTCGATCGCGCCAAGGAGGAGTTCGAATGAGCGCCACCTCGATCGCACGGGTGCATGGGCGGCAGATTCTCGACTCGCGCGGAAATCCGACCGTCGAGGTGGACGTCGTGCTCGAGTCGGGCGCGTTGGGGCGCGCGGCGGTTCCCTCCGGCGCATCTACGGGACGGTTCGAGGCCGTCGAGTTGCGCGACGGCGACGAGCGCTCGTACCGGGGCAAGAGCGTTCTCAACGCCGTTCGCAACGTCGAAACGGAGATCGCGTCCGCGGTCGCGGGTCTCGACGCCGACGATCAGCGAGCTCTCGACTCGAAGCTGATCGAGCTCGACGGAACGGAGAACAAGTCGCGTCTCGGCGCCAACGCAATTCTCGGCGTGTCGCTCGCCACGGCGAAGGCGGGGGCTGCCCATGCCGGCGTGTCGTTGTTCCGCTGGATCGGCGGAGACGGTGCGCATGTGCTGCCCGTGCCGATGATGAACGTGATCAACGGCGGCGCGCACGCCCAGAACTCACTCGACCTGCAGGAGTTCATGGTCGTCCCTGCCGGCGCGGATTCGTTCGCCGAAGGACTGAGGATCGGCGCGGAGACCTTCCACGCGCTGAAGGACGTCCTGCACGAGCGTGGACTCTCGACCGGTGTCGGCGACGAGGGCGGCTTCGCCCCCGAGCTGGACTCGACCGAGGCCGCGATCGAGGCCGTGCTCGAGGCGGCGGAGCGAGTCGGACACCGCGACCGCGTTGCGATCGCCCTCGACCCGGCCTCGACCGAGTTCTATCGCGACGGCGCGTATCACCTCGAGCGCCAGGGCCAGGTCATGAGCTCCGACGAGCTGATCGATCTCTATACCGGGCTGGCCGATCGCTATCCGGTGGTCTCGCTCGAGGACGGGCTGGCGGAGGACGAGTGGGGTGCGTGGAAGACGATGACTGATCGTCTTGGCGATCGACTGCAACTCGTCGGCGACGACCTCTTCGTGACGAACGTCGAGCGATTCCGGCGAGGCATCGACGACGGCGTCGCGAATGCGATTCTGGTCAAGGTCAACCAGATCGGAACGCTGACCGAGTCGCTCGACGCCATCGAGCTCGCGCGCGCCAACGGCTATGCCGTGGTGATCTCCCATCGCTCCGGCGAGACCGAGGACACGACGATTGCCGACCTCGTCGTGGCGACCGGTGCGGGTCAGATCAAGACGGGTGCCCCGTCGCGCACGGACCGGGTGGCAAAGTACAACCAGCTCCTGCGGATCGAGGAGGAACTGGGTGACGCTGCTGTCTATCCGGGGTGGCAAGCGTTCCCGAGATCCAGGCGCTAGTGAACCTTTGGGGAAACCTCCCGGTTTCCCCAAGACCCTTCCACTGGTCCGGTGCGCGGACAGTCGCTACGCGACCCCTCGCACCCAACGCTGACGTGCGTCGGCGCTAACCTGGGTCGATGGCTTCCCTGACGCCGCGCCGGACAAAGATCGTCGCGACGATCGGCCCTGCGTGCTCGACGCCCGAGAAGCTGCGGGAGCTCGTCGACGCGGGAATGGATGCGGCGCGTCTCAACCTCTCGCACGGGACTCATGAAGACCACGCCGCGAGGGCGAAGCTCGTGCGTGACGTCCAGGAGGAAGTCGGCCGGCCGCTGGCGCTGATCGGCGACCTCCAGGGGCCAAAGTTCCGCGTCGGCGGGCTCGACCAGCCGCTCGATCTCGTCCAGGGGGCCGAAGTGATCGTCGTGACCGGCGGGGACGGCGCCCGCAACGGCGAGTTGCCGATCGCGCCGGCCGCCATCGGCGAGGTCTTGCGACAGGGTCACGAGGTGCTGATCGCCGACGGAATGATTCGACTCCGGGTCGACGCGGTCGAGGCCGGCCGTTTCCGGTGCGGAGTCGTCGTGGGCGGGACCGTGACGTCCAACAAGGGCGTCAACCTTCCGGGTGTCCCGATCCCGATCCCCTCGCTGACGCGGAAAGACCTCTTGGACCTCGAGTTCGCGCTCAAGCTCGGGTGCGACTTCATTGCGCTGTCGTTCGTCCGCTCGGCCGCCGACGTGCGCGACCTGAAGGCGCTGATCGAGCAGGAGGGATCGACCGCTCACGTCATCGCGAAGATCGAGAAGTCCGAGGCTGTCGACGCGCTCGACGACGTGCTCGCGGAGGCGGACGCGGTCATGGTCGCCCGCGGCGACCTCGGTGTCGAGATCGGGCCGGAGCTCGTGCCGCTCGTGCAGAAGCGGATCATCGCCAAGTCGCTCGAGCGCGGAAAGCCCGTGATCACGGCGACGCAGATGCTCGAATCGATGATCCACCATCCCGAGCCGACGCGCGCTGAGGCCAGCGACGTCGCGAATGCGGTTCTCGACGGCACCTCGGCGATCATGCTCTCGGGCGAAACCGCGATGGGCGAGTATCCGGTGCAAGCCGTGCAGACGATGGACCGCATCGCCCGTGCGGTCGAGCCGAGCCTCGGGTACCGCCATCAGATCCCGGAGGCGACCGAGGACCCGACGATTGGAAACGCCATGTCCAATGCAGCCTGCGACCTGGCGGAAGCGCTTGGGGCGAAAGCGATGCTCGTCCCGACCTTCACCGGCCGAACCGCGTCCGCGGTCGCGAGGCTCCGCCCGCGCCGCCCGATCGTCGCATTGACCCACAAGCAGTGGTCGGTGCACCAGATGGCGATCGAGTGGGGCGTGACCCCGATCTGGATCCCCGAATGCAAGGACGTCGAGGATCTCTGGAACCGTTCGCTGGATGCGGCGAAAGAGGCAGGGCTGATCGAGTCGGGGGACACCGTCGTGATCACCGCCGGGACGGCGGTCAACATCCCGGGCTCGACGAACGTCATCAAGGTCGACGTCGTTCTCTAAAAAGGAGCAGGTCAAGCTCCAGCGAATCCTGCGCGTATGGCCGCGCGCGCGTCACGTCGTCCACCCCTCGCCACGCTCGCGCGGCGGTGGTTCGCCGTCGTCGCGGTCGTGGCGATCGGCTACGCGTACTACCAGCCGCTGAGAAGCTGGCTCGCGACGAGCCACGAGCTCTCCTCGCGGCGGGCCGAGGTCGGGCAGCTGGCAGCCGAGAAGCGCGCCCTGCAGGACCGGCTCCAGTTTTCTGCAAGTAGCGACGCGCTCGCACGCGAGGCGCGCAGGCTGGGCTTCATCCGCCCGGGCGAGCACCTCTTCATCGTCAAGGGCATCCAGGCCTGGAAGAAAGCTCATCCGACTACGATCGGCGGCGATGGAAAGTGATCGCGCGGCCGTCGAGCGCCAGCTAGGCAGGCCGCCACGCGCCTTCGCGCGGGTCGTCGTCCGCTGCCCGTTCGGACATCCTGCAGTCACGGAGCAGCGCGCGTTCGACGACAACGGCGAACCGTTCCCGACGACGTTCTGGCTCACGTGTCCACAGCTCGTGGCGGCGGTGTCCCGGCTCGAGGCGGGCGGCGGCGTCGAGCGCTGGACACGAGCCGCCGCTGAGGATCCCCGTCTGGCTGCGAGCCTGGAGCGAGCTCACGCCGAGCAACGGCGGCTACGGCCCGAGCTCGACCTCGGGGTCGGTGGCGCACGCACGGGGGCCGGGACACTCAAGTGCCTGCATGCGCACGCCGCGTTCGCCCTGGCCCGTCCGGGCTACGAGCTCGGTGAGCGGATCCTCGCCGAGGTCGACCCGGCCTGGCCGTCTGTTTGCTGCGCGCCGTAACGGATAGGTTCTGCGCCCGTGTCGGTAGTGATCGACGTCGCGAGACGAGAGTGGGAAGACGGCTACCGCCGCTTCCAGGTGGCGTCGCGTGATCCCGTTGCAGCAGACCGGTTGGACGCGCAGCTGGAGGTCGTGACCGGTGAGCTTCGTCGCCGGATCGGGCAGACGTTCACGCTCGAGGAGTTGGTCGCGATCTACGACCGGGCCGAGTCATGGGTCCGCGACGTGGTGTCCGAGCACGCGGCCACCCCGGGCTGGCCTCGCACGCTCGCGCTGGTGGAGGACACGGCCTTCCACCTCTACCAGCGCGGAGCAGTCGATTACAAGCCGTGAGAGCGCTCTCGCCCGTCGAGCGAAACGAACGCCGCCGCCTGCGGCGTCGTCAGGAGACAATCCGGTGGAGCATCCGCGTGCTGGTGGTCGGCCTCGTCTTCGCGCTCGGCGTTGCTCTCGGCCAGGCGATCCAGGACAATCCACAGCCGGGGCGGACGCTGACCTTTGACCGCACGCTCCACATCCCGACCCGCGGACAGCAAGGTTCGACCATTACTCCCTGAGCCGGTGTGTTAAGAACGCGCACCTTTGGGTAGATTCGAGGTGTGGCGACGCGAGAACCCGGTCCACGGCGTCCTGCTGGAGGCGAGAGCGACTGGCTGACGCTCGGCCAGGCGGCGAAGTTCCTGGGAGTGGCCCAGAGCACGATCAGAAAGTGGTCCGACGTCGGCCGCGTCCCCGCCTTCTACACCCCCGGCGGGCATCGGCGGTACAAGCGCGGTGACCTCGAAGCGTTCCTCGAGCGGTCGGGCCCCGGGAAGCCTGCGCGCGGTCCGCTCGTGCTGGTCGTCGACGACGATTCGCAGGTGCGCGAGGTCGTGCGCATCAACCTCGAGATGGAGGGCTACGCTGTTCGCGAAGCGGCGAACGCGGAGGACGGGTTGGCTGCACTCGAAGACGAGGCTCCCGACCTCATATTGCTCGACGTGATGATGCCGCAGGTGGACGGCTGGGAGATGCTGCGACGCGTGCAGGAGCGGCACGGTGTCGGCTCGATCCCCGTGGTCATGTTCAGCGGCCAGCTCGATGCAGGCAGCGAGGCCGTGGAGCGCGGTGCGCAAGGCTTCGTCGGGAAACCGTTCGACCTTCGCGCGCTGATCGACCAGACGAAGCAGATCGTTCCAGCCTGATCTCGCTCGACCGCCACGTCGACCGCTGGGTGGTCCACCATCGTGCGGGCTGGCTGAATCCTGTCTTCGAAGGACTGTCGTACGCCGGCCGGCTCGGTCTCCTCTGGATCGTCATAGCGCTCATGCTCTGTGGGATCTATCGCCGCTGGGGCGTGTTCGCGCTGACCGTGATCGCCGTCGCGCTCGCGGACTGGTCGGCGACGGGCCTGAAGGCTCTCATCGGCCGGCCGCGCCCTCCGGTGCGTTATCCGGAACCGAAGACGCTCGTCCCCCTACCGCACGACGCATCGTTCCCGTCCGGCCACGCAGCGACGAGCTTCGCCGCGGCGACGATGCTGTCGCTCTCGTTTCCACGCTTCGCGCCGTTTTTGTATGTGCTCGCAGCCGCGGTTGCATTTTCGCGCGTGTACGTCGGCGTGCACTATCCCCTTGACGTTCTGGGCGGAGCATTGCTCGGGGCTCTGGTTGCAGTAGTGCTCAGGTGGCTCGTAAGTCGTCGTGGGTGGCGAAGGTTGAACGGCGCGAGCAGCAGAACGACCAAAGCCGCAGGCTAAGACCAGGCAAAGCCGGGCTTAGCTGGAGGCGTACTCATGCGAGCGCGGACGCGCAGCGCCCGCGCCCCAAAGGAGTGCGTGGGCTCCGCCCGCGCACGTTAAGCGCGAAGCGCCGTACTCAATTCCCGCGCGAAAGCGAAGCTTTCGCGCGGAACGTCAGAGTTCCTCGCCGGCTCTGAGTAAGCCGGCGACGATGACGAGAAGCGATGCGATCAGGCTGATGAAGATGCCGATGCCGCGTCCGCGCCAACCGAAGAACGCATCCGGAACGCTGATCAGCCGGATGAGCACGAAGATGGTCGACAGCGCGCCGAGCCCGATGATGACGAGGCTCTCTGGAACGGTTGCGGGTAGCTCGATGCCCGTCTCCCGCAGAACGACGATGGCCAGCACCGCCAGCCCGATGACGAACACGAGCTTCCCGAGCGCCCCGGTGTGCCACCCGATCACGCTCGTCGTCGGCCCCGGCCCGGAGCCGACGTACCAGTCGGTGAAGGCCGAGACCGCCAGGATCAGCCCGGACACCCAGGTAAGCCGCAGCCCCACGCCGGACAGGTCCTCGAACGTGCGGGAGGGCCTGGCCTGAGGGATCAGCCAGTCGTCTTCTGCCGGTTCTGGTGGGGGAGAGGGCTCTGGAGTTTGCACGGGTTCTGGTGCCGGAGGGAAGGCGGCGAAGGATTCACGGCCCAAGGGGTACTCTAAGGGGGTCTGGATGATGGAGGGCCTGGATACGTCGCGGGTGGCACCTGACGAATACGTCGAGTTCAGGGCGGCCGGCGATCCGGTCAAGGGTGAGTTCCACTGCTCGGCTTGCGGCTACGGGGTCACGATCGTCCGCGCGTTGCCGATCTGCCCGATGTGCGGTGGCAGCTGCTGGGAGCGAACCGCGTGGAGCCCGTTCGGGCGTGCTTCGACCGTCGTGTAACTAGGGACTAGAGCCCGAAGACCTTCTGGATTTCGTGCCAGATGGTCAGCAGCAAGAAGAGCGCGAGCCCGACGAGCACGACGAACGTGGCGAAGAAGCGCAGGCGGGCGTGCGCCTTTTCTCGCTTGCGACGAACGCGTGCGTTCCGTCGAGCCCGGTGGTAGTGGTAGGCCCGGTCGATCGCCTCGGGGTCGACCGGCGGTTCTTCGCGTGGTGCCGCGACGTGCCGTCTGGCTGGTTGGGCCATCCGGGGGAGTCTAGTGCCGCTCCGGCTTTCGGCCCTCGCCAGAGACGTGCGGCTCGGCCATACTTTGTCCGGGTCGGGATGGCGGTACGTCCAGAAAACCGGGGGGCCAGGCTCGCCGAGTGCGGCCTGGACGCGTTGGCCGAAGCGGGCCTCGCGCTCGGCCTCGCCGGCAGCCTCGCCGAGGCCATGCAGACGGTGGCCGAAGCGGCGGCGCGAGCGGCGGGTGCGGAGGTCGTCGTCGTGCGGATCGCCGACGACGCAAGGATCTCGCTCAAGGCCTGCGCAGTGGCGACGAGCTCGGCCGCGGTCGCCGCCGAGCTCGAGGGCTCGCGCGTCCCGCTCGCAGACATCCCCGAGTACGAAGTCTCCGACGCCGAGCATCTGCCCGAGAGCGTGCAGAGCGCAGCCGAGCGTGTACGGGCGTCGTCGGTGCTGTTGATTCCTCTTCACCTCGAAGGACGCGTCGAGGGGAGCATCGAGCTCATGCGTGCGGGCCGCGCGTTCGACGACGTCGAGCGGCGGTTCGCGCGTCTGGCAGCCGGGCAGGCCGTGCTCGCGATTCGTGCCTTCGAAGGTGGCGCGGGTGCAGGCGAGACCGACCCAGGAGCCAGGCTCGGCCTGGCTGGCGAGGCGCTCGCCGCAGGCGCCGACGGAGTCCGCACGGCCGAAGAGATCACGCGTTTCGCTACGGAGGCAACAGGAGCTTTGGCCGGGCTCCTGTGGCGCCGTGGGCCGGACGGTGCGCTGGGACTGGTCGCCTCCCTCGGCACCGTTGTTCCCGACGATGCGTTGCCGTCGGCCCGCGCGGCTGTGGAGCGGGCGCTGCTCGGTCGCCGGCCCGTGGCAGTCGAAGACATTGCGGGCCTCCCGGCGCTCGCGACGTTGTCGGCGACCCTGCAACTCGGCCAGCCGTCGATCGGGGCGCTGCAGCTCCTCTTCTCGCCCGACAGCGAGCCGACCGACGTTGCTCTCGCCACGCTCGCCACGTTTGGCGTGCGTGCCGCGCATGCCCTGCGCGCGACCTTTCAGGCGCGCACGGTCGCACTCGAGCTCGAGCGCACTCGAGCGTTGTTGGCCGTCGTCGGCCAGGCGATCAGCGAGCTGTCGTTGGCACACACCCTCGAAACCGCCGTCGCACGGGTGGGAGAGCTGCTCGAGGCGGATCGGCTCGCCGTCTATCTGCGGGAGGACGACCGGCTGTATGCCGCCGCCGGCATCGGGCTGGCCGGCCCTCACCTCCTGCTCGCCAACCGACTGCTCGAGCTCGCGCTCGGGCCCTTCCGCTCACGCGGCATCCTTGTCGTTCAAGAGGTTGCCGCGGATCCCCGCCTAACAGGCGTGGGCGATGCTGCGGCGGAAACGGGCATCGAGGCGGCGATCGCCGTCCCGCTGCTCGCCGGCCACGACGTCATCGGCCTGCTCGGCGTCTTCCCGGCCAGGGGGCGCATCCTGACGGAGAACGAATCCGCTCTTCTGTCTGCGCTCGCCGTGCAGTTGGCGGTCGCGGTGCAGAACGCACAGCTGCACGAACGTGCAAAACAGCTCGGCGAGGAACGTGAGCGCGCACTCGAGGCGGAACGGGCGGCGTCGAAGCGCGTGCGGGCGCTTTACGAGATCTCACGTTCGTTCGCGCAGAGCCTGTCGCTCGAAGCAACGCTCGAAGCGGTCGCGAGCACGGTCGTGGACGTGCTCGGCGTGGACATTGCGCTCATTCACATGCCGGACGAGCGGCGGGAGCGGCTCATGCCGCGGGCGATCAAGGTGGCCGAGCCTCGGCTCGAGGAGGCGATCGGCTCGATCATCTACAAGCCGCAGGCCTTCGGAGCGCATCCGGTTCAGCTGCTGTTCCGGGACGCCGAGCCCTTTCTGCTCACACGTCAGACGGCGGAGGAGATCGGTACTCCCGCGATAGCGCTCGTGCCGTTCCTGGAACGCGGCTGGACGGGCGCGGTGGTGCCGATCGCGACTCCGGCGGAGGTGCTCGCGTCGCTGACCCTCATCTCGGTGCAGCCCGGCTCACCCGTAACTGCCGAGACGATCGAGCAAGCAACGGCGATCGGCGGCCAGGCGGCACTCGCGATCGACAACGCGCGTCTGTACCAACAGCAGAAGCAGTTCTCGGACACGATGCAGCGATCACTGCTTCCGCATTCGGTGCCGAAGCTGCAAGGGCTCGAGCTCGGCGATGCGTACGAGTCGTCGGCGCGCGTCGAAGTCGGCGGCGACGTCTACGACTTCATGGAGCTCGGCGACGGCAGGCTTGCCGTGACGCTCGGTGACGTGACAGGGCACGGCATCGAAGCCGCCGCGGACATGGCGATGGCGAAGTTCGTCTTTCGCTCGCTTGCACGCGAGCATCCCGAACCGGGTGACTTCCTACAATCCGCAAACGAGGTCGTTGTCGGGGAGATCGCGCCCGGGAAGTTCATCACGCTCGCCTACATGTTGATCGACGGTGGGAAGGGTGAAGTCGCAGCGGCCGGCGCGGGACATCCGCCGCCGCGAATCGTCGGGGCAGATGGGTCGGTGACGAGTCTGGAGACGCGTGGGCTCGTGCTCGGGATCGAACCGGGCCAGCACTACGAGGAGGTGCGCGCGATACTGGACGTCGGCGGAGCCGTCGTGCTCTACACGGACGGAGTCATCGAGGCGCGCTGGCAGAGCGAGCTGTACGGCGTGGAGCGTCTCGATCGCGTGCTCTCCGAACAGCGCGAATTGTCGGCCAACGATCTGGCGCGGGTCGTTCTGGACGACTGCCGGGCTTTCGCACGCGGCGAGCTTGCCGACGACTGCGCGGTGGTCGTCGTCAAACGGACCGCTTGATCCAGCTGCGGCGCCCGGACGGCGGTTTCGCTCGCGTCGGCCACCGCGGGGCTTCGGTGCTTGCGCCGGAGAACACGTTGCGCGCGCTCGAGCTCGCGGTCGAGCTCGGGTGCGACATGCTGGAGTTCGATGTTCTGGATCTCGCCGACGGCACGCTCGTCCTCGCGCATTCGAATGACCTCAACGAGGTGAGTCACGGAGCGGCCGCCGGCCGCGTGCGCAACCGCGACCTGGCCGGCCTGCGACGTGTCGCGCCCGATCTCCCGACACTCGACGAGGCGCTCGCGTTCTGCGCCGACCGACTGCCCGGCATCGGCCTTCAGCTCGACCTCAAGCGATTCGGCATCGAGGAGGCAGCCGTCGAAGCGATGCGCAGGCACAGCGTCCTCGACCGTTCCTGGGTCAGCACGTTCGACGCGCGGTCGCTGCGGCGCGTGGCGGATCTCGAGCCAGACCTGCCGCGCTCGTACACGCTGCCGCGCGATCGTTTCGGGGTCGCAAAGCGCGGTCCGCTCGCGCCGTTGGTCCGAGCGGCGCTGAGCTCGCTGGGCGCGTCGCTGCCTCGGCGCCTGCCCGTCTTGCTGGCAAGGGCGCGCGCAACGGCGGCAACCCTGCATTACTCGATTGCGTCCCGGGAGGCGATCGGCCGGGCCCACGAGCTCGACGCGGCCGTCTACGTCTGGACGGTCGACGACCCGAGGCTTGCCGAAAGGCTCGTCCGGGACGGCGCTGACGGAATCATCACGAACGATCCAAGGATCTTTACGATGGTCACGGCGTGAAACGCGTTTCGCTCCTGCTGTGGATCATCGCCGGGCTGGCGGTCGCCGGCGCGCCCGCGTCCCTGATGGCAGCGGCGGCCGATCCGCCTGCCGCGATTCCGCTCGGCGTCACCATCGGCGGAGTGCCGGTCGGGGGCTTGACCCCCGAGGCTGCTACCGCCGCAGTCCAGCAGGGATTCCAGGCACCGCTCGAGCTCCAACTCGGCTCGACGCGGATCCTCGTCACGCCGGACGTCCTTGGGGCCGCGCCGGTGATCGACAAGGCGATCGAGCGGGCGTTGACCGCGGACCCGAACAGCGAGATTCCTCTCGGGGTCACCATCGTGCCCGGAGCGCCTGCCGCCTTCGTCTCGACGCTGGCGAAGCGATACGACCGTCAGGCGGTCGACTCCAAGCTCTTCCTCAGACATCTCCGTCCATGGCTGTCGAAGGAACGAGCCGGACTGAAGCTCGACCAGCGGCAGGCGGTCCGCGACATCAACGCGGCGATCACGGGCAGCGTCATCAGGACAGGGGTGACGCTGACACAGTCAACGGTCAGGCCCCAGGCGACACGGGCGAACTTCGGGCCGGTGATCGTGATCCGCCGCGGCTCCAACCAGCTGTTCCTCTACGACGGGATGCATTATCGGCGCGCCTTCGCGGTCGCGACGGGCCAGAATCAGTATCCGACGCCGCTTGGCCGCTTCTCCATCGTGGTCAAGTGGAAGAACCCTTGGTGGTATCCGCCGAACTCGCCCTGGGCGCAGGGCCAGAAGCCGGTACCGCCCGGTCCCGGCAACCCGCTCGGCACGCGCTGGATGGGACTGTCGGCGCCGGGTGTCGGCATTCACGGCACACCTGCGGACGGCTCGATCGGCTACTCCGTCTCGCACGGCTGCATCCGGATGCACATCCCACAGGCCGAGTGGTTGTTCAACCACGTCGAGATCGGCACGACGGTCTTCATCGTCGCCGCCTGATGACGCGGCCGGCCAGGCTCGCGGCGCAGGGGCTGGCGGTCTCGCTCGTGATCGGCTTGCTCGCGCTGCTCGTCTGGCAGGTCGCCAACAACAACAGCAAGGGCGTGGCGCAGGCGCTCCAGGACGGTGCACATCCGACGGCGCCCGCGTTCGACCTGAACCGGCTCGACGGCCGTGGGCGGTTCGATCTCGCGTCGCTCCGCGGGAAGAAGCCGATCGTCCTCGACTTCTGGGCGTCGTGGTGCGTTCCGTGCATCCACGAGTCGACGCGGCTCGAGGCCGCGCAGAAGCGGTACGGCGACCGGGTGGCGTTCATCGGCGTGGACACGAAGGACTTCTCCGGCGACGCGCGGCACTGGCAGAACCAGCACCACATCACGTATCCGAGCGTGCACGACGGCAGCGGCAGCGTCCTCGCGAAGTGGGGCGGCCTGCCGATTCCGCGGATCTTCTTCGTCGCACGCAGCGGCAAGGTCGTCGGTGAGTTGATCGTCGAGGAGGACCTGCCGCGCTACCTGCGGCAGATCGCAGCGTCATGAGGCGTCTTTTCCCGATCGTGCTGCTGGCGTTGCTCCTCGTTCCGGCGGCCCGCGCGAGCGAACGGCACCCGACGCTCTCCGAGCTCGAAGGCGAGGTCATGTGTCCCGTCTGCGGGACGACGCTCGATCAGTCGAGCTCGCCCGCCGCGCAGCAGATCAAGCGCCTGATCGCTGCGCGCATCGCTGCCGGAGACACGAAGACGCAGATCAAGGACGGGCTCGTCGCCGAATACGGGTCCGCGATCCTCGCGGCGCCGCCGCACAAGGGCTTCGGCCTGGTCGCATGGTGGCTGCCGGTGGCCGGCATCGTCGCGGCGGCGATCGCGGTCGCAATCGGGGCCTGGCGATGGGCTCGCGCACGCGAGCCGGCGCCGGCCGGGCCGCCGCTCGATGCGGTCGCGGAGCGACGGCTCGACGACGAGTTGCGCCGCTTCGAGGGCTGATGGAGAAGGCCGGCGGACTGTTCCTGCTCGGGTTCGCGTCGATTGCGTTCCCGTGCGTGTTGCCCCTTGTGCCCGGTTACCTGTCGGCGGTGTCGGCGGTCGAGGCGCAGCGACTCGGCGACCCAGGCGTCGGCCGCCGCGTGGCGGTCGCGAGCCTGCCCTTCATTGCGGGCTTTGCGATCGTGTTCGTGGCTCTCGGCGCCGCGGCGAACCTGATCGCAGGAGTGCTGAACGACCAGAGCCGACAGGCGCTCGCCGGCTTCATCCTGGTCGTCGCCGGCCTCGCCTTCATGGGACTCCTACCCGGAACCGACCGGCTCGTCGCAGGCGGGCTCATCCAGGGCGCACGGAAGAGCGGCTCGCGCGTGCTGCTCGGCGGAGCGTTCGCGATCTGCGCCGCGCCGTGCGTCGGGCCGTTCCTCGCGGAGGCATTCGCCGCAGCCGGCAACTCGCACACCGTCATCCGCGGCTCCGCCTGGCTGGCCGCCTACTCGGCCGGCCTCGGTGCTGCGTTCCTCCTGGTCGCCGTCTTCTTCGTGCGGGGCATGACGCTGTTCCGCTGGATGCGTGACCACTACCGCGTCTTCTCGATCGTCGGCGGCACGATTCTCGTCGTGTTCGGCCTGCTCCTCTTCTTCGACGAGTTCTACCGCGTGCAGATCTACACGCATCGCGTGCTCGAGGCGATCGGCCTCGGCAATCTCTAGACCAGACGCCGACTTGGCGGCGCCGCAAAGAGGTCGTGCGGGCTTGTCCGTGCGACCGCTTCACCCCCTGCAGGGGTCCAGGTTCCATCCCGAAGTGCCGGCCCGGCTAGAGCAGCGGCGGCGGTAGCTCGAGTGAGCCCTGCTCGTGCAGTTGCTTCAGCTGCTCGAGCAGCGGTGCCAGGTCGATACCGCGATGTACCGGCGCGAACGGCTCGAGTCTTCGCACGGCCTTTGCCAGTTGCCGCTCCGTGCCGATCTCGCGCCCGCGTCCGGCCTGGTACCACGCAACGGCGACGTGCACCAGACCCTGGAAGAAGTCACGTTCCTCGAAGGGCGCCGCGCGCCAGGCATCCTCGAGCTCCTCGTGCGCGGCGAAGTACTCGCCTGCGCGGATCAGCTCGACGCCGGACTCAAAGGCGGACTCGAATTTCTCCGTCTTCAACCCGAATGTCGTACGTGCGCAGCTGGATCGCGAGGTCGAACTCGTTCTGGCCTGTCCGCACGTCGTACTGCCACCCGTGCCAGGGGCACGTGAGCACACAGCCCTCCAGCCTGCCCTGGCCGAGAGGCCCCTGGAGGTGGAGGCAATGCGGCTGCACGGCATAGAAGCCGCCGTTGCAGTGGGCCAGCGCGATCTCGTCCTCGCCGGCCTTGACGCTGCGGATGGTTCCGGAGGGAACATCCTCGACTCGAGCGACGGTGACGAAGCCGTCTTCCACCCGGGCGACCCTACCAAGGGCTTGAGTGGACACGCCCGAGCGCGATACCCTTGCGCCGTGGCGACGATCCTGCTGTGTGGGGTCGATGTCTACTTTCGGGGCAAGCTCGAGGCATTGCTCCCTGGGCATCACTTCGTCACGACCGACAGCGTCGACTGGCCCGATCTCGTCATCGCCGACATCAGCCGCGTCGACCCGATCGACGTGGCCGACTCCTATCCGGAGATACCAATTCTCGGGTTCGGCGGCCACACCGACACGGCCGGACTGCGTCGCGCCCACGAGGCGGGCTTCGATCAGGTGCTCGTGAAGAACGCGTTGCAGGAGCGGGCCGCTCAGATCGTTGATGAGCTGATCGCTTGAGTAAAGTAGGTCGCTGCCAGTGACCTACATCATCGCCGAGCCCTGTATCGACATCAAGGACAAGTCCTGCGTGGACGTCTGCCCGGTCGACTGCATCCACGAGGCCGAGCGCATCCTGGTGATCGACCCCGAGGAGTGCATCGACTGCGGCGCCTGCGAGCCGGAATGCCCGGTCGAGGCGATCTTTCCAGAGGACGCCCTCCCGGATAAATGGCAGCCGTTCGTGAAGATCAACTACGCGTACGGGGAAGGATTCGACGTCGTGAACAAGCTCACCGACGAGTACGCGACCGAGCACGACGTCCAGAATCCACCCCTGGAATAACCCTCGGGAAAGCGGGTAGAGGATCCCGTCATCCAGTCACAAAGGGGGTTTTGTCACATGCCAGAGGGAGCATGGAGCGACAAGCGCGAGCGTCAGTACGAGCACATCAAGGAGTCGGAGAAGAAGCAGGGCCGCTCGACGAAGCGAGCGAAGCAGATCGCGGCGGCGACCGTGAACAAGCAGCGAACGGAGTCGGGCGAGACCAAGACGTGACTCGACTCGGTAGAGCGGTACCCCGTAGGTACGCTGGCGACGTGAAGCCCAAGACCCTGGATCACGTCGCCTTCTGGGTCGCGGATCGCGAGCCGATCGTGGATTTTCTGACGCAGCACGTCGGGATGCACGTCATCGACCGGCAGGACGCGTTCACGCTGGTCGGCTCCGATGCGCGGCGCGGGAAGCTGACCCTCTTCACGGCGGAGGGCCCACGTGAGTCAGGCGCGTTCAAGCATGTCGCTCTGCGCGTGTCGGATCTCAATCGTGCGCGGGCGGGGCTTCCCGACGGTGTGGAGGTCGAGCTCGGCGAGGGTGTGCGAGTGCGCCTCGTCGAAGCGCCGACGGACGTCGAATACGACCTCGATCACGTCGCGCTCTACTCGGTCGACCCGGAACAGACGGCGCAGGACTACACGACGTTGGGTTTCAACTCTGCCGAGCCTTCCGCTGAGGGTCATCCGCGTGTCGAGGTCGGCGGCGCGTACGTCGAGTTCCATCACGGCGACCCGGGCGCTACGGAGAAGCCGTTGCTGAACCATGTCGCGGTGCTCGTCGACGAAGTCGATCCCGTCATCGCGGAGGCGGAAAAACGTGACATCGTCGACAACGTCGTCGACGCCGCGAACACGCGCGCGGTCTTCGTCTGGGGCCCGGAACGCGTGCGCATCGAGTACGTCGAGCACAAGCCGGGATTCGCGCTCAAATAGGGACATTCATCATCGCGGGTGCGGGGATGGCGGGGCTGTCCGCCGCCGCGCGCGTACGCGAGCTCGGAGCGACGCCAGTCGTGTACGAAAAGGGGACGCGCCCGGGCGGCTCGATGCTCGTGTCGAGCTGCGTCATCTGGCGTTTTGGCGAATGGGACGACTTTCGCGCGGAGTGTCCGGACGGCGACGAGGTATTGCAGCGGCTCGTGTGGGAACGCCTCGACGATGGGATCGCATGGCTCGAGTCGCTCGGGGCGCGGGTGATCGAGCACGACACCGGCAATCCGCGGACGATCGGAAAGCGGTTCGATCCGCGCGGCTTGACGGAGACGCTCGTTCGCGCGGCGGGTGACGTGCGGCTCGAGTCGCTCGACGCAGAGCCGACGATCCTCGCGACCGGAGGCTTCCAGGGGAACGCGGAGCTGGTCGCCGAGCACATCCATCCGGGCAGATCGCTCAGGTTGCGCGCCAACCCATGGAGCAGCGGCGACGGCCTGCGTTACGCACTCGCGCGCGGTGCCGAGCTCTCCGCAGGGTTGGGAGAGTTCTACGGCCGCAACATGCCGGACGCCGCGTTCTCCGAGCAGGAGTTCGTCCCGCTCGCGCAGCTCTACGGTCGCTTCGCGCGTGTCTACAACGAGCGCGGCGAGGAGTTCTTTTCCGGCGAGGTGTCGTGGTCCGAGAACGACCTCGTGCAGGCGACTGCGCAGCAGCCCGGCGCGCGCGCCTGGTATGTGCTGGACGACGATGCGCTCGCGCGGCGGGTGCGTGACCGCACCGTGGCGGACGTGGTGGCGCTCGCACCGACCCGCGTCGATCCCGTTGACCTTCCGTTCGCGACACCGCCGGAGGCGCGAGTCGCAGTGCGAGTCTCGCCCGGCATCACGCACACGATCGGAGGTCTGCGCGTCGACGATCGAGCGCGAGTCGTGGGTGTGGACGGCCTGTTCGCCGCAGGCGCGGACGTAGGCGGCATCTCGACCGGCGGCTATGCGAGCGGCCTGGCGGCCGCGCTCGTGTTCGGCCGGCTGGCTGCCGAGAGTGCCCTGCACCGCCGTAGGTGATCCGTGACGGGCTCGTCACACGTGCGTACCCGTGCCTGGCACCGGTACGTGTCCGAGGATGCGGCACCTCAAGAGAGATCGCTGAGTTGCGTGACGCCTCGTCATGCGTTTCGTACCCGTAACTGGCACGGGTACGTTCCCGAGGAGGCGGCCCTCGCCGAGGTCAGACAGCTTGGAGGTACGCGCAGGGACGCGGATCGTTCGGCAGCGGCGAGGGGCCGATCTTGACGACCTGCTCCTCGCCGTCGTCGACCTCGATGCGCGAGCCGACGGCCGGCGCTTCGCCGTCAGCTTCACGCAGCTCGTAGCCGCTGGGCTTCCATACGAACAGGAGATACTTGCCGGCGCCGTCGGTCATCGGCCGCGGATCCTAGCCGCCGGTGCCAGGCACGTGACGTGGCCTAACGGGCCGTTGCGTACGGCGGGAGGACGACGCGCACCGTCGTGCCGGCCTCCTCGTCCTGGTCGACGGTGAGCACCCCGTTCAGCGTCCGAGCCCGCTCCTCCAGCTCCTCGAGGCTGCGACGGCGGCGCTCGCCGGGCGCGTCGTCCGCGATCGCTGTCTCGAGGCCGCCGTCGGATGTCTGCCGCATCGTCACCGACAACGTCTGCGGCGGGCCGCGGTGCACCGCCTGGTCGAGGGCCTCGCGGATGATCTGGTACATCGCCGCCTGCGTCTTCTCAGCGAGCTGGTCGGCGGCTTCGACGTCGACCTCGACACGGACGTTGTGCGCAAGCCCGATCTGATCCGTCAGGGCGCGGACTGCAGGCGCGAAGCCCTGATCACGCAAGACCACCGGCTCGAGGTTGAAGGAGAGGTTCCGCAGCTCGCCGATCGTCGCACGATGACGCTCGAGCGCGCGGCGAATGATCTGCTGCGCCTCTTCGCCGCGACCTTCCTCGATCGAGTTCAAGCCGGCATCGAGCAGCAGCGCCACTCCCGAGAGCGACTGCACCGCACCGTCGTGCAGCTCGTTCGCTAGGCGCCGCCGTTCGTCCTGCTCCGCCGTGATGAGCTGATCAGACAGCCGGGAACGCTCGGCTTCGCGCACGCGCGCGTCGTCGAGCAGCTCGGCATTCTCGTGCTCCCGCGCGGCGAAATCGGCCAGGACGGTCGCACGAACGACGTCGTCGCGATCGAAGGGACGCTGACGCGTCAACCGCAGCGCACCGATCTCCTCGTCGTGCGCACGTAGGGGAATCACGATGGCGTTCTCAGCCGGCGCCTGACGTGGCCGCTCGGCCGGCGCGAGCAACAACGCCCGCGCCTCGAAGAGCCGCTCCGCCTCCTGGCGCGTCCGCTCCAACACCTCGGCGCCGCCCGCGATCGAGCCCATCGTCTCGACGAGCGACTCGAGGAAGCGCGCCTCGCTCGTGAGCTCCCGCTCGGCCGCCTCGTGCCGGCGCCGTTCCGTCACGACGAGGTAGGCCGCCACGACTCCCGCGAGCGAGATCGCGACGGCGAGACCGGCGAACGTCAACACACGGTTGCCGACGGCCAGCGCGACCACGGCCAGGACGGCCGCCGCGGCGAACGCCAGGACCAGCAGCCCGGCTCTAGTCGATGATCGCTTCGCGAAGCGCAATCGCAACCGCTTGCGTCCGCGTGTCCGCCTCGAGCTTGGCGAGGATGTGGCGGACATGGCTCTTCACGGTCTCCTGACTGATGAAGAGCTTCGCAGCGACGTCCTGATTGGACATGCCGTCCGCGAGCAGCTGGAGGATCTCCCGCTCGCGCCCGGTCAGCATCTCGTCCTTGTCCTTGCCGGTCAGGAACGCGGGCATCAGCGCCGGGTCGACGTAACCCTCGCCTCCCGCCACCTTCTCGATCGCCCGCAGCAAGGTCTGGTGGGGCGCCTCCTTGAGGATGTAGCCCTTGGCTCCCGACTCGAGACCGCGCCCGAGCAGCGACCGCTCGCTGTAAGCCGTGAAGATCAGCACCGCCGACTCCGGAACCTTCTCCGTCAGGATCTTCGTCGCTTCGAGCCCGTCCATCCCGGGCATGCGCACGTCCATGATCACGACGTCCGGCCTGCGCCGCTCCGCCAGCGCGACGGCGCTTGCCCCGTCGGACGCCTCGCCGATCACGCGGATGTGAGGCGCACGCGAAAGCGAAAGCCGGAGCCCTTCTCGCACGACCTCGTGGTCGTCGACGATCAGACAGGTGATCTCGGAGGGGGTGGAGGGGGTGGACACCCGTGAGGATGATATTCGGCTATACGGCCATTGAAAGCTGCTCGGGCTCCGGAGGAGGTGCTAGGCGAACCTTCCGCCGGTCCCGGATCCCGTATTCACGCGCGAGCGCGCCCACCTCGGCACGCAGCGGATTTCGCTCCTCGGCGCCGAGATAGGCGCGCCGCTCGGCATAGAGGCGCTCGTAGAGCGGCAGCTGCTCGGGCCAGTCCTCGGCGAGGTGCTCGAGGAAGTGCTCCCGTGTTCCGGGGCGGAGGAAGAGCAGGTTGGCCCAGATGCCGGTCGCGCCCGCCTCCCTCGCGGCCCGCACGACCTCCCGCAGCTGCTCGGGCCGGTCGGAGATGCCGGGCAGGATCGGCGCCATCCCGACGCTCGCCTTCACGCCCGCCGCGACGAGCTCCCGCAGCGCCTTCAACCGCTGGCGCGGATGAGCCGTCGACGGCTCGGTCCGCTTCCAGACATCGTCGTCGAGTGTCGGGATCGAGAAGGTGACGCTGACGTCGGCCCGCTGAGAGGCCTCGACGAGCACGTCGATGTCGCGGACGATCATCGGCCCGCGCGTGATGATCCCGAACGGATTCGCCGCGTCGCGGAACACCTCGAGGCACGCGCGGGTCAGCTTGTACTTCCCCTCGACGGGCTGATACGGGTCGGTCGCCGCGCCGACTGTGACCTGCTCGTGCTGCCACGTCGATCGCGTGAGCTCCCTCCGCAACACGTCGGCCACGTTCGTCTTGACGCGGATCGACGTCCCGTAACGATCATCCGAGGGGCGGTCCGACCGCTTCTCGAACGCTCGCACGTAACAGAACGTGCACCGGTGGACGCAGCCCATGTACGGGTTCAGCGACCACTTGAACCCCATCCCCTTGACCGGGTTGAGGGCGCTCTTGCAGGGCTCTTCGCGATACTCGATCCGCATGTCCTCGGCAGGAAGTATAGAACAGACGTTCGTACAGCTCGAAGACGGTATTCAGCGGCTGACGCTCCCGCTCCCGACCGGGCCGAAGCACGTCCACTGCTATCTGGCGCACGGCACCCTCTTCGACACCGGTCTCGGGCTCGGAGACGCCCCGTGGGAGTCCACGGAGGCGGAACGCATCGCGATCACCCACTTTCACCCCGACCACGTCGGCGGAGCGCAGGCAGCCGCTGAGGCGACGGGCGTCCCGGTCTTCCAGGGCGGCCTCGACTACGCCCAGTGCGAGCGGGTGTGGGGAAGCGACGACTGGCCGGAGCGGATTGCCGCCTGGTTCCTGCGAAACCGAGTGCCCGCCCCCGTCGTCGAGGACCTCATCGCGCAAGGACACGCCTTTGCGCCGTTCATCCGTTACGCGATCGACCCGAACCTCCTCTACGAAGGCGGCGAGGTCGGAGGCTGGCAGGTCATCGAGCTGCCCGGTCACGCCGACGGCCACGTGGGCTTCGTGCGCGACGGCGTGTTGATCGGCGGCGACCACCTGCTGCGACGAATCACGCCCGCGGTCGGCCTCTATCCCGAGAGCCGCCCTGATCCACTCGGCGATTACCTCGCCTCCCTGGCGCGCACGATCGAGCTCGCGCCCCGTGTCGTCTATCCGGGTCACGGGGAGCCGATCCACGATGCGCCCGCGCGTGCCCGCGAGCTGATCGAGCACCACCGAATCAGGCTCGACGACCACGCGGCGGCGCTCTCCAACGAGTCGCGCTCCGCCTACGAGATCTCGTTCGACGTGTTCGGTCGGGAGTTGACGCCGACCCAGCGCCGTTTTGCGGTCGCCGAGACGCTGTCCCACCTGGAACGGCTTGTCCTTGAGGGTCGCGCCGCCCGAAACAGTGACGACAACCTCGTTTCCTATACTTCTCCGTAGTTGGACGACGAAATCCCGCCTAGTACCAACGCCCACGGGGTCGGGGCGTGACGATCCTCTTCGAGCTCGTCGCCGTCGGCGTTCTGATCCTGCTGAATGCCTTCTTCGTCGCGGCTGAATACGGCCTCGTCACCGCACGGCGGACCCGCATCGTCGAGTTGCAGCATCAGGGGGACCGACGCGCGCGGGATGTGCTGCGCATCACCTCCGACCCGCCGCGCTTCATCGCGGCGATGCAGCTCGGCGTGACGCTCACTTCGCTGGGCATCGGTGCCCTGGGCGAGGTGGCGCTCTCGCGCCTCTTCGACAAAGCGATTTCGACGGTGCTCGCGGTGATCTTCGCCTACCTGATCCTCACCTTCCTGCACGTCGTGATCGGCGAGCTCGTGCCGAAAGGAATCGCGCTCGGGCACTCCGAAGGAACGGCGCTGTTCGTGTCCGCGCCGGTGCGGTTCTTCTTCATCGTCATGCGGCCGATCGTGTGGTTCCTCGAGGCCGCGACGGAGATCGTCTTGAAGTGGCTCGGCCTGAAGCCGCCCGGTGCCGACGACGACGTTCTCTCCGAGGCGGAGCTGCGGATGCTCGTCTCGCAGTCGACGCAGCACGGCGAGATCGAGCAGCAGGAGCAGGAGATGCTCTACAAGGTCTTCGACTTCGCCGACAAGGAGGCGAAGGACGTGATGGTGCCGCGGCCCGAAGTCGTCGCCCTTTCCATCGATCTGCCGCCGGAGCAGTGCCTCGAGGCCGTGATGGATTCACCGTTCACCCGGTATCCGGTTTACCGCGAGACGCTCGACAACGTCGTCGGCATCCTGCACGTGCGTGATCTCTTCCGTGCGTTGCGCGACCGCGGCATGCACGAGGTCAAGGTGGAGGACATCATCCGACCCGCGCACATCGTCCCCGAGACGAAGGACCTTGCCGCGCTGCTCGCGGAATTCAGGCGGGCGAACCAGCACATGGCGATCGTCGTCGACGAGTACGGCGACATGGAGGGGATCGTCACGCTGGAGGATCTCCTCGAGGAGATCGTGGGTGACATCGAGGACGAGTTCGACCTACCGGACGAGTCCGTCGAACAGATCGACGAGGACACCGTGATCATCGACGGGACGTATCCGATCGACGACTTCAACGAGCGCTTCAAGACCGAGATGCCAGACGAGGATTACCACACGATGGCCGGCTTCGTGTTCGGCCTGCTCGGGCGCCAACCTGAGGCAGGTGACACGATCACGCACGACGGGATGCGCTTCGACGTGCTGGAGGTCGAGGGCTCGCGCATCCTGAAGCTGGCCGTGACGTTCGAGCAGCGACGCGAGCAACGTGACCGTGACGACGTCGAGCGCGAGGCGCTCGAGGCCGAGCTCTTCGACGCCGACTCTTAATCGGTCGCCAATACGGTCGCGGCTAGCATGCACGGCGGAATCTTCGACCGGGGAAGGAGCATCATGAATCGCATCACGCTCGCGCTCGGGGTCGCGCTGGCGGCTCTCGTCGTTGCCGCTCCCGTTGCGGCTCACTCGTCTGCGGCGGCGGCGACCACCGTCACCGTGACGATGAAAGAGTTCAAGTTCACGCTCTCCAAGACGAGAGTTCCACACGGCAAGGTCACGTTCAAGCTCGTGAACAAGGGGAAGCTGCCGCATGACTTCGCCATTGCGGGTAAGAAGAGCAAGCTGATCGCCCACGGAAAGACCGGCGCCCTGATCGTCACGCTGAAGGCCGGGAAGTTCGCCTATAAGTGCACCGTCGCCGGACATGCCAAGCTCGGCATGAAGGGCACGCTTACGGTTACTTAGCTCGTACAAACCGCCCGGGGCGCTTTGCGCGTATAGGGGGCGTCACTCGAACGTGGGAGGGGTTCCATGAAACGAATCGCACTTGTGCTTGTCGCAACGGGGCTGGCCGCAGCCATGTTCCTCGTGTCTGCTCAGGCATCGACGCCGAAGCTGACCGGCACTGTCGGGCCTGGCTACACGATCAGCCTCAAGAAGGGCACGGCGAAGGTGAAGACGCTGAAGGCGGGCAAGTACACATTCGTGATCACCGACAAGGCGTCGATCCACAACTTCACGATCCAGCGGGAGAAGGGCGGCCCGAAGATCGAGAAGACGCTGACCGGCACGTCGTTCCAGGGGAAGAAGACGGTGACGGTGACGCTGAAGACAGGGAGCTGGAAGTACTTCTGCACGGTCCACGAGTCGCAGATATTCGGCTTCTTCAAAGTTACGAGCTGACCGGAATCTCAGCGATCTGGCCGCCTTCGATCCGGAAGGCGGCCAGATCGTCCTTCTGGATCGAGTACACGAGGTAGGGCTTCCCCTCCCAGAGGCCGATGTTCTCGACATCGGTGCGCGATGGCCGCGCGGGGGCAGAGATATGCGAGTGGAAGACCGCGAGCGCGTAACCCTCGTCCTCCGCGAACCAGATCTCCGGGTCGTCGAACTCGAGCTCGAAGCGATACGGAGACGAAGCGGCGTTGCGGCCGGGCTCGTATCGCTCCGCCCGGTCGTCTCGCAGGAGGACGAGCCCGCAAGCCTCGTTCGGCGCCTCGCGTTCGGCGTGGGCGACGAGCGCCGCGCGCACGCCGTCCGGGATCACCACCAGACGGTGCGCTCCATTGCCTGTTCCACGTCCTTCGCCTCCCAGAAGTCCGCGGAGAGGTATTTCCAGCCGGCGTCCGCGAAGACCGCGACGACCACGCCTTCATCGAGTTCCGCCGCGAGGCTGCGCGCGACGTGGCCGACGGCTCCCGCGGAGACTCCGGCGAAGATCCCTTCCTCGTCGAGCAAACGGCGCACCTCGCGCACGGATTCTTCGTTCGAGACGAGGACCTTGCGGTCGAGTTTCGACACGTCGAGGATCGGCGGCACGTAGCCGTCGTCGAGCGAGCGCAATCCCATCACGGGATCTCCGGGCAGCGGCTCGGCCGCGGCGACGACGACGTCGGGAAACGATTCACGCAGGCGTTCGCCGGTTCCCATCAGCGTCCCGCCTGTGCCGAGCCCGGCGACGAGCACGTCGACACGGTCGAGCGCCTCGGCAATCTCCGCGCCCGTGCCTTCGTAGTGCGCGCGTGGATTCGCCTCGTTCGCGTACTGGAACGGCATGAAGTAGCGTGGGTCGCGCTCGGCAAGTTCGAGCGCGAGGCGGACGGCACCGTTCGAGCCCTCTTCGCCGGGCGAGAAGACGATGTTGGCGCCGAAAAGTCTGAGTAGTCGCTTCCGCTCGTCCGTTGCGTTTTCCGGCATCACGCAGGTAAGCGGATATCCCTTCAGCTTGGCAACGAGCGCAAGCGAGATGCCAGTGTTGCCGCTGGTCGGTTCGAGGAGCTCGCGTCCCGGCTCGAGTTCCCCGGCTGCCTCGGCCGACTCGATCATCGCTTTGGCGATGCGGTCCTTGATCGAGCCGGTCGGGTTCTGCCCTTCGAGCTTCGCGTACACCTGAACGTCCCCGACGGGGCGCAACTCGACGAGCGGGGTGTTGCCGACGAGCTCGAGGAGGTTGCGCGCTACGCGGGCACTAGCCACCGGCCATCGCCGGCAAGAGAATCACCGTCGAGCCGGGCCTCACTTCGGTCTCGAGCCCGTCGAGCGTGCGCACGTCCTCGCCTTCGAGGTAGACGTTGACGAACGGCGCGATATCGCCGTCCTCGACGAGCTGCGTGCGCAGCGCCGGGAAGCGTCCGATCAGGTCCTCGAGCAGCTCGCGAACCGTGTCGCCCTCGGCGGGGAGCTCGCGCTGGCCGCCGGCCTGCTCACGAAGCGTGGGTGGAATTCTGACCTTCGTCATGCGGGCTCCCTGGTGCCTGCGCAGAACTCGACGTAATCCACGTACTCGGTGATCGTCGGCTGGTCGCCGCAGACCGGGCAGTCCGGATCGCGCCGCAGCTTCACCTCGTCGAAGGTCGCGGCGAGCGCGTCGAAGAGGAGCAGCCGGCCGATGAGCGGCTCGCCGATCTCGAGCGCGAGCTTCAGCACCTCACTCGCCTGCAGCGATCCGATCACGCCGGGCAGCACGCCGAGGACGCCGCCCTCGGCGCACGAAGGCGCGAGCTCCGGCGGCGGCGGCGTGGGGAAGAGGCAGCGGTAACAGGGACCTTGCTCGTCAGCTAGGTGATCTCCGTCTGCGGTTCGACCGGTCAGTGCATCCTGATGGCGGGCGTCGCGAGCGACGCCCTTGGGCTTGAAGACCGTCACCTGTCCTTCGAAGCGGTAGATCGATCCGTGCACGACCGGAATTCCGTGCCAGACCGAGGCGTCGTTGACGAGGTACCGCGTCGGGAAGTTGTCGGCGCCGTCGACGATGACGTCCCAGCCGTCGGCGAGGATCCGCTCGATGTTCTCGGAGGTGAGCCGCTCGTTGTAGGCGACGACTTTGACGTCGGGATTGAGCGCTTCGATCGTGCGCTTTGCCGATTCGACCTTCGGCTCGCCGAGCGATTCTGTCGAGTGGACGATCTGGCGCTGCAGGTTCGACTCGTCGACGACGTCTGCGTCGACGATCCCGATGCGACCGACACCGGCTGCGGCGAGGTAGAGCGACGCGGGCGAGCCGAGGCCGCCGGCGCCGACGAGCAAGACCTTCGAGTCGAGCAGCTTCAGCTGTCCTTCCTCGCCGACCTCCGGGATCAGGAGGTGGCGGCTGTAGCGGGCGCGCTGCGGCGCCTCCAGGCCGGCCTGGAGCTGCACGGGGAAACCGTTGCGCTTCCAGTCGGTGAATCCGCCCGCGAGCGAGACGACGTCGTCATATCCCAGCTCCGCGAGCGTTTTCGCTGCAAAGGCCGAGCGGTTCCCCGCCGAGCAGTACACGATCACCGGCCGGGTGGTGTCGGGTGCCAGGCGCTCGATCCGGGACTCGAGATGGCCGCGGGGGACGTGGACGGCGCCTGCGATGTGACCCTCGTCCCACTCGTCCTGCTCCCTGACGTCGACGACGACCGGCTCGCCGGACTCGATCCGCTCCCGCGCCTGGTTCGCATCGATCTCCGAGATCTCGGCGCGGGCCTGCTGCAGCAACTCTCGATAGGTGGGCATCGCTATAGGAAATATAGCTTTGCTCCGTGAGCTAGCGTCGCCTGGGATGAGCGCGCGGGCCAGGGTGTGGATCGTCGTCGGCCTCGCCGCCGTGGCCGCAGCGGGAACCGTGGTCGGCGTCACGCTCGCCACGCGAAACAACGTCCAGCACCAGGCGAGTAAGCCCCCGCCCTTCGCGTCCGATCCCACCGCGCGGCCGGAAGTCGCCCAGCAGGTGCGCGACGCGCTGAAGGCGTGGCCGGCGGGGACGGCCCGTCGGCTGCGGATCCTCGCCGCGCGCTATCCGCACAGCGCGCTCGTCCAGCTCGAGCTCGGCCTGGCGCTCGCGCTGTCCGGCCAGCAGGCCGACGCAGCGAGAGCCTGGCAGGCAGCGGAACGCGTTCAGCCGGATTCCCCGTCGGCCGTTCGGGCGCAAGATCTCCGTCATCCCGGCGGTGCGCCGGGGCTGCCGCCGTTCGTTCCGAGCTTCACGAAGGTCACGAACGCCGTCCAGGCTCACCTGCTGCGGGGCTCCGCCTACCAGCAAGCCCTGCGCCCGGTCTCGGCGGAACGCGAGTTTCGCGCGGCCGTCCAGGCGGCGCCGAACGACCCCGAGGCGCTGACTGCCGCGGCCGTCGGCCTCTACGACAAGGACCGCCCGGCCCTGGCCTTCTCGCGGCTCGGCCCCCTCGCCCGTCGCTTTCCGCATGCTCAGACCATCCGGTTCCATCTTGGGCTCCTGCTCATCTATTTCGGGGACATGCCTCGTGCTCGTCGCGAACTGGCCCTCGCCCGTGTGCAAGGCCCACGAACCCTCCTTGGAAAGAGGGCCGAAACTCTTCTCAAGGCGGGTCGTAACCCCTAGGACCATTCCGCACAAAAATGAGCCGTTCGGCCTATGGCGCTCGTCCGATACAGCTGGCACAGTGCGGCATCGCTAAAACGCCGGTCCTGGAGGGGGGAACGGAGTGAGCGCAACTGAGGTAGCCGCAGCACCACCGAGGACCGTCACCGATCTTTTGGAGACGGACGACGCAAAAGCGCTTCTGGAAGCGGGGAAAGAGAACGGGCATCTGAGTGCCGACGAGATCGCCGTCGCGCTCGACGAGCTCGATCTCGAGCCGGCTCAGATCGACGACTTCTACCACGCTCTCGAGGAGCTGCAGATCGAGGTAGTCGCCGTCGAGGAGGAAGAGGAGCAGCCGGTAGAGGCGCCTCGCGAGGTCTCGACGGATTCGCTCCAGCTCTTCCTCAAGGACATCGGCAAGGTCGATCTCCTCACCGCCGCTCAGGAAGTCGAGCTGGCGAAGCGGATCGAGCGCGGCGACCATTTCGCGAAGCAGGAGATGGTCGAGGCGAACCTTCGCCTCGTCGTCTCGATCGCCAAGAAGTACAGAAATCAAGGGCTGCCGTTCCTCGACCTGATCCAGGAGGGAACGATCGGCCTCGTTCGCGCGGCCGAGAAGTTCGATTACCGCAAGGGTTTCAAGTTCTCGACGTACGCAACGTGGTGGATTCGCCAAGCGGTCGCGCGTGCGCTCGCCGACAAGGCGCGCACGATCCGGATGCCTGTGCACGTCGTGGAGAAGCTCAACAAGATCGTCCGCTCCGAGCGAAAGCTTCGTGCGGAGCTCGGGCGCGAGCCGACCGCGGTCGAGATCGGCAAGGACCTCGATCTCACCGGTGACGAGGTGGAGCACATCCGCCGCAGCGCGCAGACGCCGGTGTCGCTCGAGAAGCCGGTCGGCGACGAGGACGAGTCCGAGTTCGGGCACTTCCTCACCGACGCGAACCTGCCGCTACCGGACGAGGAGGCCGAGACCACGATGCGCAAGGAGACGCTGCGCAAGATCCTCGGCACGCTCTCGAGCCGTCAGCGTCAGGTGCTCGAGCTGCGTTACGGGCTCGACGGCCAGCACCCGAGGACGCTGGACGAAGTCGGGAGGACGTTCAACGTCACCCGCGAGCGCATCCGGCAGATCGAGAACCAGAGCCTGAAGAAGCTCCGGGCCCTCGCCGACGCCGTCAAGCTGCGCGAAGTCGCCTGACAAAGAGGTCGTGCGCCCTCGCCGAAACGAGGGCACACTGGCCGATTCCGAGGTACACCAGAAAGGGGTTCACATGAGGATTGCTTCCGCGTTGTTCGCGGCTCTCGGCCTGGCGCTCGCCGTGGCGGGAGGCGGAGGTGCCGCGAACGCCAACTCGGCGGCTCGGGTCTGTCCCGGCTCGCCGATCGGAACTGCGTCGTGTCACGCGCTCGTCGTGACCGACGGAGTCGGAAACCCGAATGCAACGTCGTCGCCGACCGGGCTTTCACCGGCGACGATCAAGTCGGCCTACAGCTTCTCGACCAGTTCGACTGCCGGCGCAGGAAAGACGATCGCGATCGTCGACGCGTATGACGACCCGACGGCCGAAAGCGACCTTGCGGTCTTCAACAGCCAGTACGGCTTGCCCGCCTGCACGACCGTGAACGGCTGCTTCTCGAAGGTCAACCAGACCGGCGGCACGAGCTATCCGCGCAAGGATTCCGGCTGGGCGCTCGAGATCTCGCTCGACATCCAGTGGGCGCATGCGATCGCGCCCGGCGCGAAGATTCTGCTCGTCGAAGCCTCGTCGAATAGCTTCGCGAACCTTCTCGCAGCCGAGGACTACGCGAAACTCCACGCCCAGTACGTGTCGAACAGCTGGGGCGGCTCGGAGTCCAGCGGCGAGTCGTCGAACGACTCCCACTTCGTCCAGGCGGGCGTGAGCTTCTTCGTCTCATCCGGTGACAGCGGGTTGCCGGCGCAGTACCCATCGGCTTCGCCCAACGTCATCTCGGTCGGCGGCACGACGCTCAACTTCTCGGGCTCGAACTTCGTGTCGGAGACCGGTTGGAGCGGGTCGGGCGGCGGTTGCAGCGTCTATGAAACCGCCAACAGCTCGCAGTCCACGGGTTCGGTCAACTGCAACGGCAAGCGTGCGACGCCGGACGTCTCGCTCGATGCCGACCCGGCCTCGGGAGTGTCGGTGTACGACACGACGCGGTACCAGGGCCAGTCAGGGTGGTTCAGGGTCGGCGGGACGAGCGCGTCCTCGCCGATGTGGGCCGGCCGCTCTGCGGTCGCCGGAGTAGTCGTGAACTCCACCTACGTGTACGGCAACAACATCACGTTCCGCGATATCACCACCGGGAACAACGGAGCCCCTGCCCTTGTCGGTTACGACCTCGTGACCGGCCGCGGCAGCTGGACCGGCTAAACGCCGTAACGCCTAGAGCTGGGCCGCCTCGCGTACGCGGGGCGGCCCGGTTTCCTTAGACTCCGCGCGCGTGGAGCAAACCTGGCTCGAGGAGCTGCGCGAGTTCATCGCCATCCCCAGCGTGAGTGCGGATCCGGCGCATCTAGATGATGTGCGCCGTGCCGCCGAGTGGGTGCGGGACTTCGTCAAGCGGATCGGCGGGGAGGCCGAGCTCGTCCCGTACGGCGAGCGTGATCTCGTCATCGGCGACATTCCGGCGAATGCAAACGGCGGGGGCACCGCACCGACGGTGATGATCTACGGCCATTTCGACGTCCAGCCGCCTGCACCGCTCGACCTGTGGGAGACGCCGCCATTCGAGCTCGCCGAGCGCGACGGCTGGTACTACGCGCGCGGCATCGCCGACGACAAGGGCCAGCTCTACAGCCTCCTGAAGGCGGCCCAGTTGCTGCGAGAGCAGAACGCGCTACCGGTGAACATCAGGGTCGTCTCGGACGGCGAGGAGGAGATCGGCGGCCATTCGGTCGTGGACTTCCTCGAGGCCGACGAGCGCGGGGCCGACGTCTGCATCATCTTCGACGGTGGTATGACGCGCGCCGAGCAGCCCGAATTCGGGCTCGCCACGCGCGGGCTCGTTGCCTTCCAGCTCAAGGTCCGAACCGGCGAGCGCGACATGCACTCCGGGTATTACGGCGGTGCTGCGCTCAACGCGATCCACGTGTTGATGGACGGACTGTCGGCCGTGACCGCGCGGAACGGATTGCTGCCCGATCAGCTCCGCGTGGGGCGGGCGCCGCTGAGCCAGGCCGAGGTCGACAGCCTCGAGAGCTTGCCGAAAGGTTGGGAGCTCCTCGACGACGCGGGCGCGACGCCGCTCGACGCCAAGGCGGAGGAGGATTTCTACGATCGCACGTGGGCCGAGCCCTCGCTCGACGTCAACGGTATCCGCGGCGGCAAGCCCGAGTTCGTCAACACGACGCTGATCGTCGAGGCCGAGGCGCGCTTCACGATTCGACTCGCGCCGGGTCAGGATCCGGAGACGATCGCCGCGTCGGCGGAGAAGCTCATCCGCGCGGCGATGCCCGAGACGGCGCAGGTCGAGCTGATCCGCGAGAACTCGGCGGCGCCCGGCGTCTTCTCTGCGGACTCGCCTGCGATCCAGCTCGGGATGGAGGCTTTCAAGAGGGCGACCGGCGTGCGTCCGCTGCTCGTGCGTGTCGGCGGCACGCTGCCGATCTATCCGGCGCTCGCAGCGAAAGGCATCCCGACGATCGGAACCGGCTTCGCGCTGCGCGAGAGCAATGTCCATTCGCCGAACGAGCGGTTGCGCGTGGAGGACATCGATCGTGCGGTCGCGGCCGCAACGGAGCTCTACCGAGGTCTCGCCGCTCTTGGCTGATCCGCGGTATCCGACGCCGATCGCCGAGGAGCTCGCGGACGACGTGCTCGAGCGGTTCCTGCGGTACGTCCAGGTCGACACGCAGTCGGACGCCGACTCCGAGACGTACCCGAGCACGATGAAGCAGCTCGACCTCGGCAGGATGCTTGCGGAGGAGCTGCGACAGATCGGGCTCGACGACGTCGAGTTGACAGAGCACGGCTACGTCTTTGCGACGTTGCCCGGCACGGCCGGCCCGACGGTGGGACTGATCGCCCACGTGGATACGAGCTCCGACGAATCCGGCACGAATGTGAGGCCTCAGGTCATTCGCAACTACGACGGCGGTGACATCGTCCTGCCGGGCGACAAGCGGAAGGTGTTGCGCCCGAGCGAGAACCCTATCCTCGCAGAGCGCGCAGGGCACGACATCGTCACCACCGACGGTACGACGCTGCTCGGTGCGGACGACAAGGCCGGCGTCGCCGAGATCATGGGCGCCGTCGCCTATCTGGCGGCCCACCCGGAGACCGAGCACGCTCCCATTCGCATCGGCTTCACCGTGGACGAGGAAGTTGGGCGCGGCGTCGATCACTTCGACATCGAGGACTTCGGCGCGGACTTCGCGTACACGCTCGACGGCTCCGAGATCGGCCGCATCGACGACGAGACGTTCTCCGCATCTGAGGTGCGCATCCGGATCGAGGGACATAGCGTCCATCCGGGCACGTCGAAAGGGAAGATGGTCAACGCGATCAAGCTCGCCGCGAAGATCGTGGAGCGTCTGCCTCGGGACGATCGCTCGCCGGAGACGACGGAGGGGCGCGAAGGATTCGTTCATCCGACGCGGATCGCGGGCACGACCGCCGAGGCCGAGCTGCGTTTCATCGCGCGCGACTTCGACGCGCAGAAGCTCGCGGAGCACGAGCAGCTCCTTCGCCGGATCGCAGACGAGTTGGCCGCGGAGGAACCGCGTGCAGACGTAACCGTGACCGTGGAGGAGAGCTACCGGAACATGAAGGAGTTCCTCGACGCGGATCCCGCCGTGACCGAGGCGGCGGACGAAGCTGCGCGCCGCGCCGGCATGGAGCCCTGGCGCGAGCCGATCCGGGGCGGCACCGACGGCTCGATGCTGAGCGCGCGGGGGCTGCTGACGCCGAACATCTTCACCGGTGCGCACCAGTTCCACTCCGTGCTCGAGTGGGCGTCGGTTCAGGACATGGCGGCGTCGGCCGCGACGATCGTTGAGCTCGTAAAGCTGTGGGCGGAGCCCGAGTGGCTCAGTCGGTCAGGAAAGAGTGACCGAACCGCCGCATCTCCTCGATGATCGGCAGCAGCGCGGCGCCCTTCTCCGTCAGCTCGTACTCGACGCGAGGCGGCGACTCGGCGTAGCTGCGACGCACGACGAGCTCCTCGTCCTCGAGCGCACGTAGACGCTCGGAGAGCGTCCGTGGGCTGATTCCGGCACACGAGTGCTCGAGCTCGGAGAACCGTCGTGCCCCTTCGGAGAGATCGTGTACGAGCAGCGCGGTCCACTTTGCGCCGATGATCTCGGCGCAGGCCGCCACGGCGCAGGACGTCGACTCGTGGACGGGGTTCATGGTCCGCATTGCTTTCCTAATTGTAGTCAGCTTCGGAAGGGTTGAGGCGTTGCCTCGATCTTGGGGATGGCAAACCGCGCGATCGTCCCGAATCCTGGGGCGGGCTTGCAGGCCTGGGCCACGCCGGCGTCGCAGGCCACGGACAGGAAGATGAAGGCGTCCTCGATCGTGAAGCCCCATTCGTCGACCAGGAAGCGAGCAGCCTCCTCCGATACGAGCTTCAGCGCATCATCGTAATCGTCGGCGGTCGCGTGCGGAACCCAGCGGTCGGCGAGCTCCGTCACCGGCCAGGTGCCTTGCTTTCCCTTCAGCAGGTCGAAGCGGATGTCGACCTCGCCGGCGATCTCGACGCCGGTGAAGCAGATCTCGCCGTCGCCCATCGAGGCGTGCATGTCGCCGACCGCGAACATGCCGCCGGGCTGTCGCACGGGGAAATACATGCGCGCGCCTTTTCCGTGCAGGTGGTCGTCGAGATTGCCGCCGTGCCGTCCGGCCAGGCCGTTGCCAAGGGTCTCGGCGTCGGTCGCCACACCGACGACGCCGACCATCGGCTGCGCCGGAAAGCGGACGTGCTCGTTCATGTGGATCCAGCCGTTCTCGACCCGGAAGAGCCGGGTCACCGGCGACCTCACCTCGTCGATCAGCTGGCCGAAGCCCGGGATCAGGCAGGCGAAGCCGACCTCGATCGGCCGCACGTCGAGGATCTCAGCGACGAGTGAGTCGCCAGGCTCGGCCCCCTTGACGGCGACCGGCCCGGTTGCGCTGTTGACCCGGGCGAAGTCGATCTCCGTGACGAGGTCATCCTCGCTCGTGATCTGCCCGGTGAAGCAATCGTTCGTCTCGAACGTGACCGTCGCGCCGGGCTCGACCTCGAGCACAGGCTCGAGGTCGGGCCCGAACGCCCAGATGATCTCGTCACGGCCGATCCTGTGGTCGACCGCGATCGCCATCTACGCGGGCACCGGTGCGACGGTTTCGTCTTCGACGTACACCCGGTCCATGTCACGCAGCCGGTCCGGGTAGCGAGCGTAGAGGAAGAACGTGAGCGCGATGCCGACTGCGACCCAGCCGAGCGCGACCCAGTTCGCGTACTTGATCGGGTACGTCGGTGGGAACTTGATGTACTCGTAGTAGAGCGGGAAGAAGAACAGGACCGCGCCTGCAGCCGGCACGAGACCGTGCAGGAACCAGTTGAACTCGGCGCGGCGTTTCGTCCAGTAGTGCCAGATGCAACCGATGCAGATGAGGATGTAGACGATCACCACGACGATCACCGCGAGGGTCGCGATCAGGGCGAACCCGACGAGCGGGCCCCACTTCCAGCCGAGCAGCAGGGCGAGCACGACGGCGAAGACGCTCATCCAGACGATCGCGACGTACGGCGTCTTGTACTCGGGATGCGTGCGGCCCAGCGGCCGCGGCGCCAGTCGGTTCCGCGCGAGTGCGTAGAAAACTCGCGTGGCGGCATTGACCGCGGCGTTCGAGTTCGCAGCGATCGAGTTGCAGATGGCGAGGAACACGAGCACCCAGGCTCCGCCCCAGAACGCCTTGCCGAGCGCGCGCCACGGGTCGGCGCCGGTTGCCTGGTTGACGAACTGGTTGAAGCCGGCGCCGAACACCCACGCATACGCGGCCAGCACGTAGAAGAGGCCGATCAGGAGCGCCGAGCCGACGACCGCGCGCGGGATCGCGCGGCGCGGATGCTTCGCCTCCTCGCCGAGTGGGGCAGCAGCCTCGAACCCGATGAAGGCGAGGATCGCGAAGACCATGCCGCGGAAGACGCCGTTCCAGCCGCCGACCGCGTGATGCGGATTGAACGGCTGGAGATTGAGCTTGCCTGCATTCGAGAGGAGCATCCACACGGCCAGCGCGCCGAAGACCAAGATCTCGAACGCGCCGAGGATGACTCCGGCCGTCGTCGAGATCCGGATGTCGCGGTAGGTGAGCAGGAAGACGATCACGGCCATCAGGAGCGCCCAGATGACCCACTGCCCGGACCAGTGCCAGCCGGCCTCGCTCGACATCACTTCCCGCATCGCCCACCCGAACTCGAGGTAGAGGAACGGTGCGACGAGCGGCTCGAAGAGGATGAAGAGCCACGCGACGTTGAAGCCCGCCCACGGCCCGAGCGAGCGGGCCGCGTAGGCGTAGAGCCCGCCAGCCGAGGGCTCGAGTTTGGCGAGTTGGCCGATGGCGGTTGCCGCGCAGAGACAGGCGACCAGCGCCAGCAACACGGACAGCGCGAGCGCCTGACGTGAGAATGGCACCGAGATGTAGATCGAGTAGGCAACCGCCGCAGCGGGTGCCATGTGAGTGATCGACTGGAAGAGAACCTGCGGCAGTCCAATCGAGTGCACGCGCAGCCGATCGAAGGATGAGGAAACCGAGCCAGCTTCCATCTAGGACGCCCTCCTGCTCGTGGATTTACCCCGGGCGATCTTCCCACGGCGGCGGATTGTGTGTCCAGCGACCACCGAGCATCGTGGCGACGACGTTGACTGCCGGTAGTTGCTCGGGCTCGAGCTCGTAGGGGTCGCGGTCGAGGACGACCAGATCGGCGAGGAAGCCGGGGAGGAGCTTGCCCCGGCGGTGCTCGTCACGCGCGAGCCAGGCCGGATTGACCGTCGTCGCCTGCAGCGCCTCGTCGAGCGTCAACCGCTGTTCGGGATGCCACGGCCCGCGTTCGTCGATCGTCCTCAGGACGCCCGCGCAGATCCCCGCCCACGGGTCGAGCTCCTCGATCGGCGCATCGGAGCCGTTCGCCAGGAGCGCGCCGGAGTCCCAGAGCGAGCGGTAGGCGTACGCGCCGGCCGTTTTCGCCCCCCAGAACCGGTCGGCGAGGTCACGATCGGAAGGAGCGTGGCTGAACTGGACCGACGCCGCGATCCCGAGCTCGGCGAAGCGGGGGAGATCCTCGGGTGCGAGGAGTTGTGCGTGCTCGATGCGGTGACGGAGACCGAGCGGCTGCCACTCGGCGCGGGTCTCCTCGAACGCGTCGAGCGCCTCGCGGTTGGCGAGATCGCCGATCGCGTGGACTGCGACGGGGAGCCCTGTCTGCGCGCCGCGGCGGATGATGCCGGCAAGTCGTCCCCTGCTCGTGATCTCGACGCCGGTGCCGTCGAGCATGCGCGCCGTCTGCGAGCCGAGCGTCCCGTCCATGAACGTCTTCAAGTAGCCGATGCGGACGAGGTCGTCGCCGAAGCCGCTGCGAACGTGCAGGTCGGCGAGCTCGTCCACCTGTTCCGCGGGAACGGATTGCCAGACGCGAAGCTTGAGCGAGCCTTCTTCGCGGAGCCGCTGCCAAACGCCGAGCGCTCCGAGCCAGCCGTCCTTGTCGTGGACCGCCGTTACCCCGCGCGCGATTGCAACGCGCACTCCTTCGCGCGATGCGTCGACCAGCTCGTCCTCCGTCGGTCTGACGTGCGTGTCGCGAAAGTGCCAGGCGCATTCCTCGCGCAGCACGCCTGTCGGCTCCCCCTGTGCGTCGCGCACGACCACGCCGCCTTCGACCTCGAGGTCGCCGTTTGCGCGCGCGAGGGCAGCGGAGTTGAGCCAGAGCGAGTGGTAGTCGCGCGCCATCAGCGCCGTGGGCGTGTCGCCGGTGACGCGGTCCAGCGCCTCCTTGGTGGGCTCCGTTGGTGGAGACCAGTCGCCTGCGCGCCAGCCCAGGCCGCGGAGCCAGCGGCCCGGCTGTACTTCCTTCGTCGCTTTTGCGACGCGCTGCAGGGCCTCGTCGAGAGAGGCAGCTCCTTCCAGTCGCACCTGGCGTTGCGCGAGCGCCCACGTCGGGAAGTGGACGTGCGAGTCGTTGAGCCCCGGTAGCACGCAGCGCCCGCCCAGGTCGACGCGGTCGGGACTCGCGAGCGCCGTTTCGTGCGTTCCGACACCGCCTGCAATCCGGTCGCCGGCGATCGCGAGTGCGCGGGCGACGGGAAGCGTGGGCTCCATCGTTCGGACGACCCCGTTCTCGAGGATCACCCGTGGGACTGTAGATGCCGCGCGAAACTAGACTCCCGTCGTGGCGTACGAGCCGCTTGGCGAGGAGCAGCGCGAGATCCGCGATCTCGTCCGTCAGCTTGCGCGCGAGCGAATCGCGCCGAGGGCGGCGGAGATCGACGAGAGCCACGAGTTTCCCTGGGACGTCGTCGAGCTCTTCCGCGAGAACGACATCTTCGGGCTGTACTTCGGTGAGGAGTACGGGGGTCTTGGGACGGGGACGCTCCTGTCCCTCGTCGCGATCGAGGAGGTCTCGAAGGTCTGCGCGACGTCGGGGTTGATCCTGGCCGTGCAAGAGCTGGGTTCGCTTGGGTTGAAGCTCGCCGGCAGCGAGGAGCAGAAGCAGCGCTACCTGCCGCGGCTCGCGTCCGGCGAATGGCTCTGCGCCTATGCACTCACGGAGTCGGGCTCGGGCTCGGACTCGGCGGCGATGCGCACGACCGCGCGCCGCGAGGGGGACGAGTACGTCCTCAACGGCTCGAAGCGGTTCATCACCAACGCCGGCGTGGCGCAGCTGTACACGGTGTTCGCCAAGACGGATCCCGATGCGGGGCACGCAGGGATCTCCGCGTTCGTCGTCGAGGCGGACACGCCCGGGTTCGAGGTCGCGCGCGTCGAGCCGAAGATGGGGATCAAGGGATCGACGACGGGAGAGCTCGTCTTCGACGACGCCAGGGTTCCGGCGGCAAATCTGTTGGGCGCGGAGGGAGAGGGGTTCAAGGTTGCGATGCGGATCCTCGATCGCTCGCGTCCGGGCGTCGCGGCGCAGGGTTTGGGCCTGGCGCAGGGCGCAACCGACTACGCGCTCGAGTATGCGAAGACGCGGGAGACGATGGGCAAGCCGATCGGCGAGCACCAGCTGGTCGCGGCGATGCTGGCGGACATGGAGACGAAATGCGAAGCGGCGCGAGGGCTCCTGTACAAGTTCGGCGCCGCGGTGGACGAGGGAGTCGACGAGTCGGAGCTGACGAAGCTCTCCGCGATGACGAAGCTCTTTTGCACCGACGTGGCGATGGAGGTGACGACGGACGCGGTGCAGGTGCTCGGCGGTTACGGCTACATCTCGGAGTATCCGCTCGAGCGGATGATGCGTGACGCCAAGATCACGCAGATCTACGAGGGAACGAATCAGATCCAGCGGCTGGTGATAGCGCGTGAGATGCTGAAGGAGCAGCGCGCGTTCCTCCTCGCCGGCGTCGGCTAGCTGCCTGGGCGACACAAATCCGTCCCAGAGTCGGCACGGTCTCGTTACGTCGTTGGGTCTGACCCCAAAACGTGACGCACGTGTGTCTGTTTCGCACCGAAGGTCACCGTTGGCTTGGGGGTGTTGTCGCCGGCGCCTAGGTTGCTGGGTGTG
>Ga0193729_1000009_pt1 | contig 115097 bp, 114 predicted proteins | sample U1c2metaG_FD_143036 | JGI IMG/M metagenome (GOLD analysis project Ga0193729, IMG submission 143036) | Soil microbial communities from a riparian zone of the East river system, Colorado, United States - U1c2 | ecosystem: Environmental > Terrestrial > Soil > Riparian zone | place: USA: East...
CGCTAAGAGGGGTCACCACAGCTCGGATCGGCTTGCACAAGCCAAGCGCGGCATGCGAACTCGCGCGATAAGGGAACGCCAGCTAGAGCCCGCAAGTGCCCGCGCGTGCCAGACGTTTGCAAAGTAGGCAAAGGAAGACGCCACTTGCAGGGAGAAAGCTGAAGCCCTCTGACGGACTCGAACCGTCGACCCCCTCCTTACCATGGAGGAGGTTGCGTTCACTGTGTGCGGTTGGCTTGTAGCCATGTGTCGAGGAGTGTTGCGGCGTGGTGTTCGTTGCCGGGGAGGAGGTGTCCGTATCGGTCGAGGGTGACGGTGATGCTGGTGTGGCCCATGTAGGTGCTGAGTGCTTTGACGTTGACGCCGGCGGCGATCATGAAGGCGGCGTAGGTGTGGCGGCATTCGTGCAGGGTGATTGGTTCCAGCTTTTCGGCGCGCCATGTCTTTCGTGCTCGGGCGAGGATGACTCCTGGGTCGAAGGGGCGGCCGTTGCTGTTCGGGAAGACGAAGCCTTTCTGTCCGCGCCCTTGGCGCAGACGGTGGGTGAGGAGTTGTTGGCGTAGCGTGTTTGTTATCGGGACTTGGCGCTCGCCTGCGCGACTTTTTGGTGGGATGACACCGGCTTTGTGATCCCAGGAGCGGTGAACATGGATGAGATTGCTGTCGAGGTTGATGTCGGTCCATTCGAGTGCTTGCAGTTCTCCGCGGCGGAGACCGCCGTAAAGGGCGGTTGCCCAGAGCGCACGGTCCTCTGGTGGTAGAACAGCGAGGAGGGTCACCGCTTCGTCGGCTCGCGCGACTCGGTCTCGTTTTCCCCGTACGGCTGGCAGGCGCAGCTTCAGGGTCGGGTTGACGGCGAGCTGGTCGCGGTCGATTGCGCGGCGGTAGATCGCACGCAGGGGCAGGATCGTGTTTCGGACCGTGCTCGGTGAACGGCCGGCGGCGACCATCCGGTCGACGAGGTCTTGGAGGTCGTTGCGCCGAATCCCTGAGAGGCGCAGTCGGCCGAGCTCGGGCAAGAGCTTGCTCTGCAGCGCGTGCCGGTAGCTGCGTAGCGCAGAGGGTTTGTAGCGGTCGCCTGAACGGGTGCGGATGATTCCTGCCTCGGCGCCGCTGAGCCAGGCCTTGGCCGCTTCGGCCAGGGTGGTCGCCGTCGGCGCGCGCAGGGTTCCTCGCCGCAGCGCGACCTGTGTTTCCTGTCGCCAGGCGAGCGCGCCGGCGACGGTCGGGAAGGTTTTGCGGATCGGCTTGCGATCGCGGGCTGACCAAACCTGCGCCTGATAGGTCGGGGCGCACGAGCACTCGCCGCCTCTGTGGCTGGCGCAGCGGCGCGCGTGCCGCGCCTGAATGCCCTCCCGCCGCCGGCGAACCTGATTCCCAACGCCGGTCGACATGGGCCCAGAACGCGCCACCACGAGCGACACACATAGCTCTGACGAGGCCGGCACAGCAACTCTGCGCGATAGTTGCGCGATGGTCCGGCCGGCCGCACAGCCGCCCAGCCGGCCGGTCTTGATCTGCAGTCAACATTCCGTGGGCCAATCTGCCCAGGCAGAAATGGCCTAAAAAGCAGGGAAAAGCTAGACGGAGCGGCACAGGAGTCGAACCTGCCTAGCGTCGGGCTACGACGCCGTACTGGTTTTGAAGACCAGTTGGGGCACCGGCCCCAGCCGCTCCGCGGCGGACACTAACCGGACGTGCTGCCTCGATAGGTTGAGTGACGTGTCCAGCGAGTTGCAGATAGCGCTGCGAGGCCCGAAAGGGGAGCCCGTCGACCTGATGAGGACTTTCATGTCCCACGGCGTGGCCGACTTGCGGCCCGGACATGTCGACGAGGCGGAACGTGTCTATACGACGACGCTTGCGCTTCCCCGCGCGCAGCCGCGAACGATTCGGATTTCGGCGGGCCGTCCCGGCTTTACGCGGGTCGAGGTCGGAGGACGCAAGCTCGGTCAACAGGCCGCACGGGACCTCACGGCGGCGGTGCGTCGCATCCTCAACCTGGATGAAGACCTCTCCGAGTTCTACGCGCTCGTCTCAGATGATCCCGACCTCTCGTGGGCGGCAGCGGGATCCGGTCGGATGCTTCGCACGCCCACCGTCTTCGAGGCCGCGGTGAAAACGATCTGCACGACCAACGTCGCCTGGTCGGCAACGGTGCGCATGGTCAATGCGCTCGTAGACAATCTCGGTGAGACGGGTGCGAGTGGTGCCCGCGCCTTCCCTACGGCGGAGGCGATGGCGTCCGTTCCGGAGAGCTTTTATCGGGAGACCGTCCGAGCGGGGTACCGCAGCGCATACCTCCACGCGCTCGCGTCCGGCGTGGTTGCCGGCGTATTCGAGGTCGAAGAACTTGGCGTCCAAGCGGAGTTATCGGACGACGAGGTTGCGTCGAGGCTCTTGGTCCTTCCCGGAATCGGTCCGTACGGCGCGGCCCATCTGATGATGCTCCTCGGGCGGCACTCGCGACTGATCCTGGATTCGTGGACGCGCCCCAAGTACGCGAAGCTGAACGGTCGGAAGGCCAGCGACACGACCGTGCAACGGCGCTTCCGACGCTACGGGGGGTACAGCGGCCTCGCGTTCTGGCTCTACCTCACCAGGGACTGGGTGCCCGACACGCCGCTCTCGTCGTAGCCCAAACCGGCCGGCTTCTTCTCGCGTAGGAACGATCGAGAAAGGAGCTTCCACAATGCAAGAGATCAACGATCGAAGAAACAGAGAAGGCCAGGTGGCCCCGCGCGACGCGATGGCCCACACCGCCATCGTGCTGACGTTGTTGGCGATGCTGGGTGTGATCGGATTCCTCGCCGCGGGCTCGGTCGCTCGGAGCGCCACCGGAACGACCGCATCCGTATCCGTCAGCAAGACGAAGCTCGGTCTGATCCTGGTGAACTCCAAACGCCACACCCTCTACATGTTCGCCAAGGACAAGAACGGCAAGAGCTCTTGTAGCGGGAGTTGCGCGAAGTTCTGGCCGCCTTCCCTCCAGGTCGGCAAGCCGACCGCCGGGTCCGGCGTGAAGGCGTCGCTGCTCGGCACGATTAGGCGCAGCAACGGCAGCCGGCAGCTCACCTACAACAAACACCCGCTCTACACCTTCACGCTCGACAAGAAGGCCGGTCAGACGAACGGCGAAGGCAACCTCGCCTTCGGCGCCAGGTGGTACGCCGTCTCCGCGAAGGGAACGGCGGTCGTCAAGGCGTCCCCGCCTCCCCCGACCACTACCACCGCCCCATATCCGGCGAACCCCTACCCGTAGAGAAGGTCGTTAGCCGGCGTCAGTCGTCGTGACGGTGTCTCCAGAAGAACCAGCACACGACAATCAGGATCGCGACTGGAATCACGATCGAAGCGAGGATGACGAGCGCTGTCGCCTGATCCACGGCAGCGCCGTCAAAACCGTTCGAGCAGCTCGGGCAGCGGAACGTCTGCGAGCGATTCGAGCACGAGGTCGGCGTCGTCGAGCGCAAGAGTCGCCGTCATCGGGTTGGGGACAGCGATGCAGACGAGCCCCGCTGCCTTCGCGGCGGTGACGCCGTTGGGGGAGTCCTCGAAGGCGATCGCTTCCTGCGGTTCGAGCCCGAGGCGGTCGAGCGCCTCGAGGTAGAGGTCCGGGCGCGGCTTCGCCCGTTCCGTGTTGCCGTTGGCGGCCACGATCGTGTCGAGGCCTTCGAGGTGGCCGAGGCGGCCGAGATGACGCGCGATCCAGTCGTCGTCGCTGCTGCTCACCACTGCGGTGCGCAAGCCGAGCCGCTCCGCTTCGGCGAAGTACTGCTCGACACCGGGCCGGAGCTCTTCGAGATCGATGAGCTCGTACTCGCGGGCGCGGCGCCGCGTCGTCAGTGCCTGCTCGTCGAGGCGCCTGCCGACGAGCTCCTCGAGATGCCCGAATGGATCAAACGGGGCGCCGATCGTCCCGATGAGGGTCGCCCACTGATCTTGCGGCAGCTCGTGACCGTGCTCGCGATAGAGCTCCTCCCAGACGAGCCGGGACGGAGTCTCGGTGTCGACCAGCAGGCCGTCGAAGTCGAACAGGAGCCCCCGGATTGCCACGCTGTCAGTCTTCCTGAATGGCGGTGCTCGGCGTCGATGTGGGCGGGACCTTCACCGACGCGGTCGTACTCGACGGCGGCCGCGTCACGACCGCAAAGGTTCTCACGGCAACGCACCAGGAGGAATCGGTCGTTGCCGCAGCACGGGCTGCGGGAGCCGAATGTGTCCAACGGTTCGCACACGGGACGACCGTTGCGACCAACGCGCTCCTCGAGCGCAAAGGAGCCCGCACCGCCTTCGTCACAAACGCAGGCTTCGAGCATCTCCTGCACCTGCGGAGGCAAACGCGCGCGCACCTCTACCGCCCGTGCGCCGCGTGGCCCGAACCGCTCGTCCCGCTCGAGCGCTCGCACGGCGTGCGCGGGCGCATCGGGCCGGAAGGGGAGCTGGAGCCGCTCGACCTGAGCACGTTGCCTGACATCGACGCTGAGGCCGTGGCGGTGTGTCTTCTTCATGCCTACCGAGACCCGTCGCACGAGCGCGCAGTCGTCGAAGAGCTTCGGCGCAGGCTGCCCGGCGCCCACGTCGTCGGCTCGCACGAAGTCGCGCCCGAGTTTCGCGAGTACGAGCGTGCTTCGACGACTGCCGCGGATGCGTATCTCGGGCCCGTCGTGGCGCGCTATCTGCGCGCGTTGACCGCTGCCGCCACTGCGGCCGGACTGCCTGTGCCCTTCGTCATGCGCTCTTCGGGTGGCGTGTCGACTCCTGACGAGGCGGCCGAGCATCCGGCGACGATCCTCGTCTCGGGCCCGGCTGCGGGTGTGGTCGGCGCGGCACGGCTGGCAGCGCTGGCGGGCATCGAGAACGCGATCGCGCTCGACATGGGCGGAACGTCGACAGACGTGTGCCTGATCGTCGGCGGCCGCGCCGAGCGGGCGAGCGAACGAACCGTCGACGGCCTGCCGATCCGCCTCCCGACCGTCGACCTGCACACGGTTGGCGCGGGTGGCGGCTCGCTCGTCTGGACAGACACCGGCGGTGCGTTACGTGTCGGGCCGCAGAGTGCCGGTGCGAATCCCGGACCGGCGTGCTACGGACGCGGCGGGACGCAGGGCACCGTCACCGACGCGAACCTCCTGCTCGGCCGGCTCCCCGAACGGCTGGCAGGCGGCGTCGAGCTCGACCGTACCGCCGCTGGGCGTGCTCTCGCGGGGATCGATCCGGCAGCGGTGATCGACGTCGTCAATGCGGAGATGCTGCGAGCGTTGCGCGTCGTCTCGGTCGAGCGCGGGCATGATCCTGCTGACTTCGCGCTCGTGGCCTTCGGTGGTGCCGGTCCGCTGCACGCGTGCGAGCTCGCGGACGACCTCGGAATCCGCACCGTGCTGGTCCCGGAGACCGCGGGCGTGCTCTCGGCACTCGGGCTCGTCGCGTCGGAGGAGCGGCGCGACCAGGTGCGCTCGTACCTCGTGCCGCTCGCGGACGCAGGCGAGCTGCCGCAGGAAGGAGAAGCGGATCTCCGTTACGCGGGGCAATCCTTCGAGTTGACGTTGCGGCTGCAGGAGGGTCTGGCCGAAGCGTTTCATCGCGCGCATGAAGAGCAGTACGGCTTCGCGGACCGAGACCGTGAGGTCCAACTCGTGGCTGTGCGGACCGCAGCGATCCGCAAGGGAGCGGACTTCGTCCTGCCGCGCACCGAAGAAACGACGGTCGCGGGCCCAGCCGTCGTCGAGCTCGCCGGCGCCACGTGCTGGATTCCCCCCGGGTGGGTGGGGGCTAGGGATGGTCGCATGCTGAGGCTGACGAGAGGGTGACGATCGAGCTCCAGATCGTCGGCAGCCTCCTCCGTGCGGTCGCGGAAGAGATGGGCGCAGTGCTCGTTCGCTCAGCGTTCTCCGCGAACATCAAGGAGCGGCGCGATTGCTCGACGGCGCTCTTCGACGAGCGCGGTCGAATGGTTGCGCAGGCCGAGCACATCCCCGTTCATCTCGGCGCGATGCCCGATGCGGTCGCCGCCGTGATGCAGCACGACCCCTCCTTCGGCGACGTCTGGGCACTCAACGATCCCTACTCGGGCGGGACGCACCTTCCGGACATCACGCTCGTGTCGCGAACCGACATCGGCTTCGCCGTCACGCGCGCGCATCACGCCGACGTCGGCGGCCGCGAGCCGGGGTCGATGCCGGCGGACTCGCGGACGCTCGACGAGGAAGGGGTCGTGATTCCGCCGACGCGCCTCGACGACGACGCCATCGCGAGCCTCGTCACTCGCATGCGCAACCCCGAGGAGCGTCACGGAGATCTGCGCGCGCAGCTCGCGGCGCACCATTTGGCGGAAAAGCGCGTCGCCGAGCTCTGCGAGCGGCGCGGGCGCGACACGGTCATCGCCGCGATGGACGAGCTCTTCGCCTACTCGGAACGCAGGATGCGCGCCGGCATCGCCGCCTTGCCCGACGGGCGCTTCGAAGGACGTGACGTGCTCGAGGCGATCGGGGGCGACCTCGAACTGCACGCAACGGTGACGGTCGAGGGCGACGCGATCGAGATCGACTTCACCGGGACCTCACCGCAGTACGACGGCAACCTGAACTGCCCGCTGTCGGTCGCGCGCTCAGCGTGCTTCTACGTCGTCCGCGTTCTCGTCGATCCGGATCTGCCGGCATCGGGCGGCGCGTTCGCCCCCGTCAGGGTCACAGCGCCGGAAGGATCCCTCGTCAACGCCCGCCCCCCGGCGGCCGTGGCGGCGGGCAACGTCGAGACGTCCTCCAGGATCGTCGATGTCGTGATGCGGGCATTCGGCGAGGCGATCGACGTCCCGGCGCAAGGGCAGGGAACGATGAACAACGTCACGCTTGGCAACGACCGCTTCACGTACTACGAGACGATTGGCGGCGGCCAGGGCGCGTGTCCGGACGCGGACGGGCCGAGCGGGGTGCACGTCGCGATGTCGAACACGCTTTCGACGCCGGTCGAAGCGCTCGAGCTGCAGTACCCGTTACGGGTCGAGCGCTATGCGCTCCGGCTCGGGTCGGGCGGGGCCGGACGCCATCGAGGCGGCGACGGCGTCCTGCGTGAGCTGCGAGTGCTGGAGGACTGCAGGCTCTCGATCATCAGCGAGCGCCGCAGTCACCAGCCTCGAGGCGAGCGTGGGGGAGAGCCGGGATCGCCCGGGCGAAACTCGCTCAATGGAGAGCCTCTTCCCGCGAAGGTGACCTGTGAGCTCGCGGCCGGAGACGTCGTCGCGATCGAGACCCCGGGCGGCGGCGGACACGGTGGGTAGGGTCTAGGCAGTGAGCGGCCAGGTCGAAGCCATCTTCGTCGCGGCGGTGTCCGGCGAGCTCCCGACTCCCGTGGAGCGCGTTCGTGCGCTCGCAGGACGCGGTCTCGAGGGCAACCGCGACTTCTGGGAAGACGGCGACGCGCCCCCAGGGCGAGGAGTCACCCTGATCGCTGCCGAAGCGATGGATGCAGTTGCGACCGACGGCGACGTGTCGATCGAGCCTGCTGCAACGCGCCGCAACGTCCTCACACGCGGGATCGACGTCAACGATCTCGTCGGCAAGCGCTTTCGCATCGGCGACGTCGAATGCGAAGGTGTCGAGCTCTGCGAGCCCTGTGCGCATCTCGAGTCGATGACGCAGCCCGGCGTGATCAAGGCGTTCGTGCATCGCGGCGGTCTCAACGCGGACATTCTCAGCGACGGCGAGATCGCGGTCGGCGATCCGGTCGTCGCGAACTAGAGCCGATAGCCCGGCGCGCCTTCATCCTCGGCGGCACCGGCAATGTCGGCGCTGCCATCGCGCACTCGCTTGACACGGACGGCTGGGACGTCACCGTGGCCGGAAAGACCGAGCGACCGGCGCCGGCGGGCTTCGAACACGTCGTACTCGACCGAGACCAAGAGGGCGGGCTCTCCGTTGCGAACGGCTTCGACCTCGTCGTCGATGTCGTCCCATTCGAGGCGGCGCACGCCGAACAGCTGGTCGAGCTCGATACAGGCGCCCTCGTCGCAATCTCCTCCGCGTCCGTCTACGCCGACGAGCAGGGCCGCACGCTCGACGAGGCTCAGGGCGTCGACGACTTTCCCGAGTTCCCGATCCCGATTCCCGAGACGCAGCCGACCGTGGAGCCGGGCGACGACACGTATTCCACGAAGAAGGCGAAGCTCGAACGCATCCTGCTCGAGAACGGGCGCGTCGCGGCTGCGATCGTTCGGCCGTGTGCGATCTACGGGCGGGGCGATCGAATGGGCAGGGAGTGGTTCTTCGTCAAGCGCGCGCTCGATCGGCGGCCTCGGGTCGTGCTCACGAACTGCGGCACCGGGCATTTCCACACCAGCGCGTCGGAGAACATCGGCGAGCTCGTGCGACTGATCGCCGCCCACCCGCGCACGGGCGTCTTCAACTGCGGCGATCCGGATCCACCGACGGTGCTGGAGATCGCCCGCGCGATCGGCGAAGCAGCCGGCCACCGCTTCGAGGAAGTGCTCCTCGATGAGCCGGCGGGTCGCAGCGAGGTCGGCCAGACGCCCTGGTCGGTGCCGAAGCCCATGCTGGTCGACATGACAAAGGCCGAGCAGGAGCTCGGTTACCGAGCTGCGACGACCTGGGCCGAGGCGCTTCCGCTCCAGGTCGCGTGGCTGATCGAGGCCACGAGGAATCGAGACTGGCGCGAGGTGCTGACGCGTGGAGCGGACTACCTGAGGTTCGACTACGAGTCCGAGGACGGCCTCGTCGCCGATCTTCGGAAGGCGTAGGCTCACCTCGTGGACGGTGTCGTCAAGGTCGCATGCGTACAGGCCGAGCCGGTCGCGTTCGATCGAGCGGCCACGATCGACAAGCTCGAAGGTCTCGTCGGCGAAGTCGCGGGCTCAGGCGCACGGCTTGCGCTCTTCCCGGAGACCTTCATCCCCGTCTACCCGTCGAATCGGTGGGTTCGTTACCTCGCCGGCTGGGGCGGTCCAGAAGCAGGAGCAGCACGCGAGGTCTTCGCGCGATTGATGCAGCAGTCGATCACCGTTCCCGGCGCCGACTCGGATCGCCTCGGCGAGATCGCGCGTGCGAACGACCTCTGGCTCGCGGTCGGAATCAACGAGCTCGACGGGGGAACGATCTACAACTCGCTGCTCGTCTACTCACCCGCAGGAGAGCTGGCACTCCACCACCGCAAGCTGATGCCTACCAATCACGAACGGCTGGTGTGGGGCCTCGGCGACGGCCGCGGGCTGGAGACGATCGCCACGGACGTCGGCAAGGTCGGCGGGCTCATCTGCTGGGAGAACCTGATGCCGCTCGCGCGCTTCGCGCTCTACCAGGGCGGCGTCGAGGTCTATCTCGCGCCGACGGCCGACGACTCCGAGGACTGGCACGACTCGATGAAGCACATCGCTCGAGAGTCGCGCTCGTTCGTTCTCAGTTGCTGCGTTTTCCAGCGTGCTTCCGGCTACCCGGCCGACGTGCCGCTTGCCGAGGGTGATGATCTCGTGGGCAGCGGTGGCTCAGCCATTCTTGCGCCGGACGGGAGCTACCTCGCCGGGCCGCTGTGGAACCAAGAGGGCGTTCTCTACGCCGATCTCGATCCACAACGGCTCTACGAGGCACGTCAGCGTTTCGACCCGGCCGGGCATTACCACCGGCCGGACGTACTCCGCTTCAACCTTGCTACGAGCCGATCCGCAGGCTGAGGTTCCCAGTCGGGAAGCCACGAAGCTTGCTCTTCAGCACTTCGAGCATGGATGCCGCCTTTCCGCAGTTGAGGACGTACGCCACGCTGAGCATCGGGCGTTTCTCGGCGCGGCAACATCCCTCGTCCTCGGGAACCCTCACGGGCGACTCGTCGCAGCGCGTCTGAGAACTCGCTTGTCACCCGTCCGGCGGGTGATTCCGTCCGCGTCAAAGCGCTCGAGGAGAGACTGGGAGCTCTTGCGCGAGATCCCGAGCAGGTCGCGGAAGCGTGCGAGCGTAATGCCTCCGGCACGCTCACACTCCTCGACCAGGACGCCGCGGGCGTGCTCGTATGCGGCCGGCGAGACTGCGTAACCGTCGCCGACGCGCACCAGGTGGCCTTGCTGTTCGAGAAAGCGCGCCAGTCCTGCGTCCTCGACCTTGACCGGTTCTAGCCCGAGTCGGTCCTCGAGCTCGGCTGCTTCTTGCTCGCGCGCTCCGAGTCTGCCCGTCGCGCCGGCGCGATAGAGCTTGTTGCCGCGCCGTTCCAGGCCGAGAAGCGGCACGACGGTTGCCGCCCAGGCGTGCGTCGGCGCAGGCACACCCGGATCGAGCGGATCGGCGGTCTCCAGCCGTCGTTCGTATTCGCCGCGAAACTCTGCGACCCATTCATCGGAGAAAGACCAGGTCCCGTCGACTCCGAGAACAGGGGCGTGGATGAGCACCTCACCGCGGGCGCTGCGCTCGAACCGCTTCCGGTCGGCGTGACGCGGAGGGGCCGGGTCGATGACGACTCCTCCGCCGACCGTCGTTCCTGCGCGCAGCACGACCCGGTCTCCTCGAGCGGCGACGACCTGGGCGTCGAGCCGGAGCTGAGCGAAGCGATCCGCGCGGACGACGCGGGCGAGCATCGTCGTCGTGCCGTGGTGGACGAGCACACGCTGCGGGATCGGCGCGATCTCCTGCAGCTCGACGTCGAGCCGGTAGCTGAGTTCATACGCCTGCGGCTCCACGAGTGCGTCACCACGGGCGAGGTCTCTCTGTCCGACGCCGGGGAGAGCAACCGCAACGCGCTGACCAGCTTCCGCGACCTCCACTTCACGATCGTGGACCTGGACGCTGCGAACTCGCACTTCGCGTCCCACCGGCTCGGCGCGAAGGACGTCCCCCGTCGCGATCCTCCCCGACCAGAGAGTCCCGGTCGCAACCGTCCCGATTCCGCGCAGGTTGAAGACGCGATCCACATAGAGTCGCGTCGGGGCATCGGCGCGTTCGCCTTCGACGGTGGCGCGTGCCAAAGCGGCGCGCAACTCGGCCAGGCCCGCGCCCGTCTTCGCACTCACGGCCACGATCTCCGAGCCGGGAACGAGCTTGCGAGCCTCGTCGAGTGCGAGCTCGACCGCAGCGGGTTCAACGGCGTCCACCTTCGTGACTGCGACCACGCCACGATCGACTCCCAGCAACCTGAGGATGGCCAGGTGCTCGTGGGTCTGCGTCCGTGCGCCCTCGCCGGCATCGATGACGAGGAGGAAGAGGTCGATCCCGGTCGCTCCTGCGACCATCGTGCGCACGAAGCGCTCGTGTCCCGGGACGTCGACGAGCGAGAGGCGGCGCCCGTCGTCCAGGTCGAGGGGCGCGTACCCGAGGTCGATCGAGATGCCGCGCGCCTGTTCTTCGGGCAGCCGGTCGGTGTCCTTCCCGGTCAGCGCGCGAACGAGCCACGTCTTCCCGTGGTCGATGTGTCCCGCCGTCCCGACTGTCAGCGGCACCGGCGAACCGCCCCGGCGACCTCCTCGACCTCACCGTCGGTCAGCGTCCGGCAGTCAAGCAGCGTTCTGCCGTCGCGCACGACCGCGATCACTGGTGGATCGCCCGCCCGCAGTTTGACGGCCAGATCTTCCTCCACGGCGCAGGCAAAGCTCGAGAGCTCCGTCAACGGGAGCGATCCGCCGCCGGCACGTGCAGCGGTTTCTTCAACCTCGCCGCCGACGAGCTCGGCCAGATACGCGGCGCGCGCTTTCACTACCTCAGGCGGCTCGCGCAACATGCGCAGCACCGGAATTTGATCGGGCCCGTCGACCGCCAACGTAAGGGTTCCCTCGAGCGCTGCAAGCGTCAGCTTGTCCGCGCGCAAAGCGCGCTGCAGCGGATGGCGGCGAAGCTTCTCGACGAGATCTGCTCGGCCGACGACGATCCCCGCCTGCGGGCCGCCGAGCAGCTTGTCGCCCGAGAAGCACACGAGGTCGGCGCCCGCTGCAAGGCTTGCGCGCGCAGTCGGCTCGTCCCCGATGTCGACGAGCGCGCCGGAGCCCAGATCATCCACGAGCGGCAGATCGTGTCGGCCCGCGATGCCCGCCAGTTCGCGCAGCGAAGGCCGCTCTGTGAACCCCACGACGCGGAAGTTCGATTGATGGACGCGCAGCAGCACGGCCGTCTCCGGTCCGATCGCGTTCTCGTAGTCGGTCGCGCGCGTGCGGTTCGTCGTCCCGACCTCGCGCAGTCGTGCGCCCGATCTCTCGAGCACGTCCGGAATTCGGAACCCGTCGCCGATCTCGATCAGCTCGCCGCGCGAGACCAGGACCTCGCGGCCTTCGGCGAGCGCTGCGAGCGCGAGCATGATGGCGGCCGCGTTGTTGTTCACGACGAGCGCCGCCTCCGCGCCGGTCAAACGGCGCAGGATGTCGGTGACGTGGTCCTGCCGCGAGCCGCGTCTGCCGGCGACCAGGTCGTACTCGAGGTTCGAGTAACCCCGCGCGATCTCGCACACACGATCGAGTGCCACCTCCGCGAGCGGAGCGCGGCCGAGGTTCGTGTGCACGATCACACCTGTGGCGTTGATGACCCGGCGCAGGTGCGGCGCGCGGACCGAACTGAGCTCGTCATGAAAAAGGACCGAGAGATCCCCAGGATCGGCACCCAGCCGTATCTGTTCACGTGCACGCGCGACGACCTTGCGCGCGGCCTCGACGGCGAGCGGATCATCGCTTTGACGCGCGAGCTCGTCTACCGAGGGCAGGTCGCGCAGTCTCATGGCCGGAAGGCTAGTACTCGTCGTGGCGGCGCGGCCAGTTCTCGAAGTTGCTGCCGCGCCCTTTCGGTGCCCGGTCGAGCAGCTGCCAGGTGCCGTGAAGAACGTCCGTGCCACGGTCGTAGCACGAGTAGGTGTGGTAAACGAAGCCATCTGCGAGCGCGAAGGAGCTCAGCCCGTGCAGCTCCTCCTCTCGAACGTCGATGTCGGCTCTGCGTTGAGAGCCGAAGTTGAACCCGGTGCCGTCTCGACGCTGCTCCTCGGTGAACACCGCAAAGTCGAGGTTGAAGTCGGTGCCAAACGACGACACCCACGGCAACGTCCAGCCCATGCGGCGCTTGTAGCCGTTCAGCTTCTCGAGCGGCGCGCGAGATGCGGCAAGGAACGTCACGTCGCGGTGATTGAGGTGGACGACCGCGGCGTCGAGGTGGTCCGCCATGAAGGAGCAGCCGGGGCATCCTTCCGTGTCCTCGGGGCCGAACATGAAGTGGAAGACAAGGAGCTGCGAGCGCTGGTCGAAGAGCTCGATCAGGGTCTTCGGCCCCTGGTCGGTCTCGAAGCTGTACTCCTTCTCCATTCGCACCCACGGGAGCTCTCGCCGCTGCCGCGCGAGCTCGTCGCTGCGCCGAGTCAACTCCTTTTCGCGCTCGAGCAGCTCGACTCGGTGAGCGAGCCATTCCTCACGCGTTCCTACCTTGTGCTCCGGCACTAACACGGCCTCCTTGCCTTAGGGATCTCTACTAGAGACCGGCCGAAGCGAAAAACTCATCGGTCGCGTTCACTGCGCGTCGGCTTTGACCGGAGCCGCGGGAGTCGCCGACGACCGCCGCTCATAACCATCGCGGACGCGCTGGACTACCTCGTCGAGATCGTCGGTGACGAACAGGAGGTCGAGATCCTCCGGAGAGATCATCCGGTCGGCGAGCAGCTCGCCCTTGACCCAGCCCATCAGCTCGCCCCAGTAGTCGCTGCCGTACAGGACGACCGGGAAATGGAACACCTTTCCGGTCTGGATCAGCGTCAGTGCTTCGAACAGCTCGTCCACGGTCCCGAAGCCGCCGGGAAAGACGACGAAGCCCTCTGCCGCCTTCACGAACATCGTCTTCCGCGCGTAGAAGTGGCGGAAGGTCAGAGAGATGTCGAGATAGGGGTTCGGCGCCTGCTCGTGCGGCAGCTGGATGTTGAAGCCGACCGAGAGCCCACCGCCCTCCCTCGCGCCGCGGTTGGCTGCCTCCATCACACCAGGTCCGCCCCCTGTCACGACTGCCCAGCCCAGCTCCGCGAAGCGGCGTCCCGTTGCGCGTGCCTCGCCGTAGACCGGGTTGTCTTCCCTGATCCGCGCGGACCCGAAGATGGTCACCGCCGGTTGGGCGATCTTGTCGACCGCCTCGAAGCCATCGCGAAACTCCTGGGCGATCAGGGCGATGTCCTGTTCGAGGTCTTCGGTCTTCTCCTCGGCGGAGAGGATCCGTCTGTCTTCCATCAGAAGCTGCGAGGCACGTGTGTCGCGTGCATGCCGAGCACGAGCAGGATCGCGAGGCCGAAATAGAGGACCCCGATGATCACCCGCTGGTGCGGCTCGACGCGGTAGTAGTCCTGCATCTCTGGATGGTTGCGCATCTTCCAGCGCCGCCAGAGCTCCGAGGCCGAAACGAGCAGGATCAGGATCAAGATCGGGTTCGGCCGCCAGATGACCAGGCCGACCAGGCCCAGAAAGCCCGCGACCCAGAGCACCGGGTGCAAAGCAGCGGTGATGCGTCCGCCGTCAAGGGGTACCACGGGCAGCAGGTTGAAGAGGTTGATGAAGAAGCCGAGGAACGCGATCGCCTTGAGCGCTCTGGAGTCGTAGGCGACGCCGGCGATGTAGAGGGCGAGCGCGCCGGCGGAGCCCAGGAGGGGGCCGGCGATCGCCAGCTTCGCCTCGCGCCAGGCGTTGTGCGGCATCTGCTTGAGCGTGATCAGCGCACCCATGAACGGGACGAAGAGTGGCGCCGAGACCGGGAGCCCCTGTCGCTTCGCCTCGAGCACGTGCCCCATCTCGTGCACGAACAGCAACACCACGAGCCCGATCCCGAACCACCAGCCGCCGATCCAGACGTAGACCGCGGCCGACACGAACATCGAGAACAGGAACTTGAACTTGAGCAGGACGACGCCGAACTTCGCGAGGAACGCGCCGATCCCGGCGATGGGCGCCCAGAGCCTTCGGAAGAGCCCGCGCCAGTCGAAGCCTTTCGGCTGGATCGGCTCGTACTCGCGCCACTCTCGGGGGTATTGCTCCATGTCAGCCATTGTGCCTACCGGTATCGGCCCGACTGCGGTCGCTCAGGAGCCTCGGCGCGTGTGCTGCCTGGGTTTCCATTAGACGCGCAGATAGTCCAGTAGCGACAGGCATTTTTCTCTCCCTCGTTCGGGCGATACGTTGCCCGCGCAAGCAGGGCCGATCTCCCTAATGGACAGGAGGGACCGGACTGGCGGGAAGCCGCAACCCGCCGACCGGGAAGCTCGCCGCTTCTTTCGTCCCTGTCCCCTCAAGCGGAAGGGCGGTTCTCCATCCGCCCTTCTGCTCCCTCTCTTGGTTGCCGCGCGGCCCGGGCTCGAATCTCTGAACCGCGTCCGATCCAAACACTTGCGAGGTGAATTGCAGCAACACGTCCGCGTCCCTGGAAGTCTGTCGCTGCTCGGGACTCAGGGCGATACAAGAGTGGCGCAGGCCCAGCTACCTCTTATCCGTAGATGTCGTGGCGGACGTCCTTGGCGTGTCGTGGAGGATCACTCGCAGCTCCTGCTGCAGCTCGGTCTCGACACTGTCGCCACCCGGCGCTTCCTCCAGCAGCTGGAGCAGCCCGAGGGCGTACGCGCGGAGGGCCTCGTCGCTCATCGCGATCAGGGTGCCCGGGTTGGGGTAGTCGTGGGGGCGCGCCATGTTGGCTCGGGTGAGCGCCGACATAAGCGCGAAGCGGTCCTGGTCGATGTCTTTCATGCCCGGCCTCCCTGACGGCGGGAGGCGATCTAACGCTCGCAGGGTGCGCCCCAGTCGTGAATGGGCCGCACGGCCCACGTGACGCTGGTCTCTCCCAACAGCAGGGAGCGAGGCGGCAGGCCGCCAGGCGTGCCGTAGCGAGAGTTCCCGGCGATGGAGGGGTCCATCCTGGCGCTGCTCGACCAGCGCGGGTTCGCCCAGATCGGCGTAACGGGTTACTCGCGCGAGGCAATCGACCCGTTGCTACGAACCGCGCCCGATCCACTCCTCGCCGCCCTCGTAGAACTCCTTCTTCCAGAGGGGCACCTGGTCCTTGAGGAAGTCGATCGCGTCCTTGCACGCGGCCAGTGCGTCCTGGCGATGCCGCGCGGAGACCGCGATCACGACGCTCGCCTCACCGATCTCGACGCGACCCGTGCGATGGTGGATCGCGATCTCGCAGAGGTCGTAGCGGCGCTTCAAATCTGCAGCGATCTGGGCCATGACCTGCTCGGCCATTTCCTCGTACGCCTCGTAGTCGAGGTGGAGGACGGTGCGCCCGCGCGACCGGAGTCGGGTCGTGCCGGTGAACGTTGCGATCGCGCCGGCCTGCTCCGAGCGCACCTCGTCGACGACCGCATCGAGGGAGAGAGGTTCCGCGGTGAGCCGGAAAGCCCCGCCCGAGACGGGTGGGATCAAGGCGACCTCGTCGCCGTCGGTGAGCGGGTGATCACGGTCGGCGTACTCCTTGTTCACTGCGTAGAGCAAGCCTGCCGGCTCGTCACCGAGATCGAGCGCCGGCCAGACATCGGCGACCCGATTCACTGCCTCGACCTCGCGCTCGCTCCAGCCTGCGCGCTCCCTCAGACCCGCAAAAAGCTTGACGGAGACGTGCATGATGAGCAGCCTAGTGGGCGATGCGGGGCATCCCTTGGACCACCGATCCCGGCAAAGAGCCTCGTCGGCCGGTCGATCCCGACGGTTCGAAGCACGGCTGGAGACCGCCAAGTCGTCCGCTCGGGCCCATCGGCAGATGGGTCGCTGTGGCGATTATCGCGGCGTTCGTCCTCAACTACTGGGTCGCGTCTCGCTCCCTCTCCGAGCCGCCGCTGATTCGTATCCCGTACAGCCCGCTGTTTCTGAACGAGGTTCGCCAGGGGAACGTCGACCGCATCACCTCCAAAGGGGCGTCACTTCAGGGGCTGTTCAAGACTCCTGTGCGGTATCCGCCGACCGGTAGCGGCTCTCGGAGCCAAGGGTTCTCGACACTCATTCCTTCCTTTGCGGACACGGCCGCGTTGTCGAAGCTCCTCGAGCAGAACCAGGTCGTCATCAACGCCGAGCCACTCCAATCCGCCGCCGCCTGGTGGGAGACGTTGCTGTACGGCTTCGGCCCGACGTTCCTCCTCATCGGTCTCCTGGTGCTGCTGATGAGGCGTCGCTCGGCGCTGGGGTCGTTCGGGCGCTCTCGTGCGCGCCGCTACGAGGCCTCGTCGGAGCGCGTGACGTTCGACGATGTTGCGGGCATCGAAGAGGCGAAAGACGAGTTGACAGAGATCGTCGACTTTCTGAAGAACCCGCAGCGGTACGGGCGGCTCGGCGGACGGATCCCGCGCGGCGTCTTGCTCAGCGGGCCTCCCGGAACCGGCAAGACGCTGCTCGCGCGGGCCGTCGCAGGCGAGGCGAACGTGCCGTTCTTTTCCATGTCTGCGTCCGAGTTCATCGAGGCAATCGTCGGCGTCGGTGCCTCACGTGTCCGAGATCTCTTCAAGAAGGCGAAGGAGGCCTCTCCTGCGATCGTGTTCATCGACGAGCTCGATTCGATCGGACGGTCGCGATCGGCGGGCCAGGTTGGAGGAGGCGGCGGGGACGAGCGTGAGCAGACGCTGAACCAGATCCTCACCGAGATGGACGGCTTCGACCCCTCGACCGACGTCATCGTGATCGCGGCGACGAACCGACCGGACATCCTCGACGCCGCGCTGCTACGTCCGGGCCGCTTCGACCGGCGCGTGGCCGTGCAACCTCCCGACCGCGCAGGCCGTCAACGGATCCTCGAAGTGCACACGCGTGATGTTCCGCTCGGGGACGACGTCAATCTCGACAGTCTTGCTGCGAGCATGACCGGAATGGTCGGCGCCGACCTCGCGAATCTCGTCAACGAGGCGGCGCTGCTCGCGGTGAGACGCGGGCACGAGTTGGTCAACACAGAGGACTTCAACGACGCGTTCGAGAGGGTGTTGCTCGGGGCGGAGCGAAATATCGTGCTGAGCCTGGCTGATCGAGAGCGGACCGCCTACCACGAGGCAGGGCATGCCATCGTCGGCATGATCAGCCCGGCCGCGGACCCGGTGAGGAAAGTGTCGATCATTCCGCGCGGCGTGGCGCTCGGCGTCACGCTGTCTTCGCCGGAAGAGGATCGCCACGGCTACGACGAGGACTATCTGCTCACACTGATCAGGGTCGCTCTTGGCGGCCGCGCCGCCGAAGATCTCGTGTTCGGGAAGCTGAGCACCGGCGCCGAGTCGGACCTCCAACAGCTCACCGGCATCGCGCGTCAGATGGTCGGCCGCTGGGGGATGAGCCCCGTGGTCGGCCCGGTGACGGTGATCGCTGTGGATAGCCAGGGAACGTTCCTGCCCGGAGCAGCCGCCCCGTCGGAGCAGACCCAGCAACTCGTCGATCAGGAAGTCCGGCGCATCGTCGACGAAGCCTACGAGGATGTCCTTGTATTGCTCCGCGAGCATCGCTCGAAGCTGGACGATCTGGCGTTGGCGCTCCTCGAGCGCGAGACGCTCGACGGGCCCGACGCCTACGCCGCCGCAGGCATCGAGCGGGTCCTCTCGGACGAGGATCTGTTGGACGCGGCTCCGACACCGGCCTGAGAGCGCGCTTGCGACAGGAGGGTGCTACGTTGTCCGGGCAATCAGGACGAGTACCGGTAGTGCTTTCCAGCCTTCCTCTACTTGTTCGTCATCGGCCAAGCAAGGGAGGAAGTTACGTGGCAACCGGAACCGTCAAGTGGTTCAACGATGCCAAGGGATACGGGTTCATCGCCCCCGAGGACGGCGGCAAGGATCTCTTCGTGCATCACTCGAACATCGCGGGCGACGGGTTCAAGTCGCTCACCGAGGGTGCCAAGGTCGAGTACGAGTCGCGCGAGGGTCAGAAGGGCCCCGAGGCGATCAACGTCACTCCTCAGTAGAGAGGACGCGTAGTCGCCGAGAAGGAACAGAAGATCGAGCTCGACGGCGAGGTCGTCGAGGCTTTGCGCAACGGTTATTTCCGGATTGCCCTCGACGGCGGCCATGAGACGCTCGGCTATACGGCCGGGAAGATGCGGCGCTACCGCATCCGTATCTTCCCCGGCGACCGGGTGAAGATCGAGCTCTCGCCGTACGATCTCAATCGCGGCCGGATCGTCTACCGCTACAAGTAGCTCGTCACCCGTCGACCCACCAGGCGCGGTGGCCGTAGTACCCGAGGTTGTACCCGATGGTTAGCAATGGACCGAAGAGCCGCTCGCCGTGGAGGGCGAAGAGCCTGCCCAGTCCGCGGCGCGACCGCACGAAGAAGATCGATCGGCCGTCGCGCGAGAAGCGCGGCGACTCGTCAGCGGAGCCCGGCGGTGGCGAGGTCAGGCGCCTCCGCGAGCCGTTCATTCCGACGCGCCAGAGCTCCCATTTCGTTGCGATGAAGCTGTAGTCCTCGCTCGTCGGTTGCGACTGCGCTACGAGCGAGCGACCGCTGGGGGCACAGATCAGTGAGCCCCACGCACGTTTCGGTGTGTTGACCAAAGGTCTGGAACGCCAGGTCGGAGGGGAGGCGACCAGCAGCCGCTTGTCGGTCGTCGCGAGCCGGTTGCCGCCGCCCGAGAAGACGAGTCGGCCGCTGCACCAGGTCATGTAATCGGAGTAGGCGAGAGTCGGGCCGATCCGGTGCGGCCGCCCACCGTCTCTCGAGATCACTTGCGACAGAAGCCCGTCGGCCGCAATCGAAGCGGAGCCCTGTGGGTCGATCGCAAAGAAGAGCCACCGTGCGTCCCCGGACCAGCGAAAGAGCACGATCGGGCCGGGGGCGCCCGCAGGGATGTTGCGATACGACTCTGGAACGCGGTAGATGGTTCGGGTTGTTCCGGTCTTGCGGTTTCGCACCTCGATTGCGTTCGTTCCTCGGTCGCCGTGTCGCGTCGCTGTAACCGTCGCGACGAGCACCCCGTCAGGCGAGGTGATGGGCTGAGGCTTGTTTGCGCCGAGTTGCAGGACGCGATCCCGGCAATCTGCGAGGTCGAGGACGTGTTGCCGGCCGCCGCGTGTGTACGTGAGTGCTCCGAGCCCCGCGACCGGATGGCAGGACAAGGCGCCGGCGGCGACAGCAGCGGCGATCACGAACCGATTGTGCCTCACCCCTCTACGATTGTCAGGTGGCGACAACCGGCGACGAGCGCAGCACCGACTCGGACATCGAGATCAAGCCGGTCTACACGGCGGCTGACGCGCCCCGCGAGCTAGAGCCTCCGGGCGAGTTCCCGTTCACGCGCGGCCCGTACCCGGACATGTACCGCGGCCGTCCGTGGACGATCCGCCAGTACGCGGGCTTCGCCTCCGCGGAGGAGACGAACCAGCGTTTCCGGTATCTCCTGGAGCGCGGCCAGACGGGGCTCTCGGTTGCGTTCGACCTGCCGACGCAGCTCGGCTACGACTCCGACGATCCGCGCGCGGTCGGCGAAGTGGGGCGCACGGGCGTGGCCATCGACTCGATTGCCGACATGGAGCTGCTCTTCGACCGCATCCCGCTTGCCGACGTCTCGACGTCGATGACGATCAACGCGCCTGCGGCGCTCCTCCTGCTGCTCTACGAGCTCGTCGCCGAGGAACAGGGCGTGAGCGGCGACCAGCTCCGAGGCACGGTTCAGAACGACATCCTCAAGGAGTACATCGCGCGCGGCAACTACATCTTCCCGCCACGACCCTCGATGCGCATCACGACGGATCTGTTCGCGTATGCCGCTGAGCGGATCCCGAAGTGGAACCCGATCTCCATCTCGGGCTACCACATCCGCGAGGCTGGCTCCACCGCCGTTCAGGAGCTCGCGTTCACGCTCGCCAACGGCATCGCGTACGCGGAGGCCGCAGTCGCAGCAGGATTGTCTCCGGACGAGCTCGGTGAGCGTCTCTCCTTCTTCTTCAACGCGCACAACCACTTCTTCCAGGAGGTAGCGAAGTTCCGAGCGGCGCGGCGTCTGTGGGCGCGGATCATGCGCGAGCGTTTCGGCGTGACGAATCCGAAGGCGCAGGCTCTGCGCTTCCACGCGCAGACGGGCGGCTCGACGCTGACGGCCCAGCAGCCCGAGAACAACATCGTGCGCGTCGCGATCCAGGCGCTTTCCGCCGTTGCCGGGGGAGCTCAGTCGATCCACACCAACGGCTACGACGAAGCGCTTGCATTGCCGTCCGAGCGTGCGGCGCGGATCGCGCTGCGAACGCAGCAGTTGCTCGCGCATGAGGCCGGCGGCACCGACACCGCCGATCCGTTTGGCGGTTCGTACTTCATCGAAGCGCTCACTGAAGAGCTCGAGGCGAAGGCCTGGGAGTTGATCCAGCACATCGACGAGCTCGGCGGTGCGGTCGCTGCCGTCGAGCAAGGCTTCGTGCAAGGAGAGATCGAGCAGGCTGCGTTTCGCTGGCAGCAGGAGGTCGAGGCGGGCGAGCGGGTGATCGTCGGCGTCAACCGCTTCATGGAGGGTGAAGAGGAGCCGATCGAGTTGCACCGGCTGGATCCTGCGGCCGAGAAGCGGCAGCTCGAGCGCACGGCGCGAGTCCGCGCGGAACGGAATGCCGAAGAGGCCGGGCGGACAGTCGCGGCGGTGCGCGAGACCGCGCGTGGCGACGGCAACCTCATGGTCCCGATGCGCGAGGCGCTGCGCGAGCGAGCAACCATCGGCGAAATCTCGAATGCGCTTCGCGAAGAGTTCGGCATGTACGACGCGCAGCGTGCGTGAGCTCAACATCTTGTGTCGGCAGCAGCGGTGCCGAGGCAAAAACGAAGGAGACGAGCACGAGTAGAAATGCGGTGTTTCGAAGCGCAGTGCTGAATGCGACCGTCGCGTTTGGGGCGAGGCACACCGCGATCGCCACGAGTGCCAGATACGTCAGATCGACCGGTCCCCGCAGACGGAAGGCGCGCAGGGCTCCAAGCGTCAGCAGGGCGATCAAGGCGACCGTGATCGCCAGCGTGACGGCGCCCGTTGCCCCCGCGTAGCGACCGTGGAAAAGAGCCCGTCGCCAACCGGCGAACGGCTCGCCGAGCGCGGTGTCGCCCGAGGTGAACCACGCGCCGAGATGAATTCGCGCATAGGTCCACCAGAGCAACGCGGGGATCGCCGCCGTGGCGAAGAACGCGGCGCGCCGCCGCCGACGCTCGACGAGCTCCCACGCCACGACTGCGAGCAAGACCACGATGAGCGGCTCCTTGGACAAGGGCAGGAGCGCGAGACAGGTCCAGGCGAGCGCACGCCGGTCGCGCACGTAACTCGCAAAGGCTCCCAGCAGCAGGGCCGCCGCCAATGGCTCCGCGAGGTCGTGCGCGGCCGAGCCGATCAGTCCCGGATTGAGCGCCACGAACAGTCCTTCCCAGCCGAAGCGGCCGCGGCCGAGTCCAAGGGCCGCAGCGGCCGTCGCTGCAACGAGCAACGAGCCGAGCCCGATCACCGCCAGCGCGAGTGGCACGGCGCGCGCGTGGCCCGCGCTGAGAAGCCAGCCGAGCCAGCCGTAGAGGGGGTGGCCGTACCTGTACGACGCCTTGTCGAAGAAGTGATGGACATGACCCGTCGCCAGCGGATCGACCGCGATTCCCCAGTAGAACTGTCCGTCGTAGCCTCCGTGCTGAACCGTGTGGAACCCGGGATCGATGGCACGTGCCGCGCTCCCCATCCCCGTCTTCGCCGCGACACGCGGCAGCGCGGTCAAGCTCCAGTCGGCTGTCCGCAGCGCGGGGATCATCGCGCTGATCGCGACGGCCACGGCCAGCAATCCGAACCCGAGTGCGAGCATTGCCGGATGTCGCCTCGAGCGCAGCACAGCCGTTGATGCTAAGGGGGTGGTTACGCCGACGCGCCGGAATAGTGGCGCAAGCCGAAGCGCCAGAACCAGCGCGTAAACGCGAACAGCACGGCCGCGAACCCGACCGCGACCGCGAGCGTGCCCCAATGGAGCCGCGACGTCAGCGCCTCCGCGGGAACCGTGACGGCGAACGCCACCGGCACGAGGAACGTCACGCTGTAGCGCAGCCAGCCGGGGTAGACGCCGACCGGCCAGCGGCCGGTCTGGTAAATGCCCTCGAACAGCTCGAGCACGTGTTCCATGCGCACGACCCAGAAGGCCCCGGTCGTGAGAATGAGCCAGAAGCAGTACACGAGCACGGCTCCGATTCCGAGCGCGAATGCGAAAGTGAGCGCCTCCGGCCAGCCGACCGAGCTATCGACTCCAGCCAGCCCGACGAACAGCAGGACGAGCCCGGAGATGATCTCGACGACCTGCCAGATCCGTACGGCCCGCACGCTGATCAGGACCTGCGAATCCTCGGGCTTCGTCAACGCATAGTCGAGCGTTCCCTGCTGCACATCCTGCATCAGCAACTCCATGTTGGGCTGGATGAACGTATGGATGAAGCCGCCGAGAAGGATCTGGACGCCGAGGAGCGTCAACAGGTCCGATTCCTTCCAGCCGTTGAGCTCGGTCGTGTGCGAATAGACGAGCGAGAGCATGACGAGCCCTGTTCCCACCTGGATCAGCGATTGAAAGAGCTGGACGAAGAAGTTGACCCGGTACTGGAGCTCGTTGAGCACGCCGATCTTGAAGTACAACCACCCGACCCGGATCGTGTTCACGCCCCCACCGCCGAAAAGTGCTTGATCGCCGCGCGCCACGCGAACGTGAACAGGACGTAGCCGATCGCGATCCACATCACCTGCGCGCCGAGCCCGAGCAGCAACGAACGCGCAGAGAGGTGCCCGACGAGGGACTCGATGGGGAAGCCGAATGTCGACTTGAACGGGAGGAAGTTCGCGAGCGTTTGCACCCACCCGGGCATCAATTGCAGGGGCACGAGCCGACCGGAAAGCAGCATCTCGGTCGCCATGTAGAGATCGAAGACGGCCGCGCCTCTGGTCGTCCAGAAGTTCAGCATCCCGATCGTGGCCTGGAACATGCTCCGCACGAAGTAGGCGCCCCAGATCGCGACGATGAAGACGGCGATCTGAAGGGCGGTCGGATGCAGATCCGGGTGGAACACTGCCGAGAGCCCGACCGCGATCGGAAGCCAGAGCGCGACGACCACGAACTTCCAGCCGGCGAAGTACGCCATGTCGTAGTGGAGGATGTTCAGCGGCCGAAGCAGGTCGCCGGCGAGCCGACCTTCCCGGATCCGCCACTCCCAGAACGGCGCGCCGAAGACGATGTTCATGTTCCGGACGAGCGTCCAGACGATGTAGTACGCGGCGAATTGCCCCGCCGTGATCCCGTTCACCGCTCCGCCGTGCTGCCGCGCGATCGTCGACCAGACGACGAGGTAGATCACCGGCTCGGCGACCATCCCGAGCATGTAGAAGTAGTTCGCGGCCCGGTATTGCAGCTGCTCCACGACCGAGGTCCGCATCTGCGTCGAGTAGAAGTCGACGAGCGACCGCAGGCGCCCTTCCTCGGGCAGAGGTGCGGCCCGGGTGCTCATCGCGATTGGGCGAAGACCATTTCGATCACGTCTTCGATCGGGGGCTCCTCGATCGTGAGGTCGAGCACCTCGTTCTCGGACAGCAGACGCGCGGCGACGCGTGAGGTCTCTGCCTTCGGCACACGCAGGATGGCGCGATCACCATCCCGAGAGATCACCTCGCCGTACCGGTCCAACTCTGCCTGTCCGTCCTCCAGGAGCACGCCGATCGTCTTGTACGCGGCGAACTCGTTCGCGAGGCTGGCAAGGTCTCCGTCGAAGAGGATCCGGCCGTGGTGGATGACGATCACGCGCTTGCAGAGCGCCTCGACGTCGGCCATGTAGTGGCTCGTGAGCAGAACCGTCGCGCCATGGCGTTGGTTGTATTCCGCCACGAACGTACGGATGCGCTTCTGCATCGTGACGTCGAGCCCGATCGTCGGCTCGTCGAGGAAGAGCACCATGGGCCGGTGCAGGAGCGACCCGACGATCTCCACCTTCATCCGCTCACCAAGCGAGAGGTTGCGCACCGGCTTGCGCACGAGGTCGCCGACGTCGAGGAGCTCGACGAGCTCGTCTCGCATCGACAGAAAGTCCTCGCGGCGTAGTCGATAGATCGCGCGGTACAGCTCGAACGAGTCGAGTGCAGGGATGTCCCACTGCAACTGGTTGCGGTTTCCCATCACCATCGTCATCCGGCGGAGGTACTCCTTCTCACGCCGCGACGGGACGTGCCCAAGCACTCGGGCTTCCCCGCTCGTCGGATAGAGCAGGCCTGCGAGCATCTTCAACGTCGTCGTCTTGCCTGCACCGTTCGGCCCCAGAAAGCCGACGACCTCGCCGGGCTGGATGTCGAACGAGATCGCCTCGACCGCGTGCACGTCGCGGGTCTTGCGGCGGACGAGCGCCTTCGCCGCCGCGCGCAGACCCGGCTCCCGCTCGGGCACCTTGAAGACCTTCGTAAGCTCGCTGACGTGGACGACTGATTCAGACAACGGGTCGGAACCTCCCTGGAGGAACTACGAAACTGCGGGCGGGCTCAACGACGGGTCACACGGCCAGGGAGTATAGGGGCCTATGAAGATCCTGCTCGTCTCGCAGATGTACCCCGGGCCGACGGACCCGGACCTCGGCGTGTTCGTGCGCGGGCTCGAGGAACAGCTCGCCGCGCGCGGCCACGAAGTCGAGCGCGCGGTTCTCGATCGCCGCGGCGGCAGTAAGGTGAAATACCTGCGGCTCGGGCGAGCGACGTCGGCAGCGTCGCGGCGGTTCCAGCCGGACGTCGTGTACGCACACTTCCTCGTGCCGACCGGTCTGATCGGCGCGCTCGCCGGCGGGGCGCCGCTGGTCGTGACCGCACACGGCCGCGACGTGCGCAACGTCGGCTGGTTGCCGGGCATCCGTGCCGCAACGCGTTTCGTGGCGCGCCGGGCCGCGGCGATCATCGCCGTGTCCGACTACCTGCGGCGCGAGCTGGAGGCGAAGGTGCCGGAGGCGCGCGGCAAGACCGAGGTGGTCGATTCGGGCGTCGACCTGGAGCGCTTCACGGTGCAGCCTGCGCCGGAGGGGCCGCCGCACTATCTCTGTGTCGGTTCGCTGATCCAGCGGAAGAATGTGCTCCGCCTCGCGGGCGCCTTCGAGCAGCTCGGCGAGGGGACGCTGACGTACGTCGGCGACGGTCCGCTTCGTGCACAGCTCGAGGGGAGGCCGGACATCGAGCTCGCAGGCCGACTTGCGTACGATCGGATTCCCGCGCAGATCGCCGCCGCGCACGTCGTCTGCCAGCCGAGCTTGATCGAGCCCTTCGGCCAGGCCGTGCTCGAGGCGATGGCCAGCGGGCGCTCGGTCGTCGGGACGAGAATCGGCGGACCGCCGGAGTTCGTCCCTCCCGATGCCGGCGTGCTCGTCGATCCGGTCGACGAGGATGCGCTCGTCGACGCGCTCCGCACAGCGGCTGCGCTGCCCTGTCCGAACCCGGCCGCTCGTGCGGCGGCGGCGGAGCACGACGTCAGGCGTCAGGCGGAGAAGGTGGAGGCGATTCTCGAGCGAGCCGCTCGAGGTCGGCGAGCCTGAGCTCGACAAGCGGGCCGATCGCATCCTCCAGACCTGCCTCGCGGGCCGCCTCCAGCGCCTGCTCGTAGCTCTGTCGGGCTTTCGCCGGGTCGACGCCCTGCTTGAGGCGGTTGTCGCCGGTGACGAGGAGCTTCTGAATCCGTTCGCGTGACTCGTCCCCCTTCACAAATCGACCGTAACAGTTCACATTTCGAGTGGACCGTCATGGAGGCCGCCGTCAACGTGCCAGACCGGATCCGCGTCCTGATCGCGGACGACCACCGCCTGTTCGGCCAGGCCCTCGAGGCGATCCTTGCGACCGACGACCGTCTCGAGGTCGTGGGCCACGCGGGGGATGGATCGGAAGCCGTCCAGTTCGCGCTCGAAGTCGAGCCGGACGTGATCCTCATGGACATCGCCATGCCGATCATGGACGGCTTTCAGGCGACGAGGCAGATCCGCAAGCAGCGGCCGCACGCCTGCATCCTCATGCTCACGGGCTCGAACTCCCGCACCGACGTCGATCGTGCGCGCGCGGCTGGAGCTGCCGGGTACGTGACCAAGGATCGCATCGCCGCGGAGTTGATCGACGCGATCCTCGAAGTCGTCGCGCATTAATCGCGCTGCTACCCTGCGACAGCGATGGTCCAGGCGCTCGCCGTCATCCAGGTACTCCTCTGCATGGCCCTCGTCGGCCTGATCCTCATGCACTCCGGTCGGGACGCCGGCCTCGGCGGGATGGGCTTCACCCCGGCGTCGCAGGGCGGTACGCACATCGTCGAGCGCAACCTCACGAGGCTGACCGTCGTCGTCGGCATCCTCTTCGTCGTCAACTGCATCCTGCTCTTCCACGCGCTGAAGTAGTCGCGCTCTGCGCCGCTGTCGCGTTGGTCGCGGCCGGGTGCGGTGCTGAGCAAGCGCGTCGCGCGCGGGCGCCGGAGGCGACGGGACCGGCGAACGTCGTGCGCGTCGCACTGACGAATTTCCGCTGGCCGCTCGACCCCGCACTCGCGACAGGCCGCGACGAGACGACCCTCGCGCACACTCTCTATTCGACGCCGCTTCGAACCGATCCGGCCACCGGCGCCGTCGTGCCTGGGCTCTGTACGGCGTGGAAGGCGTCGTCGGACTTCAAGAGGTGGACCTTCACTTGCCGATCCGCGCCCTCGATTGCGGCGGCGCTGAGACGGGTCGTGAGGTTGCAGAGAGCACCGACGCGATGGCTCTTCGCCGGCACACTCCGAATTGCGGCGACTTCAGACTCAACGCTCGTCATCCAGCTCGCGCAGCCGTGGCGCCGCTTTCCGTACGCACTGACCGCAGTGGCCGCGGCACCGCGCTTCGTCCCGGGCCCCTTCCGGCTCGTGACCGGCTCGTCGCGCCGCGTCGTCGTCCGCCGGCCCGGCTTGACGGTCGTCTTCCGGCGCCTCGGCCCGCTCGCTGCGCTGGACGAGTTCCGCCGCGGCCGGCTGGACGAGGCACCTGTCCCACTGGGCGACATCGTGGCCTTACAGCGGGATCCCAAGTTGAGCACGACCCTCAGGACACGCAGGCTGCTCGCGCAGGACCTGATCGTCTTTCGTGGTAGCCCGAACCAATCTGTGCGGCGCACGTACTGGGAGACGGCCGACCGCACCGACTACGAGCAGCTCGTGCCCGAGCTCACGGGTGCGGGCGCGTTCGGCCTCCTGGGGAGCGGCGAGCGGGGAAACCCGGCGCGCTTTCGCGACGCGCTGAAACGCATCGCATCGCTTCCGCGTGTGCAGGTGAAGATCGGTGTCCCACCCGACCCCGTGCTGCGCTTCGGCGCGGGAGTGCTGTACGCACAGTGGCGCGACGTTGGACTCGGTCCCGTGCTCGTCGCAGATTCCGATAGGCACATGACGACGGATTTCCGTCGTGTGATCGCGCCATATCCTCAGACCGAGGCGCTGCTTGCGGACGCTGGGTCCCTCGCCAACTTCAACAGACCCGACCTCCTCGCCGCCGTGCTCGCGGCCACAGAACAAGGCCCGGCCCTCGTGCGTTTCGACAGTGCACTGCGGAATCTCGCGCGAGTTATCCCGGTCGCCTGGGTCGTCGACGCGCGCCTCGTCTCTCCGCGGCTCTCGGCCTGGCGGGAAGACGTGCTCGGAGACGTCGACTACGCGGCGGTCGGATCCCGGGCGTCGACCCGATTCCCGTAACGGGGAAGCGCTCGAATGGGTCGATTCGCGACCAGAGGATTTTGGCGGTCTCCCGCTACATTGGCGTTCCCTCGAGCGCTGGTGGCGAAATTCGTAGACGCGCTAGGAGGCGTCTCGAAATCCGCTCGCTTTGCTCGCATGATGATTTCGCGACGAGGGCTGCCGGAGGGTGGTCTCGGCAGGGCCGGGCAAAGCCCGTCCCTGCGGCGAGATGGGTTCGAATCTGGCGCTACACTGGCATTCCCTCGGGCGCTGGTGGCGGAATTGGTAGACGCGCTAGGTTGAGGGCCTAGTGGCCTTAAAAGGCCGTGGAGGTTCAAGTCCTCTCCAGCGCACTTTCGCCGCGAAGCCGGGCTCGGCCCGGCTTCGTCGCTTCCGCGGCTGGACTTCGGTTGACAACGTCCGGGAGGATCTCTAGCCTGGGTGGCGAACACACGTTCGATCGACCAACTAACCCCCTTTGGAGGCGGAGATGCTGACGGGACGACAGCAGGAGATCTGGGACTTCCTCGTCGATTACGTCGACACACATGGCTACCCGCCCACCGTGCGGGAGATCGGCGAGGCAGTCGGGCTGGCCTCGCCTTCGACAGTGCACGCACACCTGGCGAACCTGGAGCGGGCCGGATTGCTGAAGCGCGACCCGACCAAGCCTCGCGCGCTCGAGCTCGTCGGTCGTGAGCGCCACGAGGCGCCTGCGGCGACCCTCGAAAAGCTGCCGCTCGTCGGCCAGATCGCAGCCGGCGGACCACTCCTCGCCGACGAGAACGTCGAGGATCACCTCGCCGTGCCCGAAACGCTGAAGGGCGACTTCCTCCTGCGCGTGAAGGGCGAATCGATGATCAACGCGGGCATCCTCGACGGCGACCTCGTGGTCGTGCAGCGGGCGCAGGAAGCCCGGAACGGCGAGATCGTCGTGGCGCTTGCCGGCGACGACGAGTCGGCCGACGAGGCCACGGTGAAGCGCTTCTTCCGTGAGAACGGGCGCGTGCGACTGCAGCCCGAGAACGACGCGCTCGAGCCGATCTACGCGCAGCACGTTCAGATCCTCGGCCGCGTCACGGGAGTGTTCCGCTCCCTTTGACTATGAACCCCGTGGCGCCTCTCCATCGGACTCTCGAGCAGGAGCTCCAGGCGTTGCTCCGCGGCGCCAGCATGGAGTGCCTCGTCTGCGGTGAGTTCGTGCTGCACGCGGGTGGGATGGTCACGTGCCCGGAGTGCAATTCGAGCCTGCGCGCAGAGCTCGGAGGGGAAGAGACGCAGCTACAATTCGATACGCAGGCCGGGTGACCGCGAGTCCTAAGGCGGCGCTTGCGACGCCGACATTCAGGATGCGGCGACTTTGCCGGCGCATCCGTCTGCGCTGACCTACGGGAGCGAGGATTTCTCTATCCGCCCGGAACAACCGAAGCTACAATTCGGGTGCAGGCCGGGTGACCGCGAGTCTTTCGAGACCCGAGGAAAGTCCGGACACCGTAGGGCAGGACGCTGGGGCGACCCAGGCGGCGAAAGCCGACGGAAAGTGGCACAGAAAGGAGACCGCCAACAGCGATTCTCCGGAGACGCTGAAGGTAAGGGTGAAAAGGTGGGGTAAGAGCCCACCAGCGTCGTGGCGACACGGCGGCTAGCCAAACCCCGTCCGGTGCAAGGCAAACAGGTCCCGCCATCAGGCGGCCCGCCGAGGGACCGGGTTGCTGCAAAGAGGGATGGTCACCACAAACAGAATCCGGCTTACAGGCCTGCTAAAGAAGAGCCCGCGCTTTGCGCGGGCTCTTCCATTTCGTCTGCGTAACGTACGCATCGACTGCACTGCGGACGGCCGCACGGGCAAAGCCCGCACGGCCTTTATGCGGCGTCGCCGAGTCGACGCCTTGAGCCCGCGCTTTGCGCGGGCTTTTCCGTTTCGTCTGCGTAACGTACGCATCGACTGCACTGCGGACGGCCGCACGGGCAAAGCCCGCACGGCCTTTATGCGGCGTCGCCGAGTCGACGCCTTGAGCCCGCGCTTTGCGCGGGCTTTTCCATTTCGTCTGCGTAACGCACGCATCGACTGCACTGCGGACGGCCGCACGGGCAAAGCCCCCACGGCCTTTATGCGGCGTCGCCGAGTCGACGCCTTGAGCCCGCGCTTTGCGCGGGCTTTTCCGTTTCGTCTGCGTAACGCACGCACCGACTGCACTGCGGACGGCCGCACGGGCAAAGCCCGCACGGCCTTTATGCGGCGCCGCCGAGTCGACGCCTTGAGCCCGCGCCTTGCGCGGGCTTCTCTAGTTCTTTGTTCGCTACTGGTCACCGGCAGCGCGGCCGCGGCACCGCCGGGCGTCAACGCACGGATCCCAACCGAGCCCGGGGCGCTGGCCCGCACGCTTGATCAGACAACGGCGGATCTGAAACAGGCGATCGGCGACTGGAACCGGAAGAGCACCGCCACACCGCAGCCAGTCGTCTTGCTGGCTCTGTATCAGCAGCGCATCTACCGATTGCTCACGCGCAACTCGCGTCTCGCGACGCGCACGCTCGCGCTGGTGCCGCAAGATCTGGCAAGGACCAGCCGCGATCTGCTGGTCGCGCAACGCGAGCTCTATCGACTCACTCCTCCGATCGGCGTCCAGACGATCAGGGTCGCGCGCCCACGACCGGCATCCGAGCTGCTGGGCTACTACCGGGAAGCGCAGCACAGATTCGAGATCCCGTGGAACGTGCTCGCAGCCGTGAACTTCGTCGAGACGAAGTTCGGCAAGCTGCGCAGCGCGAGCGCCGCCGGTGCGCAGGGCCCGATGCAATTCATGCCCGCGACCTGGCGCCGCTACGGCCTCGGAGGAAACGTCCAAGACGTGCACGACGCAATCATCGGCGCGGCCAACTACCTCCACGCTTCGGGCGCACCGCAGGATCTGCGAAACGCGCTGCACCACTACAACCCATCAGGCGCGTACGTCGATGCCGTCCTTCGCTACGCGCGACGCATCGCCGCCGACCGGACGATGTTCTACGCGCTGTACAGCTGGCAGGTCTTCGTCAAGACTCCGCATGGCGACCGTCGCGTCACGGGACCGGGTCTTCCGTGATTCGGCTCCAGATCCGGAGCTCGCCGACGTGCTCGAAACCGAGCCGCCTGTAGACCTGCTCCCCCTCCGGGCTGGGAGCGAGGATTGACGGAAGCCCGCTGCCCGCAAGCATCGCCGCGCGCGTGAGCGCCGCGCCGTAGCCGCGGCGGCGCATCGACGGAATGGTCGTGACGCCGAAGATGCCAACGACGTCGTCGGTGCGGTAGCTCATCGCCGCACCGACCGGCTTGCCATCGACTCGACCCAGCCAGAGCACCATGCGTGGATCTTCGAGAATCGCCGGCGGATGGAACACGCCGGGCTCGATTGTCGCGTTTTCATTGTTCTCGAACCCGCGAACGCTGACAGCCTCGAGCTCTTCGACCCCCTGCGCGGTCGCGACGCGCACGATCTGGAGCTCAGGTGGCGTGTCAGCGCCGGTCGGCTCTGACGGGCCGCGTAGAAACCACGGCTCGCGCCGCCAGTCGCGGAACCCGTAGGGCTCGAGGTCGATGTTCTGCCACGAGTCGCAGACGGCCGCAGCTGCGCCGGAGACCGCCTCGGGCGGCGTGTCCGCGCGTAGCGTGATTGCGCTGAAGTAGATGTGAGGCGGCGAATCCAGCGCGAACCACGCCTCCGAGTCTGACGCTGATCGGAGCCCCAGCGCCGTGAGCCAGGACGCGTGCCAGCCGCTCGCGGCATCCGCGCAGAGTGCAACGGGATCCTTCACGGCGCGAAGCGTAGGGCCTAGGTGCGCAGAACGACTTCGAGCGCAGTGCCGAGCCCGGGCTTCGAGGTGAGAGTGAACCCACCCTCGATCGTCTTCGTGCGCGCGCGAATGTTCTTCAGGCCCTGCCCAGCGGCCGGTGACTCGCCGTCGAAGCCTTCACCGTTGTCGCGCACGAGCACGAAGCGCTCGTAGTTGCGCATGCCGATCACGACCTCTGCTCGCGTCGCGTTCGCGTGCTTGCGCACATTGGCAAGGCCCTCCTGCACGATGCGGAAGACCTCGATCTGCTCGTCGGGTGCGAGCCTGACGTCGGTGTCGATCTCGAGGTCGACCTCGAGCTGCCCGTCGGCAGTGAGGAATTCGACGTACCGACGGAGGGCAGCGTCGAACGGTGCGTTTCCCGCTGCGGTCGACAGTGCGAGGATTGCGAAGCGCGCCTCCTGCTGTGCGGCGTTTGCGGCCTCACGCAGCTTTGTGATCGTCTCTTCCTGCGGCGCTCCGTTCTGCAACATCGAAGCATGCGTCGAGACGGCGAAGAGGTATTGGGCGAGACCGTCGTGGATCTCGCGCGCGACCCGCGCGCGCTCCTCGGCAACCGCCCGGCCGAACTCTGCGTAGCTGATCGCGCGCCAGGCTCCCGCGAGTAGCAGTCCGTACGCCAGGAGCCGCAACGCATCACCGCGCGACACCGAGCCGGCAGCGAGCACAGGCGTGAAGACGTAATGAAGCGAAGCGAACAGCATCAGCGTCGAGCCGAGCGCGAGCCAGCGGTCGAGATCCTCGCGGCGCTCGTAGAAGCGTTTCCCGAATCCGACGACCGCCAGGAGATTCAGGAGTGCCTGAGCGGCAAGCGTGCCCGTCAGCACGCCTGGGGTCTCGGAGCTGGGATTGATCGTAGGCAGGATGCCGGCCGAAGAGCGCAGCGCGAGCCAGCCGAGCACGAGCACGGCACACGCCGCGACTGCGGTATTTGCAAGGGCCCGCGGTCCCGACCGTCCCGGCACGAACGGGGCTGCCGCAATCAGCATCCAGGCGAGCAGCCGACCGATGACCCCCGCCCACGCCTCCGACCGGTGGACCGGCTCACCGCCGAGGACCGGCGCGATCGAGAAAGCCGCGATGGATGCGGAGGCGATGAGGAAACCGGTGCAGAGGAAGAGGTCGAGCCGCCGGCCCTCCACCGCAAACCGGATCCCGGCCAGGAGCGCAATGATCGCGCCCGCGAAGGCCATGACGGTCTGGAGCACGAGGCCGAGTTGTGGCAAGGAGAATTTCGTCTGAAGCTGGTGGTTCGAGACGAAGAGCGCCAGCGAGGAGCCGAGCAGGCCGAACAGGAGGATCTCTCCCCACAGCCAGGCCTGGAAGTCGTCTCTGCTGTCTTGTCGCATGTTCACTCTTGTCGGCAGATAGCAGTCCGCCGATAAGCCTCGAAACCCTGATGACTGAGCGAATCCTTCTCGTCGACGACCATCCTTTGACACGCTCGGCTCTGGCCGGGCTGCTGACTCAGCACGGCTTCGACGTGGTCGGCGAGGCCTCGGACGGCGAGGAGGCGATCGAGGCAGCCGTTCGGCTTGCGCCGGACCTGATCCTGCTGGATCTCTCGATGCCCGGGCTCGACGGCCTGAGCGCCTTGCCGCGATTGCGAGCGGCCGCGCCGGATTGCGAGGTGGTCGTCCTCACCGCCTCCGGCACCGAGGAGAACCTTCTCGGTGCGATTCGCGGCGGTGCGGCCGGCTACTTGCTGAAGAGCGAGCCGCCGGAGCGGATCGTGGATTTCCTCCGCGGCGTTGCGCAGGGGGAGGCCGCGCTCTCGGGAGCCGTGGCGCGCCGGCTCCTCGAGCAGGTACGCGAGGGGGGCGGGCGGAGCTCGGGCGTGCCCGACTCGATCGCAGCCACCCTGTCGGCGCGGGAGCTCGAAGTGCTTCTTCTCCTCGACGACCACCTCGGGACCGACGAGATCGCAAAGCGGCTGTTCATCTCCGAGCACACCGTGCGTTCACACGTGAAGAGCCTCTTGCGGAAGCTCGGCGTCTCCTCCCGCCGCGAAGCGCTGGAAGCTCTGTCCGTCGCACGCGGCTGAGGGCTCACCCACCGTGGGTAAGTGCCTTCCCCCGCGCTGGGGGATGCCTTCCAGGGGCTCGCGGCCGATACTTCCGTCACGTCTGAAGCAACGCTCCCGGGACGGAGCGAAGATGGAACGAATGACCTGTGGCGAACGACTTCGACGGCCGGCTTTCTAGCCGGCCGTCGTGTTTTCCGCGAACCCTTCCAACGCCGCGGCGACCAGGCGCGGCAGGGTCACGATGTTGTAGCCACCCTCGAGCACGGCGGCTAGGCGCGGCGCAAGCGCTGCGCAACGTCTGCTGAGCTCGCGAAAGCCCTGGGCGGTGACGCGTATCTGCGCGAGCGGGTCCTCTACGTGAGCATCGAAGCCGGCCGACACGAGGATTAGATCCGGTCCAAACTTTTCGATTGCCGGGACGACCACTTTGTCGAATGCCAAGAGGTACTCCTCGTCGCCTGAGCCGGCGTCCATCGGGATGTTCACCGTCGTCTCGCGTTGCTCATCGGGACCACCCGTGCCCGGATAGAAGGGCCACTGATGCAGCGAGACGAACAGAACGGTGTCGTCGTCCCAGAAGATCTCCTGTGTGCCGTTCCCGTGGTGGACGTCGTAGTCGACGATCGCCACTCGGCCGACACCGTGCTCGGCTTGCATGTGGCGAGCAGCGACGGCGATGTTGTTGACGAGACAGAAGCCCATGGCGCGACCCGGCAGGGCGTGATGCCCCGGCGGTCGCACGAGAGCGAACCCGGACGTCTCGGCAGCCTCGATCGCGATGCCGGCGGCGAGTAACGCCGCCGTCCAGCTCGTCTCCGAAACGACCGTATCGGGGTCGAGGAAGGACGGTTCCGAGATGTTCTCCAGCAGATCCAGGTACTCGGGCGCGTGTACACGCTCGACAGCCGTCCGGTCGGCAGCCCGTCCTTCGCGCGCCGCGGGGAACGCCGCCAGTAGAGCCTCGAGCCGGTCGGCTGACTCCAGCAAGCCGAACGTGGGGTGCAGGCGCGCCAACGCCGGATGAGTCAGGACGTCGATCGGCGGACGGCTCCTACGCGGCCAGAGCGGCGATCCTGTCGGCCTGGGCGTTCATGCCCAGCTGCCTGACGAAGGAAGACGCCTCCACCCAGTCAGGGGTTTGATCTATGAGGGGAGGTAGGGGGGCGGAGGCGTCTAGGGTTGCCATTCGACGGTAGATCCGTAGTTCCTCCGCCTGGGCCTCGAAGCGGCCGTCCTCGAGCATCGCTTCGAGCGAGCCGTACTGCACCAGGAGGTTCGCGGCCGTCTTCGGTCCGACGCCTCGCGCGCCGGGCAGCTTGTCCGACGGGTCGCCGCGGAGGGCTATGAAGTCCGGCACCTGCCCCGGCTCGATGCCGTATCGCTCCCGCACCTCGGCCGGGCCCACGCGGGTGAGCTCGCTCACACCGCGGGTCGGTTGGAGAATCGTCGTGCGCTCGCTCGCGAGTTGGAACGAGTCGCGGTCGGAGGTGACCACGACGGCGATGCCGCGGTTCTTCTCCTCCTGGGCGACGGCAGCTGCGAGAAAGTCGTCGGCCTCGTAGCCCTCCCCCTTGGCAGCTACGAAGCCGAACGAACGAACGAGCTCCGGAAGAAGGTCGAGCTGCTCGAGCAGCTCGTCATCGAATTCGCGCCCACCTTGATATCCGGCGAAGAGCTCGTGTCGGTACGTGGGCACGAAGAGCGTGTCCCAGCCGACGATGACGGCGCGCGGCGCCTCGGCCTGCCAGAGGCGCATGAGGAAGTTCGAGAATCCCACGAGGGCATTGCTCGGCTTGCCCTCGGCGCGCCGCATCGACTTGGGCAATGCGTGATACGCGCGGTGCGCAAGAGAGTCGCCATCGACCACCAGCAGAGGCTTGCTCACAATCCTGCACCCAGCCGATCGATTTCGGCCATCAGCCGGTCCGTCGCCTCTCGCGCCGCGACGGACGGCTCCTCATCCTTCAGGTCGTCGAGCGGGATCGGCTCGCCGTACCGCACGCGCAGCGGCGCGAGCTTCGAGAGCCGGTCTGTTCCGCTGATCGCGGCGGGCACGAGGGGTACGCCGGCCTCTAGCGCGATTCGAGCAGCGCCGGTGTGGGCCTTCGGCTGGTAACGCTTCATGAGCCCCTTCTGCTGCCGCGTCCCGTGCGGGAACATCGCCACCACGTTTCCCCTGCGCGCGAGGTCGACCGCTCTGTTGATCGCCTCCAGGTCGTGCTCCCCACGCCGGACCGGGAAACCGCCGCCTGCGGTGATCGCCTGGCCCAGAGGCCACCAGTACAGCTCCGATTTCGCCATGAAGCGAAGGAACCGCTTCGGCCACAGGGGCAGCCCGAGCGGCCAGGGATCCAGGTTGGAGATGTGGTTGGCCGCGAGGACATAGCCGCCTTCAACGGGAAGGTTTTCCTGACCCTCGGCACGCAATCGGTACAGCCAGCGCAGCACCGGCCACGAGAGGGCGGCGGCGAGCGAATAGAGCAGAGTGGGCCGCATCCGGCCAAGTATCTCCGCCCCGGCGCCCATTCCGAGGGGCGCTATGGTGTTTTGGATGTCGAAGACCCTTGTCATTGCAGAGAAGCCCTCAGTCGGCCGCGATCTCGCGGGCGCGCTGGACGGACCCTTCCAGCGGCGGAAGCTCGACGACATCAAGCCGAAGAAGGGCAAGAAGAAGGCCGAGGAACCGACCAACGAGGAGGTCGTCGAGGCCGCGAAGTCAACGGCCAAGACGCGGACCACGCGCGACGAGGCGGTCTTCCTCGAGTCCGACGAGTACGTGATCACGTGGGCCGTCGGCCATCTCGTCCAGCTCGCCGAGCCCGAGGAGTACGACGAGAAGTGGAAGAAGTGGAAGATGGCCGACCTGCCCATCGTTCCGCCGAACGGGTTCAAGCTCGTGCCCCGCGACGCGAAGTCGAAGAAGCAGCTGAAGCTGATCGAGACGCTCCTGAAGCGCGAGGACGTCGACAAGATCATCAATGCCTGCGACGCCGGCCGCGAGGGCGAGCTCATCTTCGCCTACGTGTACGAGTCGGTCTTCGGCAGCTCCGCAACGAGCCCGAAAGCGCCGAAGCCCGTCGAGCGGCTGTGGATCTCCTCGATGACGAAGCAGGCGATCCGCGAAGGGTTCGAGAAGCTCCGCCCGGGTCCGCAGATGCAGTCGCTGGAGGACGCTGCGCGCTCTCGCTCCGAAGCGGACTGGCTCGTCGGCATGAACGCGACGCGCGCTGCGACGATTCGCGGCCGCGCCTGGGTCGGCGGCGTCGTCTCGCTCGGCCGGGTGCAGACCCCGACGCTCGGGCTGATCGTCAAGCGCGAGCGCGAGATCCAGGCGTTCGTTCCCGAGCCGTACCGCCTGATCCACGGAACGTTCCAACCGCCGTACCAGGGGCTCTGGTTCGAGGGCGACGAAACGCGGATCTTCGGTGACCTCGCGCGCGCCGACGCGATCGTCGCCAAGGTCTCCGGCCAGGACGGGACGGTCGAGAAGGTCGAGCGCAAGGAGCAGTCCGAGCGTGCGCCTCTCCTCTACGACCTGACCTCGCTCCAGCGTGACGCGAACCGGCGCTACGGCTTCTCCGCGCGGCGCACGCTGCAGGCCGCACAGTCCCTGTACGAGAGCAAGAAGGCAATTACCTATCCACGCACGTCGTCGCGCTTCCTCTCCGGGGACATGGTCCCGCAGTTGAAGCCGACGGCCGCCACCTTGCAGCCGATCGAGGACTACCGCAAGGGAGCCGAGTACGTGCTCGCGCTCGACCAGTTGCCGCTCGGGCGCGTCGTCAACGACGCGAAGGTGAGCGACCACCACGCGGTCATCCCGACCGACATCGAAAAGGACCTCGAGGCGTTCACTCCCGACGAGCGCCGCGTGTTCGACCTGGTCGCCAAGCGGTTCCTCGCGGTGTTCCATCCGCCGGCGCGATATGCCCGCACGACAGTGATCACGCTCGTCGAGGAGGAGCGCTTCCGCACGCGCGGCAAGATCACGCTCGAGGCCGGGTGGCGCGGTGTCTATGGGCTCGAGCCCGACCAGGAGCGTCAGTCGGAGGACGAGGCCGAAGGCGGCGAGATCCCGGTCCTGCAGGAGGGCCAGACCGTCCGGTGCATTGCGGCCGAGATCGAGGACAAGATGACGAAGCCGCCGCCCCGGTACACCGAGGCGACGCTGCTCTCCGCGATGGAGACCGCCGGCAAGCTCATCGACGACGAGGAGTTGCGGGAGGCGATGAAGGAGTCCGGTCTCGGTACCCCGGCGACACGCGCAGAGACGATCGAGACCCTGATCCGGCGCGAGTACATCGAGCGCGTCGGCAAGGACCTCCAGGCGACGCCCAAGGGTATCCAGGTCATCACGATGCTCCTGGACCACAAGCTGACCTCGCCTGAGCTCACAGGTGACTGGGAGCACAAGCTCTCCGACATCGAGCACGGGCGCGGGGACCGCAAGAAGTTCATGAAGGGAATCGCCGATTTCGCCAAGGAAACCGTCGACCAGATCGCAGCCCTGGACAAGGAGCAGCTCCGGCCCGAGCGGGTCGAGCTCGGCCCCTGCCCGCGCTGTGGGGCGGTGACGGGCGAGATCATCAAGGAGAACTCCAAGGCGTATGGCTGCACCAGCTGGAAGAGCCGAGAGGAGGTCGGCTGCGGGTTTGTGATTTGGAAACGGGTGGCGAGCCGAACGCTAACGCCGGAAATTGCGAGACAGTTGATCGAGGAACGTCGGACCCGGGAAGTACTCTCAGGTTTCCGCTCACGGAATGGCAAACCTTTTCGTGCGCGGCTCGTCTTGAATGACGAGGACAAGATCGAGTTCGAGTTTCCTGTGCGCGCGCAATCCAAAGAGCCCGCGGCGACGGAATAACAAAGGACACGGTCTCGTTGCACGCTCGAGACCCCGAGAGGGACTGTTCGGCCTGGAAACAAAAGGGAATTCGACCTACAGTGCGAAGGTTGCCGCCGTATCACAAAGTAGGACTCGAAAGGGACACTTGACACAAAATCAGTTGCACGAACTGCTTGATTCCGACCAGGCCAAGGCGCTCGTCGAGGGTGCCGAGGAGCGTGGGCACCTCGAGGCTGCAGAGCTCGAGGCGTTCGCCCTCGAGCACGACCTCAACGAGGCTGAGGTCGAGGAGTTGACCCGCGAGCTCGAGCGGATCGGGCTCGACGTCCGCGCGCCCGAGGCCGAAGCCAAAGATGCCGAAAAGGAAGAGAAGCCCGCCAAGCCGGAGCCGCACGTCCTCTCTGGCTCCGCAGACAGCCTTCAGCTCTTCCTGGCCGACGTCGGCCGCCACAAGCTGCTCACCGCCGCGGAGGAGGTCACCCTCGCCAAGGCGATCGAGCGGGGCGATCCGACCGCCAAGCGGCGCATGATCGAGTCGAACCTCCGCCTCGTCGTTTCCATCGCCAAGGGCTATCGAGGCCTCGGCGTCCCCTTCCTGGACCTGATCCAGGAGGGCACGCTCGGCCTGAACCGCGCCGTCGAGAAGTTCGACTGGCGACGCGGCTACAAGTTCTCGACGTACGCGACCTGGTGGATCCGCCAGTCGGTTCAGCGCGCCGTGGCAAATCACGCGCGGACCATCCGCGTGCCGGTTCATGTCGTCGAGCGGCAGCAGAAGCTGTCGCGGGCGGCGCGCCGGCTCGAGGTGGAGCTGGGCCGCGAGGCGACGAAGGACGAGCTCGCCGAGGCGACAGGCCTTCCGATCCAGCACGTCGACGAGGCGCTCGGCGCGGCACAGGCCTCCGTCTCGCTCAACCAGACGGTCGGTGCGGACGATGAGGGCGAGCTCGGAGACCTCTTCGCGGACCGTGAGGCTGCGGACCCGTTCGACGAGGCCGAGGAGTCGCTCCGGCGCCAGGGCGTCCGGCGGGCACTCGATGCCCTGCCCGAGCGCGAGCGCCGCATTCTGGAGCTCCGCTTCGGCTTCGAGGGCGAGCCCTGGACGCTCGAGGCGATCGGGCATGAGCTCGACCTGACGCGCGAGCGCGTCAGGCAGCTCGAAGGCCAGGCCCTTGCCCGGCTTTCGGCGCTACGAGATCTGATCTCTCTCGCTGCGTAGCCGCGGCGAGGAACAGGATCGGACCTGAGGGCGGCCTACGGGCCGCCCTCAATCGTTCGCGACGCACCTTCAATCCTTTTAGTGTCGAAAGCGTCTTAGCTTGAGGAAGGCTTAACCTTCTGTTCATACTTGTGCGTCCGCCTCGAGGGCGGGACGACGAAAGGAGTTCTGTTGAGGGGGAATTTGAGAAGGCTGGTCCTGCCGCTCGCCGCGCTTTGCGTCTTGGTCGTCGCGGGCACGGCAGGCGGAGCCTCGAAGGCAACAACACTTGTCTTTGCCGGCGCGGCGGATCCAACGTATCTGGATCCGGCGCTGGTTTCGGACGGTGAGTCTTTCCGTGTGACCGAGCAGATCTTCGAGAGCCTCGTGAAGCTGAAGCCGGGCACCACCTTGATCGAGCCGGCACTGGCGAAGAGCTGGACCTCGAAGAACGCGAAGGACTGGACGTTCCAGTTGCGTCACGGCGTGAAGTTCCAGGACAACACGCCTTTCAACGCGGCGGCCGTTTGTTACAACTACAACCGCCAGTACAACTTCACAGGAGCGTTCCAGGACGCGTCCGCCACCTATTACTGGCAGACGGTGTTCGGGGGCTTCCATCACAACGCGAGCTCTGACCTGTCGCCGAGTCTCTACGTCGGGTGCACGGCGCACGGGAAGTACTCCGTCACCATCCATCTGCGGAAGCCGTCAGGTCCATTCCTGCCGGGGCAGGTGATCTCGTCGTTCGCGATTCAGAGCCCGACTGCGCTGAAGAAGTACGGCGCGAACAGCGGCGAGCTCCGCAACGGCACGTTCTACCCGACCGGGTCGTACGCGTTCAGCCATCCGACCGGCACGGGGCCGTTCAAGTTCGTGTCGTGGACGGTGGGCGAGAAGGTCGTACTCGCCGCGAACCCGACGTACTGGGGCCCGAAGCCGAAGATCAAGACGCTGATCATCCGGCCGATCGCCAACAACTCGGCCCGGCTGCAGGCTCTGCAGACCGGCGAGGTGCAGGGCTACGACCTCGTCGCGCCGGAGCATATCGCCACGATCCAGTCGAACTCGAAGCTCAAGGTCCTGAACAGGCCGGCGTTCAACGTCGCCTATGTGACGATCCACCAGGGCCCGGGCTCACCGATGAACGACATCAAGGTCCGCCAGGCGGTCGCCTACGGACTTGACCGCGCCTCTGTCGTCAACTCCTTCTACTCCGGCCGAGGTCAGGTCGCGAAGGAGTTCGAGCCGCCGCAACTCTTCGGCTGGACGAACAAGGTGCAGCAGTACCCGTACAACCCGACGAAGGCGAAGGATCTGCTCAACTCATCGAGCTGCCACGTGCCGTGCAAGGTCGACTTCTGGTATCCGACCGGCGTTTCACGGCCGTACATGCCCGACCCGAAGCGGAACTTCGAAGCCTTCGCCGCGAGCCTCGAGAATTCGGGCTTCAGCGTCACGGCGCATAGCGCACCGTGGCGGCCTGACTACGTCAAGCATGTCAACGACGGCACTGCCGGCGACCTGAACATGATCGGTTGGACGGGCGACTTCGGTGACCCGGACAACTTCCTGGGCACGTTCTTCCAGACGTTCAGCCCGCAGTTCGGGTTCCACAACAATGCCATCTTCAACATCCTCTCGAAGGCCGAGGGGGAAAAGAGCCTCGCGAAGCGCATCGCGCTCTACAAGCAGGCGAACATCATGATCATGAAGTACCTGCCTGCGGTGCCATACGCGCATTCGCGTCCCGCGCTTGGATTCGAGAAGGCGGTCAAGGGCTATGTCCCGAGCCCGGTCGGAACGGATCCGTTCGAGGGTGTTTCCATCGGAGGACAGTAGGAACTGAGCAGAAGGCCGGCGGACGACTGAAATGCTTCGGTACATCGTCCGCCGGCTACTGCTTCTGATCCCGATTCTCGTCGGGGTCTCGCTCCTCATCTTCTTCTGGATCAGGGCTCTGCCGGGAAGCCCGGCGGAGGCGCTCCTCGGCGAGCGGGCGACTCCGGCGCTCGTCCAGTCTTATCGCGAGAAGTACGGCCTCAACAAGCCAATCTGGCAGCAGTACCTCACGTACGTGAAGACGACGGCGGTCGATCGCGACCTCGGTGTCAGCGTCGCCTCGCACCGAGAGGTGTGGTCGGAGATCAAGCAGAAGTTCCCTGCGACGACCGAGCTAGCGGTAGCGGCGATGATCTTCGCGGTTGTCTTCGGCATCCCCCTCGGGTTCTTCGCGGCGAAGCGGCACGGGAAGATCTTCGATCAGTTAACCCTCGTCGGCTCGTTACTCGGGATCTCGATCCCGATCTTCTTCCTGGCGATCATCCTCAAGTATCTGTTCGCGGTGAGGTGGCACCTCTTACCCAGCGTCGGCCGCATCGATGTAACGCTCAACGTGAAACACCCGACGAACTTCTACGTCCTCGACGCGATCATCACCGGCGACTGGAGCACGCTGTGGGACGTGTCGAAGCACCTTGTGCTTCCGGCCATCGCGCTTGGCTCGATTCCACTCGCGGTGATCACGCGCATCACGCGTGCTGCTGTGCTGGACGTACAGAACGAGGATTACGTGCGCACGGCGCGCGCGAAAGGGCTCGCGCCCTTGACCGTCGACCGCCGGCACATCCTGCGCAACGCGCTGCTGCCGGTGTCGACGATCATCGGCCTGCAGACGGGGCTGTTGCTGTCGGGCGCGGTGCTGACCGAGACGGTGTTCGCATTCCCAGGCATGGGCTCGTGGCTGCGTGACGCGATCTTCAATCGCGACTACCCGGTGCTTCAAGGCGGGATCCTCTTCCTTGCGCTTGTCTTCGTCTTCGTCAACCTGATCGTGGACATCTCGTACGCGATCATCAACCCGCGGATCAGGTACTCATGAGCGTCGCTCGACTCTGGCCGCCGAGGTTCGGCACGTGAGCGTCGCTCGCCTTTCGCTCGCTCCCGTGAGGGAAACCATGTTTCCCTCACGAGCTCCCTTCTTCAAGGATCGCCTCAGCGCCCGCCCCGGGCCGAAGGTCGGCCCGTGAGCGTCGCGGAACTCGAAGCCGCCGAGCTCTCGCTCGAGTCGCCGACCGGCGGGCTCTGGAGCGAAGCCTGGCGCCAACTGATCCGGAACCCGGCGGCGATCGCCGGAGCGGTGCTGGTGTTGATGTTCGTGATCGCGGCGATCTTCGCGCCCGTGATCGCGCCGTACGGCCCGCTCGACCAGAACCTCTCGCTGCTCAAGCAAGGGGGCATCCCCCCCGGGCCGTCGTTGCATCATCTGCTCGGCGTCGACCTGCTCGGCCGCGACGTCTTCACACGGATCCTCTACGGCGCGCGCTTCTCGCTTCTCATCGGCGTGGTCTCCGTCTCGATCGGCCTCGCGGTCGGGCTCGTGCTCGGATCGATCGCGGGCTACATCGGCGGCGTGCTCGAGAGCGTGATCATGCGCTGCATGGACATCATGCTCGCGATCCCCGGCCTGTTGTTCGCGATCGGCATAGTCGCGCTCCTGGGGCCGGGGCTCTACCAGATCATGGTTGCGATCGGCGTCGTCAACATCCCGATCTTCGCGCGCCTGCTCCGCGGCTCGGTGCTGGCCCAGAAGGAGAACGACTTCGTGCTCGCCGCGCGAGCCGTGGGCGTCAAGCGGCGCGTGATCCTTTTCTCGCACATCCTCCCGAATTCGATCTCGCCGGTGATCGTGCAAGGAACGCTCGCGATGGCGACGGCGATCATCGACGTTGCCGGGCTCGGCTTTCTCGGGCTCGGTCCCCAGGACCCGTCGACGCCGGAATGGGGGACGATGCTCACCGACGTGAACGACTACCTGCAGGCGGCTCCGTTCCTGGCGATCATCCCAGGCATCGCGATCGTCCTGTCGGTGCTCGGCTTCAACCTGATCGGCGATGGCCTCCGCGAAGCTCTCGACCCGAAGCTGCGTGACCGCTAGCACACCGCTCCTCGAGGTCGAGGACCTGCGCGTCGAATTCTCGACGCGGCGCGGCACCGTGCACGCGGTGAACGGGATCTCGTTCGCTATCGCTCCAGGCGAGACGCTCGGCATCGTCGGGGAGTCCGGTTGCGGCAAGAGCGTGACGTCGCTGGCGATCCTCGGACTGCTCGCCGGGAACGGCCGCGTCCGTTCGGGGCGCGCCCTCTTCGAGGGGCGCGACCTGATCAAGCTGAAGGACCGCGCGCTGCGGGGGATCCGCGGAAGCGAGATCGCGATGATCTTCCAGGATCCGATGACCTCGTTGAACCCGGTGCTCACGATCGGCAGGCAGATCCGAGAGACGCTCGAGACCCATTTCGACATGAACCGGAAAGAGGCGGAGGCCCGCGCCGCCGAGCTGATCGACCGCGTCGGGATCCCGAGCGCGAAGGCCCGGCTCCGCGACTACCCGCATCAGTTCTCCGGCGGCATGCGTCAGCGCGCGATGATCGCGATGGCGCTCGCGTGCGAGCCGAAGCTGTTGATCGCGGACGAGCCGACGACGGCTCTCGACGTCACGATCCAGGCGCAGATCCTCGACCTGCTCCGTGAGCTCGTCGCGGAGGAGAACGCGGCACTGATCCTGATCACGCACGACCTCGGCGTCGTTGCGGGAATGTGCGAGCGCGTGAACGTGATGTACGCGGGCATGTTCATGGAGACGGGCGCGGCCGACCAGCTTTTCGGCTCGCCACGCCATCCCTACACGCTCGGCCTGCTCCAGAGCGTCCCGCGCCTGGACGCCGGCCGGCGCCTGCGGCTGCATCCGATCGAGGGCTCGCCGCCGAACATGCTCAGAGCCCCGACGGCATGCCCGTTTCAACCGCGCTGTGCGTATGAGGTCGACCTTTCTGGGCGTGAAGTGCCCCAGCTCGTCGAGATCGAGCCCGGTCACAGAGTGGCGTGCTTCAACCCCGTTCCGGTCGACGAGTGGGGCCGCAGCCGCGAAGCGGCCACCGCCTGACATGGGAACCAACGGCGCAGGCCCTCTCGTCGAGCTCGAGCATCTGAAGGTCTACTTTCCGATCAAGAGCGGGATCGTGCTCGATCGCCATGTCGGCGACATCCGCGCGGTCGACGACGTCTCGCTGCAGATCAAGCGCGGTGAGACCGTCGGTCTCGTCGGCGAGTCAGGCTGCGGCAAGTCGACGGTCGGTCGCACCATCCTGCGCCTCTACAAGCCGACCGCCGGACGCATCCTGTTCGAGGGTCGCGACATTTCGCAGCTGGGCGAGAACGAGTTGCGCCCGTTGCGGCGTCGCATGCAGATGGTTTTCCAGGATCCGTACGCGTCGCTCAATCCTCGCCACAGCGTGGGACGCATCGTCGGGGAGCCGCTGCGAACTCACGGTCTGGCGAATCGGCGTGAGGCGGGCTCACGGGTTCGCGACCTCCTGAAGATCGTCGGCCTACCCTCCGATGCTGCCGGCCGTTATCCGCACGAGTTCTCGGGCGGCCAGCGCCAGCGCATCGGGCTGGCGCGCGCGATCGCCCTCAATCCCGACTTCGTCGTCGCCGACGAACCTGTGTCCGCGTTGGATGTCTCGATTCAGGCGCAGATCATCAATCTCCTCGAGCAGCTGCAGGAGGAGTTCGACCTCACGTACCTCTTCATTGCGCACGACCTCGCCGTGGTGCGGCACATCTCCGATCGCATCGCCGTGATGTATCTGGGTTGGATCGTCGAGGTGTCGACGGCCGCAGAGCTCTACGAGAAACCGTTGCATCCGTACACGATCTCGTTGCTGTCGGCGGTGCCGATCCCCGATCCGATCGTCGAGAGACAACGCCAGCCGATCCTGCTCGCCGGCGATCTGCCGAGCCCGGCCAACCCCCCCGCGGCGTGCAGATTCCACACTCGCTGCCCGTTCGTGCAGCCGACCCGCTGCCGTGACGAGATCCCGCCGCTCCGCAAGTTCTCCACGGGTCACGAGGTCGCATGCCACTGGGCGGAAGAGATCAACGAGGGCAGCATCAAGCCGCGCGAACGCGAGGCCGTGCTCGAGCCTCCCCGCTCAGGGCCTGTGGCAGAGCCGCCGCCAGTCTGAGGATCTCCTCCACTTCGAGCGGCGCGACGCGCAGTTCGGGAGGTGGGCGGCGCAGGAACGTTCCGATCACGAGCAGCGCATCGAGGTCCTGCGCAGCCAGGTGGTCCGGGGTTTCAGAGCTCGACTCGGCGAGCCCAGCGGCGACTTCGAGGCGTGCTCCGTCGCCGGGCGGAAGCGTACGAACGGCGGCAACACGTCCGCCGGCGACGAAGATTCCGCGTGCGTAACCGGCCTCGACCGCCGGGACGATCAGGCAGCAGCGTGCGTGTCGCAACCGCTCGAGGCGGCGAAAGGATCCGATGATCCGCTCGAGGGCGGCGATGCGGTCGCGCAGGCGGGCCGCGTCCTCGTAGCGGCGGCACTCGGCAAGGTGACGCAGGCGAGCGTGCAAGCGCGGCAGCGCGAGCTCCGGACGGTCGAGCTCCTCCTCAGAAGCGCCGTCGAGTGCACGGCATGCGAGGCGTGCACGTGTGCGGCTGCGGATCGGGCCTAATGGTGTCGGTGTTTGCGTACAGACGAGCTTGTCGCCACGGCGGCGCAGATACACGTACCGATCGGGCCGCGCGTTGCGCGCGTTCGCCACCGGTCGGAGCTCGCGGAGGAGCCGCAACTCCTCGAGCGCGGCCTCGACTTCGGAACCAGTCACGCGCCACTCGATCCGGTCGAGGGCGAACAGCGCTGCCTCGACGGCGGGTCGCTGCCGATCGGACCGGAAGTACGAGCGCAGGCGCGCACGCAAATCGCGAGCGCGCCCCACGTACAGCACCTGATCGTGCCGATCACGGAAGAGGTAAACACCGGGCGAGGTCGGCGCGCCGAAAGCAAGCGTTCGCTTCGCGTACACCTTGCGCACTCGCGGTGCGGCCAGGTCGACGAGATCCGCGACTGTGCGGGCGCCGCGTTCCTGCGCGAGCCCGATCAGCTGCAGGAGGATTTCTGCGGTCGCCTGAGCGTCTGGGAGTGCCCGGTGACACGGGCGTGCGGCGGTGCCGAAGAACTGTGCGAGCGATCCGAGACCCGCCCGCTTGGTCCGGCCTGCGAGTAGCCGACGCGCGAGGCCGACGGTGTCCACCACGGGCCCCGCCAGGCGTGCGCCGTTCAGCCGCTCCGTCTCGCGGTCGATGAAGGCAAGATCGAAACGTGCATTGTGCGCGACGAGCACAGCGTCGCCGGCGAACTCGAGAAAGCGGCGCACGGCCATGCTTGGATGCGGTTGACCGCGCAGCTCCACATCGTGCAAGCCGGTCAGGGCGCTGATCGCAGCACCGAGCGGAACGCCCGGGTCGACGAGCAACTCGAACTCTTCGGCCAGCTCGAAGTTGCGAACCCGCACCGCGCCGATCTCGCAGATGCGCGAGGTCCCGGGGCGCAGACCGGTCGTCTCGAGATCCACGACGACGAAAGTCGCGTCCTCGACGAGCACGTCTGCGCCCGGCGGATCCGCAAGACCCACCGACTCGCCGCGCCAGACGAGCCGGGTGTCGTCGCCGACGACCTCCTCGAGCAGGCTGCGGGCGAGGCCGACCGGCGCATGGCGTAGGGCGAAGAGCCGCCGCGCGGCCTCCTCGGCGTAGACCGGCCCGCGCCGCTCCTCGACGAGTTCGACGAGCCGATCCGCCGCGTCCAGCCTGAGCTGCATGGCAACAGAGTAGGCGAACGTATGTTCGATGACAAGATGGGCCGCGTCTCACGGTCAGACCCCTAGACTCGTCCGCCGTGGACGTGCTCTGTTCAGTCGACGTCGCCGCCGTTCGTGCCGAGGCGAGCGACGACTCGGAACGCGTGACCGAGCTCCTCCGGGGCGAGCCTGTGGCGGTGGAGGGACGCCGTGACGGCTGGGCTCGCATCAAGACCGCCTACGACTATTTCGGCTGGGTGCACGAGGAGGAGATCGCCGGCGCCGAAGGCGACGCGATCGACCACGCGCGGCGCTACCTGGGCACGCCGTATCTCTGGGGCGGAATGACGGAGCGCGGCATCGACTGCTCAGGCCTGGTCCATATGGCCTATCGCTGGCTGGGACGTCTCGTGCCGCGAGACGCCGATCAGCAAGAGGCCGCCGGTGCGCCCATAGCCGAGGAAAACCTCGAGCGAGGCGACCTGATCACGTACGGCGGCGACGAGGCGACGCACATCGCCTTCTGGCTTGGAGAGGGGCGCATTCTGCACTCCACCGAACGGGACGGGGTCGACGGAGTGGTCGAGGAGGCCGAACCTGAGCATCTGCGGGCCCAGCGCCGCCGTCTGCTCCGACTGTGAATCCCTTTGGTACTAACGGCAAAGGCGGAAAGACGTCTGTAAGAATCAGCGATCCGCGCGCGGGCCAGGGGTGCTCGGCCGCCGTGGCAGACCCAACGGGAGGAGTTCGATCGTGAAAAGCAGATCAAAGATGCTCCGGCCGCTCGGCATGCTCGCGCTCGTGGCGGCACTTGCCGTCCTGGCCGCCGGCTGCGGTGGCAAGAAGTCTGCAAGTGGCACCACGGGTGGCGGCGGCAGCAACAGCGGGAAGACTTATCCGCTACTGCGCGTCGTGTGGGATGCGCCGGACTACATGGATCCGGCCCTGTACTACACGGTCGCCGCCTATCAGCTGACCGACTACGTCTGGACAGGTCTCGTCGGCTACAAGCACGAGAGCGGGCCTGCCGGCGCGACGCTGGTCCCGTACCTCGCGAAGGCCATGCCGACGGTGTCCGCGGACGGGAAGGACTTCAAGTTCACCCTGCGTAGCGGGCTCAAGTACTCCAACGGCACTGCTGTGAAGGCGAGCGACTTCAGGTATGCCATCGAACGAGACTTCAAGATGGACTCGCCGGGTGTCGGCTTCTTCACCGACATCACGGGCGTGAGCGGAGCCAAGGGCTTCGCCACGACCAAGAAGGGTCACATCACGGGAATCATCGCCAATGATTCCGCCGGGACGATCGAGATCAAGCTCGACCAGCCTCGAGGCGACTTCCTCTACATCCTGGCGACCGAGTTCGCGAACCTCGTTCCGACGGGGACGCCGGCAAGCGACCAGTCGACGAAGCCGATCCCGGGGACGGGGCCGTACATGGTCCAGAGCTACACGCCGAACCGGAGCTTCACGATCGTCCGGAATCCGAACTACAACAACCAGATTCCGACGATGCCGCCCGGTAACCCCGACAAGGTCGTCGGGAAGATCATCACCGACCCGGTCGCGGCGTATCAGCAGGTCATCAGCGGCAAGGCCGACTACGACTACCAGCCGATCCCCAACGACCGCCTCCCCGAGGCTCAGTCGAAGTACAAGGATCAGCTGAAGATCTACACGAACGCCAACACGTATTACTTCGCACTGAACAACGCCATCCCGCCGTTCAACAACATCAAGGCGCGGAAGGCTGCCCAGATGGCGATCGACGACAACGCGATCATCTCCGGCATCTACGCCGGCCTCGGCCGGCCGACGGAGAACTTCCTGCCGCCGGGGTACCCGCAGTACAAGAAGATCAACGCCTGGCACTTCGACCTGGCGAAGGCGAAGCAGCTCGTCCAGCAGTCCGGGACGGCAGGCGCGAACGTCGACGTCTACGGCCCGAATGAGGATCCGTCGAAGTCGACGACCGAGTACCTGGCAAACCAGTTGACGAAGATCGGCTACAAGACGAAGCTGCACCTGCTGAGCCATCAGGTCTATTTCCAGACGATCGGAAACCAGGCCACGAAGGCAGGGGCGATGTTCACCGACTGGTACCAGGACTACCCGCACCCGCTCGACTGGTTCGACGTCCTGCTGAACGGTGACCGGATCACGAAGACGCACAACAACAACGTCGGCAACGTCAAGGTGGCGTCGGTCGACAAGGAGATCGACGCGCTGAAGAAGATCACCGACATCACCCCGGCGATCAACGACCGCTGGGCGAAGGTCGACCGCGATCTGATGGCGACCTACGCGACGACGATCCCCTACATGAACAAGTCCTCCACGGACTTCTTCGGCCCGAAGATCGACATGAGCTGTTACGTGTTCGGCGTCGTGTCCTACTGGGACTACGGCCTGAGCTGCATGAAATAGAGACGACTCCAGCAAGAGGGGGCCCTCTCGCCAAGGGCCCTCTCCCTGGGTTCGGCTGTCGGCTCGAGGGAAGAAAGAAGGAAGCACGTGGCGACCGAATCAACGACCGATTTTTCGCTCGACCCGGCAGCTGCGCTCGCCGCGGAGGAGGGCGGAGCGATCGAGGGCAAGAGCCCTTGGCTGCTTGCGTGGCGGCGTCTCCGCCGTAATTACGTCGCGCTCGGGTTCCTGTTGCTCTTCGTCGTGATCGTGACCCTGTGCTCCCTGGCGGGGCCATACGCGCACCACATCGCGAAGACGGGCCCGAACGACAACCATCTCGGCGAGACGTTCGTCCGGAACGGCAAGCAGATCCCGGTGGTCTCGAAGGGCGGCTTCATCAAGGGCCAGTTCAAGGCCGGCGGAATCCCGGTGGGGCCTCAGTTGTGGCACGCCGGCGGGAAATACGTGTTCGGAGCAGACACCCAGGGACGTGACGTCGCCGTCCGCCTGCTCTACGGCGGCCTGAACTCCCTGAAGGTGGGTATCGGCTCGGGGCTGATCTGCACGCTCTTCGCGCTCGTGCTCGCACTGCTCGCCGGCTACTACGGGGGCTGGGTCGACTGGGTGATCGCCCGCTTCTTCGATCTCATCTGGGCTTTCCCGGTGCTGCTCTTGGCGATCGCATTGGGTACTGCGCTCTCGATCAACGGCTTCCACCACTTCGGCATCAGCATCGCGAGCGGCAGTCTGTGGATCCCGACTCTCGTCATCTCATACGTGCTGATCCCGTATATCGGGAGACCCTTGCGCGGACAGATCCTTTCGTTACGCGAGAAGGAATTCATCGAGGCTGCGACCGCGCAGGGTGCGGGTGGAATTCGCGTCATGTTCACCGAGTTGCTCCCGAACATCGCCTCATCGGTGCTCGTCTTCTTCGCGTTGATCATCGCGAACAACATCCTCACCGAGGCCGGGCTCTCGTTCCTGGGTGCAGGCGTTCAGCCGCCCAACCCGTCGTGGGGGACACTGATCGCCGACGGCCAGGACCGGATCCAGACGGCGCCGTGGCTCGCGATCATCCCCGGGATCGCGATCGTGCTCACGGTGCTCGCGCTGAACATCTTCGGCGACGGGCTGCGTGACGCGCTCGACCCGCGTGCGAAGGTGAGAATGGAGCACTGATGCTGCCCTTCCTCGTCAGACGGCTGATCGGCGCGTTCCTCGTGCTCGTCGCCGTCAGCTTCATCACGTACCTGATCTTCGTGAAGATCCCGGGCGGCGATCCGGCACCGCGCATTGCCGGCCGGCTCGCCACCGATCAGAACATCGCGGACATCCGGCAGAAGCTGCACCTCAACGACCCGTTCTACTCGCAGTACTGGGCGATGATGCAGTCGCTGTTCACCGGCACCTTGAAGTCCTACTCGAGCCAGTTGAACGTCGTGAGCGAGATCAAGCGCGGCATTCCAGCGACGTTGTCCCTCACCATCGGCGCCGGCATCATCTGGCTGGGGTTCGGGATCCTCGTAGGCGTCATCTCCGCCGTGACGGCCGGAGGCTTATCCGACCGTGTGATCACCGTGCTTGCGCTGATCGGCATCTCCATGCCGGTCTTCTGGCTCGGGCTGATCGCGCGCTACCTGTTCGCAGAGAGCCACCCGTTCTCGTTTTTCCCGGACGGCGAGTACGTGCCTCTGACCCAGAACCCCTGGCAGTGGTTCGTGCATCTGATCATGCCGTGGACCGTTCTGGCCGTGCTGTCCATCGGCTTCTACGGCCGCGTCCTGCGGTCGAACATCCTCGACACGATCAACGAGGACTACGTCCGCACGGCGAGGGCCAAGGGATTGCCCCCGAGGCGCGTCCTCGTGAAGCACGTCCTCCGCAATTCGCTGATTCCGATCGTCACGCTGTTCGGCCTCGACTTCGCCGCGGTCATCGGCGGGAGCGCCATCCTCACGGAGACCGTCTTCAACCTCAGAGGCGTCGGGCAGTACGCGGCCGACTCTGTCCAGAGCCTCGACCTGCCGCCGATCATGGGCGTGACGATCTACGCGACGTTCTTCATCGTCCTCTTCAGCGTGGTCGTCGATCTCTTGTACGCATGGCTCGATCCGAGGATCAGGCCGACGTAGTGTCAGAACGACTGATCGAGGTCAATGGCCTGAAGGTCCAGTTCGCCACCGAGGACGGGATCGTCAAGGCCGTCGACGGTGTCGACTTCGAGCTGCAGCGCGGGCAGGTGCTCGGGATCGTGGGCGAGTCGGGCTCGGGCAAGAGCGTCACGGCGATGACGCTTCTCGGCCTCACGCGCGACAAGAACACGCGCTTCGAGGGCGAGGTTCTCTACAAGGGGCGCGACGTGCTGCAGATGAACGAGGGCGAGCTGCAGGACGTGCGCGGCAACGAGATGTCCATGATCTTCCAGGACCCGATGACGTCGCTGAACCCCGTCTACACGATCGGGGCCCAGATCTGCGAAGCGATCCAGATCCACGAGCGAGCCGACAAGAATGCCGCCAAGCGGCGCGCAGTCGAGTTGCTGAAGCAGGTCGGGATTCCGAACGCCGAGTCGCGAGTCGACAATTACCCGCACGAGTTCTCCGGCGGGATGCGGCAGCGCGCGATGATCGCGATGGCGCTGGCATGCAACCCGGACGTGCTGATCGCGGACGAGCCGACCACTGCCCTCGACGTGACGATCCAGGCCCAGATCATCGAGCTGATCGACCGTCTGAAGGACGACTTCAATTCGGCGGTCATCCTGATCACGCATGACCTCGGCGTCGTCGCGGACGTCGCGGACGAGATCGTGGTCATGTACGCGGGCCGTGTGGTCGAGCGCGCGAACACGCGCCAGCTCTTCTACGACCCGCAGCACCCGTATACGTGGGGGCTGCTGGGCTCCATCCCACGGCTCGACCGGCCGAAGCAGGAGCGCCTGCACTCGATCAAGGGGACGCCGCCGTCGCTGATCAACGCGCCCAGGGGCTGCAAGTTCCGGCCTCGCTGCCCGCACGCCTTCGACAGGTGCATCGAGGAGCCTCGGCTCGAGAACCGGGTGGAGGAGCCGGGCCATCTCGACCGCTGCTGGTTGTCGGTGGACGAGAAACGCCGCCTGCGTGAGCCCACGCTCGCCGGCACGGAAGAGGCCGCGTAGTGAGCGAGCGCGGCAACGGCGACGGGCCCCTGCTCGAGGTCGATCACGTCAAGAAGTACTTCCCGATCAGGAAGGGCTTGCTCCAGCGCGAGGTCGGGGCAGTCCATGCCGTCGACGACGTGACGTTCGCAGTGCGCGAGGGGGAGACCCTGGGCCTGGTCGGCGAATCCGGCTGCGGCAAGTCGACCCTCGGCCGGACCATCGTCCGGCTCCTCGAGCCGACCGAGGGCTCGGTCATCTTCGAGGGCCGGGACATCTCCAAGCTCCGCACACGATCGCTCCGGCCCCTGCGAAGGGACATGCAGATGATCTTCCAGGATCCCTACGCGAGCCTGAACCCCCGCAAGCGGGTCGGGTCGATCATCGGGACGCCGCTGAAGATCCACGGTTACGACAAGTCGAAGCGCCGTCAGCGGGTGCAGGAGCTTCTCGAGACGGTCGGCCTCTCTCCCGAGCACTACAACCGTTTCCCCCACGAGTTCTCGGGCGGCCAGCGGCAGCGGATCGGGGTTGCGCGAGCCCTGGCCCTCAATCCGAAGCTGGTCGTCGCGGACGAGCCTGTCTCTGCTCTCGACGTGTCGATCCAGTCCCAGATGCTGAACCTGCTGGACGACCTTCAGAAGGAGCTCTCCCTCACCTACATCTTCATCGCCCACGACCTCGGGGTCGTCCGGCACGTGAGCGACCGGATCGCGGTCATGTACCTAGGGAAGCTCGTCGAGCTCTCGCCCGCCGAGGATCTCTACCAGCGGCCGATCATGCCCTACACCGAGGCGCTGCTCTCGGCCGTGCCGATCCCGGATCCCGATCTGGCCCACCAGCGAGAGCGGATCGTCCTTCAGGGCGACGTTCCGAGTCCGATCAATCCACCGTCCGGCTGCCGCTTCCATCCGAGGTGCCGATACATGACGGATATCTGCAAAGAGGTGGAGCCGCCCCTCGTGGATTACGGCCGCGGCCACCTCGCCGCCTGCCACCATCCGCTGAACGTCGATCGGGAGACGCTGGAGCAGGTTCGAGTCTCGAAAGCCCATACCCCGGGCTCCGCGGATGAGGCCGCAAAGCCCCAGGTTCCGGGGAAACAAGGGGTTGGGCCGATCCCTCGATCGGGGTAAGACGCGCCGCTAAAGCGGCTTAGCCATGCGGCCGATAGGCCCACTATGGACGCCGCAGAGCGCAAAGAGATCCTGAGCCGCTACATGGACCACCAGCGCCGCTTTGATGCAGTCGCCGCCAAGCGCCAGAACGGAAACGCCGAGGTCATTCCCTTTGCCGGCCCCCTCCGCGAGTTGGAGCAGGAGCCCACGATGCGTGAGATCGAGGTGCTTCAACTGATCTCGGACGGCCTCGTGAATCGCGAGATCGGAGTCCGTCTCTTCCTGAGCGAGGAGACTGTGAAGTCGCACGTCCGCCACCTGCTCGCAAAGCTGCAAGCCCGGTCAAGGGCGCACGCAGTCGCAGTCGGCTTCCGACGTGGCCTGATTGCTTGACCTAGCTCTGCCCCAGTAGTCCCCAGTTTCCACTCCCCTGTGGAAATCCCTCAACAGGGGGATGTCCACACGTTGTGGAAAACGGAAGCTACGACGGCTCTACCAGGCTTTAAGTTGGCCGGCCACAGTCGCCACCGAAACGGCGGCGCTGAGCGCGGCGATCACGCGAGGCGCGATACGCATGAAGAACTCCCTCTTCTGGGGGACTGACGGCACTGCGAGTTTACGCACATACACACAGGTTTTTCAAGGCTTCGAGGAGTCTTGAGGCCGGAATCTCCGGCATTTCGCTCTACGCGGGGTTCCTGGCCGCGGTGAGCCTCTTGCTCGTCGGGGCCCTGGCCCGAACTAGCGGGTTCCCAGCGGACTCGCGCTCGCTCTGGCCTCTCGCAGGCTTTGCCGTCTTAGCCCTGATCGCCGAGCGACAAACGGTCAGGCTGACGGCAAACCTCCAGCTGTCAGTCGCCTTTCTTCCGCTTCTTTTTGTTGCTGTGGTGTTCGGGCCCTTGGCCGCCGCGCTGATCGGAGCGATCACGGTGCTACCGGACCTTGGCCGACCATTCACGCGCTGGGTGATCTGGACGGCCAATCGCACGCTCATCGGCGGGTTCGCCGGCATCGCCGCTCTTCAGGTGATGGGGAATGGCGGCAATACCTTCGGCCGCATTCTCGCCGCGACCTGCGGTGCTGCGATTGTCGACGTTGGGTTGGACTTCATCCTAAGTGGAGCAACTCTTGTCCTACGCGGCACCGGCTCGATCAGGGATTTGGCTCGGACCACGGGCCCTGTCGCGCTAGCGGGAATCCCGCTCTACACGTCACTGGTCGGCATGTTGGCGTACAGCTACATTGCGTTTACTCCCTGGAGCGCTGCGCTCTTCTTTATCCCAGCCCTTGCGGCACAACGACTTCATGTCATGTATCGCGAGCAACGCGAGGCTGTATCCGAACTCGGCGAAGCAAACGATCGTCTGGAGCGAGCGAACCTGTCGTTCGCCACCGCGCTCGTTGCGACGCTCGATGCGCGAGACCGCTACACCGCAGGACATTCGGCGGCAGTAGCGATCTATTCTCGAGACATTGCTGCTCGTATGAGTCTCAGCACGCAGCAGCAGAACCTCGTTCACCTCTGCGGGCTGGTGCATGACATCGGGAAAATCGGTCTACCTGCGGGTCTGCTTGAGAAACCGGGTGCGCTCACACTTGAGGAACGCCGACTGATGGAGGATCACGCCGCAATAGGTGAGAGGATCCTTTCCAAGGTCGAGGACTACGCCGAAATCGCGCAGATCGTCCGCCATCATCATGAGCGGGTCGATGGCCTTGGCTATCCCGATGGTCTGAGTGACGAGGAGATCCCCTTGCTTGCGAAGATCATCGCGGTCGCTGATGCCTACGACGCCATGACCTCGGATCGACCTTACCGTGACGCCATGCCCAGTCGAGTCGCACGGCTTCGTCTCGCGCAAGCCGTTGAGAGTCAATTTGACACTTCCGTTGTCGCCGCATTCGAAGCAATCTTGGCCGGCTCCAGCGAGGAGTACAGGGCGGGGCATCGAGACGACTTCACGCTCGAGACGCAGCGCGCTCACCAGCCCGCTCTTATTGCTACGGCCTAAGATTCATTACGAAATAGCGCTGCCTCTGTTCGGGAACGCACGCCGAGTTTTTCGAAGATGTGTCGAACGTGAACCTTCGCTGTTGACTGCGCGATCCACAAGGTCTGGGCAATTTCTCGATTGGACATTCCTTGCCGGAGAAGGTCGAGTACTTCGCCTTCGCGGTCGGTTAGGGGTGTGGAGGGGACAATCCTGGTTTCTCGTTGATTGAGCCCGGCCTTCTCTGCAAGTCGGCGGTCGTACGTTACGAGTGGCCGTAACAAGAAATCGCTCAGAGCCAGGCCTGTGACACCAATGAAACGCAATAGCTCGGGAGCCATTCTGTAAGCCACAACGAACGAGTCTGCATTGCCAGCCATATGTGACTCGGTTAAGGCGAGTTCGAGTTGGGCATTCCTCGCGCCTTCATCACCGCGACGATCTGCTGCGAAGACCTTCGCGAACGCTCGCAAACCACGCGCCTCCAGATGCGTGGTGATGGATTCGGAGGCAGCAATCTCAGCCTCGGCCTCCTCGATCGCCCCGCTGCAAGCCAGAGCGAGGGCTCGGATAGAACGCACTTCTCCCTCCATCCCAGGTCCCACATTGCGACGGCTGGTCATCTCAAGCAACTCAAGCGCTCTCGCAGGTGCGCCCTGGGCCAACGGGATCCTCGCGAGCAGTGCCTCTGCGTTTACCTGGGCGTGGAAATCCTCAGCGCCCTCGGCGAGCCTCCAGGCGGTTCTTAGTGCCCTTTGTGCTCCTTGGAAATCTCGCATTCCGATTTGAGCAAGGCCTTTCAATTCGAGGGCGTGAGTCCCCACCCAGTCAAGACCGAACCGCTTTGCTTCCTCGATTTGACGATCGGCGAAGGCGTACGCCTCCGCGTACCGGGCGGCGAGGTTCAGCGCCGTCCCATATGACTGGAGAAAGCCCGAGCGGACCACCGGGTCGGCGGTGCGCTCTAATAACTCGAGAGTCGAGCGATGGCGGTCGAGTGCTTCTCGAATGCCGCCCCAGCGGACCGCCAGGTGGATTGGTCCGTGGCTAAGACGGATCTTGTCTTCCACAGACTCAGGCGCCAATTTCGCGAATTCCTTAAGAGCTTCCGCTGCCTGTACTGGCTCTTCAAGGTCACTGAAAGTGAGAAAGCGACTCCACAGGACGCGACGTAGGTCTCCTGTACTGGTTGACCGAACTCGCGCCTCGCTCAAAAGGTCCAAGGCTTCAGCCGGGCGGTCGTCCAGCTGTGCCACCTGGGCAGCTCGAAACAGCGCTCGGGACGCAAGCGCGTGTTCCCGAGGTAGTCGTGTCGCTAGGTGCCGGGCTTTGTCCTCGGCCTCTGCCCAGCGTCCTTTGCGGAAAGCCAGTTCAACTTCGGCAAATGCAGCAATCTCGGCGGATGGGATCAATCTGTGCGCTTCCTCTAGCCACCGTTCCAGGGTGGCCAGTCGACCCTTCGACAGGGATCGTCTAGAGCCTCTGTCAACAACGCATTTAGAAACTCTCCCATTCGGAACTCGCTCGCGAGCGCAAAGGCCTCATCCCAGGCCGACCTCCCTAGAGCTGCATAGGCGATGGTTTGAGTCGTGGAGCTTCTAGCCTCCGACTCGGCCTCCGCCATCTTCGATCGAAGGAATTGGCGAAGCAGGGGATGAAGATCGTACGTTTCGCCATCCCTGTTGAGAAATCCTCGGTCCAGTGCCTCCTCTAGAACGAGTCGACCGTCTGCCCCGAAGAGCAATTGTGCAAGCCCGACATCTATAGTCGCGGCCAGCGACAACTGCGTGAGATTCCACTGAAGCTTAGCTTCGAGCTCTTGATAGAGCTCCTCTGCAAAGTATGAATGAAGCGCCTCCGGAATCTCGTCGCCAACCAGGATTTTCGGAGACTGGACGAGTGATGCTAGTCCGATTACGGCCGGCCAGCCTTCTGCAAGTGCCATCAAACCCGCTAGCACTCGAGCGTCTGTCTTGCTTGGGACAGCTCTCGCCGCTTCCTCATGAGTCATAGCCAAGATGTTTCGGCCGAACTCAGCGACTTCCCCGTAGAGAAGGCGCTTCGCGGAAACCCAGGACGGTCGTATTCGACTTGTTACGAAGAGGGGAATGGTGCCGCGTGCAACCAATGCGTCGACCAGCCGTTCCGCACTCGGCTCGTGAGCGAGATGCTGATAATCGTCGATAACCATCCACAAGTCCGCGGGCCAGCCAGTTAGGTCATCGATCAAGATGTCGGCGATATGGGCCACCTCGGAATTCGGGGAATGGGACGTCCGAAGATGCTCTTGGAGACGCGTCCCAGGCCCCTGCAACAGGTCTTGAGCCGCGTGAGCAAGGCCATGCGCCAGGGCTGCAACGTCTGTCGACCCGGGACCTGCGCGAAACCAAACTGCTTGGCGCTCCTGCCTCGCAAACCACTGACGCGCAAGAGTCGTCTTGCCATAACCGGCGGGTGCAACAAGAAGGATGTGTCGGCTCTGAGTTTCGTCTAGAAGGCTCATCAGCCGTGGTCGGTGGACCAGCCGATAGCTCCGAGCCTCTCCGCCGCCTGGTTTTGCTTCGACCACGCGAACCCCCGCGCCTCCTGCCATTCCCCTGAATTCACCTTAACGCCGACCGCGACGGAATTCGAATCGCCGGTAGGGCCGACCGTGCCTGCGGCCCTTACGGGTCGCAGGCACGGTGCCGTCAGCCCCCGCTATCGGCCGCAGCCGATTCGAGGCTTCGTGCGAGAGGGTCCTCGCCGGTTATCACCCGGTACGCCACTGGGATCTGCCGGCGCCGGGTCACACCGAGTTTCTGGCGGAGGACGTCTGAATGAGCCTTCGCTGTTCGAGGGGAAATGCCGAGACGCTCGCCGACCTCGTCATTCGAGCACCCGGCGGCGATCAGCTCGATGACCTGCCGCTGCCTCTCCGTGATCGTCGGAAGTGAATCTCGCAGTGCGTCGTACATGGCGATCGAACCTAATCGGCCAGGCGCAGCCTGACCATTGACCGAAAGGCGTATTTCGACTGACTACACCTGTGGTCGCACCGGGGCGCCGTGCACGAAACTCGCCTCGTGGCCCCGCCGATTGGCCTCCGCGAGCTGGTCCTCGTCCAGCGCACCGATCCTGCGCAACAACTCGAGCTCGTCCTTCAGGTGCGTTCGCATCATCTCCGGCCCGTCCGTGGCGATCGTGAAGTCCACCCCGTGCTCCACGAATGCACGGAGCGTGTCCCGAACGGCGTCTTCGTTCGGCAGCGCCTTTGTCAGCAGATTCGACGTGGGGCAGATCTCCAACACGATCTCCGCGTCTCGCAACGCGGCCATCAGCTCCGGATCGCGGGCGGCGAGGATGCCGTGACCGATTCGGTCCGGGCGTAGCGCCTCCACGACCTCGGCGATCTCCTCGCGGCCCATGTCACCGCCTTCCTCACCTACGTGGATCGTCACGCCGAGGCCGGCCGTGCGCGCCTCCTCCACCATTGGCACGACCTGGCGGTAGTCATAGCGGCCGCCGCCTGGGCGCGGGCCGGCGATGTCGACGCCGACGACTCCTCGCGGCGACCAGCCGATCGCCTTCTCGACGATGATCGAGTTCTGCTCGGAAGTGAATGTCCGGTCCATCATCAGGATCAAGCCCGCGCGCACCTGCGGGTACTCGAGGCTCGCGCGGTCGAGGCCGCGGATCGCGGCGAGGATGATGTGATCGAGGTCGCGCTCGCCGCCGCGGTTTCGCTTCATCGGGTTGAAGCGGAGCTCGAGCGTCGTGATTCCCTGCGATCGGTAGGCGCCGCCGATCGCGGCGTGCACCGAGCGCTCGACCGCGATCGGGCTCGACTGGATCAGCTCCGTCCAGTGGTAGATCTGATCGAGTGCGTTGAGGTCGGCGACGCCCCGGGGATCGGAGACGGTGACGAGCCGGTCGAACTCCCAGAAGTCCTTCACCGGGAGGGCGATGCCCTGCTCGTGGGCGAGGCTCCACAGGATCTCCGACGCGACCGAGCCGCCGAGATGGGTGTGCAGCTCGGCGAGGCCTTCCATGGCGAAAGTCTAGAGTCGCGCTTCCGCCGACGTGCGGTGAGTGAGGCAAGATGGCGCTTGTCCATATCCTCCGCGGCATGAAGGTGGGCATCGTCGTCCCGTACTCCTGGTCCTTCTGGGGGGCAGTGGTCGAGCATGCGGAGCTGCAGGCCGACGCGCTGCGCCGACACGGCGTCGACACTCGCACGATCATCGGCAACGATCCGCCGGGGAGCTTCACGCGTGTGCTCCACCCGCGCTCCGGCCGCCACGACGCGCCGCCGCCGGACGTCATTCCGGTCGGCCGGTCCGTGATCGTGCCCGCGAACGGGACGCTCCCGAACATCGTTCTCTCGCCGCGGACCGTCGGGCGGGTCTCGCGTGCTCTCGCGCGGGAGAACTTCGACGTCCTCCACCTCCACGAGCCGATGACTCCCGCGATCTGCGTTGCAGCCCTCGCACTCGCGAAGGTGCCGGTCGTCGCGACCTTTCACGCGCACGGCGCGCTCGGTTGGATGAAGCCCGCCATGCCGGTCTGGGGCTTCCTCATCGACCGGCTCGACCACCGGATCGCGGTCTCGCCGCATGCGCGCGACACGGCGAACCGCTGGCTGCCGGGGGAGTACGAGATCCTCCCGAACGGCGTCCTCATTCCGCCGGCCGCCGATCCGCACGGGCGAGAGCACCAGATTCTCTTCGCCGGGCGGCAGGAAGCCCGTAAGGGGCTCCAGGTGCTGCTTCGTGCGTGGCCCGAGATCCGCCGGCGCACGAGTGCGCGGCTGCGTGTCGTCGGCGCAGATCCGCTGGCCGTGCGCTTGCTGCTGACACGGGAGCGCATCTCCGACGAGGGGATCGACATCCTCGGCTTCCTGTCGCAGGACGACCTCACTGCGGAGCTCTTGCAGGCGAAGGCACTTGTTGCTCCATCGCTCGGTGGGGAAAGCTTCGGGATGGTGCTCACCAGGGCTTATGCCTGTGCTACTCCGGTCGTCGCGTCCGACATCGACGGGTACCGTGAGGTCATGACGAAGGAGGCCGCCGTCTCCTTCCCGCCAGGCGACGAGCAGGCGCTCACCCGAGCCGTCGTGGGTTTGTTGGAGGACGAACCGCGCCGCGCCGCGCTCGGTGCAGGAGCACGCCGTCTTGCGATCGAGCGCTACTCCTGGGACGACATCGGACGCAGGCTCGTGGAGATCTACGAGCAGGCGATCGCTTCGTGAGCATCCTGCGGAGCGGTTGGGTCCGGGTGTTCTTCGTCGCACTCGGCGCTGCCGGCGTGGTCGCTGCGCTCTGGTGGCGCGGTCCGGCCTGGTCTGGAGTCGCCGATGCGTTCACAGCGGTGCAGTGGCCGTGGGTCGCGGCTGCGATCGGCCTCAACTTGTTGTCGGTGCTCGTCCGTGCGCTCGCCTGGCGCACCGTGATCGTGAATGCGTTCGAAAGACCGCACCCCAACTTCATGCTCGTCTTCTCCGCCTTCTCCGTCGGACTGTTCGCGAACGCGATCCTGCCGGGACGGATCGGCGAGCTCGCGCGGGTTGCCGTCCTCAACAGGCGGATGCGTCAGGCCGGAGCCTGGGCGCGCTTGCTCGGCACGGTGTTCGCGCACCGCGTCTTCGATCTGGTCGCAATCATCATCCTGGTCCTTTACGTGACGCTGACCACACGCATTCCGAGTTGGGCAGTCACGAGTCTGATCGCAGTCGTCGCCGTCGGCATCGTCCTCCTCACGCTCGCGGTGCTGGGTGCCCGCAACGACCGTTACGCAGGGATCGAGGACGGTCTCGGCGCGGTGCGCAAAGTGGTGCGGCTCGCCCGCTACGGCCTCGGCGTCATGCGCCGGCCTGCGTCCGCCGCGCTCGCGCTGGTCTTTCAGCTGTTCGGCTGGGTCTGTCAGCTGTTGGCCGTCTACACGGCGATGCGCGCGTTCGGAATCCATCAACCACTCCCGGCGGCCGGACTTGTGCTCGTACTGATGAACGTCGCGACGATCTTCCCTCTGTGGCCCGGGAATGTCGGGCTCGTGCAGGCGGCGGTCGCGCTGCCGCTCTTCACGTACTACGGGGTCGACAAGGCGCGCGGGATCGCTTTCGGGTTCGGCCTTCAGGCGATCGAAGCATCCGTCGGGATCAGCGTCGGCCTGATCTTCCTCGCGCGTGAAGGACTTTCCGTCGCGATGCTCAGGGTGATGCCGGACGCGGCGCAGGCGGAGACCCCGGAGGAGGAGCCGGCCGCCGATGCGGAACGCCCGCGCGCTCGCGTGTCCGGCTAGCCTCAAAGGCGTACTGTCGGCCCGCGACGCGGCCGCCGCGCTGGCAGAAGGATTGCGTTCGTGGGCCGAGGTGGACGAGGTTCCCGTCGCGGACGGCGGGGAGGGAACGCTCGACGTGTTGCACGCAACGCTCGGAGGCGAGTGGCGTGAGGCCGAGGTGCGGGATCCGTTCGACCGTTCGCGCGTGGCGCGTTGGCTCGAGCTTCCGAGCGGCGTGAGCGTGGTGGAGTCCGCCGAGGCGATCCCGCTGGATCAGGAGCGGCTCGATCCGTTCGCGGCTTCCAGTCGCGGCCTCGGCGAGGTCATTCGCGCGGTCGGCCGGCCGCGCGAGCTGCTCGTGTGTCTCGGTGGCACCGCGAACGTCGACGGGGGTGCCGGTCTGCTGGCGGTGCTCGACAAGCTTCCCGCGCCGACGCGCGTCGCGTGCGACGTCGACGTTCGTCTCGTCGACGCGGCGCGTCTCTTCTCGGCCCAGAAAGGCGCGTCCTCCACTGACGCCGATGAGCTCGAGGCGCTGCTCGTCGGGATGAGCGCGCTCGCCCCGTATGCCGACGTGCCGGGCGCCGGCGCCGCCGGCGGCCTGGGCGCTGCACTCGCCTCGCTCGGCGCGGAACTGTTGCCCGGTGCGCCGCTCGTCCTCGACCTCGTCGGCTTCGACCCAACCGGCTACGACCTCGTGGTCACGGGAGAAGGAACGGTCGATCGAACCACGATTCGAGGGAAAGCACCAGGAGAAGTCGCTCGTCGCTGCACGGCGGCCGGAGTTCGTTGCGTGGTGTTCGGGGGGCTCGTCGTCGAGGCTCTTCCGGGGCTCGACACCATTCCTCTGTCAGGTGACCCCATCCTCGCGACGCAGGACCTCATGGCCCTCGGGAGATTTCTCAGTGAGGTCAAAGCCGAGTAATGTCGCTCTGAGCATGGAGTCAGGTTCCTACATTCAGAGCGAAGACCACTATCCGGTCCAGTTTTCGGTCGAGTATCCGGACCGGGATCTCGACCGGGTGAGCACCGCATTCAGGATCATCGTCGCGATCCCGATTCTGATCGTGCTGGGTGCGATCGGAGGCGGTGAGTGGGGCGGCGCGGGAAACGGCGGGAACAGCGCCTGGGTTGCGGCAGGAGGCGCCGGCGTCCTGTTCTTCCCGGTGCTCCTGATGATCGTGTTTCGGCAGAAGTATCCGAGGTGGTGGTACGACTGGAACCTCGAGCTCCTGCGGTTCCAGAACCGGGTCTTCGTGTATCTCGGCCTGCTCGACGACCGCTACCCGTCGACGGACGAGCGTCAGTCGGTGTCGCTCGACTTCCCCTATCCGGACGCGAAGCAAGGCCTGAATCGGTGGCTGCCGCTCGTCAAATGGTTCCTCGCGATTCCCCACTACATCGTGCTGATCTTCCTTGGCCTCGCGACGATCGTCTGCGTGATCATCGCGTGGTTCGCGATTCTCTTCACCGGCCGTTATCCGAGGGGTCTCTTCGACTTCGTCGTGGGGTTCATGCGCTGGGCCAATCGCGTCACGGCCTACGCGTTCGTGCTGGTGACCGACCAGTACCCGCCGTTTCGGCTGAGCCCGTAGCGACCTACGGACGCGTCTGTTCGGCCCGCCGGGCCAGTTCCTCGATCTTGCCCTGGGCCGCGTCGAGCCGACCGACGCAGAGCTTGTAGAGCTGCTCGCCGCGCTCCCACAGCGTGATCGCCTCGTCGAGACCGGCTTCACCACGCTCGAGCCGCTCGACGATCTGCTCCAGCTCGCGCTGCGCGTCTTCGAAGGTTGGCTCGGCGCTCACTCGACTCGTGCTCCGAAGCGGCCGTCCGCGACTTCGACCTCGACCTCGACTCCGCTCGAGACGGCACTCGTCGTGCGCACGATCTCGTCGTGTGTTCGCACGATCGCGTAGCCACGCTCGAGCGTCGCGCGTGGCGACAGCGCACGAAGGCGTCCGGCGGCGTGCTCCAGCCGCGCGCGTTTGCGCTCGACGGCGAGCGAAGGCGCGCGCCGAAGACGGTCGTGTGCCTGTGCGAGCCGCTCGCGGCGGCGGTCGACCACGCCACGCGCTCCGCGCGCAAGTCCCGTCCGGGTTCGATCGAGCCGCGCCAGCAGATCGGCCGCATCGGGAACGACGAGACGTGCCGCCGCAGTGGGCGTAGATGCACGGGCATCCGCGGCGAAGTCGCAGAGCGGGTTGTCCTGCTCGTGACCGACGGCGGAAACGACGGGAACGGGACAGGTGGCGATCGCGCGCACGAGCTTTTCGTCACTGAACGGGAGCAGGTCCTCGAAGCTGCCGCCGCCGCGCGACAGAACGACGACGTCAACTTCCGGCGCAGCCGCAATCGCGCGCAGCGCCTCGATCATCGCGTTCGCCGCGAGGGGGCCCTGGACGAGAGTCTCGGCGACGACGATGCGCGCTGCGGGGAAGCGCGTCGTGATCGTGGCGAGGACGTCCTTCTTCGCCGCTGCATCGTTGCCCGTGACCAGGCCGATCTTCCTCGGAAGGAACGGGAGCGGGCGCTTCCGCTCGAAGACGCCTTCCGCGGCGAGCTTCTTCTTCAGGCGTTCGAGCGCGGCGAGGTGATCTCCGAGCCCGAACCGTTCGATCGACAGAGCACGCATGCGGAAATCGCCACGTGCCTCGAAGAGCTCAGGGCGTCCGAAGACGTGGACGTGCTCACCGTCCGCGAGGTCGAGGCGCAGCGCATCGAAGCGGCTGCGCGCAATCGTCACGCCGAGGCACGCCCCATCGTTTGGATCCTTCAGCGTGAAGAAGACCGACTGCCAGCGCTCGTTGCGCCGCAATTCGGTGACTTCGCCCTCCACCCACAGGGTCGGCAGCCGCTGCAGCCATTCCGCCACGCCGCGGTTGAAAGCTGCGACCGCGTAGACCTTGCGGTCGCCGTACTGGATCGCCTCGACCTTGGACATCGCGCGTCCAGCATGCCACGCAGGGTGAGGCCGAAGTGTCCTAGCGCTAGATCAGAATCTCGACGGCCGTCTCGGGCGCGCAGCCCTGGCCCACGAGCTCGACGGCCCGGTGGAGGTCGGCTTCGCTCCCGGCGAGCCTCTCGGCGAGCGACAGGGGATACCCGGCTTCCATGAGCACGTGCAGCCGCCAGCTCTCGACCTTGGACTGGTCGCTGCCGTTGGGCTCGATGATCTCGGTCGTCTCTCCCACGATGTGATCCGTTCGCCGTCTCATAGACGAACCCTGCCGTATTTTGTTTGCTGAGGGCCGGTTCCCGAAACCGCGCTAGGTGCGTGCGAACGTCTCATCTATGCGCTTTGCCAGTTCTCGCAGCCGGGCGTCGAGGACGGCTCGCTCGGCCTCCGTATCCGCCGCCAGCGTGTCGAGGCGGCGGCGCAGCTCCTGCTCGGCCTGGACCAGCCGCGCCTCGAAGGCCTCGGTCGCGTCGGTCCGCTGGCGGTCGAGCCCGGCCTCGACCTGCGCCTGACGCCGCTCGAGCCGCTGAGCGCCCGCGTCGCCCACCTGCGCGAGTCGAGCTGCGAGGACCGTCTGGGCCTCGCGGGCGAACGCCTGCACTGCGCGGTCGAGCTCCCGCGACAGCCGTACAGCCGCAGCCTCGCGGGATGACTTGACGGTGTCCGCGAACTGCTGCGTTGCCGCGTCGGAGTAACTGGACGTCGCGCGCGAGAGGATGCGTTCGAGCTGCTCGAGCTGACGTCGCTCGACGTCCGCGAAGCCCGCCTGGATACGCCTGGTTGCTTCGGCTTCCTCCCGCTCGATCAACTCCGTCAGCTGGCGCTCGCGCTTCCGGATGCGCTCGTTGAGCTCGTGGAGGGAACGCCGGCGCTCGGTTGCGTACCCTTCGAGCTCGGCGGTGCCTGCTGCAACCGCCTCCTGCGATGCATGGGCCAGCTCGTCGCGCAGTCGCACGACGCTCGCACGCTGCTGTTCGCTTTCCCCTTCCAGACGTTCTGCGTCGGTTGCGATCCTCGCCTCGGCCTCGGCGATCAGCTGCTTCTGCCGCTGCGCCAGCTGCGCTACCTGCTCGGCAACTCCCCGTTGCGCGCGCTCGAGATCGTCCCTCCACGCGATCAGGCGGGCCTCCACCTGTTGCTGCGCCACTGTGAGAGCCTTGCCGAGCTCGTCCTCGGCCACGCGCGCGCGTTCGGCTGCCGCAGCTCGGCGCTCCTCGGCCATGCCGCGTTCTTGCTCGGCCAGGATCGACGCCGAATCCGCGCGCGCCCGGGCAAGCGTTCGCTCGAGCTCCGCCGTCCGCTCGTCGGCCTCGCGGGCGATCAGGGAGTTGATCCGGCCCTGTGCGCGTGCCAGCTGGTCATCCATCCGCCGAGCTGCGCGGAGGAGTTCGCGCAGCTTCACGGCTGCGAGCTGCGCGACGAACGCGACCGTGATCCCGCCGGCCGCCGTTGCGGTGTCCGTAGCCGGCCGCAGTCCGAACCCGACCCACGCGGCGACCGCGAGCAGCCCCTCGAGCGCGGCCGCTACGACCAGTGCGCGGCGCTGGACGCGATCGAAGGAGACGCCGAGCAGGGTCAGTGCCGCGACGGTGGCTGCGACGGCGAAGGCGATCTGCATGATGGTGCCCAGTCCCACGGCGTCAGGTTACGCGGAGCAGAACGAGCGCGAGTGCCATGCAGACGACGGCTGCGGAGAGGGCCCTCAGTGCCCGCTCGGACTCGGCGGTGATGGTCTCAGCGGTGATCGGGATCCCCGAGCCGTCGATCAGCTCGATGTGGCCCGACACCTCTCGGGCGCGGCGTCGAATGAGGCGCACCGGCGTGGACAGGCGCCTCTGCGCATGGCTGAGGAGGCCGGCGAACGCCGCGGCGAGCACGGCTTCGACTCGAATCGTCTCGGCGGCTGCGAAGTAGGTCGCGAGCACGGGGAAGGATCCCCAGGCCAGGGAGAACCAGGGATCGCCGTGGAAGCGGCCGCCGAAGAGCTCGAGGTTGTACGCGACGGCGATGAACGTCCCTGCCGCGACGAAGGCGAGCAGCCAGAGGTTCGTTCGCAAAGCAACGGCGATGCCGACGGCGGCTGCGCCGGCAAGTGACATGACTGCGAGCGCCACGAGCGTCGTGTCCGTGATGCGCGTCTTGAGAGGGCGGCCGTTCAGCTCGTCGAGCGCATGGGCGGCCACGCCCATCCCAAGAAAGAAAGCCAGTAGCGCGAAGCCGAGCACGTCGGATTTGAAGTGAGGAGCAAGCGCCGCTCCGATCGCGACGTACGAGAGATGCCAGAGCGTGTACGGCGGATGCAGCAACGTGACGTAGTCGCGCCAGCCGCCCGGAGCGAGCGCGTAGAACGCGGGGCGAGTGGTGCCGGTCACGCCTTGCGACCCCAGGTGACGATCCCCCCGCCGAGGCTCAGGCGTCGTGAGGACGCGCCTTCGATCCCTGCCGCTCGCCAGAGCTCGAGCAGCTGCTGCTCCGGCCAGCGTCCGTAGAAGGTCCGGATGCTCGGCCCGAGGAAGTCGCCGACCTCGGCCCAGCCGGGCGAGATCACGCGGCCTGCGAGCGGCAGGCCTACGCGGACGTAAAGCTCCCAGAGCGGTCGCCACGCACCGTGCGGGACGGCGAACTCGAGGCCGGCAATCGTCCTACCTGGACGCACGACCCGTACGAGCTCGCGCAGCGTGGTCGCGGGATTGGACACGTAGCGAAGGAGATACGTGAACGTGAGCGCGTCGAACGACGCGTCGGGAAACGGCAGCCGCTCGGCGGTTCCCTCGACGAGCTCGACGTGTGCGGGGAGCCGCTGCCGCGCCTCGGCCAGCATTTCGGGGCTCTGGTCGAGCCCGACGACCCTGCAACCCTTTTGCCGGAGTAGCTCGCGGGCGACAGCGCCGGTTCCTGTTGCGACGTCGAGCACCGTGTCCGTCGGGCCTACATCGATGCGTGAGACGAGGAACCGCCGCCAGCGCGGGTCCTGGCCGAAAGAGAGGGCAGCCGCGTAGCGGTCGTAGGTCGGCCCGAGCGGCGCGAAGAGCGACCGCGCGGAGACGGCTCCTGCCACAGGGCCGAGTTTATGCTGGCACCGTGTCGCTGAGCGAGGACGTCGGCCGGATCGCCGAGGCCGCGGTGCGATATGCCGCGCCGGCAGAGGAGCTTGCAGCGGTTCTCCCGGTCGAGCCGGCGTCGGGAGAACGCGTCTATCTCTGTGCGTTCGCACTTCCCGACGGGACGCAGAGCTGGCTCGCGCTCGACGATCGCGGCTCTCCGCTGACGAACCGCACGCTGATTCGCGATGCGGCGTCGATCGCAGCGCTGGTGGAGATCGCGGAAGAGAGCGCGTCGGTTGCGACAGGATCGGAGCCACGCCTCGCCTCGCCTGCCTATCTCGACTCGCTCGGTGCCACCGCGGTGAACGGCGACGTGGCCGGCGCACTGCAGAGCGCACTGCCGGCGATCGACGAGCTCACCCGCGATCTCGAGCTGAACTACAAGCTCAAGCTCGAGTAATGCCGGGCGGCGGCCGCCGCACGAATCTTTCGGCCCAGGTCTCCCCGTAGCGGTGAAGCACCATGCCGACGATGAAGCTGCCGAGCCCCGCTGCCAGCAGAGCTAGCGCGAACGTCCAATGCCTCTCGTTCAGACCCGTGACCATGTAGTGGAGAAGACCTGCGTAGTAGCCCAGCACGCCGTAAACGGCCCAGGTCGCGCGGCGGATCGGGCCGGAGGCGATCGCGATCAGCGTTCCCACGACGAGCATCGGGACCCATCCGCGTGCCGGATCCCCGCTGGGCTCCACGACGAAGAAGGCGAGGCCCCCGGCGGCACTGAACCAGCCGAGCGCGTGGAACCAGAACGCATTGCGTCGCCGGCCGAAGGCGTCCAGGAAGACCCCGACGATCACCATCAGCCCACCGGCTACGAGGGCCGCGGCGGCACGGTCGTCGCCGGTCGCGGACGAGTCGCCTGCGACAGCGAGGAACTGGGCTGTGACGAGAATCGCCGTGACGACTGTGACGAACAGAAAAGAGAATTGCGTCAGCCAGTAGGCGATCAGCCCTGCGATTGCCGTGGCGACCGCAACCGCGACGGCGGAGCCGTTGAAGTCGGTGAGCGGCATGTCGCTCGACCAGACGTGGATCAGCCGGAGGAAGCCGACGCCGACCGCGGGAACCATCGCAACCGCCAGGGCAGCCGCCAGACCTCCTGGCACCCACCACCCGTGCCGCACGAGCTCGTTCGACGCCGCGGAATAGGCCAGCAGCAGCGCGATTGCCGCGACCAGGATCCAGACGCTCGAGTGCGACTCGGGCAATGCGCCGAGCAATGCGTACGACGCGGAAGCGATCCCATAGGTGCCGGCGAACCAGAGGACGTTGGGAGAATCCATTCGAGGCCGGTCGCGTTCGGCCGGCGTCGAAGGAAGGACGACGCCTGCCCACTCCTCCACGCGCCGACCCTAACGCGAACGGTCGCCCTGATGCGAGAGGACACTTACTCACGGCGGGCGTAGGGCGGCCGCGCGGGTGGAGCCCACGCGGCCTCGAGGCGGCGTCGCCAGGTCGACGCCTTAGCGGTAAGCGGTCCGTATGCTGTACGCATGGAAGGCGGCTTCAGTTTCCCGCTCGGCGGCGACCCGGAGGATCTCCTCCGCGGCCTTCGCGAGTTCGCCGAGCAGCAGGCGGCCTCGGTGCACGAAACCCAGCGGGAGCAGTTCGCCACGCTGACGCTGAACACGGCAGTCGAGCTGACCGGCGCAGCGCTCTCGCAGCTGCAGCCGTCCGGAACGCCGGACGAGCAGGCGATCGCACTCCGCGACGCCATGCGCGTGCTCTTCCCTGAGGCAGTCGCGCTCGTGAGCGCGGCGCGTCAGGGCTTCATGCGCGAGCGTTAGTCTCCAAGCCTCCCTTGGCGATCTTCGACCGCGCGATCGTTCGCATGCTTCCGGCCGTCCCGCGGCCGCTCGTGCAAAAGCTCTCCGAGCGCTACATCGCCGGGCCGGAACTGAAGGACGCGCGCGAGGCCGTGCAGCACATCAACGCACAGGGGAAGCTCGCGACGATCGACGTCCTCGGCGAGGAGATCACGAACGAGCACGAGGCGGCGGCAATCGTACGTGCCTACCAGGACGTCTTCGCCGACATCGAGCACTGTGGGCTCGATTCGAATGTGAGCGTCAAGCTCACCGCCCTCGGCCTCAACCTCGATTACGACCTCTGTCGCGCGAACCTGCGCGTCGTCGTGGATGACGCAGCGTCGCGCGGAAACTTCGTGCGCATCGACATGGAGGACTCGTCCACCACCGCCGACACGCTCCGGCTGTATCGCGAGCTGCGGGAGCAGAGCCGTGACAACGTCGGTGTCGTTCTACAGGCGATGTTGCGGCGCACGGACGACGACATCGCCGCGCTCGCCGATCTGACGCCGAGCGTTCGCCTCTGCAAGGGGATCTACGTCGAGCCCTCCGAGCTGGCGTATCAGGAATTCGACGAGGTCCGCGCTGCCTACGTGCGCGCGCTCGAAGCGCTGCTGGACGCTGGCTCGTACGTGGGGATCGCGACGCACGACGAGTGGCTGCTCGACGAAGGACGGCGGCTGGTCGCCGAGCGAGGCCTGCACCGCGACGAGTACGAGTTCCAGATGCTGCTCGGCGTACGACCGCAACTAGGCGATGAGCTCGTGCAGGAAGGCCATCGCCTGCGGATCTACGTTCCGTTCGGCCGGCACTGGTACGCGTATTCGCTCCGGCGTCTGCAGGAGAACCCGAAGATCGCCGGCTACATCGCAGCGGACACGCTCGGACGGCTGATCGGCCGTCACAACGGCGGCTAGGGCGGCGGCGGGCCGGGTGGTCCCGGTGGCGGGGGCGCTTCCTCCTCCTCGACGACCGTTCGTCGTCGAGGCGGAGCGCCGGGGCCGGCCGACGGAGGACCGGCGTAGGGACCACGGTGCCAACCCCAGGCTCCGGGGCCCAGGCGCTCCCAGAGCAGGAGCGAGAGGAGCAACCCTACGAGCCCCACGATCATCAGGATCCAGCCGACGACGTCGACGTCGACCGACGGATTCGGATTGCTCTGGTGAACGGCGAAGGCGAGGATCGCCCCTACCGCGATCAGGATCAGGCTGACGGGAAGGCCCATGGTTCAGACGTCCCCGGCGCCCTCGGTTGCCAAACGGCTCAGGATTTCCGGGCGTAGAGGAGGAACGTCCCGGGGATCCGCCCATCGTGGCGGCGGAAGTCGTCGCTGCGTGCGGGGTACTCCTCGAGCGCCCGCAGCACGAGACCTGCCCGTGTCGCAGCGTTGACGATCTGCCCCAACCGCCTCGACCCCTCGGCGAAGTAGCTCTCACGCCAGTGCATCAGGCCGTCGACGCAGAGGGCGACGGGATGTTCCTCGAAGAGCAGCAGTTCCCCGTCCGAGCGCAACGCCGCCGCGATGCCCTGCATCCAGTCCTCGAGGTCGGTGATCGGCAGAAGCGACCCGAGCCCGGCATACACGAGGTCGAAGCGCCCGCGGCGCAACTCCGCGGGCAGCAGTTGCGGATCGGCCTGCACCCAGAGGATGGAAGGCCAGCGCTCTCGGGCTAGCTCCAGCGCCTGCCCGGAGGAGTCGACGCCGGTGACGATCGCTCCGAGCTCTGCGAGCTCGGCGGTCGACTCGCCCGTGCCGCATTGCAGGTCGAGGACACGCTTCTTGTCGAGGTCGGCAAGCGCGCTCCGGACCTGCTTCGGCAACCCGCGCTCGCCCGAGAGTGCTTGCGCGCGTTGCCGGTGAATCTCGTCCCACGCCCGCCGGTTGTGGTCGGTCGGTTCCATCAGGCGAGGAGCGAGTAGCCGCCGTCGACGATCAGCGTGTGTCCACGCACCATCTGCGCGTCGGGCGAGCAGAGGAACGCGACCGCGCCCGCGATGTCATCGGGCTCGACCAGGCGGCCTGCAGGCGTCCTCGTCCTGCCAGTACGCAGCATCTCTTCACGATTGGGAAAGTGATCGAGCGCTTCCGTTTCGACGACTCCGCCCGACACGGCGTTGACGCGGATGCCGCGCGGACCGAGCTCGACGGCGAGATAGCGGACGACCGATTCCAGCGCCGCCTTCGACGTCCCGACGAGCACGTAGTTCTCCAGCACTCGCTGCGCGCCGAGTGAAGAGATCGCGACTATCGACGAGCCGCTCTCCATCTCGGGCGCGCACGCGCGCGCGAGAGAGAGGAGAGCGCGGGCATTTGCATTCAGCGTCCAATCCCAGTGCTTGTCGTCCGTCTCGAGCGCAGGCTCGATCACGCCTGTGGCGGCGTTGTGCACCACGACCGCGTAGGGTCCGTGCGCTGCGAGCTCGGCGATCACCTTCGCGGAAGCGACGTTGCCTCGCACGAGCACGGGTTCGGCGCCGGCCGCACGGATCTCCTCCGCGGCCGACTCGGCGGCGTTGTCGTTGCGCAGGTAACCCAGGACGACGTACGAAGCGCCGTCGGACGCGAGCCGAAGGGCAATCGCCTTCCCGATCCCTCGCGTCCCGCCCGTCACGACGACGGAGCGGCCGTTGTGCGGATTCATTTCCGACCGGGGAGCGGGTCGTGCGCGGGCGCCGTGCTCGGGATCTCTTCCCAGCCCGGCCGCGACCTCGGCTCGCGCGGGCCCTCCTCGGCCTTCGACGAAGCGAAGGCAAGTCGCTCGAGCAGCTCGATCTTCTCCTGCGCGTACTTCCTCACTGCATGCCCCTCCGGCAGCTGCAGCACGAGCTCTTCGACGCGCGCCCGGAGCTGGGGGGCGAAGTGGGGCGTCGCCGGTCCGACGAGCGCGTCGACGTCCTCTTTGGTGGGCTCCCGCATTCGCGGAAGCCTAACTGGCTCTACCCCTGAACCGGCGAGGCGATGTAGATGCGAACTTCCAGCGGCCCGAACGAGTCGCTGAACGACCCGCCGCTCGCCGTGACGGTGTGTTGGCCGTCGAGGGTCCGGAGCACGCGGTCGCCGAGCGCCGGCACGTTGATCGACGCTGTCGCCGGCGCGCGGCTGGCGTTCACGGCGATCACGTACACCCCGCCGTTGTGCTCGCGTCCCCCCGCCTTCACCGGGCTGCCCGGCGCGACGCTCGTTGCGATCGGGGGCTCGACGAGCGCAGGGACGAGTGACTGGATCTCGTGATTCGTGCGGGCGATCTCCGCGCCTACGTCGGCGTTCCAGTTGTTCGGGAAGTAGCCGATCGCGTGCGCGCCGCCGGCGATCGACAGCCAGGACTCCGCGCGAACGGTCTCGGGAGTCGGGTCGAGTTGCGCTCCCATGCAGTCCATCTGGCGCGCTTCGATCCATTGGAACGTCGGCCGGCCGCGGCCGAGGGCGACCAGGTCGAGCTGCGAGTCGAAGACGTCACCGAAGCTGTCCCAGCGGCACCAGTTCTGCAGCGGGTAGAGATCGAACCCGAGCACGTCGGCGCTCTCGGCCAGTGCTGGATACATCCCCCGCCCCTGCGGGAGCGGATTGGCCCGGCTGTAGAAGTGATTCGTCAGCGTGAGGAACCGCGGGCCCGACCCCGGGATCTCCGGCACCATGCGCATTGCGTCTGCGATCGTCAGGTCGCCGGGGAGATGCGTGTCCCATTCGTCCGGCAGGTGCGTCCCGATGGTGCCGGCCCGCGCGGCTGCCGGGGCCTGCGCGTCGGCGAGGACGAAGGCTCGGCCGCTGACCCAGGTCGCAAGGTCTGCGCCGGTTCCGCAGCCGTTGCCCATGAAGAGATCGATGCCGACGGCGAGGGCCGACGAGGCGGCGTCAGGGCACTCGGCCCAGACCATCTTGGGGAACGACGGCTGACCGTTGAGCAGGATGACTCCGCCGGAAGTCGTCGCCTGCACCGGGCCGGAGAGAGGGGGTGTGGTGAGCAGGTACTCGTCGACACGTCCGGAGCCGCCTTCGTTGGCGGCCGTGACGGCGACCTTGTAGGAGCTCGAGAAGGTCAGGCCCGTAAGAGTCGCCTGATGCTCGGTGCTCGCGACACTTGGTGCCGTCCAGAGGACCGGCGCGTCGAGCCCGTACGCGATTCGCGACGTCGCGGGCACGTTGGTGCTCCACGCGATGGTCGCCGAGAACGGCGTGAGGGAGAGCGTGTGCACATCCTGGATCTCCGGCGGAGGCTCGGTTGGCGCAGCGGGCACCGTCGTGGTCGCCGTGGTGTCGCTCGGCGAGTTGCTCGCCGGTGGAGTCGTCACCACGCCCGGCAGGGCGAGAAATCTCAGGTCGCTGGCGTACGGCGAGTTGAAGGTCGCGTCGACGGAGTTGCCTGGGCCGGGACGCGAGCCGTACGTCGTAACGGCCTGTCCCGTCGTTCCGGAGAGCCGACGAAGACCGGGACCCGACAGGCCACGCGTATCAAGGCCCACGGGGGTCACCGGCCGACCGCTCGGCGGTGCGAACCCGAGCGGAGACTGCGCCGCATAGGGGGTAGCGGACGCGGCCCGGACCGGAGCCGAACCGGAGCCGGGCAGGGCAATCTTCAAGCCGATCGTCGTACCGGCAACGACGGCAAGCAGGAGCCAACAGATGGTACGCAGCCGCACCTTCTAGGAGTCGGCTTTCTGGGCCCTGACCTCTCCCTCAATCGAGGGATATGAGCCGGTAGCGTGCCGCCTCCATGCGCCGCCCGACTGCCGATCTGATGCTGCTGGCGACCGTCAGCCTCTGGGCGCTGAACTTCACCGTGTCGAAGTACATCCTCGACCACGGGTTTCATCCGCTTGCCTACTCGTCGATTCGGTATTCGTGCGCGGCTCTCCTCTTCGCCGGGATCACGTTCAGCTGGGAAGGCTCGCTACGGATCGCACTGCGCGACCTGCCGATCACGGTCTTCTGCACCGCCGTCCTCTTCGCGAATCAGTTGAGCTTCGTCTACGCGTTGCGCTTCACGACGGCGACGACGGTCGCGCTCGTCTTCGGGACGCTGCCAATCTTCACCGCGCTCTTCGCTCGCGGGAGCGGGGTCGAGCACCTCCCTCTCCGCTTCTGGATCGCAGCCGGCCTGTCGTTCTCCGGCGTCGCTCTCGTCGCGATCGGCTCGGGCGGGAACCTGTCGTCCAATCTGAAGGGTGATGTGCTCGCGCTGGTTGGGGCCGCGACCTGGGCCGCATATTCGGTCGCCATCGGCCCGCTCATGCGCCGGTACTCCCCGTTCAGGCTGAGTGCCGTCTTCCTGCTCGCCGTCACCCTCGCGCTCCTGATCGCGGGGTCGCGGCAGCTCGCCGATCAGAGCTTCCACTTCGGCGCGCTCGTGTGGATCGGGTTCGCGTTCGCGGTGCTCGGACCGCTCGTGATCACGAACCTGCTCTGGTTCACGGCGATCGACCGCGTCGGCCCCTCACGGGCATCGCTGTTCGCCAACCTGCAGCCCTTCCTCGCCGCCCTCGTCGCTCTGGCACTGCTGTCGGAGCCGATCACGACAGTGCAGATCGTCGGCGGTGTGGCCATCGCGGGCGGAATCTTGCTGGCGTCACGCCGGGAGCGGGTCCCCATCGCACCTGCCGAGTAAAGTAAGGGTCGTGGGTCAGAACGCGGACTTCATGCCCATCGACGGATGGGACCATCTCGAGCTCTACGTGGGCAACGCGAAGCAGGCTGCGTTCTTCTACGAGAACGCGTTCGGCTTCACGAAGACCGCCTATGCGGGACCGGAGACGGGTGTGCGCGATCGCGCGTCCTACCTGCTCGAGCAGGGCGACATCCGGTTCGTGCTGACGAGCGGCCTGCGCGGCGACGGCGAGGTCAATCGCTTTGCCTGCGCGCATGGAGACGCCGTTAGAGACACGGCGCTCACCGTGCCGGACGCGGGGGAGGCGTATCGTCAAGCGGTCCAGCGTGGCGCTCGCGGCGTGGTCGAGCCACACTGGGTCGAAGACGACTTCGGGCGCGTCGAGCTGGCGACGATCGCGACCTACGGCGAAAACGTCCACACATTCGTCAACCGCAGTGAATACACCGGTCCGTTCTTGCCCGGCTTTCAGGAGGCCGCTCGGACGAACGGCCGGCCGGCGACGGGTGTCGGCCTGAAGGCGATCGACCACGTGGTCGGCAACGTGGAGCTCGGCAAGATGGACTACTGGGTCGAGTTCTACGAGCGCACGATGGGCTTCACCAACATCATTCACTTCGCGGACGAGCAGATTCACACGGAGTACTCGGCGCTCATGTCGAAGGTGATGGCGGACGGCGAGGGGAAGATCAAGTTCCCGATCAACGAGCCGGCCGAGGGGAAGCGCAAGAGCCAGATCGAGGAGTACCTCGAGTACTTCGGCGGCCCCGGTGTCCAGCACGTCGCGTTGCAATCCGAGGACATCGTCCGAACCGTCGAGACACTGCAGGACCAGGGGATCGTGTTCCTGTCGACGCCCGACGTCTATTACGAGGACGTCGGTGACCGCGTTGGCGAGATCGGAGAAGACTGGGACGATCTGCGGCGGCTCCGGATCCTCGCCGACCGCGACGAGGACGGCTACCTCCTCCAGATCTTCACGAAGACGGCGCAGGATCGCCCGACGCTCTTCTTCGAAGTGATCGAGCGGCACGGCGCACGCGGTTTCGGGGAGGGCAACTTCAAGGCCCTGTTCGAGGCGATCGAGCGCGAGCAGGCCCTTCGCGGCAATCTCTGAGTGGCCTTTAGCGCCACCCGGGTTTCCCTGCAGACCGCAAGGCCGTCGATTCCGGAGCGTCTACTCCACGGACACTAAACCCCAGCAAAAGAGGTGGAAACAGATGCGCCGTATGACCATTCTGTTCGTCTTGCTCGTCGGGGTTCTGACGCTGGCCGCGGCCGGCCTCGCCGATCCGGGCAACAAAGGCAAGGGCAAGGCACAGGGGAAGAACAAGTTCACCTTCTCGCTCACGACGACCGACCGTCGCTGCGACGGGACCGAGCCGTGGGCGACGTTGACCGAGAAGCGCACGTATCAGGTGCACGCGAACGGCAACGGAACGTTCCGGCTTCGCCGCGTCGACAAGGGCACGTTCACGACCGTCGCGGGCACGAGCCCGGGCAACTGCCTCGCGAACAAGAGCAAGCACGGCAAGCTCGTCACCGCGGGCGTGAAGGGTCGCTTCGGCGGCTATCTCGAAGGCACGATCACCGGTGGCACGTTCAACAAGAACGCCACGTGTATTGCTGCGTGTTTCACGGGTGACTTCATCTCGGCCTTCTTCAGCGGGAGCCCCGTGTTCTCGTGTGACGGAGCGACGAATAGCACCGACTGCAAGTTCAACTACAACTACACCGCGCCGAGCAGCGGCGGAAACCCGAAGCTGCTGGTCCGCCACTGGCAGGACAAGGGCAAGGGCTCGGGGACGACGCTCAAAGAGACCTTCCACGGCGACATCGCCACTTCGTAGCGTCCGAGCGCACGAGTAGTTCAGAAGGGCCCGCCTCACCGGCGGGCTCTTCTGTTTCACTAGCCGGGTGGATCCTCAGCGACGGACGGCGCTGGTCTCGGTGGTCGCAGCCATCCTGCTCATCGCGCTCAAGCTCGGAGCAGGTCTCGCCTCGCACAGCCTGGGCCTCATCTCGGAGGCGTTGCACTCTGGCACCGACCTCGTCGCGGCGCTCCTGACCTTCTTTGCCGTCGGTGTCGCCGTGAGGCCCGCAGACGTTGCGCATCAGTACGGCCACGGGAAAGCAGAACATCTCTCGGCTCTGGCCGAGGCGGCGATCCTGGCCGCAGCGAGCTTCTTCATCGCCTGGCGGGCGATCACTCATCTCGTCGGCGGGCGCAGCGCGTCGGTCGAGGCCAGGTGGTACGCGTTCGCAGTGATCGGAATCGTGATCGTGGTGGACATCAGCCGCACGGTCATCCTCTGGCGAGCGTCACGCCGCTACCGCAGCGCAGCGCTGGCATCGAACGCGCTTCACTTCGCCGGGGATCTCGGCGGATCGGTCGCAGTGCTCGTTGGGCTCGTGCTCGTCCGCGATGGCCACAAGGGCGCAGACTCGGCCGCAGCGCTTTTCGTTGCGGTCCTCGTGCTGCTCGCCGCGGCGCGGTTGATGAAGCGAAACGTCGACGTCCTGATGGACCGTGCGCCGGCCGACGCAGAGCAGGCGGCCCGTGCAGCGATTGCGGGGGTGCAGCCGCCGGTGACACTTCAGCGGCTCCGTATGCGGCAGGCGGGGCCGCGGCAGTTCATGGACGTGGTCATCACCGTTCCGCCCGGCGCGGCCGTGGGACAGGGTCATGCCGCCGCTGACAGCGTGGAAGACGCGGTCAGCGCGGCGTTACCGGGAAGCGACGTTGTCGTTCACGTCGAGCCAGAGGAGGACGAGGCTGCGATCCGCGATCGCGCGCATGCGGCTGCGCTCGGCGTCCCCTCGGTGCGCGAGGTGCACAACGTCAGCGTCCTCGACGTCGGTGGGCGCACGGAAGTGTCGCTGCACCTGAAGCTTCCCGGAGAGGTCACGCTCGAGGAGGCGCACGAGGTGGCGAACCAGGTCGAGAACGCGATTGTCGCCGCCGTTCCCGAGGTCGACGCGGTGCAGACGCACATCGAGCCGCTCGGCGAGGCCGTGGAGGGACGGCGAATGAAGGACGACCGTGCCGAGCGGGACGTCGTGCTCCGCATCGTGCGCGAGGTCACTGGGCAAGAGCCGCGCGAGTTGCGCTTCGTCCGCACCGACGAGGGGCCCATCGCGTACCTGACGCTGGGACTCGACCCGTCGAGCCCGCTGGCGGAGGCCCACGCCCGCGCCAGCGAGATCGAGGAACGAATCCGCCGCGCGCGCCCCGACATCGCCGACGTGATCGTGCATACCGAGCCGTGATGCGCGGCTGTCTTCCAGAACGTCCCGGTGCCAGGCACGGGTACGTCATCGTGACGAGAGCGTCATGAAGCTCTGCATGTTCACTCCGCGCGATCTGCAGCTCGAGCGCGGCTGGCCGGGGATCGTCGAGGGCGACACCGTCGTCCAGCTCGCGGCACAGACGCTGCAGGCCTTCTTCACCGGCGGCGGCACGGCTCGCAGGCACGCGGAGTATCCGCTCGCCGAGGTCGACTTCCGCCCGCCGGTTCAGCATCCGCCCGCAGTCCGTGACTTCTATGCGTTCGAACAGCACGTAAAGACCGCTCGGGCGCTGCGCGGACAGGAGGTCCCGCCCGAGTGGTACGAGATCCCTGTCTTTTACTTCTCCAACCCTGCGGCGATCTACGGAGCCGGGGACGAGATCCCGTACCCGCCCGATACGAAGGAGCTGGACTACGAGCTCGAGGCTGCAGCGATCATCGGCATGGACGAACAGATCGCCGGCTTTACGATCATGAACGACTGGTCCGCGCGCGACCTGCAGCGACTCGAGATGAAAGTTGGGCTCGGTCCCGCGAAGGGCAAGGATTTCGCCACGAGCCTCGGGCCGATCGTCGTGACGCCCGACGAATTCGACGGCGCCAGCGGCACGATGCTCGCACGCGTGAACGGCGAGGAGCGGTCGCGCGGGAACCTCGCCGACATGCACCACTCGTGGGACGCGATCGCCGCACACGCCGCGCGCAACACGCACCTCCGGCCCGGGGACGTTCTCGGCTCGGGCACCGTCGGAACCGGCTGCATCCTCGAACATGGCGACGGACGCTGGCTGCAACGCGGCGACGTCGTGGAACTGGAGATCGAGGGGATCGGCATCTTGCGGAACCGCGTCGCTTGAGTCGGATGCAAGCCGAGATCGTCGTAGTCGGCGCCGGGATCATGGGCACTGCGACCGCATACGCTCTCGCGCGCGAGGGACGCGACGTCCTCCTCATCGAGCAGTTCCGCGTCGGGCACGAGCACGGCTCGAGCCACGGCCGTTCGCGGATCGTCCGGCTCGCCTACCCGGAGGTGGAGTTCGTGGAGCTGGCGAAGGAGTCGTTTGCCGGCTGGCACGAGCTCGAACAGGAGTCGGGACAGGAGCTGCTGGAGCTGAACGGGCTGTTGGAGATCGTGGAGCAGCCGGCGCAGAGCTCGAGTGACGCGCTGGCTGCTGCTGGAGCCGACTACGAGCTGTTCGATGCGGACTCTGCCAACCGGCGTTGGCCCGTCGGCGTGCCGGAAGGGTGGACGGCGCTCTTCCAACCGGAGGCGGGCATCGTTCGCGCGGACCTCGCGCACCGCGCTTTCGTCGACCGCGCGCTCGCGGAAGGCGCGCATGTGACCGAGGAGACCCGAATCGAATCACTCGACGACGTCGAAGCGAAAGCCGTCGTCCTCACGACCGGCCCCTGGATCAAGGATTTCTTCCCGGACCTGCCCGTTCGAACGACCCGCGAGACCGTCGCCTACTTCCGGCGACCAGGTGCCCCGCTCCCGTCCGTCGTGCAGCTCGACCCGCAGACCCGTGGGCACGCGATGTACTCACTTCACGATCCACTTCACGGCCTGAAGGCCGGAGCGCACCACGCCGGCGCCGACGTCCGCCCCGACGAGCCGGGCAAACCCGACGCGGCCCTGGTGAGCCGCATCGCCGAGTGGGTTGCCCGCACGTATCCGGATGCCGACCCCGATCCGGTCGCAGCGGAGACGTGCATGTACACGACGACGGCGGACGAGCATTTCATCCTCGAGCGTCGCGGCAAGGTCGTGATCGGCTCCGCGTGCAGCGGGCACGGCTTCAAGTTCGCGCCCGCAATCGGTCGCCGCCTCGCCGCTCTGGCCGCTGAGGCGTCGGCTTGACGACGCCGACCACCAGAGGGTGTGCGGGCTTTGCCCGCGCGCCCGCTTATATCCTCTAGCTGTGCCGTTCTACCAGCACCTAGGCGACGTCCCTCGCAAGCGTCACATCCAGTTCCGCGACAACGGGACGCTCCTGACCGAGGAGGTCATGGGCATGGAGGGCTTCGTCGGGATGGAATCGATCCTGTATCACCTCCAGTCGCCCTGCCGCGTGATGAAGATCGGCGATTTCGAAGAGATCAAGCGCAATGAATGGGTTCCGGACACGCACGCACACCGCCACTTCAAGACGTACGACATCGACGCAGAGGCGAACGAGATCACCGGCCGCCGGCTGCTGATGTGGAATGACGACGTCGAGATCTCGCTCGCGCGCCCGAAAGACAAGATGAACTACTTTTTTCGGAACGGCGAGGGTGACGAGGTCGTCTTCATCCATGAAGGCACCGGCACGCTCGAGACGATCTTCGGGAACGTTCCGTACAAGGACGGCGACTACATCGTCATCCCACGCGGCACCACGTACCGATTCGAGCCGGAGGGCGAGCAGCGCTACCTCGTCTTCGAGACACCGGGCCTGATCGAGATTCCGAAGCGCTACCGCAACCAGTACGGCCAGATGCTCGAGGGTGCGCCGTACTACCACCGCGACATCCATCCCCCGACCGAGCTGAACACGCATCGCGACAAGGGAGAGTTCCCGGTCAAGGTCCGCGTGCGCGGCGGTTACCAGACGTACCTTCTCGACTACCACCCGTTCGACGTGATCGGCTGGGACGGCTACCTCTATCCGTGGACGTTCTCGGTGCACGACTTCGAGCCGATCACCGGCCGCATCCACCAGCCGCCGCCATCGCACCAAACGTTCCAGGGCAGGAACTTCGTGATCTGTTCGTTCTGTCCGCGCAAGCTCGACTTCGACCCGCTCGCGGTTCCGATTCCGTATCACCACTCGAATCTCCAGTCCGAGGAGATGATCTATTACGTCTCCGGCAAGTTCGGCTCGCGGCGAGGCGTCGACGTCGGGTCGATCACCCTCCATCCGTCGGGCTTGCCGCACGGCCCGCAACCGGGCCTGGCCGAGAAGTCGATCGGCACGCACGAGACGCACGAGCTCGCGGTGATGTGCGACACGTTCCATCCGCTGAAGCTGACGAAGTTTGCGAAGGGCCTCGACGACGGCAAGTACGCCTACTCGTGGTACGAGAACGCGCAGGACGGCTCGAGCGCAGAGGACGCCTCTGTCGACGGCGACGCGAGCGGCGCCGGCCTCACCTCGCACTTCTAGGCGTCCTAGACTCAGGGCATGGCCGAACCGCGTCGGGAGCGCAAGGTTGTCACGGTCCTTTTCGCCGACCTGGTCGGCTTCACGTCGCGGGCGGAGCAGCTCGACCCAGAAGACGTCGAGGAGATCCTGCGGCCCTACCACGAACGGTTGCGAATCGAGCTCGAGCGCCACGGCGGCACCGTCGAGAAGTTCATCGGCGACGCTGTCATGGCGCTGTTCGGCGCGCCCGTGGCGCATGAGGACGATCCCGAACGTGCCGTGCGAGCCGGCCTTGCGATCCGCCAGTACGCGGGAGAGGAAGGAATCGAGCTTCGGATCGGGATCACGACCGGAGAGGCGCTCGTCCGACTCGCTGCGAAACCCGAGCAGGGTGAGACCGTTGCGACGGGCGATGTCGTCAACACTGCTGCTCGTCTACAGTCCGCCGCGCCCGTCAACGGCGTGCTCGTCGACGAGACGACGTATCGAGCAACCAGGCAGGCGATCGACTACCGCGAGGTCGAGTCTGTCGAGGCCAAGGGGAAGGCCGACCCGATTTCGGTCTGGGAGGCGCGGGAGGCGCGCGCCCGCTTCGGCGTCGACGTCACCCACCACGCGCGTGCCGAGCTCGTGGGTCGCGAGCGCGAGCTCTCCGTTCTTCGCGACGCGTTCGATCGCGCGCGTCACGAACGGATCCCGCAGCTGGTCACTCTCGTCGCCGTCCCCGGGATGGGCAAGAGCCGGCTCGTATACGAGCTCCGGCAGATCGTCGACGCAGACCCGGAGCTGATCACGTGGCGGCAGGGCCGCTGCCTTGCCTACGGCGACGGGGTCGCGTTCTGGGCGCTTGCAGAAGTCGTCAAGGCGCAGGCCGGGATCCTCGAGCGGGACGGCGAGGCAGAGGCGGCGGAGAAGCTGCGAGTGGCGGTTGCCGACGCGATCGACGACGCGAGTGACGCTCGCTGGGGTCGAGTCGCACCTTGGCCCCCTCGTTGGACTCGAGAGCGAAACGGTGCTCGGAGGTGACCGTCGTGGCGAGGCTTTCGCGGCCTGGCGTCGGTATCTGGAGGCGCTCGCCGAGCGGCGGCCGCTGGTGCTCGTCTTCGAGGATCTCCACTGGGCCGACGAGGGGCTCCTCGACTTCGTCGACGAGCTGGTCGGCTGGCTGAGTGATGTACCTCTCCTCGTCATCTGCAGCGCGAGGCCGGAGCTGCTCGAACGTCGTCAGGGTTGGGGCGGCGGGACGCTGAATGCCTCGACGCTTGGGCTCTCTCCACTTTCCCAACAGCAGACAGCTGTCCTGATCTCGCAGGTGCTCGAGCGTGCGCTGCTTCCAGCTGAGATCCAGCAAGCGCTCCTGGAACGGGCGGAAGGGAATCCGCTCTACGCCGAGCAGTTCGCGCAGCTCTACCTCGAACGCGGCTCGGCAAAGGACCTGCCTCTTCCCGAGACGCTGCAGGGAATCGTGGCCGCGCGCTTGGACGGCCTCTCAGCCGATGCGAAGGCACTTCTTCAGGATGCAGCAGTCGTCGGCAAGGTCTTCTGGACCGGCGCGCTGCGGAGACACGAACGGGAGGCGGCCGAACTCCTGCACGGACTCGAGCGCAAGGGATTCCTGACGCGTCAGCGCCGCTCCTCCGTCGAGAGCGAGGGCGAGTGGGCCTTCGCCCACATGCTCCTGCGCGACGTCGCCTACGGGCAGATCCCGCGAGGCGAGCGCGCCGAGAAGCACCGGCTCGTCGCCGAGTGGATCGAGTCGCTGGGCCGCTCCGAGGACCACGGGGAGATGCTCGCCCACCACTGGCGCGCCGCGCTCGAGCTTGCCCGCGCCGCAGGCCGGGACGCCGGCGATCTGGCCGAGCGCACCCGCCTCGCCCTGCGCGGCGCGGGCGACCGCGCCTTCGCACTGAACTCCTACGGCGCGGCCGAGGGCTACTACGAGGAAGCGCTCGCGCTCTGGCCGCTCGATGACGAGCGACCGGACCTGCTCTTCCGGCGCGCGCATGCGCTTCACCTGTCCGGAGACGAGCGCCGTGAGCCTGCGCTCGAGGAAGCTCGAGACGCGCTGATCGCGGTCGGGAACCGCGAAACGGCCGGCGAGGCGTCCGCGTTTCTCGCGCGCGCCGCCTGGCACCGAGGCGGACGCGACGAGGCTTTTTCCCACTTGGCGAGCGCCGAGGAGCTCGTCGCGGCTGCGCCCGCGTCGGCCGCCAAGGCGCGCGTGCTCGGGACTTCGGCTCGGCAGCGAACGCTCGCCGGCGAGCCACAGGAGGGAATTCGCCTCGCCGAGCAAGCGCTCGAGCTGGCCGAGCGTTTCGGGCTCGCAGAGCTCGAAGCGCACGCGCTGGCCACGATCGGGACGGCGAAGCTGCTGCGAGAGCCGGACGCGATGAGCTACCTGGAACGGGGCCTCGAGATCGCGCTCGCCGCGAACTCGGCGGAGGCCGCAACGATTCTGATCAACCTTGCCGTCGGGGCGTTCTTTGGCGGTGACGTGCGCCGGGAGGACGAGCTCTTCGGCGAGGCGTACCTGATGGCCGAGCGCTTCGGCGACCTGGACACGCTTCGCTTCAGCCGCGGCGACCGGATCTGGACAAGGTGGGCGCTGGGCCACTGGGACGAAGCAGGCCAAGCCGCCGACCAGTTCATCGCCGAGTGCGAATCCTCGCCCCACTATCTCGAATCCTCGGCCCGCGAGGTTCGGGCTTACCTGCGTCTCGCTCGCGGCGACCGCGACGGCGCTCTGGAGGATTACCGCCGAGCTCTCGAGCTGGGACGACAGATCAAGGATCTGCAGACGCTGCTGCCCGCCTTGGTCCAATCGGCGCGTGGCCTCGCGCTGTTGGGCAAGACCGACGAGGCGCAGGCACTCGCGCGAGAAGCAATCGAGCTCGCCGAAGAGCACGTCGAAAACGCCGTAATTTTCTGGATGTTCAATCCCGTCGCACGGCAACTGGGGCTTCGGCAGCAAGTCCGCGACCTCGTCGAACAGGCATCCGCGAGCCCCTGGAAGGAGGTCGCCCTGGCCGGGGCGGGCGGAGACTTCAGCCGTGCTGCCGATCTCTTCGCCGCCTACGGCTCGCCTACGCACGAAGCCGAGGCCCGCCTCTGCGCGGCCGAAGAGCTGATCGAAGCAGGGCAGAGAGCCGCGGGCGAAGCCGAGCTTCAGAAGGCGCTCGCGTTCTACCGCAAGGTCGGCGCGACCCGGTACATCCAGCAGGGCGAGGCGCTCCTTGCCGCTTCTGCCTAGTGCGAGCCTTTCGAGCACTGAGCTGGTGAAACGGATCGTGCTGGTCGGTTCTGTCGGGCTCGCGGCCGTGGCCGGCGGTGGAGGAAGAGTGGCCGCTGCGCCCTCTGCCAGTTCCGCGAGCGACTGGCCCTTGTTCGGCTACACGGCAGCACGCACGAACAGCGGCCCTGCCGCGACCGGGATCACGGCGGCCGCCGTCGGCCGCTTAAGGCGGCAGCGCGTGCTGCTCGACGGAACGGTGGATTCGTCGCCGATCTACTTGCACGCCGTTCGAGTTCGCGGTGCCGTTCACGATGTCTTCTTCGTCACGACGACGTATGGCCGTACGGAAGCGATCGACGCGCCCAGCGGCCGCGTCCTCTGGCGCTACACGCCGGCGGGCTATTCCTCCTGGGCGGGGACGGCGCAGATCACGACCGCGACGCCCGCCGCTGACCCGGGCCGGAAATGGATCTACGCAGCGTCGCCCGACGGGTGGATCCAGAAGCTTTCGGCGGCTGACGGTCACGTCGCCTGGCGGACTCGAATCACTCTGCTCCCATCGCGGGAAAAAATCGCCTCTGCACTCAACTACTGGCACGGGCGCGTGATCGCAACCACCGGGGGCTACTTCGGCGACACGCCGCCCTACCAGGGTCATGTGGCGCTGCTCGCCGCGAGCAACGGCAGGCTGTTGAGCCTCTGGAACTCGCTCTGCTCGAACCGGCATCAGCTGATTTCGCCGAGCAGCTGCGCGTCCAGCGACTCCGCGATCTGGGGGCGAGCCGGCGCCGTCGTCGACAACGCCATCGGAGAGCTCCTGGTCGCGACCGGCAACGGAGACTGGAACGGCAAAACCAACTGGGGCGATTCGACCGTGCACCTGTCTGCGAATGCCGCGCGCGTTCTTGGCAGCTGGACGCCGACGAACGAGGCGGCGCTGAAGTCGAGCGATCTCGACCTCGGTTCGACCTCGCCCGTGCTCCTTGGCAGCGGCTATATCGCGCAGGGCGGCAAGGACGGAAAGATCCGGCTGCTCAGCCTGAGGAAGCTCTCACCGCCAGGGCGTAAAGGCGGCGAGCTGCAGACGATCTCGACACCCGGGGCGACCGATCTGTTCACCGCGCCGGCCGTCTGGCACGCTGACGGCCGGACGTGGTTCTTCGTTGCGGACAACGCCGGTCTCGCGGCTTGGACGCTCGGCGGTGGGCGCCTTCGCCGCGCGTGGTCGACGAATACGCCGGGAACGAGCCCGATTCTCGCCGGGGGCCTGCTGTACGTCTACGACCCGAGCGGCGGCCTCGTCATCTACCTGCCGCGCAGCGGCAGGAAACTCGGCACGCTTGCTGCCGCCGGCGGACACTGGAACAGCCCCATCGTCGCCGACGGTCGCATTGCGCTGCCCGAAGGAGACGCAAACAAGCACGCTTCGAGTGGGGTCCTCGACATCTACCGTCTCGGCTAAGGGCGTGGCTCAGTAACGGTCGATCTCGACCAGGCGCTCGTCGCTGATTCCGAAGTGGTGGGCGACCTCATGAAGGACAACACGCCTCACCTCCCGGCGTAGCCGCTCCGGATCGTCTCCGTAGAGTCGCACGAGGGGGCCGCGGTAGATCGTGATCTTGTCCGGCAGCACGCCGCCGTAGTAGCTGCCCCGTCTCGTGAGCGGTATGCCCTGATAGAGGCCGAGCAACCGCGAGCCTGGGGGCGGCTCGTCTTCCACCACGATCTCCACATTCGACATCTGCGCCCGCAGGTCCGCGGGGAGCGAGTCGAGTGCATCCTGCGCGAACTCCTCAAAGGTCTCCATGAGGGCAGGGTAGACGGGCGTGCCTAAGGCGCTGCTAGCCCCGCTGACCCTTTATGCTCGGGACGTGCAGCAGATGCGCGCTCGCGCCGGGAGCCAGACCAAGTTCCTCCTCGAGGAATCGCAGCTCCCGCGGCATTGGTACAACATCCGTTCCGACATGTCCACGGCCTTGCAGCCGGTGCTGCATCCGGGCACCGGACAGCCGGTCGGGCCGGACGATCTCGCGCCGCTGTTCCCGATGGAGCTGATCGGCCAGGAGGTGAGCGAGGAGGCGGAGATCGCCATTCCCGAGGAGGTCCTGGACATCTACAGCCTCTGGCGCCCGACGCCGCTCTACCGCGCGTCGAGGCTGGAGGCGGCAATCGGGACCCGGTCGCGCATCTTCTACAAGTACGAGGGCGTCAGTCCTCCGGGTAGCCATAAGCCGAACACCGCGGTCGCGCAAGCCTTCTACAACAAGAAGGAAGGACGGACGCGTCTTGCCACCGAGACCGGCGCAGGACAGTGGGGCAGTGCGCTCTCGTTTGCATGCAAGCTGATCGGCCTCGAGTGCAAGGTGTACATGGTTCGGGTCTCCTACGAGCAGAAGCCTGCACGGCGCTCGATGATCAAGGCGTGGGGCGCGGAGATCGTGCCGAGCCCTTCCGCGGAGACGCAGTCCGGCCGCGCGATTCTCGAGGAACACCCGGACTCGCCGGGGAGTCTCGGGATTGCGATCTCGGAGGCGGTCGAGGACGCGGCAGGGCGGGACGACACCGCCTACTCGCTCGGAAGCGTTCTCAATCACGTCCTCCTCCATCAGACCGTGATCGGGCAGGAGGCGCTCGCGCAGATGGAGCTCGCAAACGCCTTCCCCGACGTCGTCATCGGCTGCGTTGGCGGGGGCTCGAACTTCGCGGGTCTAGCGTTTCCCTTCCTCCGCGAGAAGATCGCGGGCCGCGAGATCGAGGTGCTCGCGTGCGAGCCCGCGGCGTGCCCGACGTTGACGCGCGGTCTGTTCGCGTACGACTTCGGCGACACGAGCAAGCTGACGCCGCTGGTACCGATGCACACGCTGGGGCACGACTTCGTTCCGGCGCCGATCCATGCCGGCGGGCTCCGCTACCACGGAGTCGCTCCACTGATCTCGCAGCTCGTACGCGATGGACTCGTTCGAGCCGAGGCATATCTCCAGAACGATGTCTTTGCGTCGGCCGTGCTCTTCGCTGGAAGCGAGGGAATTCTCCCGGCGCCCGAGGCCGCGCACGCGATTCACGGGACGCTTCAGATTGCGAGGGCCGCCGACGAGGCGGGCGAAGAGCGCACCATCTTGTTCAACCTCTCCGGCCACGGCCACTTCGACATGGCGGCCTACGACGACTACTTCGCGGGCAAGCTCGAGGATGTCGCCCTGGACGAGGACGAGATGGAGCGCGCTCTGCGTGCAATCGAGGGGCTGCCGGTTCCCGCGTAGCCCGCGTCACATCATCGGGTACCAAACCGCGCGGCCTCTTCCGAGCCGCCCGTGGCATCGCCGGCGCTGTACGAATGGGCGCCCGCGCCGGCGAGCTTGCCGCCATCGACGATCAAGTACTCCTCCCTGATCGGGCGGCCGTCGAACCAGCACTCGAGGATCTCGCGAACGCCGGCGGCGTACCGGGTCTGGGCCGACAGGCTCGTGCCGGAGTTGTGGGGAGTCATCCCGTGGTGCGGCATCGTCCGCCATGGATGATCCTGCGGGGCGGGCTGGGGAAACCAGACGTCGCCTGCGTAGCCCGCGAGTTGACCGCTTTCGCACGCGCGCGCGACCGCGTCGCGATCACAGATCTTGCCGCGCGCGGTGTTCACGAGATACGCGCCACGCTTCATCTTGCCGATCAACTCGTCGTTGAAGAGGTGCTCGGTCTCCGGATGCAGAGGAGCGTTGATCGTCACTACGTCACACACTCGAACCAGCGATTCGACGTCCGGGTGGTACGTGACACCCAGTTCTTCCTCGACCTCGGCCGGAAGACGGTGCTTGTCGGTGTAGTGCAGCCCGACCTCGAACGGCTTCAGTCGGCGCAGCACGGCTGAGCCGATCCGCCCTGCGGCCACGGTGCCGACCTGCATTCCCTCGAGGTCGTACGATCTGGACACGCAGTCGGCGATGTTCCAGCCTTTGTCCAGAACCCATTGGTGGGCGGGGAGGTAGTTCCGCACAAGGGTGAGGATCACCATCACCACGTGCTCGGAGACGCTGATGCTGTTGGAGTACGTGACCTCGGTAACCGTGATGCCGCGGTCGATCGCCGCCTGGAGATCGACGTGGTCCGAGCCGATTCCTGCTGTCAGCGCGAGCTTCAGGTTCGGCGCCTTCGCGATTCGCTCCGCAGTCAGATACGCGGGCCAGAAGGGCTGTGAGATCACAATCTCGGCGTCCGGGAGCTCACGTTCGAAAACCGAGTCCGGCCCGTCCTTGTCGGAGGTCACGATGAGTTCGTGCCCACGCTCCTCGACGAATTTCCGCAGCCCGAGCTCCCCCGACACGCTTCCGAGGAGCGCACCCGGGATGAAGTCGATCTTCTCGGGAGTCGGCGCGGTCTGGCCGTCGTAGTAGCTCTCGATCTTCGGAATGTCGTCCCGCGCGTATGACGTGGGGTACCCGTCGACGGGATCGTCATAGAGGACGCAGAGGATCTTCGCCATCGCCTTCCTATCCTTCCTGTTGATTGTTGCCCTTCTGGGCATTCTCGCTGTTGGCGCAGCCTGAATCCGATTCCACTCTTCCCGAGTAGCTGGATGAAACGGACGAACCTCACCGGGGAGAAACGGAGGAGGAAATGCATGCGAAATCTCTGAGGCGCCTCGCGTTCGCGGGTGCACTCGTCATCGCCACGCTCGCCGTAGCCGCACCGTTGGGGGCGGCGGAACGAAACGCTTACGTGGTCACCAATCTCGTTTCCGACAGCGCCGCCGTGCCGGCGGCCAGCCACGACGCAAACCTCGTCAACGGTTGGGGGCTCACTTCCAGCTCGAGCTCGCCGTGGTGGGTGTCCGACAACGGGACCAACGTCTCGACGCTCTACAACGGGAACACCGGAGCGAAGGTGCCGCTAACCGTTGGGGTCGACGGCGGCCCAACCGGAGCGGTCTTCAACATCGCAGGCGCGACGTTCCCGGTGCCTGGCGGAAGCCCGTCGCGGTTCTTGTTCGCGAGTGAAGACGGCAAGATCCGCGGCTGGCCCGGCTCGGGACCGGCGCAGGAGACGGCCGCCCAGAGCTCAGCTCCGGGCGCGATCTACAAGGGGCTTGCCATCGCCGTGACCCCTGACGGGCCACGGCTCTACGCGACCGACTTCCACAACGGCCGCGTGGACGTCTGGGACGGCTCGTGGAACCTCGTCCCCTCGGCCACCTTCACCGATCCCGCCCTTCCCGCCGGCTACGCGCCGTTCGGGATCCAGAGAATCGGCCAGACGATCTTCGTCACGTATGCGAAGCAGGACGCCGACGCGGCGGACGAGCTGCATGGCCAGGGCCTCGGGTTCGTCGACGCGTATGACACGGCCGGCAACCTGCTGGGGCGCGTCGCACAGCACGGGCAGCTCAACGCTCCGTGGGGGTTGGACATGGCCCCCGCGACTTTCGGTCGCTTCGCGGGCGATCTGCTCGTCGGCAACTTCGGCGACGGCCAGATCAATGCCTTCGCGCTCCTGCCGAACGGCCAATTCGAGCATCGCGGCGAGCTTCGGGGCGCCGACGGCGAGCCGCTCGCCATCGACGGCCTGTGGGCACTCCAGTTCGGGAACGACGGTACGGCCGGCCCGAGCACGCGGCTCTTCTTCACTGCGGGCCCGAATGACGAGCACGACGGGCTCTTCGGTTCGATCGACCCGAACTAATCCAACGGTCACGCGCCCGGCCTCGATCGGGGCCGGGCGCCGCTCTCAGCGATCTCTTAGACGGGGCTCAGGAGGATCACAGGGCGGCTTGGTTTCCTGGAGAGGTCACTCCGATCCCCAACGAAAGGGAAGCCATGACCCAGCTGAACACAGTCCAGAGCGTCGCTCCTGCGACGGCCGCTGAGGCCGCCGCTGTGGCCGCCTCGTGGGAGCGTCGCGGCTTCCTCGGCCGCCTTGTGCGGATCAGCGAAGAGGTCGAGGTCTCGGCCGAGGAATCCCAGCGTTCGGCGCGCAGGTCGCGTCGTACCGTCATGCCGGCCACGCGTTCTTTCTGACCTCTCTCTTCCTCCCCAACCCCGGAAAGACAGCGGCGGAGCGCCCCCCTCGCTCCGCCGCTGTCCGTTTCACGCCGCTGCAACGAGGTACTCGCTCTGCCCTGCGGCGTCGACAACGATGTGGAGGATCGGCAACGGGAATCGCCGCCGCGCGCGATGCACGAGCCTTCGCGCGAGCCAGTTCGAGCGGCCTTCGGGATGGGTGGCGATGATCAAGCTGTCGGCGGGAAAGACGTGCAGCGCGTCGTCGATCGCCTGAATCGGATCGGCGTCGCCGACCCAGCCGCTCGCTTCGACGCCCTCGCGGACGAGTCGATCGACCGAGCGTGCGAGTCGCGCCTTGGCTGCCTGCCGGGCTTCGTCTTCGTCCGACACCCAGTGCCGCATGCGCGAGTTCAACGCCGGTGCGACGATCAGGATCTCGGCCCCTTCGCCGTCCGCGTCCGTGCGGATCGCCTCGTGGAGGATGGTGCTCTCGACGGTTTCATTCGCAACGACGAGGATCCGTCGGGTGGATCGGGTGCTGTGCTGCTGCATCGCTCGCTCCTTTCGTGGGTTTCCATCGAGGGAAGCAGCCACGTGTTGGAACGCCCTGTGAGCAGCCTTCCGAACTCCTGAGAGGCGCTCCAGATTCTCAGCAAACTCACAGGAATTCGTGCCACCATGGGATCGTGAGCGCGCAGCGATCCACGCAGTCGAATGGCAACGGGCACCGCATCCTCGTCGTCGACGACGAGCCCTCGATCGTCGACGCCGTCGCCACGGCCCTTCGCTACGAGGGCTACGAGGTCGAGGAGGCCGGTTCCGGCCGGGAGGCGCTCGCAGCCGTTGCGCGGGCCGAGCCGGATCTGATCGTCCTCGACTGGATGCTTCCGGACATCGAGGGCATCGAGGTCGGCAAGAGGCTCCGGGCACAGGGCTTCAAGAGCGCGGTGCTCTTTCTGACCGCGAAGGATGCGACCGAGAACAAGGTCGAAGCTCTGCGCGCGGGCGGCGACGACTACGTCACGAAACCGTTCAGCCTGGCCGAGGTCGTCGCACGCGTCCAGGCGATCCTCCGCCGTTCGGCCGGCGAGCTCCCGGGCGACGTTCTCCGCTACGCCGACCTCGTCCTCGACGAGGGGCGGCACGAAGTGTTCCGCGGCAAAGAGTCGATTCCGCTGACGGGAACGGAGTTCTCGCTCCTCCGCTTCTTCATGCTCAATCCGCGGCGTGTTCTCTCGAAGACGCAGATCCTCCAGAACGTCTGGCACTACGACTTCGGAGGGAATTCGAATGTCGTCGAGACATACGTCAGCTACCTCCGCAAGAAGCTCGACGCGACCGGGCCGCCGCTGATCCGGACCGTGCGGCAGGCTGGTTACATGCTCGATTCCAGGAAGGGCTAATGCACCGGCGTCTGTCGCTGCGGAGCCGCCTCGTGCTCGGTGTGCTCGTCCTTGCGACCATCGGGCTCGTCGCGGCAGACATCGCGACCTACACGTCACTGCGGTCGTTCCTGATCGGCAGGACCGACTCATCGCTTCAGGCTGCGCACCAGGAGGCCGAAGCGGAGCTGTTCGGGACGGGCCCGCGGGCAGCGATCGATGGGAAGGCCGAGAAGGATTCCGAGCCGGGGGTCGGCCGCTTGCAGAACCTGACGCGGTCCTTGCCCGGCCTGTACATCGAGACACGGAACAGCGCCGGGAAAACGCTCTTCAGGGACCAGGTCGCCGAGTTCCCGAACACGGAGACGCCGCCGTCAGCGCCGCGTCTGCCGAAGTCGATCCCTCTCGCTGCCGCAACCCGGGGCCAGCCGGACCGGGTCAGTTATTTCACGGTCGGGTCCGTCAAAGGGAGCATGCGCTATCGCGTGCGCGCCTCCCTCGACCCGGGCTCGACATCGATGCTGATCCTCGCGACGTCGCTCGGCGGCCTCGACGGGACGCTGCACCGCCTGACGCTGATCGAGCTGCTGGTGACGGCGGCAGTGCTGGTCGCGATCGCGGTCCTCGGCCTCTGGGCCGTGCGTCTTGGCCTTCGTCCTCTCGACGCGATCGAGAAGACGGCGGCGGGAATCGCCGCCGGCGATCTGACTCGGCGTGTGGAGCGTGCGGAGGATCGCACGGAGGTGGGCAGGCTCGGTCTTGCGCTGAACACGATGCTCGGACAGATCGAAAGCGCCTTCAAGGCACGCTCCGCCTCGGAGGAAAAGCTTCGCCGGTTCGTTGCGGACGCTTCACACGAGCTGCGAACGCCGCTGGCGGCAGTGAGGGCGTATGCCGAGCTCTTCAAACGCGGAGCCGATAAGCGGCCCGAAGATCTCGAACGCGCAATGAGCGGCATCAGCCGCGAGTCGGCGCGGATGACCTTGCTCGTCGAGGACCTACTGCTCCTGGCGCGCCTCGACGAGGGCCGGCCGCTGGAGCGCGAGCAGGTTGAGCTCGCGGCTGTCGTGCGGGAGGCGGTCGAGACCGCTCGCATGGTCGATCCCGACCGTGTCATCGAGCTCGATACGGAACAGGCGGTCGTCCTCGGCGATGCGCACCGCCTGCGTCAGATGGTCGACAACCTGCTCGGCAACACGCGCGCGCACACGCCTGCAGACGCGCCGGTGAGTGTGTCCGTGGCAAGGCTCAACGGCAATGCGCTGGTCTCCGTGCGGGATTCCGGTCCCGGCATGACGTCAGAAGAGCAGGAGCGCGTCTTCGAGCGCTTCTACCGCGCCGATCCGTCGCGAGCGCGTGCAAGCGGCGGCGTCGGTCTCGGGCTCTCGATCGTCTCGGCGGTCGCCGAGGCGCACGCTCGGAGCCGGGCAAGGGGTCGACCTTCGAGATCTCGCTGCCGCTCCACGCGGATTCGTAGCCGGCTCTTCGCCTGCCGGCAGGATCTAGGTCTGTGGAGGTGTAGTCGATTCGCGCACCTTGAGTCGTGGGCGGAACGTCGAGTCGGGCAGCGGCTTCTGGGGATCCGCGATCAGCGTGCTGAGCATGTCGACTGCCACGTCGGCGATCTCCTCGATGGGTTGCTCGACCGTGGTCAGGCGCGGCGACGTCCACTCGGCGGCATCGATGCCGTCGAAACCGACGACCGACAGATCCTCGGGTACGCGCAGCCCCTTGGCGAATGCCTCCTGTAGGACGCCGATCGCCATCAGGTCGCTCGAGCAGATCACGCCCGTCGGCGCGGGTGAATGCGTCAAAAGCCTCCGCAACGCTGCGCGTCCTCCCTCGACGCTGAAATCGGTATGGCCGACCAATCCGTCCGGGTCGACGCCGGCGGCCCGCAGCGCTCGCTCGCGACCCGCGGCCTTCTGCTGCGTCGGCAGATAGAAGCTCGGCCCCGCGGCGTAGCCGATGTGACGATGCCCGAGGTCGAGCAGGTGCTGCGTCGCGCACTCGCCGGCGTGAACCTCGTCGACGCCGACCGAGGGAACGCTCAGGTTGTTGAGCGCACCGTTGACGAAGACCATCCTGGCCCCCTCCTCGACGAGCCTCGCGTAGTGGTCGTGCTCGCCGCTCATGTTCGTCATCTCGCAGGAGATGAAGATCATTCCGTCCACCTCTCGGTCGAGCAGCATGTGGACGTAGTCCACCTCCCGGAACGCAGCCGCCGTGGTCGAACAGAGGATCGAGGCGAACCCGGCTTCGGTGGCCCGCCGCTCGATTGCCTGGGCAAGCTCGGGGAAGATCGGGTTCTCGAAGTCAGGAAGGAGGAGGCCGATGACTCCGGTCTCGGTCCGGCGGCCCGACGGGACGTAGAGGAGCTCTCGCATCGCCCGCTCGACGCGCTCGCGCGTTTCCGAGCGAACGTTGTCCAATCCGCTCGCAACGCGGGAGGCCGTGGCGACGCTGACACCGGCTTGGCGGGCTACATCTCGAAGGCTGGCCATTGTGTTGCAGGTCTATGTAACAGATTCTCAGCTGGAACTCCAGCCTTTTCAGTATCTTGACATTTTCTGAGACGAGGCATAGGCTCCTGCCTGTTTCATGGGGCTAAGACATGTTTCAGAGCAGTTGGTGCCGGGCTCCGGTCGGGCGGAACTGCCGAGGAGGAGGAGGAATCGATGAAAGTAGGAAGGCGTTCAGCCGTCCTGCTCGCCGTTGTCCTCGCCGTGGCGCTGTCGCTCATCGGCAGTCGTTCCGCACCGGCGGCGCATGCGAGCGCGAAGGCAGCGAAGCTCACGATCTGGGTCGACAACGTGCAGAAGCCGGCGGTCGACAAGATCACCTCGACTTGGGGCACTCGACGCGGCGTCGACGTGAACGTCGTGTTCCACTCGTTCGGAACGATCCGCGACGACCTCAAGACGGTCAAGGCCGAGAACGCGCCTGACGTGATCGTCGCCGCGAACGACTGGACCGGGGATCTGGCGGCGAACGGGCTGGTGCTTCCGTTGTTCCCGACGAAGGCGTTGAAGAAGCAGTTCCCGAAGTACGCGCTCGACGCGTTCTCCTACAACGGTCGCCTCTTCGGCACCCCGTACGCACTCGAGAACGTTGGGCTCGTCGTCAACACGAGGCTCGTGAAGGTGCCGAAGACCTTCGCGCAGTTCGAGAAGGAAGCGCTTGCGTTCAAGCGCAAGAGCCCCAACAACATCGCGCTCGCCGTGCCCCAGGGCTCGGCCGGAGATGCCTACCACATGTATCCGTTCTTTTCGGGCCTTGGCGGCTTCGTCTTCGCGCATGCGAAGAACGGGGCGCTGGAGCCGAACAAGCTCGGTCTCGCCACCAGGTCCTTCCTCAAGAACGCGGCTCTGATCGACAAGTGGAACCGTGAAGGCCTGATCAACTCGAAGATCGACTACGGAACGGCGAAGAACGCCTGGTTGAAGCAGCAGGCGGCCTTCTGGATCACGGGGCCGTGGGAGGTCGACGCGCTGAAGGCGAGCGGTAACCCCTTCCGGATCATCCAGCTCCCGAAGATCAAGTACCGCTCGGTGCCGTTTCTCGGCGTCCAGGGCGCGATGGTGACGAAGTTCGCGCAGGCACACGGCGTCGAGAGCCTCGCGAAGGACCTGGTCGCGAGCGAGATGATGAAGGCGGGCTTCCAGCTCGATCTCGAGCAGGCGAACCTTCGCTACCCCGCCAACAAGTTGGCCGGCAAGCAGGTCAACGACCCCGTCCTCAGGCAGTTCGGCGCGGCGGGCGTCGGCGGCGTCCCGCTGCCGAACATCCCGCAGATGGGCAGCGTCTGGGCCGAGCTCGGCGGTGCCTGGGTCAAGGCCACGGAGGGCTCCGGGGCGACTTCCGCCCGCATCGCTTTCTCGACAGCAGCCAAGAACATCCTCGCCAAGATCGCGGGAGGCTAGGCAGCTGAAGCAGGTGGGCGCCCGTCCCGGCGGGCGCCCACTACTACCGTTCGGCTTGCGATTCGACAGGAGGAAGGTCTGAGCACTCCGTCTGCAGGAACCAAGCCGGGTTCGCGGTCGAGCGCCGGCGCGCGCGCTCTCTCACTCCCGACTCGGCTGATCAGCGTCTTCTCGGGCACGGTCGGGCTCGTGATCAAGATCGTCTTGCTCAGCCTCGTCAACGCGTTCGGGATCTGGGCGGCCGTCGTCCTGGTCGACCATCACAAGTGGCGGGCGTTCGCTGTGCTCGTGGCCGCGACAGCGGCGATCGACGCCATCTACCTCGCCAAGCGTTGGACGCTCCCGCTGAAGTTCCTGATCCCGGGGACCGTCTTCCTGCTCGCGTTCCAGGTCATACCGGTCGCGTACACGATCAACGTCGCCTTCACGAACTACTCGACGGGGCACATTCTCTCGCGGGCTGAGGCGATTTCGAACATCGAGCAGAACTCGCTCACGGAGACGAACAACGGGGCGTCGTACTCGCTGACGCTGATGCGTGACGCGAAACACCAACTCGTGCTCGCTCTCGTCGACAATTCAGGCCACACCTTCATCGGCACGCCACAGGGGCTCCGTCCGATCCCGCGCGACAAGGTCACGATCAAGGATGGCGCGATCGCGACTGCGCAGGGCTACACGCCACTCCAGGGGTCGGAGCTCGGCAGCATCGACACCGAGCTCTCCGCGTACAAGGTTCCGGTCGGAGGAGGAAAGGCGATCGAGCCGCAGGGCTTCGACTCTGCAGTCGTGCTCGAGCCGCTCTACCGTTTCGATGCTTCGCAAAACGCCTTCGTCCGCATCAAGGACGGCGTTGTCTTCAGGGACAACGGACGAGGTTCTTTCGTGGCGCCGACCGGCGCCGAGATCGAGCCCGGGTGGAAGACCTATGTCGGGATGAGGAACTTCGGGCGCATCATCCACAGCCCGCTGATCAGAAGCCCGTTTCTCAAAGTCTTCGTCTGGACGATGGTCTTTGCGACGTCCGTCGTCTTTCTCTCGTTCGCGCTCGGTCTGCTGCTCGCAATCACGCTGAACAAGCCGGGGCTCAGCTTCCAGCGGACGTATCGGGCGCTGCTGATCATCCCGTATGCGGTTCCTGCTTTTCTCGCGTTGCTCGTCTGGCAGGGCCTGCTCAACGACGACTTCGGCGTCGTCAACCGCGCCTTCCACATCAGCATCCCCTGGCTTTTCGACCCGAACTGGGCCCGCGTCTCGGTCATCCTCGTGAGCGTGTGGCTGACGGTGCCGTACTTCTTTCTCATCTCGCTCGGCGCTCTGCAGTCGATTCCGAGCGAGTTGATCGAGGCCGCCGAGGTCGACGGCGGTGGAGCCTGGCAGGTCTTCCGAAAGATCACGTTGCCGCTCCTGCTCGTAGCGGTCGCGCCCCTGATGATCGCGTCCTTCGCCTTCAACTTCAACAACTTCAACAACATCTATCTCCTCACCGGAGGCGGGCCAGCCCTGAACAACAGTCCCGTCGCGGGCGCCACGGACATCCTGATCAGCTACACATACAAGATCGCGTTCGCCGCGGGCAAGGGACAGGACTACGGCCTCGCGAGCGCGATCGCGATCTTCATCTTCATCACCGTCGGGACGATCTCTGCGATCTCGTTCTCGCGCACCAGGGCGCTGGAGAATCTCGCGTGAGCGTCGTCGAACGCCAAGAGCTGTCGCTGCCGTCCGTAGCTGCGCAGCGACGCAAGAAACGGCCTGGTCTCGCCGACACGTGGTGGCGGCACGTGGTTGCGTTGATAGGTGTCGTGATCGCTCTGTTCCCGGTTGCCTACGTCGTGTCCGCGGCCTTCAACGGCGACAACTCGCTGAGAGGCTCCTCGCTGATCCCGAGCAAGCTGACGCTCGACAACTTCCGCTCGCTCTTCGGCTCGCAACGGCACACGACCGGACACGCGACGTTCCAGAACGCCCACTACCTGAGCTGGTTCGGGAACTCGATGATCGTTGCCGGCGGGACCGCGTTGCTGACGGTCCTGCTGAGCGCTCTTGCTGCGTACGCGTTCAGCCGCTTCCGCTTCCGCGGACGCCGCCTGGGAATGCTCACGCTCCTCCTGATCCAGATGTTCCCGCAGTTGCTCGCAGTCGTGGCGATCTACCTGATCGTTCTCAACACCGGCGACGTCTTCCACTTCATCGGGCTCAATACGCTCCCGGCGCTGATCATCGTCTACCTCGGCGGCGCGATGGGAGTGAACACCTGGCTGATGAAGGGTTTCTTCGACACGATTCCGTCGGAGCTCGACGAGTCCGCACGAGTCGACGGCGCGACCCCGGCGCAGGTCTTCTGGGGAGTCGTCCTGCCGCTGGCCGCGCCCGTTCTCGCGGTGATCGGTCTCATCTCGTTCATCTCGACCTTGAACGAATTCGTCATCGCGAGCGTGATCCTCGAGACCCAGCAGAAGTTCACCCTGCCCGTCGGCCTGTGGCAGTTCATCGACCAGAAGTACTCGGAGCATTGGGGCCCATTCGCCGCAGGTGTGCTGATCGCGGCGGTCCCGGCGGCGCTCCTGTTCGCCTTCCTCCAGCGTTACATCGTGCAAGGCCTGACGCAGGGCGCGGTCAAGGGGTGAGCGCAACGGGGCTCGATCTCTCGGCTTCACTCCTCGACGACCCGCATCACGACGGCTCGGAGGTGTACGTCGCGGAGCGTGCGGAAGAGCTCGGCGGCGAAGCGGTCGTCCGCGTTCGAGTTCCGCGAGACGTAGCGGCGGTCGCGCTCCGGTGGATCGAGAACGGCGAGCCGCGCGGGGTGGAGGCGACCGAAGAGGCGGGCGGGTGGTGGCGCGCGTGCTTCCCCGTTCCGAGCCCGAACGTTCGCTACCGCTGGCTCCTCTCCGGCGGCGAGATCGGTTACGCGTGGTTGAACGGAATCGGCGTCGTGACTCATGACGTTCCGGACGCGGACGACTTCGTTCTCTCGCTCGACCGCGGAGGCCCTTCGTGGCACCTCGACTCCGTCGTCTACGAGATCTTCCCGGACCGTTTTGCCACGACCGGCGCCGGCGGCGCACCGCCCGAGTGGGCGGTGCCGCGGGGATGGGAGGAACTCCCGACCGGACGTGGGCCCGAGACTCCGTACGAATGGTTCGGAGGCGACCTCGGCGGCGTCGAGGCGCATCTCGACCACATCGAGTCGCTCGGTGCGAACGTCATCTATCTGACACCGGTCTTCCCCGCGGGCAGCACCCATCGCTACGACTCGACGACGTTCGACCGGGTGGATCCGCTGCTCGGCGGCGACCAGGCGCTCGAGTCGCTGACGCGTGCCGCCCACGCCCGCGGCATGCGCGTGATCTCGGATTTGACGACGAACCACACGGGCGACAAGCACGAGTGGTTCCTCGGCGATGAGCGTGACCTGTATCTCTTCGACGAACAGGGCGACTACGAAGCCTGGTGGGGAATCAAGTCGCTGCCGAAGCTGAACTGGCTCTCCCCCGAGCTGAGGCGGCGCCTGCAGGCGGTCGCACGCAAATGGCTGCAGCCGCCGTACGCACTCGACGGCTGGCGTGTCGACGTGGCCAACATGAGCGGGCGGACGGGAGCGACGGACGTGAACGCCGACGTCGCCCCGACCCTCCGGGAGGTGCTCGAGCCGGAAGCGCTGCTCGTTGCCGAGAACTTCCACGACTTCCGCTCTGATTTCCCCGGCTGGCACGGTGTCATGAACTACGCAGGCTTTTCTCGGCCGGTCTGGACCTGGCTGCGCGGGGACATCGAGATCCCGTACTTCGGCCTTCCCGTTTCGATGCCACGTCTCGGTGGCACGGCCTCGGTCGCGACGATGCGGGCGTTCCGCGCCGGCGTCCCGTGGCAGTTCGTCCTGCACTCGTGGTCGATCCTCGATAGCCACGACACTCCACGGTTCCGCACGATGGCGGGCTCACGCGCTCGTCAGCTCGTCGGAGTGGGTCTACAGATGACGATGCCCGGGGTCCCGATGGTCTTCGCCGGCGACGAGCTCGGGCTCGAAGGTGAGTGGGGCGAGGACGCGCGCCGGACGATGCCCTGGGATCGCCGGGACGTCTGGGATCTGGAGCTCCTCGACGAGTATCGGCGCCTGATCGCTCTGCGGCGATCGAGCCCGGCGCTTGCCCGCGGTGGGATCCGCTTCGCCTTCGTGGACGACGACGTCATCGCCTATGTCCGCGAGTCGAGCGGCGAACGCCTCCTCTGTCTTGCCAGCCGGGACGACCATGGGCCGGTGCGACTTCCGCTTTCGGCACTCGGAGCGCACGAGCTGGAGTGTTTGTACGGGTCGGAAGCAGAGCTCGAGAGCGCGGAGGCAGTGCTTCCTGCGGCGGGCCCTTCATTCCATGTCTGGAGGCTGACGAATGGCTGAGGTGATTTTCGACAAGGTCGAGAAGGTCTACGACAACGACGTCCACGCCGTCCACGATCTGTCTCTGGAGATTCGGGACGGTGAGTTCGTCGTGCTCGTCGGGCCTTCGGGCTGCGGCAAGACGACCGCACTTCGCATGGTCGCAGGCCTCGAGGAGATCACCGACGGCAAGGTCTCCATCGGCGGACGGGTCGTCAACGACCTGACGCCGAAGGAGCGCGACATCGCGATGGTCTTCCAGAACTATGCGCTCTATCCGCACCTGTCGGTGTCCGACAACATCGGCTTCGGGCTGCGACTACGCAAGACGCCGAAGAACGTCGTCGAAGAGCGCATCGCCTGGGCCGCAAAGCTTCTCGGCCTGACGCCGTATCTCCACAGGCGGCCGAAAGAGCTCTCGGGCGGGCAGCGCCAGCGGGTGGCGATGGGCCGCGCGATCGTGCGCCAGCCGCAGGTCTTCCTGATGGACGAGCCCCTGTCCAACCTCGACGCGAAGCTGCGCGTGCAGATGCGTGCGGAGATCGCGCGGATCCAGCACGAGGTCGGAGTGACGACGATCTACGTCACGCACGACCAGATCGAGGCGATGACGATGGGAGACCGGGTTGCCGTGATGCGCAGAGGCGAGCTGCAGCAGATGGCTGAGCCGCAAAGCCTCTACAACGCCCCGAACAACCTCTTCGTGGCGAGCTTCATCGGCAGCCCCGCCATGAACATCGTCGAGGCGGAGGTCGTGCGGCGCGACGGCGGCATCTCGGTCCGGATCGGAGAGCAGGAGCTGCCGGTTCCCGAGAGCGTCACGGGACGCCGGCCGGCGCTGTCTGGATACGCGGGTCGAAAGCTCGCGCTGGGCATCCGTCCCGAGCACCTGGAGGATGCGATCCATGCCCGCAACGGGGGTGCGCGGCTGCGCGGGCGAGTTCTGCTCACGGAAGCGCTCGGCTCGGAGATTCTCGCGCACGTGGAAATGAAGGCCACAGCGGTCGTCACGGAAGACGTGGTCGAGGGGGCCGTGGTGGACGAGGCCGAACAGGAGATGGCCGCCGGGCTGCTCGAGTCCGCCGACGGAGGTCGGACGACGTTCGTCGGCCGTTTCGACCCGTCATCGAGGGTCCGGCCTGACGACGAGGTCGAGCTCGTCGTCGACGTGGAGAAGCTGCAGTTCTTCGACCTCGAGACCGGCTACGCGATCCACGAATCAGCTGTCTGAAGTAGCCATCCCGTTCGCGGGGCCGGCGGCAGTGCTCGGAAACGGAGCGTTGCTCGCGACGTTGTCGGCGCACGCGCGTGTCGAGGGGCTCTTCTGGCCGAACGTCGACCGTGGCTCTCACCTCGGCGAGCTGCGACTCGGCATCGAGCGCGACGGCAAGCTGCACTGGCTCGATGAAGAAGTGCAGGCGCAGCAGTCGTACCTGCAGGACACGAACGTTCTCCTCACGCGACTGGGCGACGTCGAGCTCGTCGATCTCGTCCACGAGCTCGAGCCCGTCCTCATTCGCCGCGTCAGCGGGCAGGGACGGCTGGTCGTGCAGTGCCGACCGGACCTGGACGGGTCGACTCGGCTGATCGGGGCCAGCGTGGAGGGGAACCGCGTCGTGTTCTATCGGCGAGATGTCGCGCTGGCCATCGGCGCTTTCGGCGCGGAGGCGTTCTCGCACGGCTTCGGAAGCGCGGAAGGCGGGATCGCTCTCCCGTTTGAAGGTCACGCCGTCGTCGCGCTTGCGTTCGGCGCGTCGTCGCGCGAAGCGGTGGCGAGGCTCGACGCGGCGTTGCAACAGGATTTCACCGACCTCCTTGCGTCTCGCCGTCGCCATGATGCGGCGCGCCTGGACTCGGCGGCGCCGCCTCCGGCCTCGGCACCCGAAGGACTGGTTTCTCTCTACCGCCGGACGCTGCTCGTCTTCGACTTGCTCAGCGACCGCAGGACCGGTGCGGTGATCGCCGCACCCGAGCTCGATGCCGACTTCGAGCATTCCGGCGGTTACGGCTTTGTCTGGGGACGCGACCTGGCATTCATCGTGCTCGCCTTCCTGGCTGCGGGCCGAACCGACCTCGCCGCGCGCGCGTTGCGCTGGCTGCCCAGCGCTCAGGAGCCCGAAGGACTGTGGCTCCAGCGCCACTGGACCGACGGGTCGTTGGCGCCATCGTGGTGCAAGCACCAGCTCGACGAGACCGGCGCGATTCTGTTCGCTTACGAGGCGGCGTGGGAGAAGCTCCATGACGAACGACTCGACGCCGAGCTCTGGCCTTCAGCCCGGCGCGCAGCCGAGTTCCTGCTCGGGACGATCGAGGCAGACGGCATTCCCTGCGCCACAGCAGATCTGTGGGAGGAGCGAGAAGGACGGCATGCATTCACGGCGGCCGCTATCTACGGTGGCCTGCGCAGCGCCGCGGCGATGGCGCGACGGCACGAGCCGCAGCTCTCCGAGTCCTACGAGGCAACGGCCGAGGTTGTCCGCGAGGCGATCGAGCGCGAGCTCTGGAGCGACTTCCACGGTCGCTACCTCCGTTCGATCGGGGATCCGGTCCTCGACGTCTCGCTGCTCGGCCTCGCGTGGCCCTTCGCTGCCGTTGACCCGGCCGGCGAACGGATGCGTGCAACAGTCGCGGCCCTCGAAGAAGAGCTGGGCGATGTCGAGCATGGCGTAGCGCGCTACTCGGGTGACACGTACGCGGGGGGAAACGACTGGGTGCTCGCGGCGCTGTGGCTCGGCCTCTGGTGCCGTCAGGTCGGCGACACTGCCGGGCTCGAGCAGTCACTCGAGTACGCCGTCCGCTCTCAGACGGCTCTCGGCCTCTTGCCCGAGCAGGTCACGGACGAAGGCGAGCCCGCGTGGGTCGTCCCGCTTGCCTGGAGTCATGCGATGTTGCTCCTCGCAACGCGACCTGAGCTCGACGCGATTTCTGCCGGCCTCGGAGAGACGCGCGCCGCCGTCGCTCTCGACGGCGGATGAAGAGGCTCGCGCTCCTCTTGTTCCTCACGGCGTGCGTCGGCCCGGCGTCGGCAGGAGCTGCTACGACCCGGCTGTTCCACGATACGTTCGACGTGCGCTATCGCAGCCCGGGCGGTGCCGTCGCAACGGGGACCAGCGTGCGCCTGAGTCTTCGTGTCACCGGCGCAGTGCCTCAGAGCGTGATGCTTCGCGTCGACGTTGGCGATCCCGCCGCGGATACGCAGACGCGTTCGTTCTTGCCGATGCGTCGTGTGGGGCGATTCTGGACCATCACTCTGCACACCCCTGCCAAGCCGGCAATCCTCAGCTACGCCTTTCGTGCCCGCGTCGGTAAGCGCGTGCTCTGGTACGGAGACGATTACGGAGGGCCGGAGGACGATGTTCACCAGGGGGGAACGGGCGTGCAGAGCGCGCTCGATGCGCAGGGGTTCCAGCTGACTGTCTACGACGCCGGCTTCAAGACGCCGTCGTGGCTTCAGGGCGCGGTCGTGTATTCCATCTTCCCCGACCGCTTTCGGAACGGAAGCCCCGCGAACGATTACTGCCGGGCCGGAAGTACCTCCGGCTGCCCGACTTTCTACGGCAGCGTTCCGGCGACGCTCCATCCCACGTGGAACGAGCCGATCGAGAACCCGCAAACCACGGGCGTCTTCAACCGTGACTTCTTCGGCGGGGATCTCCAGGGAATCCAGGAGAAGCTCGGGTACCTCAAAGCTCTGGGTGTCGATGCGATCTGGATGACGCCGATCTTCAAGGCGCGCTCGAATCACCGTTACGACACCGACGACTTCCATCACATCGACCCTGCGCTGGGTGGCGACGCAGCGTTCGCGTCGCTTGCGGCCGCTGCGAAAGCTGACGGAATCCATCTCATCCTCGACGGCGTGTTCAACCACGCTTCATCGGACAGCCTCTACTTCGACCGCTATCACCGCTACTCGAGCCTCGGCGCCTGCGAATCGACGGCGTCACCCTGGCGGAGCTGGTTCAGCTTCACCTCGACCACAACGCCGTGCGGAAGCAGCGACTATGTCGGCTGGTCCTCCCTCGACACGCTGCCGGTCTTCGACCATCGGAACCCGGTCGTACGTGACTTCTTCTACCGCGGGCCGGACAGCGTCGTCCGTCACTGGACCGAGCGCGGCGCCGACGGCTGGCGACTCGACGCAGCCGACCAGATGGATCACAACTGGTGGCGGGACTTTCGCGCCACAGTGAAGTCCTACGCCCCGGACGCGGCGCTCGTCGGCGAGATCTGGCCGGACGCGAGCGAGTACCTGCTCGGGAACGAATTCGACTCGGTCATGAACTATCGATTCCGGCGCGCGGTCGATGGCTTCGTCCGTTCGACCGATTGGTCCGACTCGACCGGCAAGATTCCCGTACGTACACCGTCGCAGCTCGACCGCGCACTGCACGCCGTGCGCGAGGACTACCCACCGCAGGCGTCCGCCGCATCGTTCAACCTGCTCGACTCGCACGACACGAACCGCGCTCTCTACGTCTTCACGGAGCAAGGAGACGACGGCCTGACCCAGGCTCGCCAGCGGCTCGCGCTCGCAGCGCTGCTGCAGTTCACCTACCTGGGAGCGCCGATGATCTATTACGGCGACGAGGCTGCGATCAACGCGCCGGGCCTCGGTGGCCCGGATCCCTTCAATCGGGCGCCCTACCCCTGGTCGGATGCGAGTGGAGATCCGAGCACGTACGGCCCGGCCGACACGTCGATGATCGCCTACTACACGAAATTGGGCCGGATCCGTCACGAGCTTCCCGCACTCCGAATCGGATCGTTCGAGAAACTCGTGACGAACGACGCTGCCGGGATCTACGCATTCGCGCGCGCCGGCGGCGGCGCAAAGCCCGTGATCGTCGCGCTGAACAAGAGCGCCTCGTCTCGGCAGGTCGTCTTGCGCATCGGTCGCTTCTACGCCGACGGGTCGTCCCTCGACGACCGCATCAGTGGCACGACGGGCACGGTCAGCGGCGGCACCGTCCGCGTCTCGCTTGCTGCGCGTTCCGGGGCGGTACTCGTAGGACGGTAGTTTGGGCCGGTGGCTGACCTGGCGGTCCCTCAGCCGTACGACTTCGAGCGCTCGCTCGACCGCTTCACGTTCTGGGGGGTCGACCGCGCGAACGTCTGGCACGACGGTGGCTTGCACCGTGTCGTGGACGGACGCGAAGTTCGAATCACGCCGGCCGAAGGCGGGGTGGACGTCGAGCCGTTCGACGCCTCGATCGCGTCTGTCGTGGGCAAGCTGCTGGGGCTCGAGCTCGACTTGCCGCCATTTCTCGAGTTCGCGCAGGAAGATCCCGTTCTCGCCGGCGCGGTCCGGCTCTTGCCCGGCTTTCGTCCGCCGCTGGCGCCTGACCCGTTCGAGGCGCTCGTGTCTTCGATCACTGCGCAGCAGGTGTCGCTCCACTCCGCGTTTGCGGTCCGCAGTCGCTTCATCGACCGCTTCGGCGTCGCCGCGGAGCACGCTGTTGCGTTCCCGACTTGCGAACGCGTCGCGCGGGCGAAGGAAGAAGAGTTGACCGCTCTGGGCTTCTCCCTGCGGAAGGCCGAATACGTGCTCGGGATCGCGCGCGCCGACGTTGACTTCGTGGCGCTGAAAACCCTCCCGGATGATGAGGTGAAGGCACGGCTGACGGCGCTGCGCGGCCTGGGGGAGTGGAGTGCCGACTGGTTCCTCGCGCGGCATCTCGCGCGACCCGAGGCCTGGCCCGCCGGCGACCTCGGTCTGCGTAAGGCGGTGCTCGCGTTCTACCCTGAGGTCACGGACGTTCGTGCCGCGGGCGTCCGCTTCCACCCCTTCCAGAACCTCAGCGCCCACTATCTGCTTGCCGCCCTGCGCTACCGATGACCATTCGCCCCGCCCAGAAGAACGACCAGGAGCTCATACGCGAGCTGTGGGTCGCGTTCGAGGCCGAGCTCCCCGGGCCGGACTATCTGCGCGAGAGCTGGGAGGACGCCTGGTCCGATCTCGCCCGGACCGTGCGCGAAGGCGTGGCACTCATCGCGGAGGAGGACGGCCGCGCCGTCGGGTTCGTCTTCTGTGTCCTCGGTGACCGCGGGCGGAAGACAGCGCACATCACCGACATCTACGTGCGGCCCGACGCGCGCAACAAGGGCATCGGGCAGGCGCTGCTCGCAGCGGTCCTCGAGCCGGCTCGGGCTGCTGGTCTCGACCACATCAGCCTCGAGGTGCTGATCAGGAACAGCGATGCACGCCGCCTGTACGAGCGTCTCGGGTTCATTCCCATGGACGTGTTCATGGTCGCGCCCGTTGACGCGCTGACGGAGCGGCTGGCCAGCGACGAGCGTCCGGCATCGGTCGGTTCGCTGCACGTCCAGACGGACGACGCGACCGGCGTCGAGCGTGCCGTGACGCAGTTCCTCCCCCGGCTCGGGCGTTCGGGACATACCGAAGTCACGTCTGAGCGCAGCGGCTGGGTGACCGTCGTCGACGAGCTCTGCGACCACAATCGGAGCGCCCAGCGTCGCCTCGGTGCCGAGCTGTCCGAGCGCATGGGCGTCCCGGTGGTCGCGCTCGCCCTCGAAGAAGAGATCGTGGTGCGCTGGCTGCTGTTCGAGCGCGGTCGCATGGTGGACGAGTACCTCTCCGTGCCCACGTACTACGGCGAGCTGAACAAGGCAGACGAGCTGTCGTTGTCCGCCAACCCGACGCTCGCGGCGCGGCTGACCGGCGCCGACCCGGCTCGTGTGCGCGCCGTCGCGCGCGTTGCATCGTCGCCGGCCGAGCTCGCTCCTGCGCGCGAGCTGCTGGCCGAGATCGCCGACGTGCTCGGGCTCGAGGCTAGGATCGACCGGTGATCACGCTCTACGACGCCGGCCGTTGTCCGTACTGCGCGCGGGTCCGAATCGCGCTCGCAGAGAAGGGCATCGAGTACGAGACCGTCGAGATCGACCTCGACGACCGCCCCGCCTGGATCTACGAGAAGAACCCGCTCGGGCGGGTGCCTGTTCTGGAAGAGGACACCTTCGTCCTCGCGGAATCCGCCGTGATCGACGAGTACCTCGACGAGCGCTATCCCGAGCCGCCGCTCTGGCCGGCGGATCCCGCGGCACGCGCGCTCGGCCGGATGCTGGTCTTCCGCTTCGACGAGCTCTCGAGGCCCTACTACGCGTTGCGGCGCGGTGACGACGATGCGCGCGAGCGGCTCGACGCTGTGCTTGCGACGCTGGACGCGGTGCTGCAGGAGCAACGAGTCTTGAGCGGGGTCGAGTTCGGGCTTGCCGACATCGCGTACATCCCCTGGATCCTCCGTGCGCGCGACCGCATGGACGTCGACCTCGAGCGGTTCCCGGCACTCTCGGAGTGGGTGAATCGTCTCGCCGAGCGCCCGTCGATTGCCGCTGAGCTCGAGGTCGTCGCCTCGCTGTGAAAATCCTGCTGCTGCATGCGTTTCCGCTCGACAAGGGAATGTGGGAGCCCCAGCGCGCAGCGCTCGCCGGGCACGAGGTGATCGCGCCGCGGCTGTACGGCCGTGGGCGGACGTTGGACGAGTGGGCAAGTTCGATTGCGGGCGAGACGGAGGGCGACCTCGCAGTCGTCGGGGCGTCGATGGGCGGTTATTGCGCGCTCGCGCTCGCGCGGCACGTGCCCGAGCGGGTGCGGGGCCTGTTGCTCGTGGGGGCGCGTCCCGACGCCGACTCGGATGAACGTCGCGCCGGCAGGGAGGACACGATCGAGTTGATCCGCAGCGAAGGGCTGGACGGACTGTGGCGGATGATGCTGCCGAAGCTCTTTCACGACCAGACCGTGGCGGACGAGCACTTGGTCTATCGAGACACCGACGCGCTCGTCACCGCGATGGCGGCGATTCGCGACCGCGAGGACTCGACCGATGTCGTCCGCTCGTTCTCCGGTCCCGTGCAGTTCGTGATCGGCGAGTTCGATCCCTATGTCTCGGCGGCCGAGGTGAGCGAGTTCGACGTTCGCGAGCTGCAAGGCGCCGGGCACCTGGTGAACCTCGAGCGGCCCAACGAGTTCAACGAGATCCTGCGCGACTTCATTGGCCGTGTCTGACCTTCCTGCAGTCGTCGACGTGGTGTGGCTGCAGAGCGAGCTCGGTTCGGACGACCTGTTCCTCGGCGACGTGCGCGGGCCGAACGCACATGCGCGAGGACACATTCCCGGTTCGAGGCCGCTCGTACTCGGCTCGCCCCCGCCGATGAGCGACCGCGACATGCTGGAGACGCTCGCGTCCGAGGTCGGGTTGCGCCTGCGCCGCCACGGCGTGACTGGTGACGAGCGTCTCGTCCTCTATGACCGCGGCGACGGCATGGGCGCAATGCCGGCGGCGCAGATGGCGGAGCTTGCAGGGCATCCCCGTGTGGCCGTGCTGCTTGGCGGCGTCGCCGCGTGGCCGGGCGAGTTGCAGCTCGGACAGGTCGAGCTGCAACCGGTGAAGACGAGCTTCGAGCCCCGCTTCGAGGCGGTTCCGACACGCGACGAGTTGGTTGGCAGGCTCGAGGACTCGACGCTCATGATCCTCGACGTGCGTTCGGAAGAAGAGTTCAGAGGCAAGCACGGCTATCCCTGCGATCCGCGTCAAGGCCGTATCCCTGGCGCGCGTCACGTTCCCGTCCACGAGCTCTTCGCCGGCCCGGGCGCACCGCTTCCGCCGGATCAGATCAGAGCTCGACTGGGCGATCCGGCCGAGGTCGTGGCCTACTGTCATTCGGGGTCGCGCTCGGCGCTCGCGACGATGGCTCTCCGCCTCGCGGGATACCGAGCGCGCAACTACGCAGGGTCGTGGCACGAGTGGTCGCGGCACGACGACCTGCCACTCGAGCGGGGCTGACGGAACCGACACGTCTCGTTGCGCCACGGCCGGGTGTCGGACACCGTGCCGTAAATGTGACGCCGCGCGCGCGAGGATGGTCCGCACCACGGAACGATGCCGCCTCGGCCGCCTGCGAGACGCGCCCCTCGCAGGCACGTCCTGGTGTCGGACACCGGGCCGTGTCCTGGGAGGAGCCGGCTAGACGGGAGCAGTCACTCGCTCGGCCGCTTCGACGAAGCCGGCGCAGAGCTCCCGACCGAGCGTGTTCCAGGCTTCGATCCGCTCCCGCGTCTCTGCGATGAGGCCCCCGGCGTCGACCGGCAGCTCTTCTTCCTCCTCGACCCAGCTCTCGACCTGCTCGAGCGTCACCTCGGGATGGAACTGGACGCCCCACGCATGGTCTCCGAGCCGGAAGGCCTGCGTGCACACGGGGTTGCGCGCCAACTCGACGGCGCCCGCCGGCACACCGTGCGCGTAGTAGTGCCACTGAAATGCGTCGAATGTTTGCGGCAGGCGACCGAGGACCGGGTCTTCCGCGCCCGCCTCGGTGAGCTCGACGGCGAACCAGCCGACCTCGGCCTGCTCGACCGGATAGACCGGAGCATGTGCCGCCTTCGCGAGCAGCTGAGCGCCGAGACAGATCCCCAGGACCGGCCTGTGCAGATCGAGCAACCGGTGCAGGAACAGGTCCTCCTCTCGCAGCCAGGGATGATGATCGTCCTGGTCGGCGTGCATCGCGCCGCCGAACACGAGCACCGCGCCGTAGGCGTCGAGTGGGCGGGGGAGCGGCTTGTCCCAGCCAAGGCTCCATTCCTCCAACGCGTGGCCGCGCTCGCGGACGACGTCGCCGAACACGCCCGAGCGGACGCTCTCGCCATGGATGATCGCCAGAACGTCCATCAAGAAGGCGCGCTGACCGGAACCTTCTCCGCCTGCAGCAACTGCTGCAGCTGCTTCGCGTTCGCCGCCGCCTGCGCCACGCGGCCTCCGCTGCCGTCGGGGCTCGTGGCGTTGTTGTTGAAAAACGCGTAGGCCTGCTCGGCTTGCTCCGACAGCTCGCGCAGCGGTCGAATCCATTCGCGTAGCTCGTCGTCGGAGTACAGATAGTCGAACCGGTCGGCGGCGCTGCCGCCGCGTTTGTTCCACGTGGCCGCGTTGCGGCCGTGAAAGCGGATGTAGGCAGTGGGGTTCGTGAGCGCCGCCACCGTCGGGACGAGATTCTTGGCACCCTCGATCCGGGGGGCATCGACGATCACGTTCGTCGCGCCGAGCTCCTCCAGGAACCGCAGCGTCTCGTCGCGATGGTCCTCGTCGAGCCAGCTCGAATGGCGGAACTCCACGAGCATCTCGTCCCCTCCGAGCTGCTCGCGCGCCCATTGCAGGTACTCGAGCGATCGGTCCTTGTAGACCACGTAGGAGGGAAACTGGAGGAGGATTCCGCCCAGCTTGCTGCTGGACCGAAGGGGCTCGAGCGCGCCGAGGAACCTTCGAAACACCTCTCCGCGAAACTCGCGCGACGGCCGCTCGACTCGGCCTCGCTCGTCCGTCGGCGCCTCGTCGCGCAGATCCGGCGGCAGCGACTCGAGCTTGACGGGATGACGCGTCATCAAGCCGAATGCCTTGACGTGCATCACGAATCCGTCCGGCGTGCGCTCCGCCCAGCGCTCGACCATCTCCTCGCCCGGCAGTCGGTAGTACGTCGAGTCGACCTCGACCGTGTCGAAGTGCTCGGCGTAATAGGGGAGGCGCTCTCCGGCCTTCACGCCCGGCGGATACCAGTGCTTCGACAGTGCGTCGTCGGCCCAGGAACACGTGCCGATCCGGATTTCAGCCACAGCGCCAGCATACGAGACAGGGCCCAAATGGCCCCGTCTCGTACGTGTCAGGCGGTATCCGCGCCTACAGGCGGATTCTGATCTTGGCGCTCACCGCGGTGAACGGGGAGGCCGTCGCGTTGACGCAGCCACCCGGGACACCGGGCGTCGGCGAGGCACATCCGGTTGTCGTGATGTCGCGCTCCGCCACGGTCGTACGCGCCTGGAAGGTCGACGTCGTCTTCTTGCCCGTCTTCTTCAAGACGATGCTGAAGCTGCCCGAAGCATTCGTCCGCGCGCTGAAGCCGGCGGACTTGCCGTTGACGAGCAGGGTGACCTTGGCGCCGGAGACGGTGGTGCCCGACTGGGTCACCTTGCCGGTGAACTTCACGAGCCGCCGCGGAGCATTGACCTTCTTCGCGAGTGTCACGGTGCCGTTGGCCACGTATGCGCGGGTCTCGACCGTTGCCGCAGCGTTGGGCGCACCTATGCCCGCCGCATAGGGAGTCGTGATTGCCTTCCAGACACTCAGTCCGGCGGGGACAGTGAAGACGTTGTCTACGGTGAACGTTGCGTCGAGGAGCCGAGCGCCATTCGGCGAACGACCCGGCGTGTTGAGCGGAACGTCGTCGGGGCCGAGGCACACGACGAGCTTGTACGCGCCGAGTGCTGTGTCCGCCCCTGTCGTCTGGTCGACGTGCACGGGCAGGTTGATGTTCTGCCCGGCCACGGAAAGAGCCAGGTTCCACACGGCGATGTGGGGAACGGGGTCGCAGCCGGGCGCGTTCGTCGTCGGGGGCGCGACGATGACGTCGCCCGAAAGTGGCAGCGGAATGTTCGCGTCGCGCGAAAACACCGTACCTGTCGTAGATCCGATCTTCGAGCCCGGCGCCGCCGATGCGTTGATCGAGTATCCGGTCGGAACATAGATGGCGATTCTTGCGGGCTGCGCATCGGACTGAGCCTGTGACACCTGGATCGTGAGCGACGTCGTGGTCTGCTTGACGCTGAGCTTCTGGGTCGCCAGCGCATTCCCCGCGAGTGCCAGTGCAGTCGTACCCACGACAGTGAGGACGGCCAGCCTGAGGATTGTCTTCATACCCCTTCCTTTCCTACTTCGAAATCAGAAAAAGCCTTTCCATTAGACGCACGATGCCCCCAAGAGTTGAGCCTAATCTCGGGCATTCACGAACTTTCCGAAGAACTGCCACTGATTCGCGTGGTAGCGGGCCAGCTTGACTCGATCGATCGGGTAGTAGTCGCTCGGCGAAGTCTTGATCCGCAGGCCGGGCAGGAGAAACGGGTTCGTCTCGTCGAGATGAGTCGCCGCCTTGAGCAGTCCTGCCCGGGTCAGGTTCCGCCCAGCCTTCTTCAGGGTGTCCACCATCGTGTATGCGACCGCCATCCCGTAATAGTTGAACACGTCGTCCGGCTTGGCGTCCGGGAGGAAGCGCTGGAGGATCGATTTGTAGAGCCGGACCGTCCTGTCCTTCGCCCACTGCTTCGAGGTCGGATCCTTCACGAACGCGATCGAGACCGAGCCCTCGACCTGCTTGCTGCTGGATGCGACGCGCGCAATCTTCATGATGTCCGGGGAAATCGAGACCGACGTGACATAGACGTGGGGATGCCACCCGAGCCGGAAGGCCCCCACGTAGCCGAAGATCGCGAACTTCGGAGTTGCGAACAGCATGAGCGTGTCGGCGCCACTGCTCTTGAGCTTCGCCATCTGCGAGGCGACGTCGTTGTCCGTGACCTCATAGGGCTGTGTGGCGACGATCTTGCCCTTGGCACCGAGACCGTGACGCAGGCCGTTGAGCATGTCCTTGCCGAAGTCCGAGTTCTCGTACAGCACGGCGATCCGCGCTTCGGGATGATGCGCAGCGACGTAGCGGCCGTAGATCGCACCCTCGCCGGCGAAGCTCGGGAGGTAGCCCATCGACCACGGATATCTCGCATGCTCGGTCGCGAGCTTCGACACGCCGCTGCCGATGAAGAGCTGCGGCACCTGCCGGTCGTTGAGATAGGCGCGGATTGCGAGGGCGTGCTCGGTACCGACGCTGTTGAAGATGGCCAGGACCTGATCCTGCTCCACAAGCTGGCGCGTGAGCGTGATCGTCTTCGCGACGTCGAACTCGTCGTCGAGGTACTTGTAGACGATCTTCCGGCCGAAGACGCCGCCGTTCGCGTTGACGTACTTGAAGTACGCGTCCGCGCCGCGGCCGACCGACCCGTACGCAGCGGCCGGGCCGCTGAGGGGGACGGTCCCGCCGAGCGTGATCGTGCTCGACGTGACACCGGGCGTCACGGCGGGAGCGCCGAGCGCGATCGCGGCCGCGGCGATGTGCGCGATCACGGGGACACGGGCTTGGGCAAGACGGGCAGCATCAGCGCCACCCTCCCGATGCGCGCGACGGATCCCTCCTGAACAGGGATCAGATAGACGAGATTGCCGATGTTCTGAACCGTGGAGCGCGCGCCCAGCGTGACTCGGAGTCGTGAGCCGGCCGGGATCGAGGTGACCTCGTTCTGCAGCTTGATCGTGACGGTGCGCGGGCTCTTGCCGCTCGTCTGCGTATCTGCCCCGCCGTCGCACACGACGATCTCCGAACCACTCGGCGTGATGGCGCTGAGGACTGCAACCAGATGCTTGTAGCCTGTGG